>Ga0207421_10000058_pt1 | contig 112260 bp, 108 predicted proteins | sample SodLakKL_010_SED_4_FD_187542 | JGI IMG/M metagenome (GOLD analysis project Ga0207421, IMG submission 187542) | Alkaline sediment microbial communities from Lake Tanatar, Kulunda Steppe, Russia - 8KL_010_SED (SPAdes) (version 2) | ecosystem: Environmental > Aquatic > Non-marine Saline and... | reverse complement strand
ATCAAACTCTCCTTCAATATCTCAAAATCTCTCGCTAACGCTTAAATTATATTCCGCCTGCTTTTCTCTCTTCATACTATCCACTTTTCAAAGTTCTCTGATTTAAACTTCCACCTCAAAATAGAGCAAAAACATGCCGCTGCCTGAGGTGGGGCCGTTTAGCAGCGACATTAAATATACTATCATCTATCTTAATATCTGTCAAGGATTAATTTAGATTTTTTCTTCCTCTTCTTCCATAATCACCGATGCTAATGAAACAACCTCATCTCCTTGATTTAAAGAGATGATTTTTACTCCCTGGGTATTCCTGCCAAAACAGGAGATCTCATCAACTTCTAATCTAATCATAATACCCTCTCTAGTAATAACAAAGAGCTCCTGTAGGGAATCTGATTTAACTATTTTCATGGAGGTTAAATAACCATTTTTTTCGGTAATTTTTGCGGTGATAAGGCCCTTTCCTCCCCGGGATTGAGTCCGGTATTCAGATAAACTAGTTCTCTTACCATAGCCCTTCTCTGTAATAACAAAGAGATCTTCTCCTGCCGTAGTTAGGCCCATGCCGATGACCTCATCGTTCTCAGCCAGATCAATGGCCTTTACCCCCATAGAATTGCGCGAGGTGGCTCTAACTTCTCGGGAGTTAAATCTAATGGCCTGACCTTCTCTAGTCACTATTATAATATTACCTTTTTCTCCCTTATCTCCTGCTGATTTTTCTTCCTTATTTTTAAATAGGCGAACGGCCACTAGTTCATCCTCTTCCCGTAGTTTAATCCCCCTTAAACCAGTATAATTGGTATTATACTCTTTAAGGCTGGTCTTTTTTATCAAACCCTCTTTAGTGACCATAATGAGATTGTCACCATTTTCGAAATCCTCTACAGGTATTACAGTGGTAATCCGCTCATCCTCTTCCAGCTTTAAAAGATTAACAATTGCCGTACCTCTGGCCTGGCGGCCAGCTTCGGGAATTTGATAACCCTTTAAGCGGTATACTTGCCCCTGATTAGTGAAGAAGAGAAAGGTCTGATGGGTGGTGCTGGCCAAAATATTTTCTACAAAATCATTCTCTCTTGTACTCATGCCAATAATTCCTTTACCACCACGATGCTGGCTGCGATAGAGATCTAAAGACATTCTTTTTATATAGCCATGGCGGGTAAAGGCCACCACAATATTTTCCTCTTCGATTAAATCTTCCATCTCTAAACTAATTTCCTGATTTAAAATAGTGGTACGTCTTTCGTCAGCAAACTTTTCTTTAATCTCAATTAGTTCCTCTTTAATAACCTCCATCAATTTCTCTTTACTTGCTAATATGCTGCGAAGGTAAGCAATTTTATCCTGTAGTTCTCTATATTCTTCATCTATCTTATCTCTTTCTAGAGCAGTTAGCCTCTTTAACTGCATACTTAAAATAGCATTGGCCTGTTTTTCAGAAAGCCCGTAGCTACTAATTAGCTTTTTACTGGCTGTATCACTATCAGGTGATTTTTTAATAATCTCCACCACATCATCAATGGCATCTAAGGCAATTCTATAACCAGCCAGAATGTGAGCTCTAGCTTCCGCTTTTTGGAGATCATAAGCAGTCCGACGACGGATAACATTTTTTTGATGCTCAAGATAGTGATGTAATATCTCCTTTAAAGAAAGAACTCTAGGCTCTCCATCCACCAGGGCCAGCATGATTACACTATAAGTTATTAAAAGCTGGGTGTTCTTATAAAGCTTATTGAGGAGAATATCGGGATTAACCCCTCTTTTGCATTCAATTACAATCCGCATCCCTTCCCGGTCCGATTCATCTCTTAAATCTCTGATCCCAGCTATTTTTTCATCTTTGACAAGATCAGCTATCTTTTCAATTAACTTAGCTTTATTTACTTTGTAGGGCAGTTCTTCTACAATAATTGTCGGGGTTTTATTGTTGTTATCTTCATCCTCTTCAATCCTGGTTCTAGCTCTTAATCTGATCTTACCTCTACCGGTATGATAAGCTTTTATAACCTCATCTCGATTCATTATAAAGCCACCGGTGGGAAAATCGGGACCCGAGATACATTCAATAAGGTCATCGACACCGACATTTGTCTCCTCAATCATTTTAATCAAAGCATCAACAACTTCTCCTAGGTTATGAGGAGGGATGCTGGTGGCCATTCCCACTGCTATACCTGAACTGCCATTAACCAGCAGATTGGGAACTCTAGCTGGCAATACTTCTGGTTCCTCTAGAGTATCATCAAAGTTGGGCCGAAAATCGACGGTATCTTTATCGATATCCCGGAGCATTTCATCGGCTATTTTTGCCATCCTGGCCTCAGTATAACGCATGGCAGCAGCTGAGTCACCATCAATGGAACCAAAATTACCATGGCCATCCACAAGGGGATAGCGGTAACTAAAATCCTGAGCCATACGGACTAAGGTATCATAAACAGCTGTATCGCCATGGGGGTGATATTTACCCAGCACTTCTCCGACAATACGAGCTGATTTTTTATGGGAAGAACTAGAGGTAATGCCAAGATCATTTAAAGCATAGAGTATTCTTTTATGGACTGGTTTTAAACCATCTCTTACATCAGGAAGAGCACGACCTACTATAACGCTCATAGCATAATCAAGGTAAGCATCTTTCATTTCATCATCTATAGCTACTTTTTTAATTTTTTCTGCCTCTACCATTTGCAACCCACCTTACTTAAACATCTAAGTTTTCAACTTCTTTAGCATTTTGTTGAATAAATTCTCTTCTAGGGGAGACTTTATCTCCCATTAGAGTAGTAAAAGTTTCATCAGCTAAAATAGCATCTTCGATCTCCACTTCTAATAAGACTCTATTCTCTGGATTCATGGTTGTATCCCAGAGCTGGCCTGGATTCATTTCTCCCAGTCCCTTGTAACGTTGAATGCTTGTTCGCTTAGTATTATTTTCCTGCAATATTTCATTTAAAGCCCTGTCATTATAGGCATATTCTTCTTTACGACCAATATTAACTTTATATAAAGGAGGTTGAGCAATATATATGCGAGCCTCTTCTATCAAAGGCCGCATATAACGATAGAAAAATGTCAGCAATAATGTTCTAATATGGGCGCCATCGACATCAGCATCAGTCATAATAATAATCTTGCCATATCTTAAGTTATCGATATCAAATTCTTCACCCACTCCAGTGCCGATAGCGGTTATTAAAGCTCTTATCTCTTTATTGTTTAATATTTTATTTAAACGGGCTTTCTCCACATTGAGAATTTTACCTCTCAGGGGCAGAATAGCCTGATAACCTCTATCTCGACCCTGTTTGGCTGAACCGCCAGCAGAATCACCCTCCACAATATAAAGTTCTGATTCTTCTCTCTCCCGGGAAGAACAGTCCGCCAATTTACCTGGCAGAGCAGTGGAAGTTAAAGCATTTTTCCTTCTGGTTAAGTCCCTGGCCTTGGCAGCTGCTTTTCTGGCCTGGGCAGCCTTTAAAGCCTTATCAACAATCTGTTTTGCTACTTTAGGATTTTCCTCTAAAAATATTTTAAGGTTACTGGAGACTGCTGAATCAACAAAACCCCTAATCTCACTATTACCTAGCTTGGTCTTTGTCTGCCCTTCAAACTGGGGATCTTCTAGTTTAACGCTGACAATCGCCATTAACCCTTCTCTAATATCTTCTCCCTTAAGGTTATCATCACTATCTTTTAAAATATTTTTGCTGCGGGCATAATCATTTACAGTTCTTGTTAGAGCACTTTTAAAGCCACTTAAGTGAGTGCCCCCTTCTCTGGTATTAATATTATTAGCAAAGGTAAAGATATTATCATTAAAGCCCTGATTATATTGAATGGCTATCTCCGCTTCATAACTCTCTCCTAACTCTTCAATATAGATGGGATCGGGAAATAGGGGATCTTTATTGCGATTAAGATCCTTAACAAAGGATATTATTCCCCCTTCAAAGCAGTACTCATTTTCAATTCTTTTCTCTCCTCTTTCATCTATAAATTTAATCTTAATACCGCGATTTAGATAGGCCAACTCTTTAAATCTCTGGGCAAGTATTTTATATTTAAAATTTAAATTATCAAATATCAAGGCATCAGGTTTAAATCTTATAATGGTACCTGTACATTCATCGGTTTTCTTACCAATAACTTCTAAGTCAGTACTGGGCACCCCTCTTTTATAGACCTGGCGATACATCTTGCCATCTTTCCAGGCTATCTTTACCTCCAGCCACTCCGCTAAAGCATTGACCACCGAGACACCTACTCCATGGAGACCACCGGAAACCTTATATCCTTCACCACCAAATTTTCCTCCTGCATGTAAAGTCGTCATAACCACTTCCACTGCCGGACGATTGACCTTTGGATGGCTATCAATAGGTATACCGCGACCATTATCCTTTACTTTGACTATATTGCCAGGTTCAAGTTTTATTTCTATCTGGTCACAATAACCGCTCATGGCTTCATCAATACTATTATCAACTACCTCATAGACTAGATGATGCAGGCCATCACTGGCTGTTGAACCTATATACATTCCTGGTCTTTTACGAACAGCCTCTAATCCTTCTAAAACCTGGATATCCTTGGCTTCATACTTACTTCTATCTTCAAAATCCATAATCTCATCATTCTCCTTCATTCAACTTTAAAGGACATTTTTTTTATTAATAGCCCTTCTCAAACGGTCTTTTAAGGTCTTAGAATTAATCATAGAATAATAAATAGTTTCTCCCGTTAAGATAAATGACCTTATCTTATTATCACTGCCAGATTTATCAACGATAAAGCCTTCTTCAGAAGATATATTGAAAAATTCTCGCGAAATTTCCGAATCTGTCACTTTATCTAAATCTCCAATGAGGACTATTTCTTCTTGAGGTATCATATATCCATCCCCAATATGTAAGAACATTATTTCACCATCCTTTACTTACCTGCCCTGATACTACTTTAAAGTAAGAACTTTCCTGGGGAGCAATATCAGCCACCAAACTTTTATCTGTAGTGGTAATAAAGGTTTGAATCCTATTGCCTATTAGTTTAATTATTGCTTCTCGCCGCCTGCTATCTAATTCTGAGAATACATCATCTAATAACAATATGGGATATTCTCCCTTTTCCGATTTCATAAATTCCAATTCAGAAATTTTTAAAGCTAAAGCAACTGTACGCTGTTGCCCCTGAGAACCATATTTTCGCACTGAAAAATCATTTAATTTAAGAATTAAATCATCCCTATGGGGCCCGGAGACAGTATAACCTCGCTCTCTTTCCTGCTGAAAGTTGCTCATTAGCTCCTCCTGAAAAATTTCTTCAATCATTTTTATTTCTGCTTCTGAAAAATCAGAGCTGCTCTCTGTTATTTTATCAGCCCTTTTTTCGCTAAAACTGATATCATATTTTAGTTGTAAGTTTTCTTGATTGGCAGTTAAGCGGCGCTGCTGTAAGCGAGCCAAAATTTTAAGTTTTTCTATTACCTCCAGCCTCTTAGCTATTATTCTGCTGCCAACTTTCGCTAATTTATCGGTAAATACAGCTAGTAATTCGTCTTTTTTGCGCTTTTTAGCTCTGATATCTTTAAGGATATTATTGCGCTGCCGGAGAATTTTTTTATAGCTTTGCAGCTGGCGAAAATAATTGGGGCTAACCTGGGATACCTCGGTATCAATAAAATCCCTCCGCTCACTGGGACTTCCCTTGACCAATTTTAAATCTTCAGGGGAAAATATAACTGCATTTAACCTTCCCTGAAAATCAGCCAGTTTTTCTTTCTTTTCATCATTTATTTTATAAACTTTCTCTTGAGAAGAGACAGAGACAGCTAACTTTTCCTTGATTTTATCTTTCTTTTTAATTCGGGCCTGAATAGCAAATTTATCCTCTTCAGTTTTTTGATTTATTAAATCCCGGTCTCTATTGCTGCGATGAGATTTACCGGTGCTGAGATAATACAAAGCTTCTAAAATATTTGTTTTTCCCTGACCATTAGCCCCTAATATTATATTTAAATCAGGGTTTAAATCCAGCAAAACCGCTGCTAAATTACGAAAATTTTTTAGATATAGTCTCTCCACTAACAAATTTAATCCCCACTAACCTGATTAACCTGGTATTTTAAATCATCCTGGGCCATAGTTATTAGATCACCGGAATAAATTTTTCTACCTCTATTATATTCTACTTCTCCATTAACCGATACTTTTCCTTCTTGAATCAGATTTTTGGCCTGGCCACCGGAAGAAACCAGATTAGCCCATTTTAAAAATTGATCAAGTTGAATAGATTCAGTTTTTATAGGAATTTTTTTTATTGTCACTGATATCACTCCAGAAAATTAAATTAATTGCTGCCAGGTCTAATCGGCATAATCAAATAAGTATAATCCTCAGTCTCAATCTTTTCCACAGCCATGGGATTTAAGGGACCTATTAATTTCAATTTAACTTCATCCTCTGTTAACACCTTCAATACATCCTGTATATAGGAGGCGTCAACATTTATATTCTGACTCTCACCTTCCATGGAGATAGCCAATTTCTCTTTAGCATGACCAATTTCTGAATCTGCTGATTGTAATATTAATTCATCTGCATCAGAGACAAAATCCAATTTTATTACATCAGCCATTAAAGAAACTCTTTTAACGGCCTGTTGTAATCCTTTGCGGTCAACAATCACTTCACTATTGAATTCTGCCGGCATAACCTGATTATAATTGGGAAATTTACCTTCTATTAAACGAGAAGTAATTAAAATATCATTTAAAATAAAATAGCAGTGACTGGCATCCATTTTGATCTTAACCTTACCCTTTTCTAATTCCGGCTGGGAATCATTACTTTCTGTCTCTTCCTCTTCTTCAGAATTACCATCTTTTTCTATAACCTCTGGCAGCAATCTACTTAATTCCTGCAAAGTTTTAGCAGGTAAAATTGCTCGATATTCCTCAGTTATTGCAGTTTGATTGGGCTTTTCTTTATAAGCCATGCGATAGGTATTGGTGGAAACCATTATCAATTTGTCGGGATTGATGGTTAATAGGGAGCCTGTTAAACCAGGTCGAGACTCTTTTTTAGAACAGGCAAATTTTACGCAGTCAATCATTTCTTTTAATTCAGCAGCAGCTAAATTCATAGATATCATCTCGTCAACTTCAGGTAAAGAGGGGAATTCTTCAGGATCTAAACATTTAAGAGAAAAGTTAGAATTAGAGGTTTCTATTTTTGCTGAAAAATTTTCTTCATTTATTTCCACTTCAATGGGTTCAGCTGGTAGTTCTCTGATTATGTTACTGAGTTCCTTGGCTGGTAATACCATTTCACCCTCTTTAATGACATTAGCTGATAAATTGTGGCTGATTCCGATCTCCAAATCGGTGGCTGTCAATTTTAGACTATTATCTGAACTTGCCTGAAGCAGGATTCCTGACAAAATAGGCAGGGTGCCTTTAGTGGAGACAGCCCGGTTGACTTTTTGTAGAGCTTTGTGGAAAACTTTTTGCTCTATGATAAATTTCATTTTGTCACCTCCATAATTATCTATTATATCTTAATATAGTAGTATTAGTAGTAATAGCTGTTGAAATGTATAAAAGTAACTTGATAGTTGATATCAAAGGGATAATAGCTGTTGAAAAGATGTGAGGAGTTATTAAAAGATATCCACATATAAAGAATTTTTAAGAAGCCCAGAATTATCCACAAAAGTATCCACAACTTGTTAAAAAGATATTAACAGGGTTATCCGCAGATTATAAAAAATCATCCTGAAATTTCCTTTTGTAATTTACTAATGGTTTTACGGAACTCTTGATTTTCTTCAATCTTCTCAGTTATTTTATTATGAGCATGCATTACGGTGGTGTGGTCTCTGCCTCCAAAGGCTTCTCCGATGACAGGTAAAGAAGAATCAGTCATCTCTCGTGATAAATACATGGCTATCTGTCTCGGTAAGACTATATTCTGGGTTCTTTTTTTGGAATCTATTTTGGTTAAATTAAGATTGTAATGTTCGGCAACTATCTTTTTTATATTTTGGATATTAACTTCTTTGCTAGAGGTCTCCTCAGCATCGATTAAATCCTTTAGCGCTTCTTGAGCTAATTCTAAGTCAATATCTCGGTCTACCAACTCAGCATAGGCAATAACCTTTATTAAAGCTCCTTCTAATTCTCTAATATTAGATTGAATCTTGTTAGCTATATCTATGATAACTTCATTTGGAATTTTTAAATTTTCTATATCTGCTTTTTTGCGTAAAATTGCTATCCTTGTTTCTAAATCAGGTTTTTGAATATCAGTAATTAGACCCCATTCAAAACGGGAACGGAGCCTTTCTTCTAAAGTGGGAATTTTTTTAGGAGGTCTGTCACTGGAGATGATTAACTGTCGATTAGCTTCATGGAGAGCATTAAAGGTATGAAAAAATTCTTCCTGGGTTCTTTCTTTACCTTCTAAAAATTGGATATCATCGACTAATAAAATATCGATATTGCGATACTTATTGCGGAATTTAACGGTTTTATCATCTTTAATGGCATTGATTAATTCATTGGTAAAGGTTTCTGAAGAGACATAGACCACTTTATGATCAGGATTATGTTCTAAAATAAAATGAGCAATAGCCTGCATTAGATGAGTCTTTCCTAACCCCACGTCACCATAAAGAAATAGGGGGTTATAAGCTTTAGCCGGTGCTTCTGCTACAGCTAGAGAGGCGGCATGGGCAAAACGATTGCTGCTACCCACCACAAAGGTTTCAAAGGTGTATTTAGGATTTAAACTCCCCTTAACTTTATCGTTATTAACGGGTTTAATATCGTTTGTGCTTTTATCTTCTTCTTTTTCCTTATTATCTTCCTCTTCCTTTTTTAGTTCCTCTGGAGTGTAGAGTTCTAATTCGACCTCGGTATCAGTCAAGTCTAAAATAATCTTAGAAATTAACTCTATATAACGAGATTCTATCCAGTCTTTGATAAAATCATTGGGTACTTTTAACTTTAAAATACCCTGCGATGTTAATTCTATCGGCTTAGTATCAGAGAACCAGGTTTTAAAACTGGGATTGCTTAATTGTTCCTTAATTATATTTAAGGTTTTTTCCCAGATCTTATCTAATTCTTTTGTGTTGAACATTAACATACCTCCTGGAATGAGCTTTCCACAAATTGTGGATAAAATGAAGAGTTTTACACAACCTTTTAACAGCAGTGGAAGTTTAAATAATTGGTGTTATGTTATAAAATAGCTCTAATTATAAAATTACTATCCACAGGGGTGTTAATTTATTGCTGACTTATCCACAGAACAGGACCCTATCTACAGACTTATTAACATTATGTGGATAAATAGCTGTTGATTCTGTGGATAAAACTGTTTTTTTGTCAAATTAGGCTTTTTTGTGGATAAGTTTTTATTCACATAAAATTTCCTGCAGATAATCGTTGATAAAAATTATCCACAGGGAATTAATAATATAATAACAGATTATTTACAGTTTATCAACAGAAATTATCCTGTGGATAACTGCAAATTCCTTGACTACTTTTTTTAAATAACATATAATTTATATTGTATGGTTTATTTGTAAGGTAGGAGGGCTTAGATAAGTGGAGACATTGAAAAAAAATAATCAGTTTCAAAGAGTATATTCTCAAGGAGCAACAAAAGTCAACTCCTATTTAGTTATTTATTGGCTTGAGAATAACAGACAAATCAATAGATATGGATTTTCTGTTAGCAAAAAAGTTGGTAAGGCGGTGGTAAGAAATAAGATTAAGCGACAATTAAAAGAGATTATTAGAAGATGGTTAGATCCCTGCTTAAAGCAGGGTTTCGATATTGTTATAATTGCTCGCCCTTATTTGAGGGATTTAGATTTTGCCAGGATGAAAAAAAAATTGACTGAATTGTTTAGAGAAGCCGATTTTTTTTAGTTTAGCATTGGACTTGTATCCTATAATATTATATAATTATATATTGCAGATATTAAAGTGATTGATCTTAGAGCTTTCTTTACAAGCTCCTTTAAAAACTTAACTGGTTTTGAGTTGTTTTAGGTGGTGCAATAATGTTAAAAAAATTTTTATTACTTTTAATAACTTTTTATCAAAGGGTGATATCTCCTTACCTACCTAAATCCTGTCGTTATTATCCCACCTGTTCAACTTATACTAAAGAAGCAATACAAAAATATGGACCTATCAAAGGTGTTTGGTATGGCTTTAGGAGAATTATTCGCTGCCATCCCCTGCATCCAGGAGGTTTTGATCCTTTGGAATAGGAGGAATTAATTAATGTTTGACTGGTTTATTAATTTAATAGAAGTTTCAATCGAATTTCTAAATGGTATAGTTGGTAGCTATGGATTGGCAATTGTTATTTTCACAGTTATTATAAAAATGATGTTATTACCCCTGACTTTAAAACAGACGAAATCGATGAAGGCCATGAAGGAACTGCAACCTGAAATGGAAAAAATAAAGAATCAATATGAGGATAACAAAGAAAAGCAGCAGGAAGCTATGATGGAGTTATACCAGGAACACAATGTTAACCCCATAGCCGGTTGTCTGCCGATGATATTGCAAATGTTTATAATAATCCCTTTATATAGAACAATTTTAGCTATGAGTGATGCCTTTGGCGATGAAGTCTTCCTCTGGATAGGCAGAATTACGGAGGGTTCTTTAGCAGAACCTGATATTGCTTTAGTTTTGCTAAATGGTGTAGTGATGGTATTACAGACCAAGTTTACTTCAGGGATGTCAGGTGGAGGCAAAGGAAGTATGATGATGTGGATTATGCCAGTAATGGTTGTCTTTATAGGTTTTTCACTACCAGCGGGAATTATGATTTACTGGCTTACCTCTACCATAATTATCGTTACCCAGCATTTCTTTATTCATAGACAGGACGAGGAACCGGAAACTGCTGTTAAGGAGGCATAAAATATGGAGAGTTGCAGGCAGGAAGGTAAGACAGTTGAAGAAGCTATCGAAAAGGCGTTGTCCTCTTTAGATATAACTCGAGAAGAAGCTGAAATTGAAATTATTGAGGAAGGCAGTAGCGGCCTTTTTGGCATGATTGGGGGAAGTAATGCAGTAGTTGAGGTTAGCAAAGTTATTAAACCTAAAGAAATAGGGAAGAATTTTATAGAAGAAGTATTAAAAGTAAGTAATTTAGAGGCTGAAGTGGCCATTGATCAAGACAAGACAAAAGAACAACAACTTGCTTATAATATAACTTCGGCTGAAGAATTAGGTTTGATAATTGGTCACCGAGGAGAGACCTTGGATGCTTTACAATATTTAACCTCATTAGCAGTCAATAGAGAAACCGATGATTATTACAGAATCATCATAGATGCTGAGGGTTATCGAGAGCGACGGGAAGAAACTTTAAAAAGATTAGCTGCTAAGATGAAAAAAAGAGCTATAGAGACCGGGCGGAAAGTAATGCTGGATCCGATGCCTCCTCATGAAAGAAGAATAATACATTTAGAGATCAAGGAAGATAGCAGAGTTAAATCTTACAGTGAAGGGGAAGAACCCTTCCGCAAGGTCATGATTGAGACAACAGAGCTGCAAGATGATGAAGCTGCTTCTCCAGCAGAGAGTAAAAAAAGTACTACTCAGGAATAAAGACTGAGCAATAATTTTAGAAATACAGGAAGATATACCCCCAGCAGGAGATGGCCTGCTGGGTTTTTTACTAGTTCCAACAAATTGCCAACTGTCTTCAGTTCAATCAGTCAAAAGTTTGAGGTGATTTAAAGTGGCTTTAGAACAATTAAAATCAGATAATGACGTAATAGCAGCTATAGCTACCCCTCCAGGCACTTCAGGGATTGGTAAAGTTAGATTAAGTGGAGCAGAGGCGCTAGAGATAGCTGACAAAATTTTTGTCTCGCCTAAAGAGATTAATTTAACTGAGGTTGTCAGTCATACTATCAATTATGGTTTTATTCAAAACCTAAAGGGTAAAAAAATAGATGAAGTACTGGCCCTGGTGATGCGAGCTCCTAAAAGCTTTACTCGAGAAAATACCGTGGAATTTGATTGTCATGGAGGGATGTTGCCCCTAAAGGGCGTTTTACAGGCAGCTTTAGCTGCCGGGGCCAGGATGGCTGAACCTGGAGAGTTTACCAGGAGGGCTTTTTTAAATGGCAGAATTGATTTAATTCAAGCCGAAGGTATTATTGATCTTATCAACTCCAAATCTAGCAAAAGTAGAGAGATAGCTCTACAACAATTACAGGGAAGATTATCAGAACACATTAATAAGATTCGCCAACAGTTATTGGATATTTCAACGGCAGTAGAAGCAAGTATTGACTTTCCTGAGGATGAGATCCCTGATTTTACCTTCAGCGAGTTAGAGCATAAATTAATGTCAATCAAGGAAGAATTAGAGGAACTTATTGCCAGCAGCAAAACAGGCCGGTTTTATCAAGAGGGAATAGATACTGTAATTGTGGGCAAACCCAATGTAGGTAAATCCAGTCTATTAAATTATTTTTTAGATGAAGAGCGAGCTATAGTAACACAGGTTCCAGGAACTACCCGGGATGTTATATCAGAATTAATCACTATCTCGGGGTTACCCCTGCGGATTATTGATACTGCAGGCATAAGAAAGACAGATGATCAAGTGGAGAAAATTGGTGTTAAAAAAAGTCAGGACTCTTTGAAGACGGCTGATCTGGTCTTATTTATGCTCGATGTTAGCCAGGGCATTACCGAGGAAGATAAAGAGATTTATAATCTTGTTAAGGATAAACCCCTGATAATATTGATAAACAAAACTGATTTGTCTGTAGATTTAGCTGCTGAAGATATAAAAAGACAATTTTCTGAAGATCAGCTGGTATTTATATCTGTTAAAGAAGAAAGGGGTTTAAAGCAGCTAAAGGAAAAAATCTACTCTTTAATTATGGATGGCAAAACAGCAGCTGATTATGAATATTTAATAACCAGAATGCGACATCTTAAGGCTTTACAAAATAGCCAGGAAAGTCTGGAGAGGGCTATTTCAGCCTGGCAGGCAGGAATTTCTGCTGATTTATTTGCTATTGACCTGAGGGAAGCTTTGATAGCTTTAGGAGAAATAACAGGAGAAACAGTGACAGAGGATATAATAGATAAAATTTTTGCTGAATTTTGTATTGGCAAATAGCTGATTAAAAATTTCCCGGGAAATATTTTCGAGGAGTGTAATTATGAGCAGATATAATTATAAAGATGAATATCCTAAAAAGTATGATATTATTGTGGTAGGAGCAGGCCATGCAGGTTGTGAAGCATCTCTGGCAGCAGCCAGAATGGGCTGTCAGACCTTGACCTTAACTGTCAATCTTGATCATGTGGCCTTTATGCCCTGCAACCCCTCCCTGGGAGGACCTGGTAAATCGCATATAGTGAGGGAGATCGATGCCCTGGGAGGAGAGATGGCCTTAAATATTGATGCTACCATGACTCAGATTCGCATGCTCAACACCAGCAAGGGGCCTGCAGTACATGGGCTTAGAGCCCAGGCAGATAAAGAAAGATATCATGAAAAGATGAAGCAGACTTTAGAAGAGCAGGCCAATCTGGATTTAAAACAGGATGTAGTGGAAGAGCTTGTAGTGGAAGAGGGGCGGGTAAAGGGAGTAATAACTAAAACTGGTTTATTTTTTAGAGGCCAAAAAGTTATTTTGACCACCGGAACATTTTTAAAGGCCCAGGTCATAATTGGAGAGGCAACTTATAATTCTGGACCCAATCAACAATACCCGGCCAATGAGCTTTCTAAATCTCTAAAAAGATTGGGTTTTGAACTTTTGCGCTTTAAGACCGGCACTCCACCACGTATTAATGGTAACTCCATTGATTTTTCAGCTTTAAAAGAACAGCAGGGAGAGAGCGGGCTTTCTTTTTCCTTTCTTTCTTCGCCTCTGGAAGAAGAGCAGGATAGTTGCTGGCTGACCTACTCCAATCCTAAAACTCATCAGATAATAAAGGAAAATGAAGATCGCACTCCTCTTTTCAGCGGTGAAATTGAAGGAGTGGGGCCTCGTTATTGCCCTTCCATTGAAGATAAAGTAAAAAGGTTTCCAGAAAAAGAACGCCATCAGTTCTTTTTAGAACCAGAGGGAAAAAACACCAGGGAATATTACCTCTCTGGATTTTCTACCAGTCTGCCCCTTGATATCCAGATTAAAATATTGAGAACTTTGACCGGGATGGAAGAGGCTGAAATTATGAGGCCAGGTTATGCAATTGAGTATGATTGTGTTGCCAGTGGCCAGTTTGATTCTACCTTAGAGACAAAACAGGTAGCTGGCCTTTATACAGCTGGCCAAATCAATGGCACTTCCGGTTATGAAGAAGCAGCTGGCCAGGGATTGCTTGCCGGCATAAATGCTGCCTTGACTTTAAAAGATAAAGAGCCTTTAATTTTAAAGCGTTCGGAAGCTTATATTGGGGTTTTAATTGATGAACTGGTGACCAAAGAGCCCAAGGAGCCCTATCGGATGATGACCTCCAGGGCAGAATATCGGCTGTTATTGCGTCAGGATAATGCTGATCTTCGCCTCACCCCGAAGGGTCGGGAAGTGGGCTTAGTAAAGGATAAGCGCTGGAATCATTTTCAGAATAAGAGGCAGGAGTTGGAAGAGGCCAAAAAGTTTTTGCAGAATAATAGGGTTACTCCCACCAAAGAAGTGCGGCAGCAATTGCAGCAGTATGATAGCGGAAGTTTAAACCAGCCGGCAACTTTAGAAGAACTATTGCGCAGGCCAGAAATTTCCTACCAGGACCTGGCCGCCTTTAGCGCCGAATTACCGGATTGCTCTGGTGAGGTAGCTCGACAATTGGAAATAGCTACTAAATATAAAGGCTATATAGATCGGCAATTACAGCAGGTTAAAAAATTTAAAAATATGGAGAATAAAACCCTGCCTAAATATTTAGACTATCAAAATATGGATAATTTGCGCCAGGAAGCCAGGGAGAAGTTAAGCAAAATTCAACCTCATTCTGTGGGACAGGCTTCGCGAATACCAGGAGTCTCTCCAGCTGATATTCAGGTCTTATTAATCTATCTAGAGAAAAAGAGAAGATCTAAGGAGGGCCAGGATGACTGAACAAAAGGATCAATCCTTCCAGCATTATCTCACTGCCAGGCTGAATAAATTTGCTGAACTCTGGCAGCAGGAGCTAAGAGATTTTTCTCAGCAGACAGAACAGCAAAAAAGAGCAGCAAAAAAACTAAAGGCTCGACTAAAAGAGCCGGAAATAGTCGAGCAAATTCAAAAATATATTTTTCTTTTAGATGGCGAGAATCAAAAGCATAATTTGATAGGCCCGGCTACAAAGAAAGAGATTGTGACCAGGCATATTCTGGATTCTTTGGCCCCCCTTATTTATACTGCTCAATTACAGGATTTAACTGATAAAATTGCCATTGATATCGGCACCGGAGCTGGTCTGCCAGGTTTATTATGGAGCCTTTTTTTGCCTGAGAGCCGCTTTTATCTCCTGGATTCTAGAAAAAAGAGAGTAATTTTTCTTAATAAAGCAGTTGAGACCCTAAAGCTCAGTTCTACCTTTCCCTTAAGAGAGAGGGCAGAGGTATTAGGTCAAAATAAGGATTGGCGGGCAAAATTTGATTATAGCCTGGCCAGAGCAGTAGCTCCATTAAATGTTTTATTGGAGTATGCCCTCCCTTTGTTGCAGGTTAAGGGAAGAGCTCTCTTTTTTAAAGGGCCTGCCTACCAGGAGGAGTTACCGGCTGCCAGGGCTGCCTGTGATACTTTAGAGGCAGAATTAGAGCAGGTGTTCACCCTAAAAATACCTGAATTAAAGGGAGAACGTTATTTATTAAGCTTCGTCAAGAGAGGACCTACTCCAGAAAAATATCCCCGCAGAGTGGGAATTCCCAAAAAACGTCCCCTAACAGGCAGGAGTTAGTAAGTTTCTGCCGAAATAAATAAGTGTTAACCTTTAAGTCTAGGAGGTATTTTTGGTGAAAATACCATTTTTTTTTAACGATGAAGAGAAAGACAGGGAACAGAAAAATTCTCTGAAATTAATAGCAATTGATAAAATTTCCCCTAATCCTTATCAGCCCAGGTCTAGCTTTGCTCAGGAGGAGTTAGAGGAATTGGCTGATTCTATAGCTAAACATGGAGTTATTCAACCTCTAACTATTCGCCCCATCGATGATAATAACTACCAATTAATTGCCGGCGAGAGGAGGTTAAGGGCTGCTAAGATTTTAGAAAAAGACAAGGTGCCAGCGGTAGTCAGAGAATTTTCCGACCAGGAAATGGCTGAGGTTGCTTTAATTGAAAATTTACAGCGCAAGGACTTATCTTTTTTTGAAGAAGCAACTGCTTATCAAGTTCTATTAGAGAAGTTTTCTCTGACTCAATCGGAGTTAGCAGAAGCTGTCGGCAAGTCTCAATCCACTATAGCCAATAAAGTCAGGCTTTTACAGCTCCCCCTTAAGATTAGAGAAAAAATTGCAGCCAACGATTTATCTGAACGTCAGGCCAGGGCTCTGTTAAAATTAAAAAAACAGGATGATAGAGAAAGAGCCATAGACATTATAGTCGAGAAAGAACTGACAGTGAGAGAGACTGATAAATTAGTCAATGATATCCTTGCTGCTCCAGAAAAAAAGAAGAGAAAAGGCTCAGGCCAATTAAAGGCGGCCTGTAATGACGTAAGATTATACATAAACTCTTTGGAGCAAACCCTTGATAAGATAAAAAAGTCTGGGGCTGATTTAGCAGTGGACAAAAATGAAAGTGATGAAGAGATAGAATACGTAATTAGATTTAGCAAAAAGCAGTCTCCCCACAAGGAGGAACCTAAGAATGACTAATAAAATAGCCATAGTAAATCAAAAAGGAGGAGTTGGCAAGAGCACCACGGCAATAAATTTAGGGGCTGCCTTAGCTCAATATGATAAAAATATTTTAATTGTAGATATTGATCCCCAGGGCAATGCCACCAGTGGCCTGGGAATTGAAAAAGCTGAGCTCCAATACAGTGTTTATGATTTATTGCTGGGCAATGCCTCCTTTTCTGAGGTGCTGATTCCCAGTGGAGTAGCTAGATTAAAAATAATACCAGCTAATATTGATCTAGCAGGAGCTGAGATAGAATTAGTCTCTGAAATTTCCCGGGAGAAAAAATTATCTCAGGCCCTTGTAGCTCAACAGGATAACTTTGATTATATATTGATTGACTGTCCTCCCTCTCTGGGAATATTAACCCTTAATGCCCTATGTGCTGCTGAGGAGGTTTTGGTGCCAATCCAATGCGAGTATTATGCCCTGGAGGGATTGGGACAGCTTTTGGATACCATTGAAAGAGTTAAAGATAATGTCAATCCGGATTTAAGCTTAGCTGGAGTTTTGTTAACCATGTATGATGGGCGGACTAACCTGTCGGAGCAGGTGGCCGAGGAAGTAAAAAAATATTTTGCCCAGCGGATTTTTAAAACCATCATTCCAAGAAATGTTAGATTGAGTGAAGCCCCGAGTTTTGGAGAGCCCATCACAGAGTATGATCCTCGTTCTTCCGGGGCGAAGGCCTACAAAAATCTTGCTCGAGAGGTGTTGAAAAATGAGCAATAGGAAAAAGAGATTAGGAAAAGGATTAGATGCTTTTTTTGATAACGAGCCAGAAATCAAAACTGATGAGGGAGAAGCCGTCACTGAGGCCGAAGGGATTGAAAATATTGCCCTTGAAGAGATAGAGCCTAACCCCTATCAACCGCGAGAAGATTTCAATGAAGAGAGCTTAAAGGAATTAGCTGCTTCCATTGCGGAAAAGGGAGTCCTACAACCTCTAATCATTGCTCCTAAAGAAGAAACAGGCTATTATATTGTAGCCGGGGAAAGGCGCTGGAGAGCTTCCCAAATAGCCGAACAGGATACCGTTCCGGCTTTGGTTAAGGATCTTAAGCGAGAAGAGATGATTGAAATAGCTCTCATTGAAAATATCCACCGTGATGATCTTAACCCCCTGGAGGAAGCCAAGGCCTATAAAAATCTATTAGCAGAAATGAAATTAACTCAACAGGAACTGGCGGAAAGAATTGGTAAAAGCCGCTCGACTATCAGCAATAGTCTGAGATTATTAAAACTTCCGGAAGAATTGCAGGAAAAGATTGCTGCCGGCCAGCTTTATGCCGGGCAGGCCAGGGCATTAGCAGGTTTAGAGGAAAAGTCAGAGCAGCTGGAAATAGCTGAAGAAGTTATTTCCCGGGAAATGTCAGTACGAGAAACTGAAAGATATATTGCTGGCCTTAAAGAAACGGAAGAAGAAAGAGAAAAATCCTCTCCGGTTATGACAGAGGAACAGGACTCTGAAGAGGAAGAGAGAGAGATTAGCTCTGCTGTTTCCACTCAGGAACAGGATGATAAAGCTAAAGCAGAGAAGGATGTCCTAAGCTCTGAAGCGACTGAAGAACTTGCGGTTGAGGCCGAGGAAGATGATATTTTGGCTGGCCTGCAAAAATTATTAGGTGAGCCAGAGAGAGATCCTGACAATCTAGAGGAGCTAGAGGATGATATTGCTGAGCTGGAGGAGATTAATAAATGGCAGGTTTACTGTCAAGAAATTGAGGAGATAACCGGCCTTCCTGTGACTATCAATAAAACAGAAGAAGAGACAAAGGTAGTTTTTAGCTGCCAGAAGCCTCAGGATTTAAAGGCTTTACTTGCTAAGTTAAAGTAAGATTTGTTTTTAAAATTTTTGTTTTAAAGTGCCAGGAAACTTTGCCTGGACTTTTCAATGTTTCACGTGGAACATTTTTAGATAAAATAAACCTGGAGGGCTATAATTGAAGATAATTATTGTGGGTGGCGGAAAAGTTGGCAGATACTTACTAACTAATATGATGGAAAAAAATCATGATATCGTCTTAATAGAGCAAAATGAAGCTAAATGTCAGCGGATTAAGGATAATCACAATATAGAAGTAGTCTGTGGTGACGGGTCTCGCGGGGAAATTTTAGAACAGGCAGGCATCGAAGAGGCCGATGTTCTTCTGGCAGTGACTAAGGACGACCAGGACAATCTGGTTATCTGTCAGCTAGCCGAGAGGAAATTTAATGTGCCCAGAACTTTAACCACTGTAAATACTCCTGGTAATGAGAGGCTATTTGACTGGTTAGGGGTTAATGTGGCAGTAAGTAGTCCGGCTATTTTATCGGCTTTAGTGGAGCAGGAGGTTAAAAAGGCTGACTTAGATCTGCTCTTTTCCCCCAAACATGATGACCTAAAACTGATAAGAATAAATGTCAGCGATGAAGCTGAGGTTATCGGCAGCAAGTTAAAGGATATTGAATTGCCTCAGGAGGCAGTATTAGTTTCGATTTTAAGAGGTGATACTCCTATTGTTCCCCGGGGCAATACTAAAATATTGGCTGAAGATTTTATTATTGCTTTGATTCGAAGGGGTTATCAGGAGGAATTAACTAAAATATTTTCTCATTAGATTTAATAACAAAAAAATTACAATTTAAGAAGGACTTTTGGCTTTTTCTGAGAATATTAATAATAGAGGAGTAAAATATTCAAAATTTGATAGTAACTTTAAAAATGCAACTTAAAAAATAATATCTAATCCGGTTGAAATTCAGGAGAGAGCTCTTAAATATCAAATATTATAAGAGCGCCGAAGGGGCAAGGTTCAAAAGAACTGAAACTCTCAGGCTTAAGAATTCTGAAGGGACGGAACTCTGGACTTTTGAACAGAGGAGGCTGGCTTGCCCGGTCTCCTCTGTTTATAGTTGAGGGGCTATTTTAATCTCTTTTACTCTTAATCAGGGTAAATCCTCAGGAAAGGAGGTGAGAAAATGGCAGTAACGCCTTTAAATGCTCAGCATAAAGAGCTAGGAGCAAAAATGACTGATTTTGGTGGTTGGGAAATGCCAGTGGAATATACTGGTATAATATCTGAACACCAGGCCGTTAGAGAAAGAGCAGGACTCTTTGATGTCAGCCATATGGGAGAGTTTCTGGTAAAGGGAGAAGACGCTGGAGAGTTTTTGGATTATCTTTTGACCAATAAAATATCTGACCTGGCTTCAGGAAAAGCAGTCTATTCACCGATGTGCTATCCTGACGGAGGAATAGTTGATGATCTTCTGATCTATAAATTGGCTAAAGATAAATATTTTTTAGTGGTCAATGCTGCTAATACAAAAAAGGATTTTGACTGGATAACAGAGCAGGGGCAGGACTTTTCAGGCCAGGTAGTCATCGAAGATCATTCTCAAAATTATGCTCTTCTGGCTCTGCAGGGTCCACGAGCTGAGAAGATTTTATCCCAGTTAACGGACTATAACTTAAAGAAGATGAGCGCCTTTAGCTGTACTGAGATGGAAATCGCTTCAATTGAGGCCTTAGTTTCGAGAACTGGCTATACAGGTGAAGATGGTTTTGAAATATACCTAAAGCCCGATAAAAGTGTAGAGCTCTGGCAGAAGTTGTTGACAGCAGGGGAAGCAGAAGGTTTAAAGCCTGCTGGACTAGGGGCCCGTGACACCTTAAGGCTGGAAAAATGTCTCTGCCTCTATGGAAATGAAATAAGTAAAGACACCAATCCCCTGGAAGCAGGACTGGGCTGGACAGTAAAATTTGCCAAGGAAGACTTTATCGGGAAAGAAAGTTTGCAGGAAATCAAAGAAGCCGGCCTGAAGCGCAGGCTGGTGGGTTTTATTGTTAAGGGCAGAGGTATTGCTCGTCATGATTATCCAATTTTGAATGAGGCCGAAGAGGAAATTGGTTTTGTCACCTCAGGCAGTTACTCTCCCAGTCTAGAGGAGAATATTGGTCTGGGATACCTTAAAGAAGGATACTGGCAGCCAGGCCAAAAGATTAATATTAAAGTGAGAAGCAGGATAATCGCCGCTGAAGTGGTGGAGATTCCATTTATCTAAAAAATTAGGAGGGATTTGAGATGGAAGTACCTGAAGGACTTTGTTTTACTGAAGATCATGAGTGGTTAAAGGTAGAAGACGGGGTAGGAACTATTGGTATTACAAATTTTGCCCAGGAAGAATTAGGAGATATTGTCTTTGTGGAACTGCCTGAACTGGAAGAGGAATTTGCTCAGCATGACAATTTTGGTGTTATTGAATCGGTTAAAGCGGTTTCTGATTTATACCTTCCAGTAAGTGGTGAAATATGCGCTATCAATGAAGATTTACTTGATAGTCCAGAATTGGTCAATGAAGATCCCTACGGTGAGGGCTGGATTGTGAAGGTTAAGTTAAGTGATGAAGCGGAATTAGAGGAGCTTATGAATACTGAGGAATATCGGGAGTTTTTAAAGGAGGAAGCATAATGAGATATATTTCTAACACACCACCTGAAAAGGAGGAAATGCTCCAGGCAATAGGTGTGGAAGAAGTGACTGACCTTTTCCAGGCTATTCCCGAAGAGGTGAAGTTTGAGCGCCCCTTTGATATCCCGGCGGGTTTATCAGAATTAGAATTGAAAAACTTAGTTACCGATAAAGCAGAACAGAACTTAGATTTAAGCAATTTTTCCAGTTATTTAGGTGCCGGCTCCTATGATCATTACATTCCGGCGATTATAGATCATATGATAGTGAGGTCAGAATTTTACACTGCCTATACTCCCTATCAGGCTGAGCTCAGCCAGGGAACACTGCAGGCCATGTATGAATATCAGAGCATGATCTGTGAACTTACAGGTATGGGTATCTCCAATGCCTCTCTTTTGGATGGGGCCTCAGCTTTAGGGGAAGCTGTAATCATGGCCAGAAGACATACCCGGAAGGAAAAAGTCTTACTGCCAGAGACTCTCCATCCCTCTTACAGGGAGGTTGCTAAAACCTATGGTGAGCCCCATGGAATCGATTTTAAAGCTATAGAGCAAGAAGGTACGGTGACTGATTATGCTTCTTTGGCAGAGGAGATTGATGATGACACAGCAGCTGTAGTAATACAGTATCCCAACTTTTATGGTTCAATTGAAGATATGAAAAAAATAGCTGCTGAGATTGACAGGGCAGCCAAAGCTCTTTTAATTGTAGTGGCTAATCCCATTGCTCTAGGTCTTTTAACTCCTCCTGGTGAATTTGGAGCTGATATAGTGGTTGGAGAAGGCCAACCTCTAGGTAATGCTACCAATTATGGGGGCCCCAACCTTGGCTATATGGCCATCAAAGATGACAGAAGACTATTGAGACAGTTGCCTGGACGGCTGGTCGGCAAGACTGAGGATGTTGAAGGCAATACCGGCTATGTTATGACCATGCAGACCAGGGAACAGCATATTAGAAGAGAAAAAGCTACTTCCAATATCTGTACCAATGAGGCCTTAAATGCCCTGATGGCTGCCATTTATATGGCCACCATGGGCAAGGAAGGTATAGGAGAAGTAGCCAATCTATGTTATCAGAAAACAGCCTATTTAGCAGAAAAGCTGCAGAACCTGGCAGGTGTTAAAGTAATGAATGGCGATAATTACTTCAATGAAATCTGGCTGCAGATAGAAAAGGATAATCTAACTGCGGAAGAGGTTCAAACTCAGATGTGTGAAAGGGATATTTTAGCTGGAGTTAATCTGGCCCGGCTAACTGACAACAAGGGTCTTTTAGTCTGTGTCACAGAAAAGAAAACTCGCCAGGAGTTAGATGATTATGTCAGCAACCTGGAGGTGGTTTTAGATGGCTAAGCCTTTAATTAAAGAATATGGCAGTCCAGGAAGAAAGGGTTATTCTCTGCCAGAGGTTGATGTGCCAGAGAAGGATCCTGAGGAAGCTCTACCAGAGGGGACAATTCGCCAGGAGAAGCCTGACCTGCCTGAAGCCAGTGAGGTAGATGTGGTCAGGCACTATACCAGTCTTTCCAATATGAATTATGGAGTCGATTCCGGCATCTATCCCCTGGGTTCCTGCACTATGAAATATAATCCTAAGATCAATGAAGATGTAGCCAGAATGCCCAACTTAGCGAATATTCATCCCTATCAGCCCGAGGAACAGGTGCAGGGGAGCCTTGAACTTTTATACGAACTAAAGGAATATTTAGCAGAAATAAGTGGTATGGATGAGGTTTCTTTACAGCCTGCCTCAGGAGCTCATGGTGAATACGTGGGTTTAATGATAATCAGGAAGTATTTTGAGAAAAAGGGCGAAGAGCGCAGCAAAGTTATTGTCCCTGACTCTGCCCATGGCACCAATCCTGCCAGTGCCACCATGGCTGGTCTGGATGTGGTAGAGATTGAGTCTAATGAGCGGGGCATGGTCGACATTGAATCATTAAAAGAAGCGGTGGATGATGATGTGGCAGCCCTTATGCTGACCAACCCCAATACCCTGGGGATTTTTGAAAAAGATATCTGTCAGATTCAGCAGATAATCCATGATGCTGGAGGATTACTATATTACGATGGTGCTAACATGAATGCTGTTTTAGGTTATGCCAGACCAGGTGATATGGAGTTTGACGTAATCCATTATAACCTCCATAAGACCTTCTCCACTCCCCATGGTGGCGGTGGACCTGGTTCAGGACCAGTGGCTGTGAAGAGCAAACTGGCTCCCTTCTTACCGGCTCCGGTTTTAAAGAAAGAAGAAGAGAAATACTGCTGGGACTTTGATAGACCGGATTCTCTAGGTAAAATCCATGCCTTTTATGGCAATTATGGAGTAATGTTAAGGGCCTACTCCTATATTAGAACGGCTGGAGCAGAAGGTTTAAAGGAAATTACAGAAAATGCGGTTCTTAATGCTAATTATATGAAGGAAAAATTAAAGGATACCTATGAGTTACCCTTTGCTTCCGATAGCCTGCATGAGTTTGTCTTATCTGGCTCCCGGCAGAAAAAAGAGGGTATCTCAACTGTAAATATAGCCAAGCGACTTCTGGATTACGAACAGTATGCTCCTACCATCTATTTCCCATTGATAGTTAAAGAGGCTCTGATGGTAGAGCCCACAGAGACCGAGAACTTAGCTTCACTTGATAGATTTATTGAGACCATGAAAAAAATTGCCCGGGAAATAGAAGAAACTCCAGAAGTAGTAGAAAATGCTCCCCATAATACTGTGGTGAGAAAGCTGGATGAAGCTCAGGCAGCCAGAAACCCTGATCTGCGCTGGTAAAGCTGTAATGAATTGTTTTAAAAGCTTGTTTTAGCTTTAATATCTGGGCATCATTATTTGAGCATCCCCGGTAAAGGTCTGGGGATGCTTTTTTTTATTTAATTTCTGTGTTATAATTTAAGATGATAAATTTATTATATTTTTTATAGTTATAAAGTGAATTAGCAAGGATGATTTATATGTTAGAGAAGGAATACTTAAATTCAGCTTCCCAACTCATAGCTGATAAATATGAAGAGGCCAGCCTGAAACTAGATCAGGGGAAATTTAATAAGGCAGAAAAGATGCTGGAAAAGATTTTAGAGATGGATAGTGAATTTGTTCCAGCTTATAACAAGCTAGCAGTAATATATCTAAATAGAGATGAAATTGAGGAAGCAAGAAAAAATCTGGCTACAGCTTTAAATATAGATAGCCAATATCCCCCGGCCTTAACCAATTATGGAAGCCTAGAGAAGTTAGCAGGTAATTTTGCCGAAGCCAAGGAATATTACCAGGCGGCCATTGATAGAAATTCAGAATATGGCCCGGCCTATAATAACATGGCTGTAATTTTACGGGAAGAGGGTAAATATAAAGATTCAGTCAGTTACTTAAAGAAAGCAAGAAAGCATGGAACTTTAAGTTTTGATGTTGACAAAAAGAAATCTCTTTTACAGGAGCCAGGCTGTTTAATTCCTATCATCATTAGCGGAGTGATGATTTTTCTTCTTCTCTATTGGTTTTTGATAAGCATTAACTAAAGATGCTTTTACTATTTGGTGAATAAAGGAGGTCTGTTAAAGTGGGTAGAGCTGAAGAGAAGTTAGCCAAAGGTGATTTTATAAAGATGAAAAAGCCCCATCCCTGCGGAGAAAATAAATGGGAGATAATTAGATTAGGCATGGATGTTAAGCTCAAATGTCAGGGCTGCGGTAGACTGGTGACTTTGCCGCGGAAAAAATTTACTAAAAATATGACGGAGCTCTGCTCTGAAGGGGAGAATAATTAATGGAGATTGGTCTGATTGGACTGCCAAATGTAGGGAAGTCTACCTTATTTACAGCCCTAACGGAAAAAGAGGTAGAAGCAAAAAACTATCCCTTTACCACAGTGGAATCAAATGTAGGAGTTATAAAGATTAAGGATGATAGATTAACTGAACTATGTCAATTTTATCAACCAGAAAAATGCCGGGCGGCTTTCGTCAAATTCGTTGATATTGCTGGATTAGTGGAGGGGGCAAGTCAGGGAGAGGGTTTGGGAAATCAATTTTTAGCTAATATCAGAGAAGTAGATGCCCTAGCCCATGTGGTGCGCCTATTTGCAGATGAGAATATTGCCCATGTAGCTGGTGACATTTCACCTCTTCGAGATATAAAGATAATTGAAAGGGAGTTGATTGCTGCTGATCTTCAGACAATAGAGAAGAGATTGGAAAAAACAATTAATATGCAGAAAACAGGGGACAAAAAGTATTTTGCCGAGGAAGAGGCCTTAAAGAATATAGAGGAAAAGCTTGCTGATGATATACCCATCAGAAGACAAAACTTATCCCAGCTACAGGAGAGGCTGGTAGCTGAATTATTTTTGCTGACGGCAAAACCTCTTTTATATCTCGGTAATATTAATAAACAAAAGGAGAATAGCAAAGAAGAATTTAGAGCACATCTTGAAAACCACCAGGAGCAATACCTGTTTTTGGATGTTTTATTTGAAGAAGAGCTAATGCAGCTATCCCCGGAAGAAAGGGCGTTATTTAGAGAAGACCGGGAAGGAGATAACATTGATAGTCTAATAAAGGCCAGCAAAGATTTGTTAGATCTCATCACTTTTTTTACGGTGGCTGGAGGAAAGGAAGTTCGGGCCACCAATGTTCCACGTGGAACATTGGCTCCAGCGGCGGCAGGAAAGATCCATAGTCAAATGGAAGAGGGTTTTATTAAAGCCGAAGTTATTAATTATGCCCAGTGGGCGCAATTTTCTGATTTAGAAGAGGCTAAAAGAGCAGGAGAAGTTGAGGTTGTGGGAAGGGACTATAAAATTAAAGATGGAGATATATGTTATTTCCACTTTTCGGATTGAGTTTTTGCCTGAAATAATTTACTGTTAATAGAGGGCTATTAAATCGGCATTTATTATTGCAATCAAGAAATAATAATGCTATAATGATGAAAGGTATGAATTCAAACTCTACCATGCTTCAGTTTTGGACTGAGGCCGTTAAGACCAGATGGAGGAGGTGAAAAGATGGAAGAGTTAACTAATTATGAAACCACCTTTATTCTCTCCAGTGAGCAGTCGGAAGAGGATAGAGAGGCAAGCATTACCCGCGTTAAGTCTACTATTGAAAATAATGGTGGCGAAATTTTAGAAGTTGATGAGTGGGGAGAAAGAAGACTTGCCTATCCCATTAATGATGAGCGTAGTGGTTATTATCTAGTAATAGAGTTTGCTGGCAATTCTGAAGTTGTTGATGAGCTGGAGAGAAACTTTAAACTAATTGGCGATTTAATGCGTTACTTGATCGTTAAAAATGAAGATTAGATTTAGCTGTTAACTTAAATTTGCTGTAGAGTTATTAAACAGGATGGTGAAAAAATGTTAAATAAAATTATATTGATCGGCAGGCTAGTTAGAGACCCGGAATTAAGGTATACAGGTAGTGGGACACCTGTCTGCAATTTTACCCTGGCTGTAGAAAGAAATTATACAAATAGGGATGGAGAAAGAGATGTTGATTTCATTAACATCGTAACCTGGCGCAAGCTGGCAGAAACCTGTGCAGAACATTTAGGAAAAGGCAGGATGGTTGCTGTTGATGGTCGATTGCAGATTAGAAAGAGTGAAAAGGAAAATAGAACTTACATTAACCCAGAGGTAGTTGCCGAAGAGGTTAGATTTTTGGACTGGCCTAAAAGCAGTCAGGGAAGGGCAGCTAATGGTAATGCGCCCCGAAAGGAAAGCGCCAGACCCACAACCGATCAATTTAATAATTCTCCGGATACTGATAATACAGAGGACTTCGATGATGAAGATTTTGAAGTGCCCTTTTAATTTCCCGGGAAATATTAATTGTTTAAACCAGATTGCACCAAGTTAACTGCTAAATTTTATTAGGAGGGTAGAAAATGCCTAGAGGTAGAAATAAATCATGTTTTTTTTGTGGAAATGACAAAGAGATTAACTATAAAGATATCAGGACTTTAAAGAAACATATTACTGATAGAGGAAAGATCATTCCCAGAAGAATCACTGGGACCTGTGCTAAACATCAAAGAGACATTACCAGAGCAATAAAAAGAGCAAGGCTTGTGGCCTTGCTACCTTTTGTAAAGGATTAAGGCTAAATTCAGTAATAAAGGCTGGGGCGGCATCTATCGCCCCAGAATTATTCTTTTTAGAGCGGATTTTGGGAGGTGTTCCCATTAGAGCAGCAAAATAATAGAGAAAATAACAATAATAACCAGGAAAAGGATAATAAATTGTTTGCCTTATCTTTAGGAGTAATTGTCTTGCTTTCTGTTCTAGGAATTATATTTCCCTTTCTTAGTTTTGCTGCGGCTTTGATCTGGCCTGTACCCATTGTTTATTTAGCGTTAAAGCAGGGAATGAGAAGAGCGGCCCTGTTGATTGTTATTGCAGCGATAATAAATGGAATATTTATTACGCCTACTTTAGCCATGATAACAGTTGCTGGCTTTGGCTTTGTAGGTTTTGTTATGGCAGGCTCTTTGCTGGAGGATTTTTCTGCTTTTAAAGTTTTATTATTTACTATACTGGCGGCTATTACTTCTAACTTTATTTTGATGGCTGGTGTCTCGCTGGGGATGGGCTATTCTTTCCCGGCAGGGATAAGAGATGCTTTAATAGATAATGTTTTAACTTTACTCAATAATGGTGAGCTCTCTGTTCTGGTAGAAATGCAGATAGAGCTAATTATTAATATGCTTCCTGGTTTGATAGCTATATCAGGTATCTTAACAGGGATATTAAATTATTATATAGTCCACTGGTTCTTACGGGCTAAAAAAATGCAGGTGACCATATTTCCCTCGGTGGAAAAATGGCGCTTTCCAGCAAAAATAATCTCCATTGCTATTGTTATCTCTATCTTATTTAGAGATCAAATAGTTATGCTCAATATTGCTGCAGTTGCTTTCTTTTTAGTTTTTATTCAGGGTTTTGGAGTAGGGTTATATTATATTGCTAAAAAAACTCAGTCCTATTTTTGGAAATGGATATATGTTTTTTTGCTAATAGTTATCCCGGTATTACCACCAGTAATATTGATATTGGGTTTGGTAGACCTGTGGTTTGATATAAGAAAAATTGAATTTAACTGAGTAAGATCATTCTTTTATTTCGAGTTAACTGGAAAATAGTTGAAGGAGGTACAGCAAAATGGAAGTTATTTTAAAAGAAGATGTTGAAAAATTAGGCGAAATGGGAGATATTGTTGATGTAGCCGATGGTTATGCGCGAAATTATCTGTTGCCCATGGGAATGGCGGTGGAAGCTACCGAGGGTAGAGTGCAGCAGGTTGAGCAATTGAAAAAGAAAAGACAGAAAAGAATTGCTGAAAGCAGAAAGCAGGCTGAGAAGAAGGCCCAGGCTTTAGAAGCTGAAAGCTTTGAGATAGCTGTTAAAGCAGGTGAGCAAGGCCGTTTATTTGGTTCAGTAACAACCCAGGATATTGCTGAAGAAGTTGAGAAAAAAGGTTTTGAAATAGATAGGAAAAAGATTCAGTTGGAGGATAACATTAAGGATTTAGGCGAGTATAAAGTTGAATTAAAGCTTTTTGAGGATATAACCGCTCAGTTGTCGCTGACAGTCGTGGCAAAAGAAGGCGAAGAAGAATAAAGTTAATATTAGAAAAATATTTAAAAAATGATAGGCAAAACCTGGCTTAAAGTCTGGTTTTGCCTATTTTTACTATATTATTATTTTGTCAGGCTCTAAAGCTTTATTTTAAAGGAGTTTTAATAAAGAGCTTTAATTCATTTCCAGCTCTTCTTTTCCCCAGTTTTCGTATACCTTACCAACTAAATCTTTACCTGGCTTCAATGTTTTTTGGCCTGGTTCCCAACCAGCAGGAGTAGCTTCTTCTTCGTTTTCTCTTATATGCTGGAAGGCTTCGACCTGACGCACTAATTCATCCATGTTTCTACCCACTGGCTCATTCAATATTTCCACAGCTTGCAATACACCATCAGGATCTATTAAAAATCTGCCTCTAATATTCATTTTCAAATCATCATCATAAACAGCATAGGCTTTACCAATGGAGCCGTCAGGATCTGCTAACAGGGGATAGGGCACCCCTCCCTCTACCATCTGGGAAAGCTCCTGTTCTTGCCATACTTTGTGAGTGAAATGGCTATCTGTGCTAATGGCAAGGATTTCAGTATTAAGTTCCTGTAACTTATCATATTTAACGGCAACTGCCGTTAACTCTGTAGGTCAGACGAAGGTGAAATCTCCTGGATAAAACAGGACTATTTTCCATTGATCGTCGTAATCTGACAGGCTGATGTCTTTAAAATCTCCTTCATGAAAAGCTTTGGTAGTGAAATTTGGGGCTTTTTCTCCAACTTTGATCATGCTAATGACCTCCTTTAAATGTTTTCTGCTTAAATAATAACAATTATCAATTAGAAAGTCAAGGGCGAAAGAAAAGAATAAATATATAAAATAATCTAAATATTATACCCAAAAAACTCCTTCCCTGCCTCTGGATGATCTTTAAAAAGCTAAAAGGCAGGCAAGGAATTAAACAAAAGGGTTTATTTTGCTGTCTCTACCTTTTAATGACCTGATTGCGCTCCGGCCCGGTGCTCAATAGGCTTATTTCTAGGGCTATCTCCTCTTCAATAAAATTTACATAGTCCTGAGCTGCTGGAGGGAGTTCTTTAAAGGAGGTTATCCCTGTAATGTCTTCTTCCCAGCCAGGTAGAGTTTTATAGATAGGTTGAGCTTCTTTTAATTGCCAGCTATCAGGAAATTTAGCGGTTTTTTCACCGGCAATATCATAGGCGGTGCAGACCTTAATCTCCTCTAATCCGCTTAATACATCGAGTTTGGTTAGGGCAATCTCAGTGGTGCTGTTTATCAGAGCGGCATAGCGAAGAGCTGGCAGGTCAAGCCAGCCACAGCGACGGGGTCTACCTGTGGTTACGCCAAACTCATTTCCCCTTTCTTGCAGCCAGTGGCCAACTTCATCTGTCAATTCAGTGGGGAAAGGCCCCTTGCCGACCCGGGTGAGATAGGCCTTTGCAACTCCGATTATATCCTCTAAAGAGGCAGGCCCCATACCAGTACCGCTGGACACCCCTCCGGCAGCGGGATTTGAAGAAGTTACATAGGGATATGTACCGTGATCAAGGTCTAACATAGTTCCCTGGGCTCCTTCGAAAAAAATTGCTTTCCCCTGCTGATCTAGGTCAGCTAACAAATAGGGGATATTAGTTATATGGGGTTTGATTTTATCCGCCAGAGCTAAGACTTTATCTTTAACTTCACTATGTTCAAGGGGTTTAGCAGAGTAGATTTTCTCAATGATTTGATTATGATAATTTAAGGCTTTTTCTAATTTGCGGGAAAAGTCAAGGGGTTTTAGGAGATCGCCTACCCTGAGACCGCGACGAGAGGCCTTATCTGCATAGGCGGGGCCGATTCCTCGGCCAGTAGTACCGATCTTATCGCCTTCCTTGCGATTTTCTTCTAGATTATCAATTAACTGATGGTAGGGTAGAACTAAATGAGCCTGAGAGCTGATAAAAAGGCGGTCCAATTTAAGCCCTCTCTCCTCTAACCCCTCCATCTCTTCAATTAGGCTAAAGGGATCAATCACCATTCCATTGCCTAAAAGACAGTATTTCTCTGGATATAATATGCCTGCAGGGATTAAATGGAGTTCAAACTTTTCCTCTTCCACTATAACAGTATGTCCAGCGTTATTACCACCAGCGAAGCGAACTACTACATCGGCTTTTTCAGCTAAAAGATCGGTGATTTTTCCTTTTCCTTCATCGCCCCATTGTAGGCCAGTTAAAACTTTATGTCCCATAAGTTAAGACTCCTTCCAGAATAATTAGTCATAAGTTAACATTGATAAATATTGTAATATTATGCTAAAGTAATAATACCATAAAATGAGCCAAAGTAAAACAGGCTGCGGGGCTGTTTTGGCGTTGCTTTTTATTATTACAAAAAAACTTTTTTGATGAAGGTATTTTTCAGTTTAGGGAGAATTATAAGAATACATATTTATATATATCTAAAATCACAGCAAAATATAAAGCCAACTGGATAAAAAGAGGGGAGTTGGAGAAGATTAATTCTAAAAAGAGTTTTATCTTAATTATTATTTTGTTTTTTCTGCTGGTTGGGGGAAGGGCAGTTCAAGGGCAAAATGATTTTGCTGATTTTTCGCTGGAAGATTTTAGTGCTCCGACAGAATTGGCTGATTTGATCAATAAATTTAGCCAGTTAGATTATCGAATTACCTTATCTTCAGAAGGAGAGGAGATGCAGGATACTTTCATTTCTTATAACTTTGCCGGCCTGGAAGAGGTGCAGGGAGTTGAGACAGAGCTTATTGTCTTTGAAATTTCTGGCGAGGAAGACCATTTCTCTTCTATTAAAATCTGGCTAGCAGGCGAGGATGTTAAGCAGATGGAAATAGATGGTGAAGTGATTCCAGCCTTTATGGCTGGGGTGATGAAAGATACAGTGTTGATGTCGGTGATGTTTCCCTTCTATAATTTTGCTGATTTTGCCATAGAAGAATTTGAAGAGATAGGAGAGGTCAGTATCAGACAGGAATATTTGGCCGGTCAAGAAGTAGATATTATTAGAATAGAAGTAGAACAAATTCCTGAATTTGAACTGGAAAGAGGAATTACAGAGATTGCTAAATTTGATGATTTCATGGTTCTTTTTAGCTATGACTATTCTTCCGCTGAGGAAGATTTAGAAGTTAAATTTTCCATTGAAGGCCTTGAGTTTAGATAGTAGCAAAGTGAGAACTGTTATTTGGAGCCCGGGCTGTCTTTAAAAGGAGTAGAAGTTAAAGGTCATTAGGAGGTGGCAGGGATGAATTTGCCTGAAGAAATACCCTATATTGACTGGTATCAGGCGATTGAAGAGAGAAGTTCCCGGCGAAAATATTTTTCCTGGGCCCTTAGTCCAGAAAAGATTGCTTCTCTTTTGGAAACCATAAGACCTATAGAGGAGGAACTTGAATCTGCCCGGTTAATCATAAGTCCCACCGGTTTCTCTGAGGTAATTTGGACGGTGGTGGGTTCCTATGGTCTGGTCACCGGGGCAGAAAGTTATGCTGTTATCATTAAAGATAAAAGCAAGGGTGAACTGCAAGCTGAAGTAGAAGCTGGATTGTTAGGGGAGACTTTAATACTGGAAGCAACGGCTCAGGATATCGATACCTGCTGGGTGGGAGGGATGTTTGAAAAGGAAAAAGTGCTCTCCCGCCATGAATTACAGGGGGATGAGGAGATAGCTGCTATAACTCCTCTGGGTGAAGCCAAAAAAGATTTGACCTTTACTGAGAAGATGGCTAAAAAAATTGTAGGCAGTCAGCATCGCAAGCCTCTGAGAGAGCTCTGTCTTAATGATTATACCGAGGAAGATTTGCATGAAGTTCCAGAATGGATTTCCTGGGCTTTAAAGTCAGCTCGCCAGGCTCCCTCAGCAGTAAATAGACAACCCTGGCGTTTTGAGCTCTTAATGGAGGATAATAACGATAATAATATAAATAAGATCAAACTAAATTCTGCCAAACTAGAAAGAACCCACGGGTTTTCTCCTTACCTGGATTGTGGTATTGCCCTTCTTCATCTCCTGGTAGGTGCTAAAGCGGCCTTAGAAAAGGAGGAAAAGACAAAAGAGGTTAACTATAGTCTTTTGACACCTCCAGAAGTAGCTGAGGTATATCTCAGTTGTTGAAGAGAGAGGCCCCAGCAGAAATAAAAATATATGTTTGCCATAAGAGCGAACATATGTTAAAATAAAGGCACCTATTTTTTGAGGGGGGATAACTGTGGAACCTCCAGTGCCATATAGTGAGCTGCCTCAGGGAGATGTGCTCTGTGTTGATATGAAATCCTTTTATGCCAGCGTGGAAGCTGTAGAGAGAGGGTTAGATCCCTTTAAAGTCTCTCTGGCAGTGGTGGGTAATCAGGAGCAAGCAGGATCAGTAATTTTAGCTGCCACCCCACTAATGAAAAGAAAGTACGATATCAAGACCGGGAGTCGTCTCTTTGAGGTGCCAAAGAATGATGATATTATTCTGGTGGAACCGAGAATGTCGCTCTACTTAAAAAAGTCTCTGGAGATAATTGAACTTTTCAGCAGCTATGTACCACGAAAGGATATCTTTGTTTATTCGGTGGATGAATGCTGGCTAGACCTTAACGGAAGCAAGCAAAAATTTGCTGGCGCCTGGCAGTTGACTTCCAAGCTGCGCAACCATATCTATAATAAATATGGCTTGAGTTGTAGCACGGGTATTGCTCCTAATATGTTTCTTTCTAAGGTGGCTATGGATATAGAAGGAAAGGAAAAAGGCATAGCTTGCTGGCGATATGAGGATATTCCGGAGAAGTTATGGCCCTTGCCAGTGGAAAAAGTGTGGGGGATTGGCAGTCGAACAGCAGAAAAATTTAATCGCTGGCAGATTTATACAATGGAAGATGTAGCCCGGAAAGGGGCTGATTTTTTTCGCCGCAGACTGGGAGTGGTTGGAGAAGAGATCTACTATCAGGCCTGGGGGGTTGATGAAAGTCTGCCCCGTGGTTATTATGATGACGAGCGGAAAAGCATCGGCAGAGGGGCTACTCTTTATCGTGATTATGTTAGTTTAAAGGATATTAAGACTGTGATTTTTAACTTAAGTGAGGATATTGGTTATCGGGCTCGATGTTTGGGGCTGGCAGGTAAGACCATCAGTCTTTCTTTAAAGTACAGCCGCCATTACAACAGGAGCGGCTTTCAGGCTCAAAGGACTCTCCCGGTGGCTACTAATTTGGAGCATGAGATTTTGCAGGTAGCCCGGGAACTTTTGCAGGAAAAACACCACTCTGGTGCTCCTGTGCGACGGATCAGTGTTTCTTTGACCTCCCTGGTTTTAGAGGAAAAGATCCAGCTTAATCTTTTCTCCAATAAAGAGAGATTAATTCGGCTGGCCAAAACCCGGGATAAAATCCGGGATAAGTTTGGGGCGGGCAAGTTAGATTATGGTTTAAGTCGGGCCGAGGGTAGTATCCGAGGCCGGCTCAACAGCAATATTGGCGGCCATAAAGAGTGAGAAAAGCCTTAAAAAACTCACTGAAGACTGCTAAAATAACAATAGGAGGTGGTGATTATTTATAAGCTTAATGGACTTGCTTTAGAAATAGTACAGGGCAATATTGTAAAACAGCCTGATCTGGAGGCCGTGGTCAATGCAGCCAATGCAGAATTAAAGATAGGCGGTGGAGTTGCCGGGGCAATCCATAAAGCTGCCGGGCCTAAACTGCGCCAGGAGACAAAGAAGTTAGCTCCAATAAAACCTGGTGAAGCAGTGCTAACAGGAGGTTATAATCTGCCCAATGAATTTATAATCCACACTCTGGGACCGGTATATGGAAAGGATAAGCCAGAGGAAAAATTATTAAGGGCTTGCTACCAAAATAGCCTTAAGCTGGCCGAAGAGAATGAAATAAAATCCATCGGTTTCCCTGCTATCTCAACAGGCGCCTTTGGTTACCCCTTAGAGCTGGCGGCGGAGGTCTCTTTAGCAGCAGTAAAAAGTTTTTCCCGGGAGGCAAAGCTATTGAACCGGATAAGATTTGTGCTTTTCAGCCAGTCAGATTATGAAAGCTATCAAGAAATAGCTAAAAAAATATTTAAGGACTAAAAAATCAGAAAGGAATTAATTATATATGACAGCTGGTGTTATTAAGAGAGAGAGCAAGAGGAAAATCAGTAAATTCATAAAAAAGGCTATAGAAAAAGAAGTTTTTCCTGGGGCGGTATTGGGAATTAAAAAACAGGATGAGGTTCTTTGGCAAAGCTCCTTTGGGTATTTAAGCAAAAAAGCAGAGACTGAGGTTGAACTGGATACCGTTTATGACCTGGCTTCCTTGACTAAAGTATTAGTTACCACCACAGCTATTATGCAGTTGGTGGAGGAAGGGATTATAAATCTGGCCGACCAGGTTGAACGGTACTTCCCTGATGCTGCGCCAGAATTTTCCCGGATAACCCTCTGGCATCTATTAACCCATACTTCCGGGCTGCCGGCCATTGTTGAACTCTGGGAGGAATTAGAGAGCAAAGAGGAAGCAAAATCCTATCTTTTAAATTTAGAACCCTTTGCCAAAATAGAAGAGGAGGTGCGCTATAGCGATCCTAATTTTCTACTCCTGGGGTTTATAGTAGAAAAGGTCAGCGGGCTAAAATTAGACCGTTATGCTAGAGAATATATATTTAAACCCCTTAATCTAAAGAGGACAGGTTTTAATCCTAAAGAGCAGCCCTTGAATTTACCTCAGGCTGAGATAGCCCCCACTGAATACTGTGACTACCGAGGTTATTTACCCCAGGGGGAAGTCCATGATAAAAACTGTTATTTTCTAGGAGGGGCCAGCGGCCAGGCCGGCCTCTTTTCCTGCCTGCCTGATCTAATAAAACTGATAACTTCGCTGTTAAGAGGCAGCAAAATACTTAAAAGAATCACCTTTGTTAAAACTACAGCTGACTGCACCCCTCCTCAGTTAAGATCCCGGGGGATTGGCTGGGATAAAGGAGGAGACTTTAATTCTTCGGCCGGTTTTTATTTTGGCCCTAAATCTTTTGGCCACACAGGCTTTACCGGCACCTCCCTGTGGTCTGACCCTGAGCTGGACTTGACGGTAATTTTCTTGAGTAATCGAGTGAATTATGGTCGAGAAAATAAAAAGCATATCGCCTTTAGACCCCGTCTCCATAATTTGATCGTTAGTGAAGTCTTAGCTTCAAGTTGAAGATTGGCAAAAATAAATAAGCCAGAAAATAGGCTCCCTATGTCCGGGGAGCTTATTTTTAATGATTTTTTGGGCATTTTTTGTTCTGTCCGATAAACACTAAAAAAGTTTTACAAAAAATCTAAATTTAATGAAGGAATTTTCATAAGCATCCCGAAATATAATAATAAGAATATTTTACCGTAAACAGATAAAACATAAAATTATTTTAGCAAAATACATCAGTCAGTTAAACTACTGGAGGTATGGCAATGAAGCGAAATGAGCAAGGACTGGAGGAAAAGACTGTAGCAAAAAATGATCATCAAGAAAGGGGGGAAGAGATTACTGAAGACCGCAATCCCGATAGTGAGGATTTAGACTGTCTTTCGGCCCGAGAGATCGTTGAGTTGATGAATCAAGAAGATAAGAAAGTTGCTGAGGCAGTGGCTGAAGTAAAGAGTGAGCTGGCAGAGCTTATTACGGAAATAACTGCTAAAATGGAAGAGGGAGGCAGGCTTTTTTATGTGGGGGCAGGTACCAGTGGTCGTTTAGGGGTGATTGATGCGGTGGAATGCGGACCTACCTTTAGCATTGAACCCAATAAAGTTATCGGTATTTTAGCTGGAGGTGAAGAGGCTTTTTTTCAAGCCCGGGAAGGCTTAGAAGATGATTTTGAAAGTGGAGCGGCAAGATTAAAAGAAGAAAATCTGCAGCCCCAGGATGTGGTGGTGGGCATTGCTGCCAGTGGCAGGACCCCCTATGTGCTGGGAGCGTTAACAGCAGCCAGAGAAGAAGGTGCGCTGACTGCTGCTCTGGTCTGCACCTTAAATTCAAAGCTGGCCCAGATAGCGGATTATCAGCTGGAGGTGATTGTGGGGCCAGAGGTATTGACAGGCTCTACCCGCTTGAAGGCTGGAACAGCTCAAAAAATGGTTCTAAATATGATCTCCACCACGGTGATGGTCAAACTGGGCAAGGCTTATTCTAATTTGATGGTGGATCTCAAAGCCACCAATAATAAATTAAAGGAACGAGCCCTTAAGATTTTCCAGGAGATTTCTGCTATTAGCACTGAAAGGGCTGAGAAGCTATTAAAAAAAGCCGATTACAACCTCAAAGAAGCAGTGGTGATGTTTGAAAGGGAATGTGACTTTCAGCAAGCTCAAAAACTGCTGCAGCAAAAGGATAATAATTTGAGAGAAATTATTGGCTGAATTTAAATTCAGCCCGGTGTAGTTTTAAGTTTGGGCAAAAAAATACTTTTTAAAGGGGACTATTTAAAATGAAAAAAATTATTGTTCTTTCCCTGGTCTTATTTCTGGTGATGAGTTTTGGCCTGGCTGAAAACTTACAGGCTGAGAATATTTTAGAAGTAGCCAAGCATTTAGAAGCTGAAGGTTTTGACCCTCATACTGTGCCTGCTCACTCTTCCATTCAGATTTACATGCAGGTTTATGAAGGGTTATTAACTACCAGCCCTGAAGGCGAGATTGAGCCGCAGCTGGCAGAGTCCTGGGAGATCCTTGATGATACCACCTATCAGTTTAATCTTCGCCAGGGGGTCAAGTTTCATAATGGCCAGGAGATGACGGCAGAAGATGTTAAGTTTAGCTATGAAAGGATTTTAGACCCCGAGACAGCCTCCATTGCTAAATCAAACTTTGAAATGGTCGATAATATCGAAGCTCCAGATGATTATACGGTAATTGTTAATTTAGAGGATTCCTATGCTGATTTTTTAATTAATGTTGCCCATGTCTACTCGGCTATTGTACCTAAAGAGGTAGTGGAAGAGCACGGTGATTTAATGAATGAAATGGTGGGTACTGGTCCCTTCCAATTAGAAGAATGGGAGCCTGATAATTATACCCTCTTAACTAGAAACGAAGATTATTATCTAGAAGATGAGCCTGTGGTCGATGGGGTTCGTTATTCGATTATGGAGGATGAATCGGCCAGAATTGCGGCCTTAAGAGCTGGCAATACCCATCTGACGAGTATTTCTTCAGAGGCTGTTACTATTTTAGATAACACCCCGGGTTTGGATATCATTGAATATCCAGACTTTGATTATACCTACTGGGGATTTAATGTTATGGAAGAGCCCTTTGATGAAGCCAAAGTTCGTCTGGCCATGAGTTATGCCATTGACCGTGAGCTTTTAGCAGAGGTAGTATTTGACGGAGCAGCGGAGGTTAGTGGTCCTGTACCTCCCTCCCAGGAGATTTGGGCAGCAGAGTTAGAAGAGTTTTCCTCTTATCAATATGATCCGGAAAAAGCGAAAGAGTTACTGGCAGAAGCTGGTTATGAGGATGGGCTTTCCTTCACCATAACTACTTCCAGTGCCTATGATTATATGGTTGATACAGCTGTCATAATCCAGGAGCTTTTACAGGAGGTCAACGTGGAGGCAGAGATACAGTTAGTTGAATGGGGGACCTATATTGATAAGTGGTCTAATACTGATCACCAAAGTCTCATAGGCCTCAATGGGGGAGGGACAACCCCTGATAGAGCTCTTTATTTCTTCTTCCACACCGGTGGAGCGGCCAATGTCTGGGGCTTTAGCGATGAAGATTTTGATTCTTTAGTTGAACAGGCTCGAGTGGAAATAGACCAGGAGGCTCGCTTTGACTTATATCATGAAGCGCAGCTTATGCTTGTTGATGAACATGCTCCTAACCTTTTCTTAAACAACCCCTATGAATTTTATGCTGTGCAGGATAGTGTAGAGAACTTCGACCCCACTGCCTACCAGTCAGAGGGGCAATTTTCTCAAATATCCTTAAGTGAATAGAGCTGAGCTAAAGTTAAAAAGATAAAGGAGATTAATGGAGGAGATTGCAGCTGAAACTTTAATAGACTCCAGCTGCAATCTCTTCAATATGGGATTAAATTTTGTTTTACTTGATTATAGTGTTTTGGTGGGGTGATATATATTAGAACTTATATAATTAAAAGACTGTTAGGGCTGATACCCTTAGTTTTAGGGATTACTTTTTTGGTGTTCATAGCGATAAATTTTATTCCAGGTGACCCTGCCAGAATAATGCTGGGAGTTGAAGGCACTGAAGCTATGGCTGAACAGGTGAGACAGGAGATGGGTCTTGACCAACCGCTTTTAATCCGATATTTCAACTGGTTGAGCCAGGCAGTGCGAGGTGATTTAGGGTATTCGCTGTTAACAAGAAGATCCGTATCCTATGAATTAGCTCGCAGATTTCCCGTTACTTTCCAGTTGACGCTCTTAGGGGTGTTATTTTCAGTAATTATAGCCCTGCCGCTGGGGATAATATCGGCTATCAATAGGGATAATATCCTGGATTTTTTTATCAGGGTCTTTTCTTTAATCGGTATTTCACTACCTAACTTTGCTATTGGTATCCTGTTAATTTTGTTTTTTTCCCGAAGTTTTAACTGGACTCCCCCAGCTGGTTTTGTAAATATCTGGGCCCAACCCACTAGAGCCTTATTAATATTGGTATTACCGGTCTTATCCTTAGGGGCCAGTTTAGCGGCCTCGGTGAGCAGGATGACAAGATCCTCTATGCTGGAGGTTTTAAAAAAGGACTTTATTAGAACGGCTCGCTCTAAGGGCTTAAAAGAAAGGGTAGTTTTATTCAACCATGCCCTAAAAAATGCCCTGATTCCTGTTTTAACTCTAATTGGTTTGCAGATAGGTTATTTATTAGGGGGAACAGTGATTATTGAAGAGGTCTTCTCATTACCTGGAATTGGCAGATTATTGTTAACAGGTATTCACAATAGAGATTATCCAGTGGTAATGGGTTGTATTTTGGTAATAGCAATATCTTTTGCAATTATAAATACTATGGTAGATATAACCTATTCCTTTATTGACCCCCGGATTAAATATGACTGATTAATTTGACTATGATTAAATAAAGATTACAAGATTGGTGGTATCTATGGTAAATTTATTGCGTCTGGCTCGCAAAAACTGGATAGGAGCAGTGGGAGGCTTAATAGTTTTAATCCTGATAATTATTGCCATAATTGCTCCAATTTTAACTCCCTATAGTCCTACGGAGATGAATGTAATTGATCGCAATTCTCCACCCAGTAGAGATTATATTTTTGGCACAGACCGCTTTGGCAGAGATCAATTCACAAGAATAGTATATGGAGCTAGAGTTTCTCTGCAGGTGGGAATGATTTCAGTGGGAATAGGAGTTTTAAGCGGCCTTTTGCTTGGTCTTCTGGCTGGATATTACAGGGGGATACTTGATTCTATTATCATGAGATTTATGGACTTATTGTTATCCTTTCCAGCTATCCTGCTGGCTTTAGTGGTTATTACTGTTCTGGGACCAGATCTTACCAATACCATGATTGCTATTGGGATAACATATATCCCGGTTTTTACCAGGATAGCCAGGGGTTCGGTGTTATCGGTGAGGGAAGATGAGTTTATTCTGGCTGGAAGGGCTATTGGTTTAAATGATTGGCGTTTAATCACCAGACATATCATGCCCAATATTCTAGCACCGATTATTGTCCAGGCCTCTTTAGCTTTAGCCGGGGCTATCCTCACAGAGGCGGCTTTAAGTTTTTTAGGTCTGGGGATCCAACCGCCGGCTCCTTCCTGGGGAGCAATGCTAAATGAAAGTCGGAGATATATGGAAATAGCACCCTGGACAGTTATATTCCCTTCCCTGGCTATCATGCTAACAGTCATCAGCTTTAACCTTTTTGGTGACGGGTTGCGCGATGTGCTGGATCCTAAACTACAAAATTCTGGTTAATTGCCCTGGAGGAGGAGATAATAAATGCCGACACCTTATGAAATTAGAGGGGAAGGCAGAGAGCTGGCGCTTGGAATCATGTCAGGAACCTCTTTAGATGGGATTGATGTTTTTATAGGGGAAATAGCCTGGCAGCCGGAAAGTACTGGAGAAGCAAAAACAGCAGCTAAATTCTTTGATTTTCAACTGACTTTAGATAAGATTTATTCTGCCAGCTACCCCTATGAAGATGCTATAAGACAGTCATTAGAAAAACTAACAGCCAGTTCAGAAGTCAGTCTGGCTGAGCTTGTGACCCTGGATAAGAGGCTGGGCGAGGCTTATGCTGCAGCGGTTAATAAGACCCTGGCAGCAGCCAATATTGCCAGTTCAGAGATAGCCTTTTTAGGCTGTCATGGACAGACAGTCTTTCATAGAGCTGGAGCAGGGTTAAAAAAAAGATTACAAGAAAATGAGAAAGGCACAGCGCATAAAAACAACCTGGATAAAAGTAAAGGTGAGACCCTTTCATTACAGCTGGGTTCGGCGGCTCTTCTGGCTGAAAAGACTAATATTATCTCGGTAACTAATTTTCGTCAGAGAGACATAGCTGCCGGAGGTGAAGGAGCTCCGCTGGTGCCGATTTTTGATTATCTCTTTTATTCCTCACCAGCTCAGCATAGAATTTTAATTAATATCGGCGGTATTGCCAACTATACTATCCTTCCTGCCCGGGGTAGTTATCAGGAGATCCGTGGTAGCGATACGGGACCAGGCAATATGATGCTAGATGCTGCCGTGAAAATTATTACTGATGGAGAAAAAAGCTATGATATTGATGGTAAGATGGCAGCTCAGGGCCGAGCAAAAGAAGCGGGCCTTGATTTTCTCTGGCAGAACTCCTTTTTCAACCGGGATTTGCCTCGTTCCACCGGTAGAGATGATTTTGGACTGTCCTTTGTCAGGTCTTACTTAGAATTTTGTCAGAAAAATAATTTTGCTGCTAGAGATATCATTGCTACTCTCACTGAGTTTACCGTTCAGGCTATTGCCCGGACTTTGCTCTTAGATATTGAGAACCTGAAAGCAACTACCGGTTATTTTGATGATTCTAAAGAAGTTGAAATTTTAGTCAGTGGCGGAGGAAGCCTCAACCAGGAAATGATGACCAGGCTCAGCCGTACTTTAAAAAAGAAACTTAACACTAGAGAAGAATTTGAAGAGGTTAAGACCAGACCTTTAAACTCAAAAACAACCCTTGACCTTAAGCTGCCCAAAATCTCAGCCCAGGAAAAAGAAGCAGCTGCCTTTGCCCTCCTGGCCTGGCTTACTTTAAACAATAAACCAGGCAATATACCTCAAATAACAGGGGCCAGCAGACCGGTAGTTTTAGGTGAAATAACTTATTAGGACTGCTAGAATGAGTACTTTAAGAACGACCTGATATTTTTATTCCTGATTAGGAGTGGTAGTATGAGTGAGCAAGAAGAGACTCAAATTGATGGCGGTTATTCTGGACTGTTGCATTTGCAAAGCCACTTTAAGGATTTAAAACCGGCTCAACAAAAAGTTGCCCAGTATATCTTGCATAATGTGGAAGATGTAATCTATACCTCCATAACTCGCCTGAGCGAAAAAACTGATGTTAGCGAGGCTACCATAGTAAAACTCTGTCAACAGCTGGGTTACTCTGGTTATCAGGATTTTAAGATAAGCCTAGCCCGGGAAAGTCATCAGCAGAGCACTGAGAGTAAAATCTATGGAGAGATAGAGCCCCGGGACTCTTTAGCCACAGTGAAGAATAAGATGTTTCAAAAATATGAAGATGTCTTTGCAGACACCAAAGGCTTGTTATCTGAGGAAAAACTTGCTAAAATAATTGCTAAGATTAATAAGAGCAGGCGGCTTTTCTTCTTTGGTTACGGGGCTTCTTCTCTGGTAGCCAGAGATGCTGCATTGAAATTTTCTCGGATAAACCTCCAGGCCACAGCTGTGGCCAATGTTCATGACCAGAAGATGCTGGCTGCAAATATGACGGCTGAGGATTTAGTCTTTGCTATTTCTAATTCGGGCCGGACCAGAGAAATCCTGGAAGTGGTAGGTGTCCTCAAAAAAAATAATTGCCCTGTAGTAGGGATAACTTCTCAGGCTGGCTCCCCTCTAGGGGAGAGGGTGGATTATCTGCTCTTAAACTCTTCTCAGGAAACTACTTTTCGTGGTAGTGCAATGGCCTCGCGGCTGGCTCAGCTGGTTGTTGTGGATATGATATTTTTAGGTACTGCTTTAGATAATTACGAAGAGACAAATCTGGCTCTTAAGAGGACTAGAGAAGCAGTTAGGAGTAGCAAGGTTTGAACCTTCAGGGGCTTAGGTTTGGCTAAAATTAAAATATTTTTATTATAGGGCAAAGTTAATAAAGGAATTTTTACTGGAATCTAGAAAGAATAAAATAATAAGTGGAAGTTTAGCCTATTAAAATAATAAATCAAAAAATCAGCCAAGTTGCTGGTTTTTTTCTTTGAAAAGGTTAAAAATCAGATATAGAAGCAGCCTAGGGGAGGTAATAAAGATGCGATGATAGTTTCCTTTGATTTAGATGGAGTTTTAATGGAAAATCCTTTTATTGACCATGTTTTCCCGGCTATAACTGCCAGGCTACAGGAACTTTGGAAAAGCAGGACTGACCAGAGAGCAGCTTTCAGGAAGGAGACAGTAGAGGCTTCGGGTCCAACTGAAGAAGAAATATGGGACATTATTCTAAATAAACATCAGGCTAAATTAAAAGCGGCCAATTATAGAGCCTATGATTGGGATTTGATTACAAAAGAAACGGCTGAAACTTTAGGAATAGAGGCAGAAATAGAGGTTGCAGAACTAGTTAAGAAAAATTGCACTCCACCAGCGATAAAAAGCTATCGAGATGGTCGGGATTTGCTTTGCTGGCTTAGGAAAAAAGACTTTCTCCTTCTTGCCATTACAAATGGTTTTGCTAAATATCAAGAGCCTGTATTGAAGGCCCTTGCTTTAGATAAATGTTTTAAAACTATAATCACTCCCGACAGACTAAAGGCTTTTAAGCCGGAGGCAAAGATCTTTGCCGGGGTAAAAAATAAGAGCGACTGGTGGCACATAGGTGATTCGCTTTTCATGGATGTCTGGGGAGCCTCTCGTTTAGGAGCTGAGACAGCCCTAGTTAAAAGAGATTTGCCCGAAAGTTTAACCTCTATGAGCCCTGAAGAAAGAGTTTCTTCTTCAGAGGGCCAAAAATTGCTAAATCGATTAGCGACCAAAGAAGCAGCCCGGCAGGACTTTCAATTCAAAAAAGAAAAGTTAAATCCTGAAGAGATGAGACCAAAGCTAATAGTTGATAATCTCAAACAGCTGAAGAAATTTTTAGTTTAGATTTTATTTTGCTTATAATAGATTCAAAGTTAATAAAATAATAGGGAGGCGATTAATTTGAAAAAAGTACTTATTTTGTTCTTGGCTATGGCAGTAGTGGCAGTCTTAGGAACAGGTCCGGTACAGGCAGCAGAAGAGACAGTGGTCATTGGAATGGATGCTGATGCTGATTCTTTAGACCCCCGTTTTAATACTACAGCCTATGGGATGTATGTTGTGCAGCAGATTTATGACGGTTTGATTGAACTTGATGAAGAACTAGGTTTTGAAAATGTTGTGGCTGAAGATTTTGAAACTCCCAGTGATACGGAGTATGTTTTTCACCTGCGAGAAGGAATTAAATTTCATGACGGTGAAGAATTAACAGCAGAAGATGTGAAATTTACCTATGAATCGATGCTAGATCCGGATCTTGGCTCTCCCAAGGCCGGTGGTTACCTCCATCTTGTGGGGGCAGAAGAGTTTAACGAAGGAGAGGCCGATGAGGTGGAAGGAATTGAAGTTATTGATGATTATACGATTTCTTTCCAGCTAGAAGAGCCCCATGCTCCCTTCCTGGTTGATGTGACTACCGGTATCGTGCCTAAACATTTAGCTGAGGAGGCAGGAGAGGAATTTGGAGATGATCCAGTGGGTTCAGGCCCCTTTGTTTTTGAAGAGCGAGAAATTGATGAGAGCACTACCCTGACTGCCTTTGATGATCATTATCAGGGCCGTCCTAATATTGATGAAGTCCGTTATCGGGTGATTCCTGAGGCAGCCGTTGGAGTTGTAGAATTAGAAACCGGTGAACTGGATGTCTTGATGTCAGTAAGTGAAGATGATGTTTCTATTATTGAAGGTGATGACTCTCTGGAACTGGCGGCCACTGCTAGCACCAACTATGAGTATATAGGCTTTAATGTAACCAATGAACCGGTGGATGATGTTTATTTGAGAAAGGCTATTGCTTATTCTTTGGATAAATATGCTATGGCCGATCATTTTAAGGGAGAACGCACCTATGCTCCTTTACCGGCCAGTCATGAATGGGCGGACTATTATGCAGAAGAAGCTGATATTCATAAATATGAATTTGATCTGGACCGTGCTCAGGAAATGATAGAGCAGAGTGATTATGACGGAGAGACAGTAACTATTAAAACCAGTGAAGGTCGTCAGGAACAGGCGCAAATTTTACAGCAGATGATGAACCAGGTCAATATAAATGTAGATATTGAGGTCTTAGAATGGGGTACTTTTTATGATGATGTAGTTGAAGGAGAGGCCGAAATTTATCTATTAGGATGGTTTGGTATAATTGATCCTGATGCCTATATCTTTTTCCACTCAGAGATGACCCCTGATCAGGGTGGCAATAACAGAATGTTCTATGAAAATGAAGAGGCTGATGAATTGATTGAAAAGGGACGTCAGACCCTTGAACCAGAGGAAAGAAGAGAGGTCTATGCCGATCTGTTTGAGGTTTTAACCGATGATCTTCCCAATATCTTCCTTTATTCCGAACAGGATATGTATGCTTATCAGGATAATATTGAGGGCTTTGAGGTTGGTCCCTATCCCGTAACTATATTAAATAATCTTAAGGATATAGAAATAGTGGATTAAAGGTTAAAAATATCCAGTTAAAAGCCGAACTGCTATTGTGCTATTTAAGCAAACAAAGAGATAAGGGGGCTTCGGCCCCCCTATTTTCTTTTGTCTTGAGGGAGAGGTAGCAGAAAAACAAATCCGGCTTGAGTTTATAAGCTCATTAGAGAGGAGAATCAAGGAATGCAGAAGTATATTCTTCGACGACTGCTATTTTTAATACCTGTTATGTTTGGGGTTTCGTTGATAGTTTTTATGTTGATGCACCTGACTCCCGGTGATCCAGTAGAAATAATGCTAGGTGATTTTGCTGAACCAGCCCAGATTGAAGCCATGCGAGCCTCGCTGGGGTTGGATCAACCTCTCCATGTGCAATATTTTGATTTTATCACCGGTGCTTTACAGGGAGACTTTGGCCGTTCGCTTCATTACAATGCGCCGGTGTTAAGCCTGATTGTCAGTCGAGCTGGCTATACAGCCTCTCTTAGTCTGGCAGGAATGTTTGTCTCTTATATAATTGCCTTTCCCGTTGGCATAATATCGGCCATTAAACGCAACAGTATCCTGGATGATCTGGGCATGGTTTTTGCCCTGCTGGGAATTTCCATGCCTAATTTCTGGCTGGGAATTATGTTAATTCTTATCTTCCCACTAACCCTGGGCATTTTTCCGGCTACTGGCGTGGGGACTATCTGGCATTTAGTTTTACCGGCTATAACTCTGGGTACTGCCGGTGCAGCACTTACCACCAGGTTAGTCCGCTCAAGTATGCTGGAGGTTATTAATAAAGAATACATAAGGACGGCTCGCTCAAAGGGTTTAAGGGAGAGAACAGTGATGATAAAACACGCCCTAAAAAATGCAATGTTACCAGTTCTTACAATTATAGGATTGAGGCTGGGCTTTATTTTAGGAGGAGCCGTTATTGTAGAAGAGGTCTTTGCCCGACCGGGAATGGGGAGATTGATGATAAATTCAATCTTTCGCCGGGACTATTTTGTAGTTCAGGCCTGTGTGCTTTTGATTGCCTTTACTGTTATGCTAGCTAACTTGCTTGTTGATATAGCCTATGGCTTTATAGATCCGCAGATAAAATATGGTGGAGGAGAGTGACGGCAAAGATGGCTGAAGATACTGCTTATTCGCGAGGATTAAGACAATTAAAAGATAATCTGAGAGTCAAAATTTCTCTCCTGATTTTAATTATGCTGGTGCTGATGGCAATTTTTGCTCCCTATATTAGCCCCCAGGATCCAGATGAAATGAATTTAGGAGCCAGCTTAGAACCCCCATCATCTGAACACTGGTTAGGTACTGATAGAATGGGAAGAGACATGCTTTCGCGCATTATATATGGAACCAGGGTATCATTACTGGTGGGAGTAATAGCTGTTGGTATATCAGGCACTTTAGGGTTAATTCTTGGCACCTTAGCTGGTTATTACGGAGGAATTATTGATGGTATTATCATGCGATTAGTAGATATATTATTGGCCTTTCCCAGTATTTTGCTGGCCATTTCTCTGGTGGCAGTCCTGGGGCCTAGTTTAGTAAATGTTATGTTTGCCATTGGTATAGTTAATTGGGTCAGTTATGCCCGGTTGATACGCGGGGAGCTCCTTTCCTTAAAGGAGAAGGAGTTTATTAGTGCGGTGCGAGCGATGGGGGCCAGCACTCCCCGGATAATCATCAAACATATGCTCCCTAATGCCATAGCACCCATAATAGTGATGGCCACCTTGGGAATGGCTGGAGCGATTATAACGGAGTCATCATTGAGCTTTTTAGGTATAGGAGTGCAGCCGCCGACACCTTCCTGGGGGCAGATGTTAAGTGAAGGCCGGGAGATTATAAGACAGGCCTGGTGGGTGTCGACTTTTCCAGGTGTTGCAATAATGATAGTCGTTTTAGCCTTTAATCTCCTGGGCGATAGTTTAAGAGATGCTTTAGACCCCAACCTGGTGGAATAATAAATGATAATAGCAGAAACCTTTGTTATTAAGAGGAGTTGATAGCCTTGAGCGATGTTGAATCTAAAGATATCAATTTGATTTTTATGGCCAGAATGGTGGAAAAATATATTGGTCCTGAGGCTCTAACAACTTTGCTGGAAATGAAATATAAAAAAATTAAAGAGCACTGGAGAGAAATAGGAGCGGCTAGAGAAGTCGCTGACCTGCAGTATTTAAGCAGGCTTTTTACCGAGGAAGTCCATGAATATAAGGTTATAACGGAGAGCTCTGATTGTTTAGAGGTGATTGTAAAAAGCTGCAAACATGCTGAAATATTTAGTAGTTATGGTGCTCAAGATCTGGGAGAGAGAATGATCTGTGCCGGTGATTTTGCCGTGGTGGAAGGCTATAATCCCAAGATTAATTTAAAAAGACCAACAACCTGCATGACAGGAGAGTGCTGTCATTTTAAATTTAGACTCAATTAATAGCAGTAAAATATATTGATCTTTCTTTAAGGGGAGAAAGGTAAGGGGAAAATCAATGAAGATAAATAATGGGAGTTCTATAAAACCCGGTGACATAAAAGATATTATATCTCAGCTGGATTTAAAAGACAAGGTCGGGCAGATGCTAATGGTGGGGTTTTCTGGTAAAGAAATCACCTCAGAGTTGCAGAAGTTATTGGAGCAATATAAATTTGGAGGAGTTATTTATTTTGCCCGTAATCTAGAAAGTCCTCAGCAAGTTTTTAAATTATCTCAAAAACTCCATAAATTGGTTGGGGAAATCACAGGTCTGCCCCTTCTTCTGGCCGCAGATGAGGAGGGGGGAATAGTTACTCGGATTCCCGCTATGACTTACTATCCTGGAGGTATGTGCTGGGGGGCAGCAGCTGAGAAGCAGATTCTAGAAAAAATGGCGGCCAGCAAAGCTAAACAATTACGTTATCTGGGGATCAATCATAACTTATCACCGGTCCTGGATGTCAATAATAATCCCCAGAATCCCATTATTGGCAATAGGTCTATGGGCAGTGATCCCGGTCAGGTTGCTAAATTGGGCCAGGCTTATATCAGGGGCTTGCAAAGCGAAGGAGTGGCAGCCTGTGGCAAACATTTTCCTGGCCACGGTGATACCACTGTTGACTCTCACCATGATCTTCCTGTAATGGAGCATGATCAAAATAGGCTCCATGAGCTGGAGCTAATTCCCTTTAAAGTTGCTATAAAGGCAGGGGTGGCCAGTATTATGTCAGCTCATTTAGCCCTGCCAGCTCTGACGGGAGATAGAAATAAACCGGCTACTCTTTCTCCTGAAGTAATTAATGAACTATTGCGAGAGAAACTAAATTTTTCTGGCCTTATTATCACTGACTGCCTGGAAATGCAGGGAATTAGCAAGCTTTTAAGCCCGGCGGAGGGAGCAGTAAGAGCTATAGAAGCTGGCTGTGATATTGCTTTAATTTCTCACAGCAGTTCCTGGCAGAGCGAAGCTGCAGAAAAGTTAATAAAAGCAGTTAGAGCAGGCAGAATCCCAGAGGAGAGAATTGATAAATCTCTAGAGAGAATTATTAACCTGAAGATAAAAGTGGCCCGGGAATACTCTCAGTCAGCTACCTATTCAGAAGAAAAATTTGCTCACCTGCGCCAGAGGGGCAATAAAATTGCCAGAGAAATAGCTGGCAAAGCCATCACCTCCTTTCCCAATACTGCTGATTATCTTCCCTTAAAACCAGAAAAAATATCATCGCTCTGGCTTATTGATATAGAAGGGAGAAAAGATAAAGCAGTAGTTGAAAAAGGTAGCAAAGGTAAAGAGAGGCAGTATATTAAAGCTTTAGCTGCCGAATTAGCTCAGGCCGACTTTAAAGTTAAAAGCCTGAGCGGGGGCTGGCAGCAAAAGCTTAAGAAATTGCTGGAGGAAACTCATAAAAGTTACCAGCCCGGAGAAGCTAACCAGCCGGCAATTATTGTGCTATTAAAAGAGGTGGAGAAGAACTTAGCTGACTATAGTATATTAAAAGAGCTGGCTCAATCTTCGCTGCCAGCAGTTTTTATAGTTCAGGATAGTCCCTATTGTTTAAGAGCCCTAAAAGAGGCGGAAATATTGGTTACCTACGACAGTAGTTCAGCTCATATAACTCCTTTAGCTGAGATTATTTGTGGCGAGCTTAAGGCTGCTGGCAATATTCCTGTTGACCTGGGGGAGGAGAAAAATTTATGTTGTTAGGAGTGGATTTAGGCGCCAGCAAAATACGGGTCGGTGCTTATGCTGAAAAGGGCCGGCTCATAGCTAAAGCTGCCGGGGTTGGCGGCAATATTCTAGATTTAGGAGCTGAGAAGGTGGCTCTGCAGGTAGTGAAAGTAATAAGCCAGGTAGTCTCTAATAAAGATAAAATTTCTCTTTTAGCAGTAGGGGCTGCCGGCTGTGGCAGAGAAGAGCAGGCTGAAAACCTCAAAGATAAGCTTTCTAGAGCCCAGTTAGCCCCGGAGATTTTTGTCTTTGCTGATGGCTATTCAGCTCTTTATGCTGCCTGGCAGGGGGAGGCAGGAGCCGTAGCCCTGGCTGGCACCGGTAGTATAGCCTATGCCCGCAATCAAGAGGGGGAAATTTTTGGCAGCGGAGGAATTGGGCCGCTATTAGGGGATGAAGGTGGAGGCTGTCGGATGGTTATGGAAGCAATTAGCCTGGCCCTTAAAGAACATGATCGCTGGGGCAAAAGAAGAATGTTAGACTGGCTTTTTGATAAACTGGATTTGAAAAATTCTGAGGAACTTCTTTCTCTTGTCTACAGTTCTCCCTTGCCTCGAAAAAGATTAGCTTCAGCAGCTCCGCTGTTATTGGCTAAAGCTGAGGCGGGCAGCCATCCCGAAGGAAAAATTGTCTTGGAGCAGCTAAAGGAGTTTAGTTATGATATATTGAATGTTCTAGCCCAGCTTTCCCCTGAGCAGCGCCAGGTTGTCATTTCCGGTGGGCTGGCGAATAATCTTTATTATACTTCTCTTCTGCGGAAATTTTTGCAAAGGGGAGACCGCTGGCTTAAAATTAAAGTTGAAGCTGGTCTGGATCAATGCCACGGAGCGCTTTTATATGCTCTGGAGAAGTCAGAGCAGTTTTCTGAGCAGACACTAAATAACTTTATTTAAAAAATAAATGAAAATAAAATAACAGGATTATTGCTCTTTTTCAAGAATATAATATTACAATGCAAGGTAAGTCACTAGATTTTTGAGGAGAGTTAATAAAATGGAGCAGAACTTTTTCCAGCAAGGAGATTCCCTGTCTTTCAAGAGGGATCAACAGGAGAGAGAGGTAGAGATAGGAGAATACCTGATAGACAAGGGTTTTTTATCCCAATTTCCTGGTTCGAGTTTGGCTCTTTTTTTGTTTCTGGCTGCTAAAAGAGCTGATAAAAAGCCAGTTAAAATTACTTTAGAACGTTTAAACTGTCTAATTCCAGGAACTTTAGCTGAAGTCAGGGATGCTGTGGATTTTTTGCAGGAATGTGACTTACTTAATTTTAATCAAGATTCAGGAGAAATATCCCTGCAACTTAAACCAGAGAATCTCATATTTCCAGGAGTTAATAAAACAGGAGTTAAGAAAAACTGTTCAGAGCAGGAGTCGGAGATCATAAACTCTCTATTGGACTTTTTTCCTGGCGAGAAAGGGGAAAAACTTCACCGGCAGTCTTTAGAAGAAGTACAGGAATGGGTGGCTGATTTTCCTCCTGAACTATTACAGGAGCTACTTAAGAGGCTGGAAAAATGGCTGGAACATCCCCAAAACCCTGAGGAGAGAGCCCATTATTATTTGCGGGCTATTATTTCTGATTGGTATGAGAAGGGAATCTTTAGTCTGAACCAGCTTAAAGAATATGATAGGCTTTATCGCGAGACTAAAACTCTGGCCCAAATTTATGGTTTTAAAAGTTATCATCAGCTTAACCCCGTGCAACTGGAGACTTTACAGAGCTGGCTTACAGGGGAGAAGGGGTTATCACTGGAAGTTGCCTGCTGGGCTGTGAAGCAGGCTGTCAGACAGAAAAGAGATGGCAGTCCTTCTTTGGAATATATTGAACGCAACTATATTGAGCCCCTGCAGAAGGAGGCAGCTAGAAACATCAAAGAGGCAGCTAAAATTATGGCCAATGATAACAGGGAAAATGATGTAATTATTAACTCTAAAAGTCAAGAAGATTTGCCAGAGTCAGATTGGGAAGAACTTGTTTGGGGGAATCAGGAAGGATAACTGCAAGGTTTTAATCAAGAGGCTTAAATAGGGGGTGAAGGGCTTTTTTATAGCCCTAATCATGGTTAATCAGAGACAAGCAGCAAAAAAATTATCCGAGGAACAGAGTCAGGAAGAGGAACAGGAGTTTCAGCTGCTGGGTATTTTGTTGCAATACCCAGAACTCATTAATGAGGCAGCAGATGTTTTGCAGGTAAGGCATTTAAGCCATCCTCAGGCTCAATTGATTTATGAAGAGCTATTGAGACAATTTCAAAGGGATGGAGCCATTTCCCGGACCAAACTACTCTTAAAACTCAGGGAAGATGATCTGATAAAAGACCCTGATACTTTAATTGAGCAGCTTACTTCGGGTTTTAATACTAAAGAAGAATTAAAACCGACCATTGAACTTATAAAGCAAAAGCACCAAAAGTATCTTTTAAAAGAAGCGGCTTCTCAACTGGCTGATTTAGCAAATAACTCAAATTTATCAATAGAAGAATATCAAGCCCGGGCTCAGGAACTGATTTTTTCTGCCACCAATGAGAGTGGAGATTTAGATAAACATATTTTTTCCATGGAAGAAGCGCTGATAGAGTCCTATGACAGGTATTTAAGGCGGAGAAATGATGAGGCTGATATAGGTGTAAAAAGTGGCTTTATGACCCTGGACAAACTCTTAGGGGGCTTTAAAAAGGGACATTTAACTGTTATCGCTGCTTCAACCTCCATGGGCAAAACAGCCTTTGCCATCAATATTGCCCGCAATGTCTTAAAGCGGGAGGTCCCTGTTGGGATGATTAGTTTAGAGATGGATGCCACTGAGATAATTGATAGAATGGTGATTCAGGAAGCCAATATTAATGCCTGGAAATACTCCCAGGGCCATACCAATGAGCAGGAAGATGAAAAAATTTCGCAAATTTTGAATGAAATGCATGAGTATCCCCTGATGATATCCGATGAGAGAGGTCTTAATGTAGCTCAGATTAGAGCTCGCTTACGGAAATTTAGAGCTCAGCTGGAGAATATTGGTCTAGTGGTGATTGATTATCTGCAGATGATTCAACTGCCAGAGGATTATTCCCAGAATACAGCTCGAGCTGTAGGAGAAGTGGTGCTGCAACTTAGAAATATGGCTTCTGAGCTCAATGTTCCGGTAATTCTGATCTCCCAGATCAGCAGAAAATTTACTAATCGGCAGGATAAAAGACCAATATTATCAGATTTGCGTGATTCAGGAAATATTGAGGAGATAGCTGATGGGGTGATATTTTTGTATCGAGAAGCCCATACCAGTGCAGCGGCACGAGAGAAGGCGGCGATGGAAGGAAGAGAGGGCGAAACAGAGGTTATCGTGGCCAAGCAGAGGACCGGTCAGACTGGCTCAATTAAATTGGAGTTTGATGAAGACCACATCTGCTTCCTTGATCCAGAAAATATATCCTATGAAGAGGCCATGCCCCATGAATAATAGTCAGGGAATTCACTTAAAAATCTTTAGTGCTTTTTGTAGTCACTATCATGACCTGAAAAAAGAGGGGAAGATCAGCCAGCAGCAGTTAGAAGAAGTATCAGAGCTTCTGGATAATCTAGAAAAATACAGTTACGAAGAAGTGAAGAACAAACTGGAGGAGATATTTCCTGATTATGAAGCTCAGGAACTTCCCCGCTATTATTTTTCCCGGCAGCAATGATATTTGTTTTGAAGTTAAAACAGAGCAAAAATCGGCCTGAGAAGGCCGATTTTAATTAAGATAACGATAATTAAATTTAAAGAGAAATTAATTTTCTTCAGCAAAGAGATCAAGAGAAAGGTAGCGCTCCCCGGTATCAGGGGCTATGGCTAAGATCTTACTTCCAGGATCAGCCTGGGCCGCTATTTTAAGGGCAGCAGCTGTGGCGGCTCCTGAAGATATTCCCAGCAGCAAGCCCTCTTCCCGGGCCAGTTTTTTAGTGTGAGACTGGGCCTCTGCTCCGGTAATAGGGGTGATTTCATCGATTAAGTCAGTTGCAAGAATATCAGGTATAAAACCAGCCCCTATCCCCTGTATTTTATGAGGGCCAGAGGTCTGGCCAGAAAGAACAGCAGATTCAGCAGGCTCTACGGCGACAATTTTGGTATCAGGAGATTGTTCTTTAAAGACCTGACCCACCCCTGTCAGGGTTCCGCCAGTGCCGACCCCCACTACCAAATAATCCAGAGAATCCTGGAAGTCTGCTAAAATTTCTTTGGCCGTGGTCAAACGGTGGATTTCTGGGTTTGCTGGATTGGTAAACTGTCCTGGCATATAATAATTTTCATTACCCCGGACTAAGTCCTTAGCTGTCTCAATGGCCCCTTTCATTCCTTTATCTCCAGGAGTTAATACTAATTCAGCTCCAAAGGCTTTAAATAACTGCCGCCTCTCCTGACTCATGGTATCAGGCATAGTGAGAATAACTCGATAATTGCGATGAGCACCGATCAGGGCAAGGCCTATTCCGGTATTACCGCTGGTTGGCTCTACAATTACTCCATCTTCCTTTAACTCATCCTTCTCCTCAGCTCTTCTAATCATATTAAAGGCAATCCTATCCTTGACACTCTTGCCAGGGTTAAAGGCTTCTAGTTTCAAATATACTTCAACAGCTAAATCTTCTGTTAATTTCTGCAATTGATAATGGGGGGTATCCCCGATTAAATCTTCTATCTTCTTAGCAATAGTCATAAATTTCTGGGCCTCCTAGAAGTTAATTAATATCAGGATTCACAACAAAAACATAGTAAATTACTTATATTTAAGCTGTTACTATTATATGCTATTTGGGCAAAATGTCAAGGGTTTAGGTTTAAAATTTTTTCGTCGATTTATTTCGCTTTGAGAAAAGGTTCCTTTAAAATAAAGAAGTTGTCTTATCTTTAATATTGAGATAACTTAAAAAATCAGCAAATTTATTCTTTATTTCTTCGGGTTTAAGAGAGTAATAGTGAGATGGAGAGTCCACCCTCATAGCCACAATATCCTGCATTTTTAAATTATTGAGATGGCGGGATATTGTAGAAGAGTCAATTTCCATGTTATCAGCTAGCTCCTCCACCGTCATTTCCTTGTTTTGAGCCAATAGATAGAGAATGGTATTCTTAGAATTATGAGAAAAACATTTAAAAAAATAGGCATATTGGTCTTTCATTTTTTTATTTCTCCTTTGCTTTTAGATATTTATAAAAAATATTTTTACTTTTGCTAAAAAAGCTATTGACAGATTTAGTTTTTATGATTATACTATATCTATAATATGCACAGATGTCAATATGTAAATCTGCGCAATTAAAAAAATAATTGGAGGAGGATAAAAATGAATATCAAAGAGAGGTTAACAAAGCTAAGCATGAGAAACAAAATTATTATCGTTGTGGCTCTGATACTAGTAGTGACTGGTGGTTATTTTACCATGAGTGTCAGAAGTGATAGCAGAGTAACTAGAGCCTTTGGCAATATGCCAGTGGGTAGCGTTGATATAGTCAATGATTTAGGTGAAACTGTGACTTTACCTGTTCATATTGCCGAGACCAATGAAGCTCGCCAGGCTGGTTTTAGAGGAGTAGGAACTCAAATTGTAGAAGAGTCAGCTATTTTATATCGTTATCTACGCAATACTACTGTAAGCCATCAAACTGAAAGAGTAAGATCTCCTTTAGACATGGCCTTCTTTAACGAAGAAGGAGAATTGTTAAATATTGTAACAACAGAAGCCAACTCCAGTGTTCGCCATTCAGCTGGCCCTAGAGTACAATATCGCTATATTTTAGCTTCAGGCAGTGGTTATATGGAAAGAAATAATATTTCTGTAGATGGTGGTTCCCGTTTGCTGGTAGATAGCCTTAGCAGGTAGCAGAATTGAGATTTTTAAATAAAAACAGATTAAAAGTAACGAAGCTAACCAGTGCTATTATAGGCTGGTTTTTTGTAATTTTAAGCCAGACAAAATTTTTACAAGTTAAATCTTTTATGATAGAATTATTTCATAAACAATGGTATATACCACTGCACTAAATTGGGGGATAACTGTGGAGGAAAAAATAGCAGATTTAAATAAAAATAGTTCTTTAGCCCTTTATCAGCAGCTGGAGCAGGAGATAAAAAGAATGATTAGAGAAGGAGAACTAGGGGCCGGGGAAAAACTGCCTTCAGAACGCAAATTAGCTGCTGACCTTGATATCAGCAGGATGACAGTTCATCGTGCTTTAAATAATTTAGAGCAAAAAAATTATCTCAAGAGGAAACAGGGAAGGGGAACCTTTGTAGCAGCTGATAAGAAAATTGGTTTAATCTCTCCGCTGGCCAGTTTTTCCCGGGAGATGGAGGATAAAGGAGTTAAACTTGACTCTGAGATTACTAGCTGGCATCTTCGTCAGGCTAATAATAAGGAAGCTCTGGTTTTAAAGCTCCCTGATAGGTCAGAGATATTTGTCTTTGTCCGCCTGAGAAAAATTGAGCAGCAACCAGCTTTAAGAGAAGAGGTAAAAATACCTGCTAAATTTTGTCCCGATTTAAAGCCCGCTGACTTAGAAAAAAACTCTTTATATGATCTTTTAGTTAATCGCTATGCTTTAGAACTTAAAGAAGCTGAGGCCACCATAGAACCGGTATCTCTGGCAGGTGATATAGCCCAGGAACTTGGTGTTGCGGCTGGCGAATTGGGTTTATTTTTCCAACAGTTAACTTATTTATCGGAGGATGAACCCCTGGAGTGGACTAAAGCTTATTACAGCTATGAAAAACATAAATTTAAATTCAAGCTAAAGAAGTCCTATGACTATAATATTAAGGGATAATAAAATAAAGTGCTGGGAAAGGGTGATAAGATGAGGTTAATAATTACAGATGATTTTCAGGAGATGAGTCTGCGGGCTGCTAGAATAGTTGCCGGCCAGGTCGAATTAAAGCCCGACAGTAATTTAGGACTTCCTACAGGTAGTACCCCTTTAGGACTTTATGATTATTTGATTAAATTTCATAAAGAGGAGAATTTAAGTTTTGCTCGAACCTCTACCTTTAATTTAGATGAGTATTATGGGCTGGGGCAAAACCATCCTAAAAGCTTTTATCAATTCATGAAAGAAAATTTTTTCCTGGAAGTAGATCTGCCCCAGGAAAATATTAATTTTCTCCAGGGAAAGGCTGAAGATGTAGAAAAGGAGTGTTACAGATTCGAAAACAAAATTGCCTCCTCTGGCGGTATTGATCTTATGATCCTGGGGATTGGTCGTAATGGACATATTGGTTTTAATGAGCCAGGGGAAGAACTTAAATCTCACACTCATCTGGCAGATCTGGCTCCGGAGACCATTAAGGCCAATCAGAAATTTTTCGATTCTGAAGAGGAAGTTCCCAGGCAGGCTCTAACCATGGGCATGGGGACAATCTTAAAATCCAGGCAGATCCTATTGATGGCCAGCGGCAAGTCTAAATCCTGGGCGGTAAAGGAGCTGATGAAAAAGAGGGTGACCACTGAGTTTCCTGCTTCCTTTCTCAGAGTTCATCCCAGGGTTATATTATTAATTGACCAAGAAGCTGCTGATAGAATTTAAGCAGGAAGATTACCCGTTAGCTAGAAGTAAGACTTATAAGATTTAAAAAATTCTCTCTTGAAGGGCGGTGAAACAGAGGAAAATGAAAAAACTCAAAGATGTGCTGTTAGCTCGGGAGGCTAATTCTGAAATTGTTATTGGCAATTCAGCCCTGGTACGAGCTATGATAGAGGCCGGCACCAGAGTGGTCTCTGCCTATCCCGGCTCTCCCACCCCTGAAATAGCTGAAGCCATCAGAAGTATTCCCAGGGAAGAAAGACCCTTTTATTTCGAGTTTTCCACCAATGAAAAGGTGGCCACGGAATTGGCCTTTGGAGCAGCAATTAATGGTCACCTGGCAACGGTATTTTTTAAGAGCGTGGGCCTCAACGTAGCGGCAGATAGTTTTGTTCAGTTAGGCCACATGGAGCTGATTGGAGGCATGGTGATTATAATCGGTGATGACCCGGGGGCTAACTCCTCCCAGAATGAACAGGATAATCGTCACTATGCCAAGCTTTCCTATATTCCTATGCTGGAGCCAGCCAGTCCCCAGGAAGCTTATCAAATGTATAAAGAGGCCGCTAATATTTCTCAACAGGAAAATATGCCAGTAATATTGAGGCTGACCACTCATGTCTGTCATGCCAAAGAGAAAGTTAAGTTTGCCAGCTGGCAGAGACAGGAATTTGACAGTAAGCCTTTATTTGACAGCAGTGAGGAAAATTATGTTCCCATAACCAAAGAGGTTTTTCCTTTAAAACGGCGAGCTTTAAAAAAGCTTGAAAAGACTAAAGACTTTGCCAAGAGCAAAAATTTAAATACCTTTATCGACAATGACAATTATACTCGAGGTATCATTACTTCAGGACTGCCCTATCTTTCTTTACAGGACGTTATCCAGCAATTGGATATTACTCCACCTAATATATTAAAATTGGGGATGATTAATCCCCTGGCAGAGGAGAGAATAATTAAATTCTTGCAGAATCATGAGGAAGTTAAAATATTAGAGGAACTGGATGATATTTTAGAAACAAAAATAAAGAGGTTGGCTTTTGAGAATGATATTTCCTGTCAGATCTCTGGTAAAGAGAGACTGGAGGATTGGATAGGAGAATATACACCTGATAAAGTTATCGAGGTTTTAGGGCGAACCTGGCCGGATATGAAGCCAGCAGCTCTGGAGGAACGACAGCAACCTCTATCTCCTCGCCCGGCTCAGATGTGTCCAGGCTGTGGTCATCGTTCGGCCTTTTATGCCATCAAAAAAGCCCTGGCTGAAAGGGATATAACTGTGGCAGATATTGGCTGTCATACCCTGGGTTTTCTGCCTCCCTATGAGATGGGAGAGGCATTGCTCTCCATGGGCCATTCCACGAGCACAGGAGCGGGCCTATCTCTCTTTAATGAAGAAAGAGAAGTAGTTGCCTTTATAGGGGATTCAACCCTCTTTCATGCTGGGCTTCCTGGTATTGTCAATGCAGTCTTTAATAATCATGATCTGACTCTGATAGTCATGGAGAACGGCACCACTGCTATGACGGGCCATCAGCAGCATCCAGCTTCAGGAGCAAATTTCAACCAAAAGACTGAAGCTATTCCCCTGCGCCAGGTTTTAGAGGGCTTAGGAGTAGAGAATATTTATGAAACTGACACCTATGCCCAGAAAAAATTGCAGCAATTGGTGGAAGAGGCCAGGGAGGAAAAGGGCTTTAGTGTGGTAATTGCCCGTCATCCCTGTATGTTGAAATTTACCCGGGAGCAGCGCCGGCAGGGTAACTATAAAGATAAAAAAGTCAAAGTAGACCAGGAGCAGTGCCAGCATATTTATAATTGTATCAGTGATTTTGCCTGTCCCACTTTTCAAAGAGATGAAAAGGGTGATATTTCAGTGCAGACCGATCTCTGCATAGGAGATGGTTCCTGCCTGCAGACCTGTCCCGCCAAGGCTATAGAATTTGTCGAGCAGGGAGGAGATAAAAATGACTGAGAAGGTGAAAAAAGGAATGAAAAATTCTCAGCTTAATGAACTTAATCGGGATATCTTTCTTGCCGGAGTAGGCGGCCAGGGAATAGGCATGCTAAGTGAGGTGTTAATTAGGGCTGCCGATTATGCTGGTTACCCTGTGCTGGGCGTTGATACTCATGGTTTAGCCCAGCGCGGTGGAATGGTTGTTTCCCATTTAAGATTAGGCTCTAAAGCCTTTTCCCCTCTAATAAGAAAGCAACAGGCTGATATGGTTATCGCGCTGGAAAGAAATGAGGCTTTTCGGGCCATGATCGATTATCTCAAAAAGGGGGGGCAGCTGATTTATTATGATACCAGCTGGCAGACTCTAGCCACCAGATTGGGTCAGGAAAAGGATATAACAGGGGAGAAGATAGAGGCAAAGGCTAAAGAATTAGAAGTTAAGCAGGAAGCTGTCTATAAAGAAAACCTGGCCGATGCTAGAATGCAAAATATGGTCTTGCTTGGTCACATCGCCAAAAAAGAAAGAATACCTGAAATTGCCGTTGAGGATTATCGCCAGGCAATTAAAGACCTAATGACTGGCTCTATGTTAGAGAACAATTTAGAGCTTTTTAATTCTCTGCTAGAGAATGAGTCTTAATGAAATAATTTTGTGATAAAGCAGCTAATCTCTAAGTTATCCACAGCTTTATTGTTGATAACCCAACAATATAACAATTATCTTACTATTGTAACTTTAATAATTATTGATAAAAAGCAGCCAGGAAACCACTATAATAAAGCAACTAAAAACCCCGCTAATTACCATTATAGCGGGGTTTTACTGTATTTGTATTATTAGGGATTATATTTTTATTAGTAATAATAATTGCCAGGATGGAAATAAAGGTCAGCCAATCAATTGTTCAGTTATCAACAGCTTATCCACCCTTCTGTGGATAACTGTGATGTCAAGTAGAAGCAGAGGTTGAGACCATTTTTAAGATTGATTAAGGGGTAAACATTTAAAGGGCCAGATTAAATTTATTGACCTCCATTAGCTTAGATTTATAAAAGTCCTAGCTGCTTAAATTCCTGCTGAAGATCTGTTTCTTTATTAAAGTGAATAGTCTGCCAGCCTAAATCAGCAGCAGCTTTAGTATTTTCTTTGCTATCATCGATGAAGATGGTTCTGGCAGGGTCAATATTCACCTTGGCTAAAAAGGCCTCATATATCTCCTTCTCCGGTTTAATGTGCCCAACCTCGGCAGAGATTAGGCCAGCAGCAAAATTTTTCAGAAAGGGAAATAACTCCTGACTCTCCTCAAAACCCTCTTTAGGGAAATTGGATAGATAATAAAGAGGATAATCCTGCTCCTTTAGGGCAAGGAGCACTTTTTTATTGGCTGTAATAGGCTCTAAATACCTGGGCCAATCCTTTATCGCAGTCCTGATAATTTCCTTATCTTCAGGATATTTAGCCGTTAATTTTGCTATTAATTCCTGACGGGTTATATGGCCGCGGTCTAATTTTAACCAGTCCTGAGAACCAAAGGTTTTAGAAAAAATATCCTTAGCCTTAGCTTCATCCCGAAGGGCTTTCTTGAGATTTTTTATCGGCTGATATTGCAGCAGCACCTGTCCGATATCGAAAATGATATTTGGTTCTTTTTTAACCATAAATTATTAACCTCCTTAATGATATAAAATATCTTTTATTAATTCAGTTAATATTCTCTTGCAGTAGTATAAAGGGCAATTATATTTTCTAGCGGAGTATCAGCCTGGATATGATGAGCCGGGGCACAGATATAACCGCCTCTACGGCCTAAAACCTGGCACCGTTTTTGCACTTCCTCCTGGACCTCTGTAACAGAGCCCCGGGGCATAGTTTTTTGCAGGTCAATACCACCATGGAAAGCCAGTTTATCGCCAAAATTATCTTTGATTTCTTTCATGTCCATCCCGGCGGCCTGAGGTTGCAGGGGATTTAAGATATCTATGTTCATTTTATTGATAAAATCCGGAATTAAGGAATAAATAGCTCCACAGGAATGATACATGATTTTAACGGGGTATTTTTTCAGGAAACTATTTAATTTCTGATGGCGGGGCAGAATATACTCTTCCCACATTTTTTTGGAGATGATGAGGTTATTTTGCATGCCAATATCATCGTAGGTATAAACCAGGTCAATTTTGTCTCCGGCAACCTCTAGAGCTCTTTCAGCCATATTGATAAAAAGCTCAGTAAAACAATCCATAATGGCACAGGGTATAGCCGGATTTTCGATTAAATCCATGAGGAAATCCTGTAGTCCATAGAGCCCCCAGGATAGTTCAAAGATACCGCCCAGTTCAAAGCGCAGATGATAACGGGTCTTTTCATTTATAGTTCTCGCTTTGGCAGCCAGGGTAGAATAATCCCAGTGCTCAGCCTTAGCCCAGCCTTTCCAGTTATATATATCTGCGGGACTTTCAGCTCCGGCCAGGGGGAAACTGGCATATTCTTCGTAAATACCTCCGTAAGAATTTTCCACCTGGCGGCGATGAGTGCCCCAGGTATCGACATAACTGTTGTCTTCCTTTTCTATAGGAGCTGGTCCGATGTAATCAGGAGCTAGCTTCCGACAGTCAGTACCTAAAAGCTCTTCAACTTCCAGGTTGGAGTCTACTCCCAGATAAGTCTGCAATCGCTGATAAATCTCCGGAACAGCCCAAAAATCAAAGGGAACCCTGTCAGCTCTTTCTCCGGCAATAGTCTTAGTCACTCTTTCCCAGGGGGTAATGCTAGCAGCAGATAAATCACCATAATGCTGCTTGAGAAACTCACGACGTTTTAACGGACTAGTTAGGTTCATTTTTTGCTCTCCTAAAAATATTTATTTTTGCAGTTTATTATTTAGTTATATAGTACTGCTTAAAAGCTATTTTATCATTGAGGGAGACAGTATACAAGGGCAAAATCTTCAGGGCGTCACTAATACTACTGGTGGTTTAGCTTCTTTGCTTACCTGATAGGCTATACTGCCTATCTCTTCTTTCTGAGAAGATATTTGCTGCTGCTTACCTAAAAAGATATAATCCACCTCTTGCTGCAGGGCAGTGCTGATTATTGCTTGGGCTGTCTGCTGGGATTCTTTTATTAATATCTGGTTTTTGATATCACTGGCAATATTGAGTTCCTCTTTAATTTCGTTGATACTCAAATTGCTATTTTCAGGTTGCTGAATATTTAGTAAAGTAATCTCACCATTGAGCTGGCGGGCAATTTGAGCTGCTTCCTGTAGAGCTTTGCGGGAGGCTCCACTGTTATCAAAGGCCACTAAAAAATGATAATTTTTCTGGACTGTCACTTTAGTGGGATCAATTTTTCCAGCCTTTAACCAGCGAGGGGCTAATAATTTAATAGCTGCTGCTCCGGTGGGAGCAGTTAAGATTATCGACAGCACGGAGATAGCCAGAATAACTTCTCCCTGAGGTAAGCCTGCTGCCAGAGGTAAGCCGCCAATAGCTGCCTGCACAGTAGCTTTGGCCATCTGTCCCATTATCACAAAATTTCGCTCCTGCCAGCTGAGGCTTGAACCCCAGGTTGAAAGGTAGATGCCCAAAGTTCTGCCAAATATTAACCCTAAGGCAATAATCAATAAACCTACCAGTCCTGAGGAAAGCATGACAGAAATATTTACCGTTGCTCCGATTAATACAAATAAAAATATCTCCCCAACCTGCCAGATCTTATCAACTTCTCCCCTCAGTTGCCGGGCTAGAACCATGTCTTTTTCTAGCAGGGTAAAGCCAAAGGTCATAATGGCCAGGAACTCAGAATAGGGCAGATAATTTTCTCCCAGCAATAATAACAAAGCCACTCCTAAAGCAAGAATTAAATCCTGTATAACTGAGGAAGTCAAAGATGTCTTCTCCAGCAGATATTTTGTTAAAAGACCGGCTAAAAACCCAAAGAGCAGACCCAAGATAATTTGCAGTGGAATATTGGCCAGTTGTAAAAGGAATCCGTTAATTATAGTCTCTCCTGTAGCCATGGCAAGAAAGATACCAAACATGGTGACAGCAAAGACATCGCTCAGAGTTCCGCCGGCCAGTATTAGATCAGGAATTCCCTTTTCAGCACCGATACCCTGAGACTTTAATTTTAACATCATGGGGACTATAACAGCCGGGGAAGCAGCACAGATTATCCAGCCTAAAAGGCCAGCAGTTATCCAGTCCCAGCCCAATAAATAGCGGGCTGCTACAGCTATCACAGCTGTTTCTAGCAGGGCTGGCAAAAATCCCAGCCTGAGGGCAACAGTTCCCTCCTGCTGTAATTTTTCTCTATCCAGGCCCAGGCCGGCTTTAAATAATATAATTAATAATACCAATATCCTTATTTCTTCACTAATTGACATTATTTGCTCCGGTAGCAGATCTAGAAGATGGGGTCCGACAATAATTCCAGCCAATAGCATACCAACAAGTTCCGGTAGCTTTAACCAGCCAGCTACTTTGCCGGCTAAAAAACCAGCGATTAATATAATTAAAATACCTGCAATCATAGTTTGTAATCCTCCTGGAGTAAAATCCACAATTTTTGGCGGTATAGCAAAGAGATTAAAGTTCTATTGACTATAGCAAATAAACTATTATAAATAAAAAAATCCTATTCTTAGCGGCAGAAAAAAAGCAATAGCCGGTAAGAATAGGAGCCATCAGCCTGAAGACAGGCACTTAAGGCGAGCTCCATCGCCTAAGTAATTTTTAAAATATCTAGATGAAATTTTAATAACCAAGCTAATTATACTATTTTTTTATGGTTATGGCAAGCTCAAATTTATTGGTCGCTGGCCCTGTCAGGGGTCTTTATTGTCAGGGACTCAAATTCATTTTCCCAGAGATCGAAATAAATTAAATCCCGATTTATTTTTTCTAAGGCTCCACTGAGATACTTTAAGGCCTCAGTGCTTTGCAGGGTAGCTACTATTAAAGGCACTGTATTGAGGATGCCATCCTGGCAGGGAGAAAAAGATTCACTGCCAGCAGAAAAATCAAACCAGTCCTGTAAAGATTCTCCGGCCCCGACATCAACAAATTTAACCATTCCCACTGAAGCTGCCACTCCTCCATAGACCCAGGGGATTCCAACCTCCCGGGCCGTTTCATCGATAGCCTGACGGGCTTCCGGGTTGTCGGTGCAATCAAGGATAAGATCTACGTTTTGAGCCAACTCTGGACCATTTTCTGAGGTTAATTTTTCATCATAAATATCGATTTCTACATCGGAATTAACCTTATCCAGGTAATCTTTAGCGGCATGGACCTTAAGAGTGGCAAAATCAACATCCTGCTCGGTGAACAATAACTGCCGATGGATATTGGCCAATTCCACCTGATCATCATCGACAATTTTAAGATAACCCACCCCGGCACGGGTGAGTACTTGAGCGCTTACACTTCCCAAAGCACCACAACCCACCAGCAGGACTTTGCTGGCAAGAAGTTTTTTCTGCCCCTCAGGGCCTAACCCCTGAAAAAGCTCCTGGGCTAAATAACGACTGCTGACCATGTTAATCCCTCCTGGAATTATCAATTTCCGCTATTATCTCACGGCAGTAAGCCTCTTGCTCTGGAGATAAAGAGTCCCCTTCTTCCCTTAGATGATTGCGGAGCAGGGTAGCCACTTTATACTTTTGATAAAAATTTCCTGGCACAGGATCTATCGGTTCGCCAGGATGGGGATCTTCCTTATCATCTTTTTTAGTGTCATAGACACTTTTGATTCGGGAAAATTTCTTTGGCTTCCGCCGCTGGCTCAAAGCATAATTGACCCAGTAAAAGACAAATAAAATAATGATTAAAAATATAAAAGGAGCCATAGATAAACCACCTCTGTTGGATTAAAAGACAGGATAAACTCTTGGGAGCCGATTTACTATATTATTTCTTGGTTTTAAAGCTCAATCCTTTAATTTTCTGGAAAATAACGCTGAAAATAGTTGACAATTAGTTCTCTCCAATTTATAATAGGATTGAAGATAATTTTTAAAAAATTCTTTATGCAAACGTTTGAGCAACAATCTTGCTAATATTTAGATTGGATTGATAACTATGGACCAGGTGACTATAAAAGATGTAGCTAAAGAGGCTGAGGTTTCTCCTTCTACAGTTTCCCGGGTTATTAGTGATAGCGACCAGATAAGTTTTCAGACTAAAGAGAAGGTTAAAAATGTCATGAAAAGGTTAGGTTACCAACCCAATGCTATTGCCAGGAGTCTGGTTAATCAGCGCTGTAATTCCCTTGGGTTGGTGATGGCTCGTCCTACGGATAGAGCTCTGGCCAATCCTTTCTTTACTGATATAATTCAGGGAATAGCAGCAGGAACCCAGAGAGAGAATTATAGTTTGATGCTAGCTACAGCCGAAAGTTATCAGCGGGAATCAGAAGAGGTTTTAAATTTAGTGAAGACCAGACAGGTAGATGGCCTGATACTGATGGCTTCCCGGACTAATGGTGAGCTGATTAATAATTTAACTAAAGAAAATTATCCCTTTGTTTTAATCGGGCGCAGCCAGAAATATTCCGAGATTCCCCGGGTGGATAACAATAATATTAAAGCTGTAAAAGATGCCGTTACCACCTTGCTCTCCCTGGGATATAGGGATATAGTCTTTTTATCTGGTCCTAAGGATTTTGTTGTCAGCCAGGATAGGTTACAGGGTTATCGCGAGGCTTTATTAGAGGCTGAAATTCCCTTTCGCCCTGAGCTCATTAATTATGCAGATTTTTCTTATGAAGCAGGGTTTAAAAAAGCCCGGCAATTATTTTCTAATTATCAGCAAAATATAGACCTGGTCTTTGGAGCTGATGATTTGCTGGCTTTAGGAGCCTTAAGAGCGGCAGAGGAGAGGGGCTGGCAGGTGCCAGAGGATATTGGTATCATTGGTTTTAATGATACTCCAGCTGCTTCTTTAGTCCATCCTGGCCTGACGACGATAAAAATTCCCATAAAAAAAATGGGAGAAAAGGCTGCTCAAATGTTAGTTAAAATCATTGAAGAGGAAAGCTATCAGGGTGAAGAAATAATCATCCCCACAGAAATTGTCTGGCGAGAATCAACAGCTCAAAAAGAATAGGGCTTTTCAGCATCTGCTTAGGCAGATGTTTTATAAAACTATATTTTTAACAGGAGGGAATTATTAATGAAAAAGTTTGTAGCGTTATTTATTGCTCTAGCCTTTGTTTTTGGTTTAACTGCCCCGGCCTTAGCCTCCACACCAGGTGAACTTCTAATCTGGGCCGATGACAACCGGATAGAAGTTCTCAATGAATTAGTTGACGATTTTGAAGAAGAATTTGGGGTTGAAGTTACATTGGTGGAAAAGAATTTTGGAGATATCCTGGATGATTTAGCCGTAGAAGCTCCTGCTGGTGAAGGGCCAGATATTTTCATTGGCGCCCATGACTGGCTGGGAGAGTTGATTGAAAATGGTCTGGTAGAGCCCCTGGATGTGCCTGATATCTTTTATGATGACTTTGAAGAGGTGGCCCTGGATGCCTTTACCTACAGGGAAGATGTTTACGGTGTTCCCTACACTTTAGAATCAGTCGCCCTGATCTATAACGAAGATTTAGTCTCTGAACCGCCAGAAACCTTTGACGAATTTGCTGCAATAGTAAGAGAGATCTCAGCTGAAGATGATAAATATGGCTTTACCCTACCTCAACCTGACCCCTATCACACCTATCCCTATATGACTGCTTTAGGTGGTTATGTATTCCATTATGATGAGGAAGAAGGAGTTTATGATCCTACCGATATAGGTTTAAATAATGAAGGGGCTGTCAGAGGACTAGAGATGTTAAACGATCTTTATGCTGATGGCTCAGTTCCCTATGTTGACTTTGATACTATGGAAGGTTTAATGACCACTGGTGATCTGGCTATGACTGTAGGAGGTCCCTGGTTACAGCCGGCAATGGATGATGCTGGCATTAACTATAATATAGCTCCCATTCCGACTATGGAAGGAGAAAAGCCTCAACCCTTTGTTGGCGTTCATGGCTTTATGATAAGTTCCTTTAGTGAAAATAGGGTCTTAGCTCAGGCTCTCTTAACTGAAATGGTGGCCACAGAAGAGACAATGTATGAAATTTATGAAGCTGAGCCTCGTCCACCTGTCCATTTAGGTGCTGCTGAAAGAGTTGCTGATGATGAAATAATCCAGGGTTTTCTGGAAAGTGGCGCAGAGGGCAGACCTATGCCTGATATTCCAGAGATGGCCGGCGTCTGGGCAGCCTGGGAAGATGCTATTTCATTGATCTTTACTCAGGAGCAGGATGTACAACCGGCCATGGATGATGCCGTTGAGCAGATCAGAGAAGCTATAGAATAAATGATTTTGCAGAGGTTAATTATCTCTATTATGAGTTAGTTTAAAATTATTGGCCGGCGTTCTTTATAGAGCGTCGGCCTTCCCCATTTGCTAAAACTAGCCCGGATCCTTTAGAATTATTTAAGATTTAACCCAAGTTTTTATTATTTTTTTATTTATTTCAAGGAGGTTTTTTTGGTGGGAAGTCTGGATAAATTATATCTACTAAAAATTGCCCTGCTGGCTATCTTTAATGCTTTAGCAGTCTGGTCAGCTATCATACTTTTTGTTCAACGCAATTATCCTTTCCTGGCCGTAGTTGTTATCGGCATAATAATTTTAAATTATGTCTATCTCTCTGCCAAGAGATACGCAGCAAAATATATAGTGCCAGGTACTATTTTTATGGTGTTATTGGTAGTTTTCCCCCTCTTTTATACAGCTTATATTTCTTTTACTAATTACGGAACGGGGCATATTCTTGATAAACAGCAGGCTATAAATAGAATTGAAGCTCAATATTACCGCCCTGAAGATCCGCGAGAATTTGACTTTAAGGCTTTCAAAGATGAAGATATGGAAGACTTAAAACTTCTTTTTATCGATCAGGAAGACGAAAGCTTATTTCTGGGGATAGCAGGGGAAATAGAGTCGGTTAGTAGAGATGATGACCGTTTGATTGATAGCACTGGTGATGGTGAGATTGATGAGATAAATGGTTATCAGCGCTTGGAGAGAGGAGATATAATCCAGAATGTGGCTGTCATTGAACAGATGCGTTTTACCTATAATGATAGTCAGATGAGGATGAGAGATTTAAATAGTTTTGCTCTCTACCGACCCTCTTATGAATATGATGAAGAGCGTGATGTAATCGTTGACTTAAGGACAGAAGAAGAGTATAAACCTATTGAAGGTCGCTTTACCAATGAAGAAGGGGAATATTTATCTCCGGGATTTAGAACCTTTATTGGAAGAGAAAACTACCAGGAATTAATAACTGACCCTCGAGTTTCTAGACCTTTTTTAAGGGTCTTTGTCTGGACCTTTCAATGGGCTCTCTTGAGTGTCTTTACAACCTTCAGTTTAGGGTTGTTTATGGCTATACTTTTAAATGATAAGACTTTGAAGTTAGCAAAATTTTATCGAGTGGTTTTGATTTTACCCTATGCCATCCCGGCCTTTATTTCGGTATTGATATGGCGGGGAATGTTTAATCCCACTGTGGGAGTAATAAATAGGATTTTAACCTCCATTGGGCTCAGCGCGGTTCCCTGGATGCATAGCACCTTTTGGACCAGAGTGGCTTTAGTACTGGTAAATCTCTGGCTGGGATTTCCTTATATGATGTTACTGGCTTTAGGAGCTCTGCAGAGCATTTCAGGCAATCTCTATGAGGCAGCAACCATTGATGGGGCTTCTCGCTGGCAGCAGTTTCGCCATATAACCCTGCCGCTGGTGCTGGTAGCCCTGGGGCCTTTATTGATTGCTTCCTTTGCCTTTAATTTCAATAACTTTAATATTATATATTTATTTAATGAGGGACGACCGGCCATTGCTGGAGCTCAGACCCCGGCAGGGGGTACAGATATTCTAATTTCCTATACCTATCGTCTTTCCTTTGAATCAGGTCGGGGGTCTGATTTTGGACTTGCAGCAGCAGTTACCATGGTGATCTTCTTTATAACAGCTGTGGTAACCTGGTTTAACTTTAAATTCACCGGGGCTTTAGAGGAGGTTAAAGAAAATGAATAAATACACCCCTACCTGGATGAGAGTTTTAAAACATGTAATTATCTGGATAGTAATAGCCTTTTGTTTATTTCCCATACTCTGGGCTTTATCAGCTTCTTTTAATCCTGCCAATACTCTGGTGGGACAGCCTTTAATTCCCGAGGAAATTAGTCTTACTAATTATGAAACTCTCTTTACCAGCCAGCAGCATCCCTTTACTACCTGGCTCTTTAACAGCATAAAAATTGCTCTTATTGCTTCAGTATCTTCGGTGGCTCTGACAACTTTAGCGGCTTATCCCTTTTCTCGCTTCAACTTTTGGGGCAGAAGAAATGGACTTTTTATGATATTACTGGTGCAGGTATTTCCCCAGATGCTGGCCATGGTAGCGATTTACTTGCTCTTTTTGAATATCCAGAATGTCTTTCCAGCTATAGGCATTAATACCCACCCGGCAGTTATCATAACCTACATGGGGGGAGCGATAGGGGTCAATACCTGGCTCATGAAAGGATATATGGATACTATTCCTAGATCAATTGAAGATGCTGCCTATATTGACGGGGCCAGCGGTTTCCAAATCTTTTATCAGATAATATTACCCTTATCCAAACCAATTTTAGGTGTCATCTTTGTTATTCAGTTTATAGCCAGTTATTCGGAGTATGTATTGGCGAGAGTGTTATTGAATAGCACGGAAAGGTTGACTTTAGCAGTAGGGCTCCATCTCTTTGTAGCAGAAGATTATGGAGGGCGCTGGGGAGTATTTTCGGCGGCTGCTATTTTAGGGGCAGTGCCGATAATAATTCTCTTCCTCTTGGTACAGGACCACATTGTTACTGGTTTCCTATCAGGAGGCGGAGTCAAAGGCTAACAAAGGTTAACAATTTAATAGGATTGCGATTTAATATTTGAGAACCTTATTAACCCTATAAAGACCTTAGTTTTTCAGGTCTTTATAGGGTTTTTTATTGCAGAATACTTTCGGTATAACCCTCCTGCTGTTCCATATACTCTGGAGGAAGATAAAGATATTTAATGTCGCCATTGAGAAACTCTATCTCCAGGATAAAGGAGGAATTATCGATTTCTTCCTGTTCTTTAACAGGGACAAAATGATTGGTGATAGCCCCCCAGATCTCTAAGACCTTCTGGGGGTTATTGATAACTGCCTTTCCCCAGCCAGGGTTAGTTATATAAATTGTAATGGGGGTGTTATTTTCCAGCAGATACATGGTTTTTTCTTCGTCTTCAATGGTTATCAATTCTTCTTTAGGCAAAGTTTCTTCTCTAAAAGCGATGAAGATTGCAAAGACCAGAATAACAGTCATGATGAGAATTAGCAGATATTGAAAATTATTCCGATAGCTGGATTTCACTCTTCTCTCCCCCTGATTTTTAGCCCGCCCAGGCCATAATTAATTTATAATGCCGGGCAATATTATTTTAACTGTACTCCCCTGGCCGGGAATACTGGTGATAGTTAGTGAGCCGTCATGTTTGGCGATTATTTCTTCAGAGACCTTTATTCCATTACCAGTAAGACTATTCTTTTTTAGAAAAAGATCTTTATCGTTATCAAGGTCATTATCTTCTGTGTTTTTGTCTATTAAAAGCTCCCGTGGAAAACCAGAGCCAAAATCCTGGATTAATAATTCTACTTTATCGGCGCCTTTAGAGTTTATCATGATTTTTATAACATCGGTGTCGCTGTATTTAATGGCATTATCGATTATGTTTAGCAGTACTTCTTTAAGCTTATCGGAATCACCTTTGAGCAAAAATTCTCTCTGGGCAGAAAAGTTCATAACAATTTCATGGCTTAAAGCTTTAACTTCCATCAAATCCATAGCTTCGGTGACCAGTTGATTAAGAGAAAGAGGTTTTTTCTCTATTTGAAAGTGATATTCTTCAGATTTAGAACTTGCTAAAAGATCATTGACCAGGTCTAAGATACGGTCAGTCTCGGTGCGAATATGATTAAGACATTTTTCTCTTTTAGCCTTTGACTTTACCCGGGGGAACATATCGGCATAACCCTTGATTATTGTTAAGGGAGTTTTTAACTCATGGGTCATATTTTCATAAAAATCCTTCTGCCGCCCCTTCTCCTGCTGCAGATCTATAAAGAGATCCTCTATGCTGCTCTTCATGTCATTATAGCTTTGAGCCAGCTCTTCTAATTCATCACCGGTATTTATCTGGACTGGAGGAGAGGTCTGGCCGGGTTTAAAGTTCTGGATAGAATTTTTCAAGACTGTCAGGGGGGTTAATATATTATCAATATAAAGATAGACTAATAATAAGACCAGCAATGTCAATATTAAAAACATTCCAGCCAGAACATTTCTGATATTGGCAATTAAATTGTATTCCTTTTGCAGAGAATATTCCAGTCCCACCACTCCGACAGGTTGAGCATCAACGGATATCTGGTCATAAAAGGGAAAATGCATGATAATATTGGAGTTAGTAGAATCAGGTTCATCCAGCCGGATTAAATTTTTCTGTTGTTTTAAAGCTTTATCTATGGAGCTGGTGATTAACCTTTTGCTCTTTTTATCATTTTCTGCTATCTTAACTGGAGGTTGATATTTTTCTTCTTCATTTATTTCATTAAGCCAGATGCGAAAATCAAATTGTCTTTCTAAATCATACTGTAAATAATGAAGGGTGTCAGACTTTAAAAAATCATCATCATATTGACGAGACATATTATATAAATACTGCTGGATATCAAAGCTTTTAGCCCTTAAATCAGCTTTAGTTTCTGCAAAAATATAGTCGTTGATGTTCTGGTCTATAAGATAAAAAACCAGCAGACCGAGCAAAATGATTATCAAAACTGTTCCTATAAGCAATTTTTGTCTGAGAGAGGTCATTTATTTCACTTCCAGTTTATAGCCAGCCCCATAGATGGTTTTGATCAAAGGGCTTTTATCACCTAATTTTTCCCGCAGCCTTTTAATATGCATGTCCACTGTTCGAGTAGAGGTAGTGGATATATTGTTGTTCCAGAGCTTTTTCAGGATTTTTTCCCGGCTAAAGACTACGCCTGGGTTAGCCATGAAGGTTTCCAGTAAGATGAATTGAGAGGTTGTTAGTTCAATTTTTTTATCTTCGATGAGGAGAAGATGTCGCTGCCGGTCAAGAATAAGAGGTCCGCAGTTGATTTTATTCTTCTCTCCGTCATCACTGGTACGGCGGAGCACAGCTTTGACTCTAAAAAGAAGTTCCTCCATATCAAAGGGTTTGGTTATATAGTCATCCGCCCCTAATTTAAAGCCCAGAAGGCGGTTTTCAATCTCAGCCCTGACCGTAAGAAATATCACTGGGAAACTATTGTTTTTAAGCTTTTTTTGCAGCTCGAAACCATTCATGCCAGGCAGTTTGACGTCGAGAATTAAAAGGTCAGGGTTAATATTTTTCAAGGCAGAGAGAGCTGTTTCCCCGTCGTTAAAAATTCTGGTCTTATAACCCTCCAGTTCTAAATTCATCGAGATCAATTCAGCCAGTGATTTTTCGTCTTCCACAATAATTATGGCCATTTGCTTTCAACTCCTAAGATATTTATTAGCCTATTTCTTAACTGGTTTATTTTTATTCCAGGTCTTAGGTCTTTAGCAGTTATTAGATTTAGCAGCTAATAAATTCTCGATAATTGATTGATTTCCTCTTTTTCTGTAGCAAATTAAAAGTAGTTATTTGAGGATCTTTAAAAACAGGATAAATCACTGGCTGATTATATAACCCATATTAATTAGCCTTCTTGGACCTTTTCGACTCTGGATTTTCTTAAATAGCTCATAAAGAAAGTTAAAAAGAGACTGGCTACAGTTAAAATGATAAGCCCCAGTGAATAGGGACGGGTAAAGAAGGGTGTAATATCTCCTCCAGTAGCCATCATAGTGGTTCTGAGATTATTTTCCATAATGGGGCCCAGAATTAACCCTAAAATTAAAGGGGTTAAGGCAAAGCCAGTCTTCTTTAAAAGATAGCCTAAGAAAGCAAAGACAATCAGTATCCAGAGGTCCTGCACACTGTAACGGATACTATATGTTCCAGCCACTGACATCATTACAATAATCGGTAGCAGGACTTTTTTAGGAATTTTTAATGCCCAGGTGAAAAAGCGGATCATCACTGTATATTGCAGGCCAAACATAAAGACATTAGCCACCAAAAGACCGATAAACATAGCAAAGACCAACTCAATTTCGTTGATAAAGAGAGCCGGGCCAGGACGCACCCCATGGGTTATTAAACCGGCTAAGAGGACGGCGGTCACAGTGTTGCCAGGTATTCCTAAAGTTATGGTGGGAATATAGGCCCCGCCGGTGACAGCATTGTTAGCTGATTCAGCGGCCACTATTCCATCGAGGATCCCGGTGCCAAATTTTTCGGGGGTTTTAGATACCTTTTTGGCCTGGTCATAGGCCACAAAGTTTGCTATAGTTCCTCCGGCACCAGGAAGCATACCCAATCCTAAACCGATAGCGGAAGAACGCAGTAGATTTTTTACCTGAGTCTTTAAAACCGAAAATTTCAGCTTTAATGAATCTAGCTTGTCAGAAGAAAAGACATATTTTGAACCTACATTGGCAGACTGAGTAAATACTTCAGTGATAACAAATAAACCGATCATGGCTACCAGTAATTCAATGCCGCCCTCCAAGGGCCTTAAACCTAGGGTGAAACGGGTGGCACCGGATATGGGATCACCACCTATGGTGGCTATCAAGACTCCTAAAGTGGCGCTGACTAAGCCGTCAATTATAGAGTCTCCTGTGGTGCTGGCCACTACTGTAAGACCAAAGATACCCAGAATAAAATATTCATAACTCTGAAAGCGCAGGGTTATTCGAGCTAATTGAGGGGCCAATAAAATTAAAGCTATCATACCCAGCAGCCCTCCGATAAAGGAAGAGGCAATGCCATAGGTCAAAGCTTTGCCGGGATATCCCTGTTGAGCCAGGGGATAACCATCAAAAGTTGTAGCAATAGAAGAAGGAGTTCCGGGCATATTTAAGAGTATGGCCGGAATCTTTCCTCCGGAAATCCCTCCAACATAAAGTGCTCCCAAGACGGCCATGCCGATGGCCGGTTCCATGCCAAAGGTTACTGGCAAGAGAAGGATTAGGGCTAGGGTAGCTGTTAAACCAGGGATTGCTCCAAAGACTAAACCTAAAAAGGTGCCACCTAATAAATATAATAATACTACTGGCTGAAAAATTATTTCAGCGCCTAAAAGTAGATTGCTCAGCAACAGATTCCACTCCTTTCTATGTAGCTGGAAAATTTAAATTTATTGCTTAAAAGGGCAGATTAATTATTATTAAAATTTGCGATAAAATTATCTTAAAGAATTATCCCCGGGGGTAGATAGATATTCATTATCTGAGAAAAGACAATATAGATGGCCAGGGTGATTAAAGCCGAATAACCTAAAGCAGCCAAAAACCCCTTTATATTTCGCTCCCCTAGGGCAAAGATGGCTAAAGCTAAAAAGACGAAGCCTGCTTCAAAGTAACCGATATAGGGGATCAAAAAGACATTTAATATTAATAGTCCAAAGAGGGTTAAGATACGAGGACCTACCTGGCGCATCTCTTTGATTATTGGCAACTCTTCGGTAAATTTTCCCCGTTTATAGTTAAATATATCTTTGATTATAGAAGCTATAGCCAGGGCAATTAAAATAATAGCAAACCAGCGGGGATACTGGTCAGCTCCTACCACCTGTTGAAAACCCGGGCTGACAGAAAAGGAACTGACCAGAAAGAAAACTCCGATTAGAATTATCGAGATATTTACTAAATTTTTCACTAAGAAATTTTTGTTTTTTAACATCCAACCACCTCACCAAGATATTAAAAAAATATATATTAAAATTGCAAATTATTAGAGGCCCCCAGGTTAAGGAGGCCTCTGGTTGTTATTAAAGCTTAAAGAGTCGAAATTATTGTTCAGTATTGATTACTCATCAAGGTTATATTCATCTATTAACTGATAGATGGTTTCTTCATCCTGTTCAAAGTATTCCCGTAAGGTTTCTCCATCCTGGTAATTGACAAAAAGACCCTGATCGGCAGCTCTTTCTTTGAAAGTTTCGCTGGTGACAACCTCTTCAAAGAAAGCGGCTATTTCTTCTACAAGCTCTTCATCCATGTCCGGAGGACCCCAGACGCCCATTCTATGAGTTGTAGTGAGGGGAAGTTCATATCCCAGCTCTGCAAAAGTAGGCACCTCTGGTAAAGAGTCAAGTCTCTCTTCAGAGGAAACGGCTAAAATCTCAAAATCTCCATCAGGATAAGGAGGGAGAACAGTGGGAGCTTGAGTTACAGCCATTTCATCCTCTTCACCCAGCATAGCAGCAGTCATCGGGCCGCCACCACCATGGGCTACATACTGCAGATCATCGCGAATACCGGCAGCATCTAATAACATCTCACCCATCATATGGGTACCTCCACCTAAAGAACTTCCAGCAAAGGTTGTTTCACCGGGATTGTCCTTTACGTATTCTACATATTCATTGAAATCCTCCCAGGTGTCAGGAAGAGCAAAGGCTACCTGCGGAACCTCAAAGAGCATGGCGATGGGGGTAAACTCCTCATAACTCCAGTCTCTAACGCCAAAGGCCATATGAGTTATAAAAGAGGTATGGTGATGGAGCAGCATAGATCCGTCGGGATCAGCATCTCTAACCTCTACCATGGCATTACCGGCACTGGCTCCGGCGATATTAGTTACAACAAAATCTGATACTTCCCAATCCCACATTTCTTCTTCTCGAATGACCTCACCCAGTAGGCGAGCGGTAATATCACTTAAACCGCCTGGTTCATAGGGAACGACATAGCGGATATCTCTTTCTGCTGGCCATTCTGCGGCGGATAGTGTACTAACGGATAATGTCAAAGCTAGGATGATGATTAGTGATGTGGCAAATAATTTTTTCATTTTAGCTAATTACCTCCCTGTTTTTGTAAAAATGATTATCAAATCTAGTAATTTAAGTATTTTTGTTATTGGCTATATCCCTCCTTTGCTCTGGTTATGAAAAGAACAGTCTTTCAAAAATGCCAGTTAAAGTTAGCTTAAAAATGTATTATTTTGACGAAAGTCAGAAAATTAACATTAAAATTTTAATCTTGTCTCTTATTCTCACTGTCTATTATTTTACCTGATGATTATTAAATTTTTATTGCTTTTATGTAACAAAAATGTAACAAAAATAAAAAAATCCCGGGACAGTCCTGAGGGGGTGTTGCAATGGGTTTGGGGTAAGTAACTGTCCCGAGAAAATTTTAGGCTGTATTTTTAATTAAATTAGCTCTTACAATACATACTATTAAACATTTGAAGCAAAATTCCTGCTAAAAATGTCGAAAAAATTTATTTTAAATAATTTTTCCCCCTATCTCCCTAAATTTAGCAAAATTAGCCGAGAAAGCTCAGCGAGGTTAATATTTTAGGCGATTATCTGGTTGAATTTTTCAGCCAGGCGGGGGTCGAACTGGCTGCCAGCACAATTTTTAATCTCCCTTAGGGCCTGCTCTTTAGAGATAGGCTCCTTATAGGGTCTTCTATTGGTCATCACATCATAGGCATCAATTATGGCTATAATTCTCGCTAACAAGGGTATTTCTTCTTTTTTTAGGCCCTCTGGATAGCCACTGCCATCCCATTTTTCATGGTGGTAAAGAATATATTCTGCTACATGAGCAAACTCCTCAGTGGCTAAAGCAATTCTATAACCTCGTTCTGGGTGTTCTTTGATTTTATCCCATTCAGCTTTATTTAAATCCCCGGGTTTATTTAACACTGCTTCAGGAATAACCACTTTTCCTATATCATGGAGAGTGGCCAGGAGTGCCAGGTCATTCAATTGATTTTGATTTAAATTTAATTGATGGCCTAAATTCAAGGCTAAATTGGTCATCCTGATGGTATGCTCTTCAGTTTCAGCAGTTTTAGTTCCTAAAGTATTCAATAACCCCTTGACAACTCTGTTTTTGGTACTGCGACTGGCCGTTAATTTATCCTTCTGCATATTGCTGTCGGCTTTATCAAGAACTTTATAAATATCCTGCTCTGTTCTTTCTTTCAGGCTAAACCCCAGGCCCAGCGAAATAGGTATCTCATCCGTAGAGGAGGCCTGACATTTTTCCCTAATCCTTTCACAGATAATTTCTGTTGTTGCTTGATTGGTTTTAGGTAGCAAAAGAGCAAATTCATCGCCGCCAAGTCGGGCCACAATATCTTCAGCTCGCACTGAATCCTGGAGGATTTTAGCGGCCTTTTGTAACATTTTATCGCCTTTATCATGGCCATAACTATCATTTATAATCTTTAAACCATTGATATCGATCATTATTATAGCTAAAGGGAACTGCCTTTTGGTATCCAGGCGCTCCATTTCTGCTTCAAAAAAGCGCCGATTATAAAGTCCAGTGAGATGGTCATGAAAAAGAGCATAATTCAACTCCTTCTCTTTAGCTTTCTTCTCACTAATATCTCTGGCGACGCAGAAGAGCAATTTTTCTCCTGCTAAAGTGGTAAGCTGAGCGTTGATCTCCACAGGAGTCTTGTCATTGGCAAAGGAGATAATCTCCGCTTCAAAGAGAGCTTCCTTTTGGCTGGCTATTTTTTCCTGCAGCTCTGCCATTTTGACCGGCGAAAAGATTCTAGTTAATACTTCATCGGCTTCCAGGGCGAGAATTTTTTCCCGGGAGGAGCCCATTATTTGCAGCATTTTTTCGTTGACTTCAAAAAACTCACCGGGGCCATCCTGCTGGGGGTTATATTTTAAAATAAAGACGGCATCATTTATATTATTAAAGATAAGAGAAAACTTTCTCTGCAGTATATTTAACCTCTTCCAGGTATGGCGTATCTGCAACAAATTATTGATTTTATTCTCCAGGATATCTTTTCCTATGGGTAGGCTGGCAATATCGTTGGCTATCTCTCCTAGATAACTGTAAATTGCTGAGGTGCTTTTTTCAGTCAAGAGGAGAATAGGCAGAAAGCATTCTGGTAATTCCTGTAGCTTTTTTAATAAATACTGATAGCTGATGAGATATTGCTGGTCGATTATTATTAAATCAAAGGATTTTAAGTAGGTGAGCAAATCCTGCTTTTTGGCTGGAGAAAGAGAGTTTCTCTCTCTTTGCTCCAGATTTTCAGCTCTAAAGCTAGTTATACTCTCATTTTTAGCCAAAAATTTTTTCAATAATATTTTGTTTTGCCTGTTTTTCACCAATAATAAGACCTCAGAATTATTATCAGTTTTTGTTAACTGCTCTGGAAGCAAAAGCCACTCCTCCTTCTTATAAAAATTAAATTAATTCGGGATTTCCAGTCAAAATCCCCCTGAGGTCTTTGAGGGGTTGGCCGACTTTTATCCCTGCTGAAGTAATCTCTAACTCTCTTAAGTGAGTTTCAAAATCGCTCATTCTTTTCTTTAAGACCCCGATGGCTTTTTTAAGCTGGCCCTGTAACTCTAAATAACGGAGCAAAATCACATTGTCGGCCAGATAACTGATATTCTCGTCGGTTATCTGTAGATCGCCAGTAATATTAGGGATCTCATTGGTCATGATCAAGGCTATCTCCCTTTCAGTCAAAAAGTTGCGCAGCAAATGTAAATGCTTAATCAACTCAGCCTTATTAGTGGTTTTACTGGCAAAGGAAGTAATAAAGCTGGTGATACTGTCGATCATAACGATATCAATATCTTGACCTGCCACATCCTGCTTAACCTTGTGAACAAATATCTCCGGGGTTAGTTCAAATTGATCAAAAAATTGAATCTTAAGGAGATCTTTAGCCAGCATATCTCTTATAGGAATATTGATAGAAGCAGATCTGCTCTGTAAAACCTGGGGAGATTCTTCAAAGAGATATATCACAGATTTTTTCTGTTGCTGAGCTGCAGCTTTAATAAAAGTTAAGCCCAGAGAGGTTTTCCCGCAACCTGTGGGACCAGTTATTACTGTATTGGCTCCTTTTTCAATGCCTCCATGGAGCAATTTATCAATGGCCTGGACCCCGGAGGATAATTGCTTTATCTCCCCTGTAAACTGCTTTCCTCTGGCATATTTAGTCTGCAACTGGGGATAAATTACCATACCCCTTTGATTAAGACTATAGGCATGCTCTCCACTGCGAAAGTCAGCTCCTCTATTTTTGCTTACAGTAATTTTGCGGCTGCCCTTTTTGCTGCCAAGATTAATCACTCCATCACAGAGAAACTTAAGATCATCATCGGGACTGCTGCCTACCTCTGAAACTAAGAGGGGATTTATCTGATAATCGGCCATCAGCTGTAAAAGAGACTGGATACTTTTCCTAAACTGATAGTTGTCAGCCGCCAGGAATCTCAACTGATTTAAGCCATCGATAAGAACTCTTTTGGGCTGCAGCTCCTTGACTTTGGTGGTGATTTTATTAAATAAGGGAAAGCCTTCGACTTCGCTGGAGGGGAAAAGGCTATAATTCTGCTCCTGAGCAAGAAAATCACTATTGGGACTCAAATCCAAAAATTGAATATCATCTAAAAGAAAACCCCGCTGTTTAGCATTGCGAATTATTTTATTTTTAGGCTCTGAAAGGGTAATACAAAGTACAGAATCTCCTTTTTTAGCTCCAGCAGCTAAAAAGTGAAGCCCCAGGGTAGTTTTACCGCTGCCTGCTCCACCTCTAATCAGATAGGCATCTTCAGCAGTATAACCGCCCTTTAGGATATTATCCAATCCCTTGATTCCTGTGGAAATTTTTTTCGTGGCTGACATTTTTTGCTCTTCCTCCTCCTCATCATTGATTATAAAATATTACAGAAAGCTATAATTTTGCTTTTTATGTACTATTATTTATATAATAACAGTATGGAATAACAAAATCAATGATTATTTTGAAAAATATGCTATAATAAAACAAATGACAAGAGCTATAATGCAACCATCTCAAGAAAATGCTATTATTTAGAAAATCACCATGAAAGGGTGAGGATAAAATGAAAATACTGGTAGCGCCTGATTCTTTTAAAGGCTCTTTAACTGCTTTAGAAGTAGCGGAGAATATCAAAAGGGGCCTCAACAATTATTCCCTGGATTTAAATATAGAGCTTTTGCCAGTGGCAGATGGGGGAGAGGGAACAGTCCAATCTCTGGTTGATGCTACCCAGGGAAAGATTTATAGAAAAAAAGTCACGGGACCTCTCACAGAAGAAGTGGAGGCCTTTTATGGGGTCTTGGGAGATGATAAGACGGCAGTAATTGAGATGGCTGCTGCCTCTGGCTTGCCTTTAGTACCGGAGGAGAAAAGAAATCCCCTTAAGACCACTACTTACGGGACAGGAGAATTGATTGCCGCTGCTCTTGACCAGGGAGTTGACAGGATAATTATTGGTATTGGCGGTAGTGCCACCAATGATGCTGGAGTAGGCATGGCTCAGGCCCTGGGGGCGGACTTTTTAGATGCTCAGGGGGAAAATATTGGTTTTGGAGGAGGAAATTTAGCTGAGATTGCTAAAATTAATCTGGAATCTTTAGATGATAGAATAGCCGAGGTAGAAATTTTGGTAGCCTGTGATGTTGATAATCCTTTATTTGGCGAAAAGGGTGCTGCCTATGTTTATGGCCCACAGAAGGGGGCTGATCCTGCCATGGTTAAAGAACTGGACAACAATTTACGCCATTTAAATAAAATAATAATCAGGGATTTAGGAAGAGATATTAACCAGGTTCCTGGAGCTGGTGCTGCTGGAGGATTGGGAGCGGGTTTGGTGGCCTTTTTAGGAGGAGAGTTGCAAAAAGGAGTGGATCTGGTGTTAGAAACCCTTAATTTTAATGCTCGCTTAAAAGACGTTGATCTGGTTATTACAGGGGAAGGCAGGCTTGATGGCCAGAGCATTTATGGCAAGACTCCGGTGGGGGTTGCTAAAAGAGCTGCCACCAGGGATATTCCAGTTATAGCCATTGCTGGCAGTCTGGGTCCCGGGGCGAAAAAAGTTTTGACTGCAGGGATAACAGCTTATTTTAGCATTATCGATAAACCTGATAATTTAGCTAATATAATTGAGGAGACGCCAGAGTTAATTGCAGCCACGAGTGAGCAGCTGATTAGAACAATCTGCAGGATTAAAAATAATGATATTTAAGGAGAATTAAGATTAATTAAAATTAAGGTCAGCTATTGCTTTTTATTGTGTTGTTTGACAATTAAAGCAAATTACTTCATAATTAGAGTAAGGGCAAAAATGGATAGTTTTACTAAAATCAAATGAAAGGCGGGGGGAATAAATTTGCTAGATATCCACCAGACTAAAAGTTTTGAAATGCCGACTAAGGTGATGACAGGTGTAGGCAGTCTTAAAGAGTTGCCGCAGGTGTTAGAAGATGAAAATATTAGCTACCCTTTATTGGTGACTGATGAAGGCATTATTGAGGCCGGAATCCTGGAGAAGGTGGAAAGGGTTTTGACTGCAGCTAGCATTGACTATCATGTATATTCGGAGGTTATTGCCAATCCCGATATTGCCACGGTGGATAGAGGAGCAGAAATTTTTGCAGATCAGGGCTGTGATGGTCTTTTAGCTCTGGGCGGAGGAAGTTCGATAGATACTGCCAAGGGCATAGGAGTCATCGCCACCCATGGAGGCTCAATTAAGGAGTATGAGTTTGGCAAAAAGCCTTTAACTAAACGGATCACTCCTTTGATAGCCCTGCCCACAACTGCTGGCACAGGCAGTGAGGTCACCATGTGGTCGGTAATTACAGATCATGAACGGCAGGTAAAATATAATGTCGGTGGCCCTTTAATAGCTCCCTATGTTGCTTTGATAGACCCTGAACTCCATGTCTCCATGCCTTCCCATATCACTGCTGGAACTGGCATGGATGCCCTGGCTCATGCTATAGAGTGCTATACTTCTCATTACGCTCAACCGATGACTGATTCTGTAGCGCTCCTGGCCATTGAATATTGTGGCAAATATTTACGGCGAGCGGTGGCCAATTCCATTGATATGGAGGCTCGCTTTTATATGGCTCAGGCTGCTATGCTGGCTGGTTTATCCTACGGCAGTGAAAGTGCAGGAGCGGTCCATGCCATGACCCAAAGTTTAGGAGGCATTAAGCCTGATGTTCCTCATGGTGCAGCTGTAGGGGCACTGTTAGCTCCGGTGATGAGATATAACTGGATGGGACAGCCAGCAAAGTTTAAAAGGATAGCTCAGGCTTTAGGAGAAAATGTTTGGGATTTAACTGATAAAAAGGCAGCTTTGATAGGAGTGGAGGCTGTGCAGGGATTAGCTGACGATGTGGGTATTCCCTCTATCAAAGAGCTGGGCATTAAAGAAGAAGAGATTCCTCTACTGGCAAAGGCTGCTGAAGATGACCCTCAGACTATAGGAAACCCCCGCGATGTAAATAGGGAGGCCTATGAGGAAATCTACCGCTATGCCTATAATAATTCTTGATACGCCTGGTAATTGATCATTTAATTTTTGTTAATGTTGGTAGGAGGTTAGAAGGATGTCAGAAGTTAATAATGCTAAAAGTTTATCTCTCTGGGATAAAATGAAAAATGAAAAGGTAACAGCTTTTTTCTTCTGTTTACCGGCTTTAATTCCACTCATTGTTTTCTGGATAGGTCCGATGATCTTTGCTTTTTATTTGAGCTTAACCAACTGGGATTTAATGATGCCAGTCTATGATATAGTGGGACTGGAAAATTATCGCTTTCTCTTTGATAATCCAGAATTTTATCGTACCCTCTGGAATACTCTTTATTTTACCGTCGGTAGTGTAGTCCCGGCTGTTATTGGGGGGTTACTTCTGGCTATTGCCTTAAGGGCAAAGGTTTTGGGCAGAATCATTCACCGTACCCTGCTCTTCTCTCCCTGGGTTACACCACTGGTGGCCATGGCAATAGTCTGGTCCTGGCTCTTTGATCCCAGTCGCGGATTGATCAACTACTTATTGGCTGCCGTTAATTTACCAGTTCTACCCTGGGCCTCCAGCTCAGATTGGGCTATGCCGGTGGTGATTATTGTTAGTGTCTGGAGAACTTTAGGCTGGTCTATGGTATTTTACCTGGTAGCTCTGGATAAAATACCCGATGACATCTATGATGCAGCTAAAATCGATGGTGTGAATTTCTGGAGCAAGCTCCGCCATATAACTCTGCCGCTGGTATCCCCCACCACCCTCTTTTTATCGGTGGTATTAACTGTAGAGGCTTTACGGGCCTTCGATCAGATCGATATAATAACTCAGGGGGGACCAGCAGGGGCAACGAGAACCCTTTTATATCATTATTATCAGTCGGCCTTTGAAAGATTTAATGCCGGGGAAGCAGCTGCCATTGGTATAATCATTCTATTGATATCAGGGGCCTTTGCCCTTGCTCAGTTTTTGATTTCCAAGAAATATGTTCATTATCAATAAAATATAGCAGATTACCAGAGTTAACTTCGATTTACTAGTCAGTAGCCAGGAGGTAGGACTATGTCTGATAAATCAAGCCAAGAAATATCTTTAGACGAAAGTCAAAGAGGAGAAACAATAACTAAAAACGCAGGAACTAGAGCAAGATATAAAGAGAAGATAAGGGTTCTTTTAGTCAATATCTTTATGGCTTTAATGAGTCTACTTATGGTTTTCCCTTTTTTGTGGATGTTTACCAGTGCTTTAAAGACCCATGATGAAATCAGGGCCTTTCCTCCCACGATAATACCGGAGAGTCCTCAATGGTCTAATTTCTGGGAGGCCTGGACTTCAGCGCCCTTCAATCTCTATATTTTTAATAGCTTTTTTACTGCAACTGCCATCGTCATACTCCATGTAGTTACAACTGCTTTATTTGTCTATGCCATCACCCAGTTAAGATTCAGGTTTAGAAACCTGTTATTCGGCATAGTTATGGCAACTTACATGTTGCCGGTTCCTGTGACCTATGTCCCCAGTTATATTATTTTGTCCTGGTTGGGGTGGTTAGATTCCTATCAGGGAATAATATTTTCCAATGCTGTCAGTGTTTTTGCCATCTTCCTAGCTCGCCAATCTTTTTTGCAGGTTCCCAATGAGCTGGTGGATGCAGCTAAAGTTGATGGGGCCAGCCACTGGACTATCCTCTGGAAAATATTTTTCCCCTTGACCCGACCAATTTTTATCACCTTTGGTTTGATTAATTTTGTGCTCATGTATAATAACTATCTCTGGCCCCTCTTAATTATACGGAGTAGAAGGCTGTACTTAATAACCATTGGTTTAAGACAATTTTTCATTGAACAGGGAGCCTATGGGGTTAACTGGCCCCTGATTATGGCTGCTAGCACCTTGGTAGTTATGCCGCTGTTGATACTGTTTTTTATTACCCAGAAATGGTTTGTCAAGGGTGTCGGCGGTTCCACAGGTGTGAAGGGCTAATTAACATTAAAGTTTAAGCTGGAGCTAAAAGAAGCAAAGAGCAACTAAATTCAAATACTTAAAACACAGGAGGGAGTAAGATGACAAAAAGAATCTGTAAGACGGGTTTAGTGTTAACACTTGTTCTCATGGTTATGTTAGGCCTTTCTTTGCAGTCGGTAGAGGCTGATGTTGTGGAGATTGACTATTATTATGGACTAGGCGGTTATTTAGGTGAAGTTACTGAGGACATGATTGAAGAGTTTAATGAACAAAACCCTGATATTGAGGTGACAGGTAATACCTTTGGCGACTTTGATGAAGCTCTCCAGGCCTTTCAGGCTGGTGTAGCTGCCGGCGATCCACCAGCGGCGGTTATGCTAGAGCCTACTCCAACGGTGGAGTTTGCCAACCGGGGAATACTAGCTTCAGTTAGTGATCTATTAGAAACTGATGAGGAAACGGAGGCTGAAGATTATTACGAAGCTTTTTATGAAATGTCTAAAATAGAGGGCGAACAGTATGCTATCCCCCTCTTTGGAACCACCCAGGTACTTTACTATCGCCATGATATCTTTGCTGAAGAGGATATCGATCCTGCAAAGTTAGAAACCTGGGAAGGAATGGAGGAAGCTGCCAGCCAGCTGGCTGAGCGAGATGATGTTGAGCATGGCTGGATGCCGATGTGGGGACGTTATAATATGATGGATGCTGTTTTTGCCCGCGGTGGTCAGGTATTAAATGACGATGGCACGGAAGTGATGATCAACTCTGAAGAATGGGTCGAGACCTGGGAAGCTTTTCGACGCTGGATCCATGAAGATGAAATCATGGGAATTCATCACAGTGGTGTTGGCTGGGAATACTGGTATGACACCATTGATGATGTTTTAGAAGGCAATGCTGCTGGCTATACCGGCTCCAGCGGTGATCAGGGAGATCTTGATTTTGATATAGTCTCAGCAGCCATCCAACCTGGCTGGGAGGATTATGGAGATCCTGCTCCCGTAGGAGAAGCCCGTTATGGAGTAATACCTGCTAATATTAGTGAAGAGGAAAGGGAAGCAGCCTATCGCTGGCTAACTTTCTTTTCCAGTCCAGAGAATACTGCTGAATGGCAGGAGAAGACTGGTTATCTGGCAGTGAGATATTCAGCCCAGGAAGACCCGGACTTCCAGGAGTTCCTGGAAGAAAATCCTCAATCTCAAGTTCCCTTAGATCAATTAGAGGTGGCCTCCTCCTATTGGATAGATCCCACTGGAGGCGAGATTGAACAGGCACTGGATGATGCAGCTGATGCAGTCCAGATAGAAAATGTTCCTGCTCAAGAAGCTTTAGACCATGCCGCTGAAAGAGCCCAGCGCGCATTAGATATTGTCAATTAGTAAAGCAAATAAGCCTATTTAATTTAAAATCAACAGATATATATTAAGACCTCTTATAGTCAGGGCCTCTTTCAGGGGCCCTGGCTTAAAATTATATTAATGAGGCAGGAGGGTTAAAGGTGAAAAAAATTGTGGCTGAATTTGATCTTTGCACGGGCTGCGAAATATGTGCTCTTATCTGTTCCGCTGAACGCTTAGGGGGGTTCAATCCCGACCGTTCTTGCCTTAATCTAAATCTCTTCCAAGATGGAGTATATAATTTCCCCCGGACCTGCCAGCAGTGTCAGCTGGCTGTCTGCAGCCAGGTATGTCCTACCGCTGCCATGCAGGTCAAGGAAAAGCAGGGAATAGTTGTGGTCGATGAAGAAAAATGTATAGGCTGTGGAAACTGCGAAGAGGCCTGTCCAGTTGATATGGTTAAAGTCGATCCCCAAAATGATAAAGCATTAAAGTGTGAATTATGTGATGGAGAAGTGCCCTGCGTGGTAGGTTGTCCCAATGATGCACTGGGGGTGTATGAACAATGAAATATGGAGGCTATCAGGGTGAGCTTTTAGAGATTGATTTATCCAGCAGAGAGATAAAAGCTCTGCCCTTAAAAGAAAGCTTAATCGAGGAATATGTAGGTGGCAAGGGTTTTGGGGTCAAGCTCTATCAAGATTATATTTCTCCCGATACGGAGCCTCTTTCTAAGGAGAATGCCTTATTATTTTTAACAGGCCCTTTAACTGGTACAGTGGCTCCAGCTATGAGAAGCTGTGTGGTGACTCGCTCTCCTCTTACTGGAGGCTGGCTGGATTCTTATTTTGGAGGTTATTTTGGTCAGGCCATTAAATATGCTGGTTATGATGGGATAATCATCACTGGCAGGTCTGAGGAACCGGTATATATATCAATAGACGGTAAAGATATACAAATTACAATAGCTGACCAGTTAGTTGGAAAATCCACCAGCAAAACCAGAGAGATAATTCAGGCTAAAATGGGGCAGGACTTTCGAGTTGCTTCCATAGGTCCTGCCGGGGAAAATTTAGTTAAATATAGTCTCATATCCTGTGAAAATAATCGCCAGGCAGGAAGAGGAGGAGCCGGAGCGGTGATGGGTAGTAAAAATTTAAAGGCTCTGGCAGTGCGAGGCGATAAGCTCATTGAAGTCAAAGATCAGGCCGGCTTCATGGAGGCAGTATCCCAGGCCAATAAGGAGTTAGCCTCTTCTGAAGATGTGAAGAATTTCCGGGAATATGGTACTCCTTCATCAATACCCTTTGCCCAGGAGATAGGTATGCTACCCACTAAGAATTATCAACAGGGCCAATTTGCTCAGGCGGAAAATTTAACCAGTAAACCCCAGGCTGATTTATTTTGGCAGCGAGATTTAGCCTGTAGTGGCTGCCCCATAGCCTGTGGCAAGATTGGCAGGGTCTTTAAAGGTAAATATCAGGGTTTAATAACTGATACTGTGGAGTATGAAACTTTGGGTTTATTAGGGTCTAATTTAGAAATTGGTAATATTCAGGATATTACCCGGGCTGCTATTTTATGTGATGAGTTAGGGCTAGATAGTATATCTGCTGGAGGAGCGATAGGATTTTTGTTGGAAGCCAACCAAAGAGGTTTATATGATGCTGCAGAATTACAGGAAATGGACTTTGGTAAGGGAGAATCTTTATTTGCCCTTTTAGAAGCGGCTGCTCATCGTCAGGGAGAAACAGGCGAGATGCTGGCTGAAGGAGTTGCCCGGATGGCTTCATTGATTCCCCGGGGAGAAGAATTTGCGGTCCATATAAAAGGTTTAGAAACACCAGCCTGGCCACCGCGAGGAGCTCCAGGAATGGGGCTGGCTTTAATGACAGCTGACCGCGGGGGATGTCATCAAAGAGCTTTTCCCGTTTTACAAGAAGTTGGGGGGGTAAAATGGCGCGGCAAAAAACTTAAGCGTCTGCAAATTGAAGATAAGGCTGCCCTGGTTGTGGAGCAGCAAAATGAACTAGCAGCTTTAGATACACTGATAAAATGCGATTTTGGCACCTATGGAATTGAAAATGAAACCTATCAGAAGCTACTAACCACTGCCACCGGGCTGGATGTAACGGAAAAATCCTGGCAGAGCTTAGGGGCAAAGATCTGGGATGAAGCCCGGCGGATTAATATCCAGCATGGTTTTACCACTCAAGATGATCTGCTGCCAGCTAGATTTAGCGAAGAGCCTCTGCCTGATGGACCAGCTAAGGGCCATAAAATTACCCGGGAAGAGCAACAGATAATGCTGCAAGAATATTATCAACTTAGAGGCTGGGATGAAAAAGGCAGGCCTCCGGATTGTTAAATTAAAGTTTTTAATCTCTAGGAATCAATTTCAATTACCACAGATTTCTTGCCAACTTTCTGGTCAACAGAGGTGTTCCTCCCTTTAAAACCCTTATGGAGAGGGGCATTTACTGTTGACCTGTTGTTTTTCTCGCCCCTCTCTGGAAGAGAAAAAAATTTTCGGGCTTCAATTCTGTTATCAAAATATTTCAGCCAGCTACGGGGCTCTCGGTAAATTATCTTACCCTTAGAGCCCATAGTTTTTACAATTTGAGCCAGACACTGCTGGCCAGGTCTGACATTGTAGGATACCCAGACGGCATCGAAATTAGAATAATCGATTTCCTGACAGAGCCCCGAGCTGAACTTTATCAGATTAGTCAAATTATAATACTGGGCAAGTTCCCGGGCTCTTATTAATGCTCTTTCATCGCAATCAATAGCCTCCACCTCAAAGCCCCGCCGGGCCAGCTCGAAAGCGGTAAAGGGAAAAGGCCCACAGCCCAGATGAGCAACTTTATCTCCTGAAGAGACAGCAGCCAATTTAATCTCGTTATTGATCATTTCTCCATAAAAAAATTTGCCATATTTTTCTCCCAGAGCAGGTTTAGCACTGACTAACATCTCTATTTTTTTTACAAAATTAGAGATAATTTTTTCTGCTATCATAATTTCTCAAACTCCTTTGGCAGCCTTGAGGTTTATTTTACTTCTTCGAATTTTTCTATCATAATATCGACTAATTTATCATCGGTTCCTAAAATATCGGCCAGGATGAATTCGATTTCTGGGTATTCCTCTTCTAAAGCTGCAATCTGGGCTGGGATATCCTCCTGGACATGGATGCCTGGATAAAGGAACAGAGGTAGAATAACAATTTTTTTAATCCCCTGGGAGGCAAAGTGAGAGACCTTCTCCGGCAGGGTCGGACTGGCAAGCTCCATGGCGGCTCCTCCCACCCTTTTATCTGCTAATTTATCTGCCAATTTATCAACCAGCTCGTTAAAGACCTCTCTAGCTTTTTCTGCTCTACTGCCATGTCCTAAAACTATTATCCCCATTTCAGTTTCTTTAGTCATATTCACCGCTCCTTTAGTAAGTTTTTAAAAATAATAAAACCCACCCTTCGATTACAGGTGGGTGCTAAGCAGATAAATTGTTCCTGTCTATGATCAGTACTTAAAAATTACTCTAAAATCTGCTTTTCTTGCCATCGAAGATGTTAGCAGGTTATGACCAGGCAGGTCTCCTGACTTCCGGTTTTTAATTCAGTCCAGCCTTCCCTGGATATTCGCCTGATTATCCAAGTGGCATTTTAGACTGATATGGCCGGTTACAGTGGCGGGCCCGTCCAGGTTTTGCACCTGATTCCCTATTCTCCTGCAGCCGTAGCTGCAGGCACCTAATCATAATCAATATTAAATTTGTTGTATACTATTCATTTTAGGTCTTCTATATTATAGCAATAATCAGCTATAATTTCAACAAAAATATCCTATAGTTTTACTATTTGCAAAAAACCGAATAAAATTAATCAACTTGCCTTGAATAATTGGAATAATTAAGATATAATAGTAGACACAGAAAATGTGAAACAAAAAACATAACAAAGGAAAAGGAGTGGTTTTATGAAAAAATTATCACTAATTGCTTTAGTAGCGGTTCTGTCGATAGGCTTAGTTTTTACTGCAGCAGAAGTTTTGGCAGAGCATGAATATGATGATTATCAAGATGGCAGGTATCGAGGATCCTTCTATGATGGCGGAGAATTTAATGTTGCTGTCCAATTTTATCTAGAAGATAACGTTATAAGTGATCCATCCTTTAGATATCTATATTATGATGGAGTAGATTATTTAGGCGCAGCTTATCTGCAGTCTGTCAGAGAACTAAGAGATCAGCATGTAGAAGCTTTAGAATATCTAGATGGTCAGGATGTTACAGCTATAGATGATTTAAGAGAACCAGGTGAAATCATTACTGAAACAGAAGAGACTATTGATGGATTTAGCGGAGCTACAATAAGAAGTTCCAAGATAATGTCAGCAATGAGAGATGCTTTAAATAGAGGTAAATATGATTGATTAAAAGTTTATTATTAAAAAAATTATATTAAATAACAAATCCGGGGTCTTCTGACCCCGGATTTTCCTCTTGATTTTCTGTCTTAATTGTTTTCAGTTAAATCCCAGAAAAGCAGGTAGGGACCATCACTTACAGCCAGCAAATCTTCCTCTGGAGACCAGGTTATTGCCCTGGGGGAGAGTCCAGAGAAGCCTGGTAGAGGGAGGGAAGCTACCTCTGTTAAAGTTTCCTCTTCTAGCTGCCAGATTTTAATCTTTTTACTCTCCACTGCTGCGGCTAAATAATTCCTCTTTGGCGACCAGCTTTTGGCAAAAATATATCCTTCAGTAGAGAGGCGGTCTAGCTGCTCCTGACTGGCAAAATCCCAGAGTCGAAGGGAGTTGTCATCATGACTGGTGGCCAGTAACTTCTTTTCATCATTAGTTAACCAGGTCATGGTGCCTATTTCTCCAGCTTCTTCCCCGAATCGGTGCTTTAAATCGCCAGCTGTAGACCAGACATGGATTCCCCCGGCTTTTCCACCACTGATTAACTCTTCTCCTTCCGGTGTCCAAAGAGCTGTTCTAACCCAGCCTGTTTCAGGACTGAGAATATTAACTTCACTACCATCCTCGGCCTGCCATATGCCGATGGTTCCATCATAACTTGTTGAGGCTAAATACTGTTCCTCTAAACTCCAGTTGACAGAGAAGACCCAATCATCATGAGTTTTCTTTTCTCTTCCCCGAGGGAGGAAAATATCGGTGCGAAAAATTCTGCCATGATCTCCAGCGACATATAACTGCTCCTTCTCCATAGGATCCCAGACAATGACAGCTTCATCCTGACTGGCACTGGCCAAACGCTCACCACTGGGGGACCAGGAAATATCCTCAATGGGTCCAATATGTCCAGATAATCGTCCCTGGCTGGTCGGCTTAGGTGGGGACCAGAGGCGGATATATTTGTCATCATCAGCACTGGCTAAATAATTATCAGCTGGAGACCAGTCAAGGGCATTTATGGTGTCAGTATGCCCTTCTCTAACATAAAGTGGTTTTTGGTCTTCTTTTGACCAGACTTTAATTTTTCGATCCCGGCTACCGGAAATTATTCTATTACCCCCTGGGGACCACTGGATATCAGGGATATCATCACCATGCCCTGATAACTTTTTCTGTTCGTTTTCAGTAAGGGAGTAAAGACTGATTTCTCGATGGTCTCCAGAAGCAGCCAGCTCTTCACCATTGGGTGACCAGGCTAAAGACTGGATGGTACGAGCTGGAGGAGTGAAGGCTTCTATACTTCTCCAGTCTGCTCGGTTAATAACCTCCACTTCACCAGCATCATCTCCAACGGCCAGTTTTGTACCATCAGGAGACCAACGGAGAGCTGTAATTCTTCCCTGGAAGGCATTTTTTTCTATAACTGTTTCCCCGGTTTCAGTATCTAGAACTTTTAACTTATCACCAGCTCCAGTAGCCAGGAGATTTTCTTCTGGAAAAAAACTTAAAGCCCTTACCCAACCGGAATAGTCAGAAAACTTTTCTGCTTGTTCTCCAGTGGACAAATCCCACTTTCTTACTGTTCTGTCCCAGCTGCTGCTAAAAAGATAATCTTCTTCAGAAGACCAGGCCAGATCTGTCACCCAATCGCTGTGGTCCTGGAACACCATTTCTTCTTGCAAATCATCTAAATTCCAGATTCTAACTGTGTTGTCAGCGCTGGCGCTGGCTAGATAGTTATCTTGAGGAGAAAATTCAAGGGCGTTGATAGAATCAGTATGTCCTGTAAGAATATACTTTATTTCACCTTCTTCAGCCTGCCAGAGAATAATGTTATCTCCAGCTCCTCCACTGGCCAATAAATCTCTGTTAGGTGCCCAGGCGACGGCTCGCACTGAGTCCTGATGGCCTCCTAAAATATAATCCGGTCTTTCGGAGAAGAGGGCATCTTCTTCCTGGGCCAGACTACTGCCAGAGAACATAAAAGAAAATAGGACCAGGAGAATTAAAATTGAAAATAGAGTTGAAGAGATTAACCTACCCTGATTACCCTGAGTCATAAAACAATTTTTTTTGTAATTTCTCATACTTCTCTACTCCTTTGTAGTAAAATTTTTAGCTTCTCTGTAAAAAAATAGTCATTATTCTAAGATATTATTATAATAATTCTACAAGTTTTTTTAAAGTCCTTGTGAAAGACACTGAAAAATATGTTATTATAATAAACAAAGATAGAAATATTTTAGCTAAATGGGAGGTTTCAATGACTGAAGCAAATTATTATAGCTTTAATTTTGCTAACCAGGAAATAAAGGTAGCTAAGGGCTGGCAGGAAGTCTTTATAAGTCAACAAAAGTCTCTTAAAAATATAGAGAAGAAAATAACAGCAGTGCCCTCTGAGCCCCCAACAGCAAAGATTTTCCGTATATTTAAAAAACCACCTCGGGCCTGTAAAGTTATTATACTGGGACAGGACCCTTATCCCCAGCCAGAGACGGCCACTGGCCGAGCCTTTGAAGTACAAAATTATCGAGACTGGCAGAAAAAGACCCAAAATGCTTCTCTGCGCAATCTTCTCAAGGAGTTATATCGGGAAGCAAAGGAGATAGATGAATCACCAGCAATTAAAGAGGTGCGCCGTGAGGTTGATAGGATGACAGAAATACTGCCTCCTGCCGAGTTATTCCAGCGTTGGGAGGAGAGAGGAGTATTTCTCTTGAATACCGCTTTAACAGTTCAGCAGGGGAAACCAGGCAGTCATCAGGAGCTCTGGCGTCCTTTCATAAAGGAGGTAATTACAACTTTAGCAGCAATTAACCAGGAGAAGTATTGGCTGTTATGGGGTAATAAAGCCCAAAAATTTCAGGAGCTAGTTGAGTCAGCAGGGAACAAAATAATTACTGCGCCTCATCCCAGTAGATATGATTTTGTAGGCTCAACAACTTTTTCTGTACCTGTAGTTAAAAACATTGTTTTAGCATCAAGAGGTGATGATGGTAATGCCTGCTAACCTGCCACCACAATATTATGAAGCCGAGGAAGCCTATCGTGAAGCAAGTACACCAGAGGAAAAATTAGCTGCCTTAGAAGAGATGTTAGCTGTAATGCCCAAACATAAAGGGACTGATAAATTACAGGCAGATATAAAAAAAAGAATATCAAATGTAAAAGAGGAAAAGGAGAAGAAAGCCAAAAAGAAATCCACCTACAACCCCTATCGTTTTGAAAGGATGGGGGCTGGCCAGATTATCTTGCTTGGTTATCCCAATACCGGCAAATCTTCTATCCTGGCTGCTTTAACCAATGCTAAAGTAGAAGTAGCCCACTATCCCTTTGCTACTTCTCTGCCCGTTGCTGGCATGGTGCCCTATGATAACATCCAGATTCAATTAATAGATACTCCTCCTCTGGTGCCTGAGGATGTTCCAGGACAATTAATTGGAGCAATCCAGGCAGCCGATTTCCCGGTAATTGTAATTTCTGCGGCCAGCGACAGGTGTTTGGAACAATTATCAGGGACCCTGGAATTTTTAGAGGAGAAAAGAATTGTCAGAGAAGAGATACCAGAGGGAGTGAGTGCCTTTAAAGCGGAGGACTTAATGGTGATTGCTACTGGGATAGATGAGAAGAAGGCAGCAGATAATTTAGAGGTAGTGGAGGAGTTTTTCCCTGAGATAAATATCATACCAGTATCACCTACTGCAGATATAAATATGGCTGAGCTGCCTGAAATATTCTTCAATAAACTAGGAATAATCAGAATTTATAGTAAAGCTCCTGGCAAAGAACCAGAATATGATAGCCCCTTTACTATGCCTGAGGGCAGTACTGTTCTTGAATTTGCCCGCGAGGTTCATAAAGATTTTGCTGATAACCTGGAAAAAGCCTGTGTCTGGGGATCAGCCAAGTTTCCTGGCCAGCCTGTTGCCCGGGATTTTGTTCTGGCAGACCAGGATACGGTAGAATTACATGCTTGATTTTGGTATAATTATCTGACAGGGGAAATTGATTATTCTTTGGCGTAGAAAAGTAGAAAGGCAGGTTAAAATCATGGCAAAAAATAAAGTTTTACAATATCTAAAGATAATGCTTTTACTATTGTTTATCGCAGTTTTCTCAGCTGGCTGTTTGAGAATTGATGCTGAAGTAGATCTTAATATGGATGGTAGTGGAAATCTGCAGTATGATCTGGGAGCAGGAAATATGATTTATAGCCTTTTACAACTGGACGGGGCCTTACAGGAAGAGATTGAAGCCGAAGCTAGAGAGAGGAATTACAGCATTGAGGAGTATGAGGAGGATGACTTTAGTGGCTTCCGGCTGGAAAAAGAGTTTGCCGACTTAGAAGAATTAGGTGAGGAACTGGCTTTGTTTTTGCTTTTCAGTAGTGAAAGTTTATCCGATGAAATTCCAGCTGATTTAGAAGAAGCTGAGGATTTACCTGATGATATAGCTGAAGAGGAGTTAGTTGCTGATATTATTGCTGAACAGGAGGAAAGAATAGATTATAAATTTGAAGATGGTCTCTTTACTAGGAATTTTCGCATTGATTACACCTTAGATCTCAGCCAGCAGGATATAACCCTACCTCCAGAGGTGGAGATGTTTGTTTCCGGTGCTTTTTATGAGCAATTTGAGCTGGGCTTGACTCTCAACCTTCCTTTCGAGCCAGTGGACCATAATGCTACTGTTTTAGATGCAGAATCTAATTCTTTGCGCTGGGATTTTAACTATGGTGAAGAAAATGAAATATTTATAGAAGGCAGGGTTTTAATCTGGGAGAATATTGTTATTGGAGTAATTGCCCTGTTGATATTATTGGTGGTGCTTTTATTTCAGCTTAAAGCTAGAAAAAAGAAGAAAACTTAATCGCCGCTAGAGTATTAAAATAATCTGAGTCGAGGCTTGTTTTTCTGGCAACTTTTTTGATAAAATATAAAGGGCAAAGGCAAAATATAATTGTTTCAATGGCCAAAATAGAACTAAAAGGTTAATTAGGAGGTTGAGTTTATGAGCGATCGCATAAAAAGTGCCTATGAAATAGCTATGGAACGAGCTGAACAGATGGAAGCAGAAGGAGATGCTGCTAATTTAGAACGACAGGAGGAGATTAAGCCAGTATTGGGAAAGTTTTTTCAGGGCAAGATTGATGCCGATGAACTCTGGCAGGAATTCAAAGATAAAGAGGAAAGCTGGTTACAGGAAGCCCAGCGGTTGATGATTGATTCTCTGGGTTTGAATTCAAATTTAGCAGAAGTCAACCTGCGCAAGGAAGGGCTCTTAGCTTTAGAAAATTTAAAGGATAGCCCGGAAGTCTCCGCCCTGGAGAGAATAATGACGGAAGTTGAAAATCTGGTAGATAAATATGAACAGGAGCAGGAGAGATTAAAAGAGCGGTTAGAGAGAATGATCCGCAACAATACTAGTCGTGAAATGCGGCCCATGCAGACTGAAGATGGCAATACCGTGATGCAGATGGTAGAGAGTATGGATGAAGATACCAAAAGACAGGTTATAAAATCTCGCCAGCAATTAGAAAAGAAATTCCAGCAGCAATGGGATAAGACAAAGCAGCAATTATTTTCCCGGATTGGTCTGGATTGAAAATATAAAGGGGTCTAATTTAACTGGTGCTACGGGATGTGATGTTTCATGCAAGGCTTAGCTAAAGTTCTAAAGAAAATGACCCGAGCTGATATAATACTGATAGTTTTAATTCTGCTTCTTTCAGGAGGGGGAATTGCTGCTCCTATATTGTGGCAACCAGATTTAGATGATGTTGATATGGTGGTTATTCAGGATGGAGAGGAATTATTTCGCCAGGATTTTCCTCAGGAAGATGGTTATCAGGAATTCACCTTTGAATGGGAAGGTGAAGAGTATACCGCCACTCTAGAATTTGATAATAACAGGGTTCGCCTGCATAGACTCTCTAAAGATGTAGTTCCCCTGCCAATTCACGTGGATATGGGCTGGATCCAGCGGCCAGGTCAGATTATAGCTGCCGTTCCAGTTCAATTGCTAATCAGATTAGATGGAGAAAGACCAGAAGATGAGCTTGATGGAGTTTCAGGAAGCTACAATTAGCTTTATAGAGAAAACTCAGTTGAGGGATTTTTAATAAAGCTTCTGAGCTAATAACGAAAAATAATTAGCCACCCTGAGTAAGGGTGGCTAAAATTATAAGGAGAGCAAGATTTATAATATAGGAGAAAGTAATCGGGCAAAGGATTCTCTGACCTTCATACCTATTCCCCTTTGAGCATAACTGGCCGGAGTGATTTCGCTGGAATATTGCAGGTCCTCTATAAAGATATCTTCTAGTTCTCCGGCAACTTTATTGTCATAAATAAAGGCATTGATTTCGAAATTGAGCTTAAAACTACGGACATCCATATTTGTCGTTCCCACAGAAGCAATTCTGCCATCGACGGTAATGGTTTTGCTGTGGAGAAAACCCCTTTCATAATGATAGAAGCGGACACCGGCCTCTAAAAGCTGTCCTACAAAAGAATGGTTGGCAGCATATACGATGGGTTTATCTGGTCGGTCAGGTATCATTACCCTAACGTCAACTCCAGAATAAGCCGCTATTTTTAAGGCTTCTAACATGCTGGCATCGGGGATAAAATAGGGAGTCTGAATATATACGGATTTTTCAGCCCCATAAATCATTTTCAGGAACAAAGTCTTTATTTCTTCCTCCTTGGAGTCTGGTCCGCTGGTGACAATTTGGACGGGAGAACTTCCCGTTGTTGCTTTAGGAGGAAAATATTTAGGCTGGTTTAAAAAGCTATCTCCGGTGGCAAAACTCCAATCCAGGAGAAAACGATGCTGCAAACTATCGACGCTCTCACCTGTTATCCTAAGATGGGTGTCGCGCCAGTCGCCAAAACGCTGAGATTCTCCTATATACTCAATTCCGACATTAATTCCTCCCACATAACCAACCTTTCCGTCGATAATGCAGTTTTTGCGATGGTTGCGATAGTTGATATCAAGAACAAAGGGGGCGAAGGGAATTGATTCTCCCCCGGCTTTTTTTAATCTGCTGATATGTTTTTTGGGAATCTTTCTGGTACCCATTCGATCATAAAGTAGTCGCACCTCAACTCCCTGTTTCGCTTTTTTTGTTAGCAGTTCAATCAATTTTTTTCCCAGAGTATCTGGCCGAATAATGAAATAATTGATATGGATAAAATCTTCAGCTTCGGCGATATCGGCAAAGAGGTCAGCAAACTTCTCCTGGCCATGGGTGTAAATATCAATATTATTATAACCCAACATAGCTGGAGTGCGGCTGCTCAATCCCAATCTAATGATTTTCTCTTCTAAAGGGGGAAAGTCAGGTTGATTATCGGTTAAGGGGAAATAATCTTTGTCAGCATAGGCCATCTTTCTCCCCTTGTCCTGCTCCATTTTTTGCTGAAATACTTTTCTTTTGCGCGGTGTTAATCCTAAAAATAAATAGACAACAAAACCGAGCAAAGGCAGAAGAGTCAGGACAAAGAGCCAGGCCCAGGTTGCTGTGGGATCTTTTCGTTCAAAAAATATCAGGGCGATGATAAAAAGAATATTGAGAATCAGTATAGCTATAGGTATAATAGTGGTAAATTCCATTAGCTTCACTCCCTATTATTTATAATTATGGTTAAAAAGATTTAATCCTTTTTCAGGAGCAGAAATAATAAAAAGTAATTTTTTAGGCAGGCCTTTAATAATAGGCTTTATTAATAAAGGGGCTGAGTAATAAATGTTATTAAAATTATGGCGAAAATATAATCAAAAAACTCCGGCGCTTAAAAAAAGGAGAAAAAAGAAATGGAGTATTGGATTATTTACCGGTGATCCTTTAGGAAAGCTTGAACCCCATTCCGAGAATCCAATCCTGACCGCTGCCGATGTTACTGATTGTAAAGCTAGCTTTGTGGCTGACCCCTTTATAATAAAGGCTGATAATTACTTTATTTTTCTAGAAGTTTTAAATATTGACAGTGGCAGGGGAGAAATTGGAGTGGCTGGCAGTGAAGAAGGAAAGCATTGGGAGTATCAGCAATTGGTTTTGCAAGAAGATTGCCATTTATCCTATCCCCTGGTCTTTCGAGAAAAGGGTGAATTTTTTATGCTGCCGGAGATGAGCCAGACTAAAAAAATCACTCTCTATCAGGCTAAATCTTTTCCCTATCAATGGGAACCCTGTTTAAAATTTTCTCTGCCATCAAAACCCTATCGAGACTCTACTCTGTTTAAACAGGGAGATATCTGGTGGTTATTTACCACCTGGGATGATAGCAGGCTGCATTTATATTATACAGCTGACCTCTGGCAGGGCGACTGGACTCCTCATCCTGAAAATCCCGTTAGTCAGGGCCGGTATGCCAGGCCTGCAGGGAGGATATTTTTCTGGCAGCAGAGATTGTTTAGCGTTTCTCAAGACCCTCTACCTGGTTATGGTTCCCGGGTCATGCTCAAGGAGATTTTAACGATGACCCCGGAGAACTACCAGGAGGTGTTACTGGGTCCCTATTTTACCCCGGGAGGAAGGGGCTGGAATGCAGATAGGATGCATCATGCTGACTTTTATTACCCCGCTCCCCTTTCCCTGGTTGAAAATAAGTCAGCTCAAAATGACTGGTTAATAGTTGCTGATGGTTATCAGGCTGCCTTTAACTTGGATTCTCTGCAGGTTAGAATGCAGCAGTTTAAGAACTGGCGGAGGAGAAAGAGAAATCCTCAATAAAATAAAAAGCTTCACCACCATACTAAAGTTTGACGCTCTGAGCCAAATAGCATATAATTACTTTAGTAGAATAAAGAGACATTAACCAATAATATACTGACAAGGAAGAAAAATAACAGGAGGAAATTACTTTGCATTTAACAGGCACTATGACAGTTAATAAGGATGGTAGACTTGAAATTGGTGGTATTACTGCCACGAAGTTAGTTAATGATTATGGGACCCCTCTGCTGGTTTATGATGAAGAACTAATATTAGAGAAAATTGCTGCTTTTCAGGCGGCACTGGCAGAATATCCTGGAGAGAGTCAATTGATTTATGCCAGTAAAGCTTTTCTCTGCCGGGGTCTGGCTGCTATGTTAAGGAAGGAGGGGCTGGCTTTAGATATTGTCTCGGAAGGTGAATTGGCCAGAGCCCGGGCCGGTAATTTTCCCCCGGAGAAAATGTTTTTTCATGGCAATAACAAATCCCCGGCTGAAATTAAAAAAGCTATAGAAGAGGGAGTAGGAAGATTTATTGTTGATAATGCCTGTGAGGCCAGACTGCTGGCTGATATTAGTGAGCAATATGAGCAGGAAGTAGCCTGCCAGCTGAGGGTAACCCCGGGAATTGATGCCAACACCCATGATTATATAAAGACCGGCCAAAAAACATCTAAATTTGGCGTAGGTATTGCCACAGGTCAAGCAGAGGAGTTAGCCCTCTGGCTGGAGGAACAGGAGCAGTTGAATTTTATGGGGCTCCATTCCCATATTGGCTCACAAATATATGAGAGTTCCACCTTTAAAGAATTAATCTGGTCTATGGCTCAATTTATGCTGGAATTACGGCAGAAACACGGTCTAAAGATTAAAGAAATTAATCTAGGTGGGGGTATTGGAGCTCCCCAGAGAGCAGAAGATTCTCAGGTCAATATTAAGAACCTGGTGACTGAAGTAGGAAGTGAGCTGGCTGCTACCTGTAAGCGAGCAGATTATCCTCTGCCCAGACTGTTGTTAGAACCTGGCCGTGCTATTGTGGGAGAGGCTGGCACCAGTCTCTATACTATAGGCTCAGTAAAGAGAGTTAATAACAGCAAAAACTATGTAGCTGTCGATGGTGGAATGACTGACAATATCAGGCCTGCTCTATACGATGCCAACTATGAAGGATTTTTAGCAAATCGCTGTCAGGCAGATGATGACTTTTTAGCCACTGTCGTGGGAAAATGTTGTGAGTCAGGAGATGTTTTAATTAAAGACCTTGAGTTGCCAGAGCCTAAGGCCGGTGATATTTTAACCATTCCTGCTTCTGGGGCTTATACCTATTCTATGGCCAGCAATTATAATGGTATTCCCAGACCGGCAGTCCTGTTAGTAAATTCTGGCCAGGCCGAGGTCTTAATAGAACGGGAAAAAGTCTCTGAGCTTTATCGGTTGGACACCCTGCCGGCGAGATTTCAAGATTAAGGGAAGGCTAAATCAGTTGTTGGAAATTAATATTAAAAGGGGGCATTAAAATGTATCTAAAAATGTTGCAAAAAAGAAGAAGCATCAGAAAGTATAAAGATGAAGAAGTAAATGGTGAACAGATTCAGGCTTTATTGCAGGCTGCTCTTCTTTCTCCCAGCTCTCGAGGCCAGCGCCCCTGGCAGTTTATCTTAATAGACGAAAATAATATTTTAGCTGAACTGGCTGATGCCAAAGCTGGTGGTTCTTCTTTTCTAGCTGGAGCTGAGTATGCTGTGGCTATAGCTGCTGATCCAGAGGTTAGTGATGTCTGGGTGGAAGATTGTTCCATAGCAGCAACTAATATTCAGATGATGGCTGAGGATTTAGGATTAGGTTCCTGCTGGGTACAGATACGGCGGCGCCAGCGACAGAATGGTGAAGACTCGGAAAGTTATGTAAAAGAAATTTTGGACCTGCCTCAGGATTTGAGAGTGCTGGCAATTATAGCTTTAGGCCACCCCGATGAAGAGAAGGAAGATCATGAGCTGGATGAGTTGGCCTATGATAAGATTCATTATAATTGCTACGGGCAGGAAATTCCCAATTAAAGATAACTAAAACAGCCCCTCTAAGCCCCTTTAGACCCGGGGGCTGTTTTTATTAGGAGGAATAAAATGCTAAAAAGAAGTATTCATACCATTGAAAGCCACACCATGGGTGAACCCACCCGCATAGTTATAGGAGGAGTTGGTCCGATTCCAGGCCTGGGAGCTGCCGGCAAAAAACAATATTTAGCGGAAAACCTTGATGCTCTGCGGAAATTTGTGATTAATGAACCAAGAGGTCATCGAGATATGTTTGGGGCAATAATTGTGGAACCAGAAATAAGCAGGGCCGACTTAGGGGTAGTATTTATGGATGGTGGCGGATATTTGAATATGTGTGGCCATGGTATAATGGGTACTGCTGTAGCTTCTTTAGAAACAGGGATTATAACTAAAGAAGGAGTTAGTTACAATAACAACGGGGCAGTCAACTTAGAGCTGGAAACCCCGGCAGGTTTGGTAGGAGCCGAGGTGGAACAGGGAGAAATAGGCTGGGAAAAGGTTACAGTTAGTAACGTGCCTTCCTTTGTTCACAGCCGGGATTTAACTTTGACTCTAGCTTCAGGGAAAAAAATATTTTTCGCCATCGCCTTTGGGGGTAGTTTTTTTGCCCTGGTGGATGTAGTAAAATCAGGCCTAAAATTAAATAAAGAGCTGCTGCCGGATTTGAGCAGAATAGCACTGGAGTTAAGAGAAAAAATAAATCGGAAATTTACAATCTGCCATCCCACTCTGGACTACATCACAGAGGTAGACTTAGTGGAATTTTATCAGCCCCTGGGAGAGAATCCCTGCAAATATAAGAACCTGGTGGTCTTTGGCCAGGGACAGATTGACCGCTCTCCCTGTGGTACCGGCACCAGTGCCAAGATGGCTCTTTTATATGAGCAAGGGGCTTTAGAGGCCGGTGAAAGGGTGGAGTCGACTAGTATTATCGGCACTAAATTTACTGCTGAGTTTAACGAAGAGCTAACTGTAGATAACTATAGAGCTATAAAACCTAAAATTACCGGCAGGGCTTATATCACTGGCTTTAATCATTTAGTCTTAAATCCGGCTGACCCACTGCCAGAAGGTTTTGTGATCTGATTTATATAAGATAGTGGATTACTAGTTAAAATATTTGCGTGGACTATTAGTTAAAATATTTGCTGCTATATTTTAACGGCAAAAATTTAGATTTTATTTAAGCTGGAGGTTGTAGTATGTCAAAGGCTAGGACTACGAGACTCCTGGGTATTTTAATTAAATTATTGGAGCGAGATAAAATTCAAGGAAGGGAACTGGAGAAAGCCTTCGGGGTATCTTCCAGGACTATTGTTAGAGATATCAGGCGTTTAAACGAGCTAGGACTGCCAGTCTCTTCTCAACCTGGCAGAGAGGGCGGCTATTATCTCAATGATAGTGCCCATCATTCCCTGCAATATCTCTCCATAGATGACCTCTTAGAGATAAAGAGTAAGATAGCAGGGAGAGATAAAGCCCAGGAGCAGGATATTGATACTGCTCTAGCCCATTTATATGAGGCTTTACCTGCTCCCCAGGGGCAGAATTTACTGGCGGAAGTAGAATTTTCGATATCACCCTCGGGTTTAGAGCGGAGCTTACTGGAAAAGCTGCAGTGGTTTTATCATTGCAAAGAGAGGGCAAGATTGGTCAAGATTATTTTAGGAGAAAAAGCCAGCCATAAATCAGTCAAAAAAGTATATCCTCTGGAGATATACTATTATCGACGAGATTGGTTATTATACTGTTTTTTGCCGGAGAAACAGAACTATTCTCACTATCATTTTAGCTCTATTTTATCCTATAAACAGCTGGCTCAGGAGATGAATAATCTGGCTAAAAAAGTAAGGGAAGATGATTTCAGGCAGTATTTAAGGCGGAAGGGTATTGATGATTTAACAAAATTGGTGCTGGAGATTGAGGGGGCACCTCAATATTTAGCTGAACTAAAAGAGAAAGAACTATTTTACCAGGCTGAATACAAAGACAAACTCCAGCCAGGAGAAAATAATACTAAGAGCAGGCTCATCTTAAAGACCGAACAGCAGGATACAGAAGAATTGCTGCAAATATTTTTGAGTTTTGGCAGCAAACTAAAAATAATTTCTCCAGATTGGTTGAGTAGCTTGCTGCTACAGGAAGTACAGGAGATTAAAGAACAATATGAATGACATTTAAAATTAACAAGTTAAAGTAAATATTTTGCTGATGTCAAAAATTTTTAAAAGAAGACTTAGAGGGGGTAATATTAATGGAGAGTATGGAAGGCCTAATAAAGACTGCCAGTCAAGGAGAGGCGGCCTCTTTGGTTGTAGCTGGAGCAGGTGGCAGGGAAGTATTGAAATCAGTCAAATTAGCGCAGGAAAAGGGAATGATTAAGCCCTTACTGATAGGAGACTCCCAGAAGATTAGACAGTTAGCCCGGGATCTGGCTTTAAATATTTCACCAGGTCAGATAGTGGCGGCCAAAGATGACCGGGAGATTAGTGAAATAGCAGTGGAAAGACTTTTAGCTGACCAGGATATTTTGATGAAGGGATTGGTGCAAACAGCAAGCTTAATGAAGGCCGTTCTAGCGGCTAAGGACAAGTTGCTGACTAGAGAATTGATAAGCCATTTGGTTTTAGCTGAGGTGCCGGCAGTGGACAGGCTAATTTTCATCAGTGATGGCGGGGTGAATATTAGCCCGGGTACGCAGGAAAAACTGGCTATTATCCAGAATGCCGTTGACGCTGCCCGACAGTTGGGCTGGGAAGAGCCCCGGGTTGCTCTGCTGGCAGCAGTGGAGAAAATAAAAAAAGCTATGCCAGCCACTGAAGAGGCGGCTCTCCTGGCTAAAATGGCAGAGCGAGGAGAAATAAGCGGAGCCAAAGTGGATGGCCCTTTTGGTCTTGATAATGCTCTTTTCTCTGAGGCAGCTGCCATTAAAGGTTTGTCAGGTGAAGTTGCCGGTCAGGCCGATATTTTGATTACTCCAGATATAGAATCTGGCAATCTATTGGGGAAGAGCGTTGTTTATCTGGCAGGAGGTCGTTTTGCTGCCTTTATCGGCGGGACGACAAAACCTGTTATTGTAACCTCCAGGGCAGATAAATCTGATACCAGATTGGCCTCTTTAGCTGTGGCAGCAATAATGGCTGATTAGAATTTAGCCCTAGGTTGGCAATTAAAGCAGTAGTAGGTGGTAAATCTTGAAAAATTTAATTGTAGTTTAGGCTTACCAAACTAAGATTATAAAAAATCAAAAAATTAAAAATGTTTGCAGGAAACTTCGCTTCGACCAATAAGTATATTAATACTATATTTAAAAGTAAAAATATTATGTAATTAAATATAAAAAACCACAATAACGAATAAATAACAAAAAAGATTTTTCTGATTTATAATATAACTGAATGAAATCTTTAATAAAGCTTTAATTTGTAATTTAATTTTGTTGAGTTAGGGGGAAATACAGTGGACAGGTTTACCCGATTGTTTGGTTTTAGTTTGATTTTTCTTTTAATTGTCAGTGTGAGTGGCATTATAGGAGTTGATCCTGGATTTACTGCTGCTCCTGATTACCAGGAAAATTTCAGAGAGAAAATTGGTGGACAGAGTTCTTTTTCAGTGGATCATTTGGAGATCAATATGCGCTTGGCTCCTGCAGCAGAATTCCCTATCTGGACAAGTGATGGAGATACCAGTATTGTCAATAATCCCTTCTGGATAGCTGAAACTCAGGTAACCTATGAGCTCTGGTATGAAGTACGAAATTGGGCTGAAGATAAAGGTTATATCTTTGCCAATTTTGGTTGTGAAGGGACCAACCTGGGAAGAGGGTCCTGGTCTCAGGGTTTTGAAAAAGCGGGTATTACTCCTACGGAAAGAAAAAAGGAGCCGGTAACCATGGTGGATTGGAGTGACTGCATTGTCTGGTGTAATGCTCTCTCAGAATTTTTGGATTTGACTCCAGTTTATAGTTATCAGGGTTCGGCAATTAGAGACTCAACTCAATTTGTTGTGTTTGGAGGGGATGAATCTTTGCTCTTTGATGTTGATGAAATAAAAAAGCTTAAGACAGATGGTATTCGTCTCCCCACAAGGAACGAGTGGGAACTGGCGGCCCGCTATCAGGGAGATGACAGCTCACATGATGCTATTTTTCTAGATGGTTTTTATTGGACACCTGGTGGCTATGCCAGTGGAGGAATTGGCCCGATATACCCCTGGGATGAAGAGGCCCGAGCCCAGCTCTCAGAAATAGCCTGGTATAATCAGAATAGCGATGTTGACGGTGACGGGATGCGCACCCAGGCAGTCGGTTTAAAAGAACCCAACATCCTTGGCCTTTATGATATGAGTGGTAATGTCTGGGAGTGGTGCTATACTGCAGCCGGACCGGACGGTAGCCATCGAGCAATCAAAGGAGGCCACTGGTATGGTGACGAAAGAGTGCTGAGAGTGGGATTTAACAGCAGCCATCCTCCAGATATTGGTCTGCCCAGAATTGGATTTCGTATTGTTCGGTCTTGGTAGAGATTTTTCTTAAAATAAAATGGTATGAGGTGAAGACATGAAACTTACAAGAGTGTTACCATCCTGTTTTATGTTGACGATATTAATCTTGAGTCTTACTATGGTATCTTTATTTATTGTTCTTCAGCCTGCAGAAGCGGCTGAGCCCTGGATGGCTCTGCACTTTGAGCCAGGACAGAGTTTTACTTTTGAAATTTCAAGGATCGACAAAGATGTCAAAACTGCGGGTATGACTACTTTATGGGTGCAGGAGAAAGGAAATGGCTTGCTGGAGCTTATTTTGCAGGGAGAGTTTGAGGGGCAGGAGTTTGCGATTTCAGCCAGCGGTCCTCAAGACAGCCCTGAAGAGCTTTTTGTCAATTTTGCTGCTCCCTTATTTCATGAACTGCCTCCTGGGGCTCAGGAAGTTATGACCCATGCCTTTCTACTTCCCTGGTTTGATATGCCTCTCTACAGAGAAGAACTCTATCTGGGTTGGGAGTCAGAACCTGTTGAATTTGCTGATGCTGTCGATTTCAGAGTCTCTGAAATGCAGAGCTATGCCGGTCTGGAAGGTTACCTGATTGAACTTGACGGTGTTATGGCCGAAGATGAAAAAATGAATATCTGTGTCAATCCCTCATTGCCGCTGCCTCTAATGGTTGAAGTCAGTGGTTTTTCTGATATGTATGAGCATGAAGGGTCTCTCTTTAAGGTAGAGTTGCTGGCCTACCAGGATGATTCAACCGTTCCGGAGGCCATTGCTGCTGAGATTCAGGTGCCGGATGAAATTTTAGAAGAAGTGGTAGAATTCTTCCAGGAAAAAGGTTTTAAGATTGGAGAAAGAACAAGTAAGGCATTTGGCATGATGGGAGCAAGTGCTGGATTTGGTATAGAAGTAGAAGGAGATGAGGTAGAGCTTTATTATTTTGATCCTGAGCTAACTGATGCTGAAACTTTAGAATATCTAAAAGAAGCCCGTGCCAGCGGTGAATTCTGGTTTGCCGATATGGGAATGGGAATTCCAGTTGAGGTTAATGAATATATTTTAATGACAGGATTAGAATTTGGTGAAATTTATGAGCATCCAGCTCGTACTGAAATAATTGAAGCATTTATGCAGTTTTAATTTATTAAAAGATAAGCTCAAAAAACAGGGAAAGAGAAAAGGCCTTATATTTTTAAAGAGGCTTTTCGCTGATAATTATTTATACCTCGGACTCTTGCTGCTGGGGTTCGACGGTAATGAACATTTGAGAAAAGAAGGGCAGATTATTTTCCCAGATGCTTAAAAACCTATCGGTAGAAAGGGTTAGATTTCCTGGTTTTTGCCGCAAAGGCAAAGAAGGACCAGTTTCTGGATCGTAAAAGTAAATTTCATCATTTATATTATTATAGCCCACGGCAACCATATAATGCTGCCATTTTAGTCCATCGCCGACCATAACTATTATTGGCCTGCCCTGCGATAAATAATATTTTAAAGTGTCTATATCTCCAGTTCGAGCTGTGGCGGTTAGATCATTAGCCCGCAAATGATTAATAACCCGATGAGGAGGAACGCCGATATCAAAGGGCAGTGGATAGGACATTTCTTCATAATTTTCTGAGCCCAGAGCCAGCTGATTATAATAACGCTGGACAAAAGCGGTGGCATAACCTGCACATTGATTATAGCCCTGAAGATAATAGCCATCTGTTATTGCTGGTGAATAGTAATCCGGGAATACCAGGGCCTCTCTAGACTGGTATTCTAGGGGAAATATATCTGTTGTTGGGAAATAGGGGGTTAATAAAGAGCTAACAAAGAGAAAAACAGCTATTAGTTGTACTACTGGTATATATTTTAGCATTTTTTTCACTCCGAAGGCCTATTATTTCACAAATTTATCACATCTTGCCTAATTTATTATAACTTATAGCCCAGAAAATAGCAATAGGCAGCTAATGATAATTTATTTATCCTGGACTTTGGCCTTCAGTCCTTGCAGCTGTTTTGTTACCGCAGCCGGTGCAGGCCCACCGGTAATGTGGCGATTTTTGACGGCAGAGAGGGGTTTGAGTTTTTCCAGAAGATCGGCTTTAAATATCTCTTTATGGTCAGGGAATATACTTTTAAAGTCTCTTAATTTTAATTCTGTTAAATCTTTATTTTCAGCGATGGCGTAATTAACGGCTTTTCCAGCAAGTTCATGGGCTTGGCGGAAGGGGAGACCCTGTTTGCTTATATAATCTGCCAGCTCTGTGGCATTAAGAAATCCTCGAGAGAGAGACTCTGCCATTTTTTCTTTATTGAAATTAATCCCCTGGAGAAAATCAGGTAAAACTTTGAGAATCTCTTTGATAGTGGCAATGGAATCAAAGAGGGATTCTTTATCTTCCTGCAAATCTTTATTATAGGCCAGGGGCAGCCCTTTTATAACCAGGGCCAACTGCTGATAGTTACCCGCTATTCGTCCTGTCTTAGCTCTAATTAATTCGGCGATATCGGGATTTTTTTTCTGAGGCATTATGCTGCTGCCAGTGGCAACAGTATCAGCTAACTCAATAAAATTATATTCCGGGCTATTCCAGATAATAATTTCTTCAGCCAGGCTGCTTAAGTTTAAGCTAAAACTCACCAAGCAATGGTGGAATTCCAGCAGAAAATCTCTAGCTCCCACGGTATCCAGCGAGTTTTGGCTGACAGAATTAAAACCCAGTTCTTTTGCTACCCATTCCCTATCAATGGGAAAAGTAGTCGTAGCTAAAGCTCCTGAGCCTAAGGGGCAGATATTCACACGCTCCCGGCAATCCTGCAGCCGTTCTAAATCCCTCTTAAACCTCTGAGCATGGGCTAAAAGATGGTGAGCAAGGGTTACTGGCTGGGCTGGTTGCAGATGAGTAAACCCTGGTAATACAGTCTCTAAATGATCTTCAGCGAGCTGGCAAAAGAGAAGGATAAGTCTTTTGATCCCTTCTTCTAGAATATCAATCTGTTCTCTGAGATATAATCTTATGTCCAGGGCCACTTGATCATTGCGACTGCGGGCAGTATGCATTTTGCCAGCTATCTCGCCTATCTCTTCGGTGAGCAATTGTTCAATTAGGGTATGAATATCCTCAGCTTTCCAGGGTATTCTGTTGTTTTTTTGGGCCTGGTCAAGCTTTTCCTTAACTTTATTTAGCCCGGCAATTATTTTGGCTTTATCAGTCTCGCTGATTATATCCTGCCTGGCCAACATTTTTACATGGACTATGCTCCCTTTAATATCATAGGGATAAAGAGCAAAGTCAAATTTTAAAGAGGAGTTAAAAGAATCAATATTAGTGGCAGTTTTAGCCGAAAATCGACCGCCCCAAAGTTTCATATAATCAAATCCTTTCAATTAATTACCTGTTATAGCAAATGAAATATATAGCGCCCAGGTAAGATTAAAATTAAATAGCTTTGATTGACTTATTTGCTTTAGTTTCTTTCTGCTGTTGATTTTGCTCACAGCTAGCAGCAACCTTTAAAGGTAATGACCAGAGTTTGATAAAGCCGGCGGCTGAACCATGGTCGAAGGTATCATTTTCATCATAAGTAGCTAATCCCTCGTCATATAAAGAGTTGCTCTCTGATTTTCTGCCTACCACCTGACACTGACCCTGGAATAATTTTAATTTAACTTTGCCCGTTATTTTTCCCTGTAAAGTGGTGAAGAAATTCTGCAATGCAGCTCTTAAAGGAGAGAACCAGAGGCCGTAATAGACCATTTCACTATATTTGGACTGTATAGTCTCTTTATAGTGGAGGCTTTCCCTATCCAAGACCAGAGAAGATAAGTCCTGGTGAGCTGTTAAGAGAATAGTTGCTGCCGGAGCTTCATAAATTTCCCGGGATTTGATGCCTACCAGTCTATTTTCCACCATATCTATTCTGCCTACTCCATAGGTAGAACCAATCTTATTTAATTTAGCTACCAGATCAGCGGGATTTAGAGCCTCTCCATTGATTCCTATGGGTATCCCTTCTTTGAAACTTATAGTTAAATAAGTTGGCTGGTCAGGGGTGTCGGGGATATCTCTAGTCCATTGATAAGCATTGGCTGGAGGTTCCTGCCAGGGATCCTCTAGCTTGCCACATTCAACACTTATTCCCCAGAGATTTTCATCGATACTATAGGGGGAGTCTTTAGTGGCCTGTACCGGGATATTATTTTCTTTAGCATAATCAATTTCATCTTCTCTAGTGGTAAAACCCCAGTCTCTAAGGGGGGCGATAACCTCTAGTTCGGGATTGAGGGCATTAAAAGAGGTTTCAAACCTCACCTGATCATTTCCTTTACCGGTACAGCCATGAGCCACTGCATCTGCCCCTATTTTTTTAGCATGTTCAGCCATCCTGGCAGCTATTAAAGGTCGGGCTAGCGCTGTAGCCAGGGGATATTTCCCCTCATAAAGGGCGCCGGCCTGCAGAGCAGGAAAAACATATTCTGAGATAAATTCCTGGGTCAGATCCTCAATTATCGTTTCGCTGGCCCCGGTAGCAATAGCTTTATCTTTGAGAGCTTTTTTGTCAAGATCCTGTTGCCCTAAATCAGCAGTATAGGTGACGATTTCAGCTGAGTACTTTTCTTTGAGCCATTTTATCGATACAGAAGTGTCCAGTCCACCTGAGTAAGCCAATAGAATTTTATCAATATTTTTAGTCATAATAGATCCTCCTGTGAATTTAATAGTTTTATCAGATAGTCAGTAAATATAAAAAGCCGCCTCCAACTATTATCGTTAGAGACGGCTTAATATCCGCGGTACCACTCTTGTTAACAGAATAAATCTGCTCACTCTCAGTGCCCTTAACGCCGGCCTGCGACTTTTCCTAATGGTGATAGCCCGAGGCTATCAGGTTCAGAAAAGCTTCTTCAGGGTGCGCTTCAGTTTGATTAACTTCCCCAGCTTCCACCAAAACCTGGTTCGCTCTCTCCATTAATCAACTTACTCTCCCTGGCTACGAATTTATTTTAATTTATGATTTTAGCCAACTAAATTATATTGTCAATTATTATAACCCAGACAGAAGAAAATTGCAAGCTGATTTAGCGATATTTTTAATTTTTTTTCAAAAAATCTTAGAATCAGTTCTCTTTTTATTTTTGAATAACTCTGTCTGCTATTTTAGGTAGTACTTTTCCAGCCTTGCCTGTAATAATCAGATCAAATAACTGGGTTCGACTTCCCCGGTCGGCGTTGAGGTAGATCAGTTTCCCGGAATTTTGCCTGGTCAACTCCGGTATTCCAGCTGCTGGATATACCTCCAGGGAAGAACCAATTACTAGCATTAAATCAGCCCTTTTGGCCTCTGCCCAGGATTTTTGCAGGATATCTTCTGGCAGCCTTTCTCCAAAAAATACAATTCTAGGCTTTAGCCGCAAACTGCCACAGTTATCACACCGGGGAAGCTTATCTTTTTTTAAAGTGGCGGTAAGCTCCTGCCAGAGATAGACCTGACTACAATCCTGACAGTCAACCTTCTGCAGTGAACCGTGAATTTCCAGCACTTTTTCACTTCCGGCCTCTTGATGGAGCATATCAATATTTTGGGTGATGATGCTCTTTAGCTTCCCCTGTTTTTCTAAACGGGCTAGAGCTCTGTGACCGGGATTGGGGCTGGCTCCACTGCTGATGATTAAATCCCTGGCAAACTGCCAAAATTTTTTAGGTTGATTGCGGAAACTTGAAAGAGATACAGCTTCCTGAGGGTCGTGTTTATTCCAGAGACCATCTGGCCCCCTAAAGGTCGGGACACCACTTTCTGCTGAAATCCCGGCTCCAGTAAAGGCCACGGGATAATTAGCAGAATTTATCAGTTGAGCAGCTTTTTTAATTTTTTCTTTCATAGTAGCCACCCCCCTTCTGTAGTAATACATTAGGCTCTGCTTACTTAATAATTAATCGGTTTTTTAGTTAGTTATATTTTAACATAGAAACCATCTCTTTGCGACCAACAGAGATTTATAAAAACGATATTTTAAACTAAATAAGACAGGGAAAAATAATAGCTCAATGGTTGTTGCTATTACAACTACTTTGATAAATATTTATAAAATAGATGGAATAATCTTCAGAAAACTATTTACAACTTTACATTTTTGTGCTAAT
>Ga0207421_10000057_pt1 | contig 115912 bp, 90 predicted proteins | sample SodLakKL_010_SED_4_FD_187542 | JGI IMG/M metagenome (GOLD analysis project Ga0207421, IMG submission 187542) | Alkaline sediment microbial communities from Lake Tanatar, Kulunda Steppe, Russia - 8KL_010_SED (SPAdes) (version 2) | ecosystem: Environmental > Aquatic > Non-marine Saline and... | reverse complement strand
ATCACCTGCTTCTTCGATGTCGAACCCATCTGGATGCCAATTGTCAAAATCATAAACAGTTTCCCATTCCTCTAGTGTTTCCACCTCGGGCGGTACGTGTCCTGGATTCTCGATTCCACCCATAAAACTATCTGAAAATACGCTGAAGTCCGCCTCTACCCTTCCATCATCATTAGTCAGTTGATTAGAGTCTACAGATCTGATACCTCCTTCTGATTCTTCTACAATCGAAGCAGTGTACATTGCAAAAAGTGGAGCCAAATTCTCTGGTTCCTCTTCAAACACACCAAAGCTATTTTCCCCTCCCGTAGAAGCAGATATGCTATGTAATCTTGCATCCCTAGTTAGATGTCCTAAGGTTACACTCATGAAATTGTAATCGGCCCCTAATAAACCACTGTAATCGAGCTCCTCATCATAGTAATTACCTGGTCCGTAGGTATCAGCTTCGAAACGCCCTATCCCAGGTTCATATTTTTCAGCGTTATTATCATAATTTCCAGCACCATCAGTGAAAAGAATTGCAGCGCGAACACGGTCAGGATAATGCTCTTTAGAATAATCCAGCTCTTCTATCGCACGAGAGACAGTATCATAAAGTGGCGTCCAATGACTATAAGTATCCTCATCTCCTAAATCATAAAAGTCCGGGTGGTTACCATCGATCACCTCATCAATGAACTCATCTTGATCATCCTCACTAAGACAATATCCATGAGCATCAAATTGTTGGAAAGTGATTTGCGATTCTGGATTTTCTCCCCTAAAGATGTATATTGAAAACCTATCTTCCTCTTCAAGTTCACGAGCTACCTCTTTTGTTGCTTGGTAGGCATGATACCACCAATCTCCTTCGCCGTATTGGGTCATACTGCCAGACGTATCAAGCACCAACACCATATCGATCGGCTCTCGCTCTCCTGTACCGCCTGCTCTCGTCTCCGGCATCCAGGAAGATCTTGGTGAAGAATAGTGTGCTTTATCGGTGAAGTCGGATACCTCATCGTCATCGGTCTCCCAATAACCGTCATCTTCATCCATACCTGCCCATTCAGTCATACCAGAATAATCATCATCCCAGTCTCCGGCCACACCGGTCTCGTCGGGATCGTCGACGAAGTCCAAAGCGCCTGTCCCATCGATATTCGCCTCAGTAGTATCGTGGCTCCATTGTTCGCCAGTCTCAGCCTCATCATGGAAGAAGTAGACCGGTTCTTCCACGAAAGCCTGATTGTGGAACTCCATCAGCTTGTTATCTTCGCTCTCTCCACCATTAGGGGAGATCTCTTCTGTCCGCCGCAAAGGATCTACTCTGACTCTGATGTCTCTTATTCCGGCTTCTCTTGGAGTCCAGGAAGTCTCCATCGTACTGGTTCCTGGATCAACATGGAAGTAGTTGCTGCCAGGTTCGGAGTCTCTCGAGGCACCTTCAATGTGTATGGTTTCTAGGCCCACAGAATCGCCTCCCTCTTCTATCCTGATCATAGCTGAAGCGCCATCATTACCGATATTCTGTATCTCCGTTCTTACCTCGTAAGAGCGGCCGGTATGAGGATATTCATCTTCAGCCACAACGACGTCGTGATCTACCACTCTCAATTCAGTCCTATCATCCTCTACACCGAACTGCCACATCGTGGTGTAGATCAACTCGGAGACCGCGTTCTTACTCCCTAGTTCGACATCTCCAGCGGGCCAATCATCATATTCATCTTCTTCAACAAAGGGACCTTCGATCCTGCTGAGGTTTAATCCCATGTATACCGCTTTTTTCTCTGAATCCACATCATCATATATCGAAGCCACGTTATTGCCTGCTTCATCCTTGAACAGCACTTCGCCATCTCCATAAGAATCAAAGGTAGACATACCGTTTGATCCGTCGTAATGATACTCTAGACCATGGGACAATGGATTACCTTCCTGTCCGATCAAAGCCTCAGGTTCCACTGCATCGCTTTCAATAGAATCTTCATCTATGCCCAATTCTTGAAGCAAGGGACCCGCGTAGACATTATCGTTAGCTTCGTCATCAAGGTATTCCAATATATTTTCACCCAGCAAGAGCAGGTTAGCTCCACCCATTTGATCAGCCTCCATCAAATATCTCCAAAGGTTCGCTACATCGTCTTCCGAAAATATATTATCATCCCTTTCACCCGTTATCCAGAAGATCGCATTGTACTCCCTGAGTTCACTTCTGTCAGGTGTATCAGCATCTTCATCCTGAGGATCTTCGACCGGATAGTACTCATAGATCTGAGGATAACCTTCGACCTCATCAACATCGACGTCTCCTTCCTCAACATGTCCGAGTTCATCGAATGAGTCGATCAATTCTGCCGTGACGTTGTAATAATCATTATCTCCTACAGAACCGTCTGCATCGACAACAAGAGTCGAATAATGCACGTTGACCTTGGTCATATCATCGGCAACATCTAGATCCTTATAGGTTATATCATTATTTCTTCGAGTTACTTGATCTATCTCGTTGTAATAATCTGCTATCACCAAGAATTCCTGGACACCGAGCTCATCTGCCTCTTCCCATATGAATCTAGTCGTATTCGTACCGCCGTCAGCCGGAAGATACACAGTTCCGTCGCCCTCGGGCTCCAAGACGTCTTCACCACCGTTCCTCTCAGCCCTCACCGTAACATAAAGATCTTCTGGTCCGTTATTCCTCAACGTAGCGGTTATCTCGACTTCGTCCATGTACATAGGCGAGGTCGGTTCGATATGCTGGGATGATACCGCAACATCCACTCCTGTTCTGGTTTCCATCATCGCCATCCAGTTTATAACTTCAGAGACCATATTCATACGCTGGCCTCCGTCAACTATATCCTCGAATAAAAAGGAATTTAGCGCTGTTCTCCTGCTCTCCTCAACGTCATAGATCTTAAGGTCATCTTCGTAGATTCCGATCCTGTAGATAAACTCACCATTTTCTTCGATGACCCAGAATCCCGCTCTTTCTGAAAGGACAGCTTCTTCGTCTATGTCTTCATCCACTTCGTCTTCGATTGCCTCCCGAAGCTCTTCGTTTATCTCTCCCTCTTCAAGGTATCCTTCATACTCTTCTTTATCTATATTTCCTTCAAATCCTTTATCGCGGCCTGCCCCGTAAACATCATCTTCTTCGTCTTCGTCGACGAGGAGATCCTCATCTTGCACATCATCCTCCAAAGAATCGATGATCAAACCGTCTTCTTCTTCGATGAGAACATCGTAAGTTAAATCACCATATGTGCCATTTTCATCTCTAGGTTCCAGATAACCATCTGTATCACCGTCATCAAAGGAATGACCAGGCAGTTGATCAGGTAGATCCTCATCCTCCAAATTCGATCCGATGAGCCAGAAAATACCTCCATCTTCATCTATGAAATCTTCGATAGCTCCTGCTGCATCTTCAAGATAGATCTCATCCTCTCTTTCTCCACTCATCCAGATAACGGCGCTAGACTCGTTCAATTCCTCCCTAAATTCATCATCGTTCTCCGGTATGTCATCTTCATCTTCGATCTCCATCATCGAAAAATCCAAGTTCAAACCTCTAAGAGCATTTACCATCATGGGTGCTTCGGAAAGGTCATCATCTAGAGCATCTTGTACCAACGTTATATGAGGGTCGACATGAACCGTGAGCTCTCTAGTCGCGTATTCGCCTTCATCCATTTCACCATCTGAACTCCAATCTACGGTGAGCTCTATGATATGAGGTCCATGATCCATTATATCGAACTCAGCAGTTATCTCTGTTGGAGTGTGACCTGGCTCAAAAGATAGGCCTTCTTCCTCGTAGACCAATTCACCATCATCTTTTACGCTCCAAGTAACATTATCTATATCCCTTTCATAATTGTTGTATATATTTGCCCTGATGGTCAATTCATCACCATGGGTAGGTGATCCTGGAGTAAAATCAACATCGCCTATCTCCAGCTCTCTATCAGGTCCTGCGGTCTCCTCTCCCACATTCACGGTAAAGTATTCCTCATCCCAATGCTCTTCATCATCTGATGTAGCGTTGATCCTCAGTCTATGTCTATCCTCATCGGTATCGGAACCTACCTGGGCCGTGATGTTAAATAAATTCCCCGAAACTCTATCCAAGATCAACTCATCTTCATCGAAAACTTGATCGTCGAGGATTTCTACCTTACCAATTTCAACATCTACAGTGGTCAAAATCCTGGCTCGTATCTCTACATCCTCACCCGGCTCAGCATAATCTCTCCAATCGAATCGGTAATTAATATCCAAAGTTCTTATGGATAATGGGTCCTCAGCTACATCTGTTAGAGTGATCCTATCGACGATCCTCTGCGTCGCAACATTCCTGATCAACAGTTCTATCTCCCTACCTTCCTGACCAGCCTCTACTATGTCTACATTATAAGTCTCGATCGTCACCGTTTCATCCGAAGTCCAGGTCTCATCTCCTTCATGTTCTATATCTTCGTCACTCATATCGAAGTCCTGATCTTCTATTATCAAAATAAAGTCTAGATCGTCCAATTCCAATTCTTCACCGCCTTCATGGACTATATCTATCTTAGCATATTCTTCTTCTTCTTCATCCTCATATATATTGAACTCCGCTTGGAATTCAACATGTTCTCTCTCTTCTGGTGAATCCAATGTCGTTACAGCTGCAAATACGGTTGTGAACAACGTCACAGTTATCAGCAGGGTCAAAATAGTCCCAACGACTTCAGAAACACCTTCTTCATCAATTCTTAGGCTATTATCTATGGGCATGTAAACGAAAACCTCCAAATCAAATTAAAAAGTTCGATTCGTATATTTAAAGATTGTCCGGTAATTTACATGTAAATATGGGAAAATACACGAGAAGACTAAAAATATGAAAGGAAAAGTTTATTTTGCTGTAGATATATACCCTTGTACAACTAATTACACATGCAGGTGTAACCATGGGAGATGAAGATGATATAGGATTATTGGAGAGGACACGGGGTTTTTTTAAAAAGAAGTCACTGACCCCCTCAGATAAGGTAGATGAACATCTGACAAAGAACCTACCAAGGTACGTTGAGGAATACAAATTGGCCCAAAGCTCGGACCTTGAAGGTGTCGATAAAAAGATCGAGGAGTTCGTAGCCGAGATATCAGAACTCAAGGACTGGAGAAAAGAAACAAAGGATAGGATCCACGAAGACAGGAAAGAGATCGAGGAGTTAGAGGAAAAATTGGGCATCGAAGGCCCCCTCAAGGAGGGATCATGATGGTAGCGTATTCTATAACTTTGATTATACTAATCATCGTTATCTTGGTCGGTATCTTCTACTTTTTCAGGTATAGAGCTAGGAAGAAAGCACTCAAAAAGAAATACGGCAGAATCCCCAGTCACATGGAACTTTACTTTGAAGAGTATTTCGACGAGATGATAGAGAGTTGGGATCTCGTGAAAAAAGATGAAGTGGATGAGTGGGTCACTGATATGAGTGAGAGAGTAATCAACGTCTCTGACGATATAGATGAATTGAAGGCTACTAAGCAAAATATAGATCAAGAACTCAGCGCCGTTGAAAAGAGGATAGAAGCTTTGAAGAAAAAGGAGAGCAGGAGGTAAAGAGATAGTATGTCCCTAGCAGACACGATCTCACAGAATTTTCTACCGATCTTTTATTCCATCGTTGTCATAATCATATTAGCAATAATAGCAAAAGTGATACTAGAGAGAGAAAAGGCCAAACAGCGTAAGAACTTTGCGGACATGAGATTGAAATCAAAAAAATTGGAGATGAAGAAGAAAGAAAGGCATCTCGAGAAGCTGAAAGAAGCTTCTATGGTACTGAAAGACGAAGAGAAAGAAAAGGTGGATGAGATCAGCAGGGACAAAGCAATTCTGGCAAGAAGATCTTTGGCGCTCATGAATGAGATAGAAGAAAGGATGCAGCGGCTTGAAAGAGGGTCTGAAAATGCAAAATTGATGAAGACCATGAAAGAAGTAAAAAGAGCCGAAAGAGAGTTGTTTGGAAAGGAGGATTAGATATGACTGAATTTGTTAACGAAAACATAAAAAAAGGATCAAACGTCCTAGATAGGATAGAAGAATTCCTCTTCCCTGGTGAGATGGAGATAGAAGGAACTGGGTACGACAGGAGATTGTTAGATAGAAGAGTTGAAAAATATCTCGATAAACACTTTGATGAATATATCGAGGAATTCGGTCTTATTAGAGAGATCGATCTTCACATCTACGAAGAGAAACTAGAAAATTGTTCCCGGGATATCGAAGAATTGAATGAGTTCCAGAAAGACGTTAAGGATGAGATTAATTCATTCAAGGCAAGATTAGATAGGATAGAAGAAGAACTATAGGGCGGTGGATCCTTTGGGTAAAGCAGTGGCAAGGAAACGTCTCAAAAGGATAATCAACAGCTATATCCTGGCACAAGACGATCCATTCGACAAAAGGAAACTTAAGCTGCTCCAGAGATACTTATATAGTAAAAACATCGGAAAGATCAAGATCGGTGTTCTCAAGAACTATATATCTAAAAGGATGAAGATTAAGAAGAAGAAAGAGAAGATGAACAAGATGGAAGCTCTACTCTTCAAGAAGGATAAAAAACTCAAAAAGATCAAGTACGGCTCAGCATTCTGCTCCAACTGCAATATGTTCAAAGACTACAATAAGGAATGCCCTTACTGCAATAAGCTTGAATTGACCAGGTAGGAGATGAAAATGAAATCATTGTTGTATTCGGAATTGATGAGAAAAAAAGTCGACACCCCTACAAAGAAGGGGAAAGCCAAATTGGTGGAGATATTAGCCTTGAGGAAGAAAGGCTACTGGTATGCTGGAGAGGTGATGATCGAATCCGGCCTGGTGGATAAAAGTGGTAAGTTTTTTTCAGTATCCGATATAGAATACGATAGAGAGGAAAAGAGAGTAAAGCTATCCAAAAATCTTAACGAAGGAAGAACTAGACCTTTAGACGAACATGAATTTTACTTGTCTCGATTGGACGGACGTAAGGTGGAGTCTCACTCGGGGGAAGAATTGGGCAGGGTATACGATTTCGAACTATACGTAGATATGAAACCTTGGAGAGTATGGAAGATGATGATCAACCCCTCGGGGATTTCACCATTGAAAAGGAGGCAGAGGATCCCTACCAAGGTCGTGGAGGAATTGAAGAGTAATAAGATAATCCTCAAAAAAAAGTGTGAATAAATGAAAAGGTGATATGAATGCTGATCTATATCTTGATCATCTTGGCTGTTATCTTGGCCATTTATTCGGTAGTGATAACTTTACTCTATCTTAAAATAAGGAAAGAAAAAGAGAGAGTCACTAAGTTGTCTGAAGGGAAGGTGGAGAAAAAAATCTACGAGGTCAAAGAAAGACTCCACGATTTAGATCATACTCGATATCCAAAAGTGGAGATAAAGGAGGATGGAGAATAATGAGTGTAGAATTAAAAGTTAAAAAAAGCAGAGTGAGCAAAGGAGGAAGGACGAGGCTTTGTAAGGATGCCTTCGATGAGCTAGAACTCCATGACGGAGATGATATAGTGGTAAAATCGGATGAAAAGAGCGTCGCTGTAAAAGCGTTCAGCGATGACCTGGTAGAAAAGGATCATGTCTACCTGAGAAAAGATGATATGAACCGCTTAGATGTCAAGGAAGAAGATACCGTCACGGTTTTACCACATCAATCGATCAGCGGGAAGGTAAAGAAAAAGATACCGTGGCCAAAAAAGGATAAAACAGGGTAAAACTTAAATCCGTCACCATAGATATACATTATAGAATAGGATGGTAAGACTCAAAAGGATGGGATGTCACGATGTGTAGATATAAGTTTGGAGAGAGGAAATGTTCTCACCCCAGCAACATGGCCCTTGAGTGTGTTGGGGAAGAAAAATGTCAGTTATCACAAGATGAATTGATCGACGGTTCGGTAACAGGTGAACCTAGTTCGATGGAGAACCAAGAGGAGGATAAGTTTCAAAAAGATGACGGGTGCCCAAATACAAGAACAGGCATCTACTGTAAAAAATATGGATATTTTCACTGCGCCGGAGAAGAGAACTGCGATACCAAAGAGGATTACTTCGAACATCTGATGGAGTATAAAGAAGAGATCCAAAACTTGGATATCCAGGAAAGATTGAAAGGGAATGGTTGAAGTTCAATCAGCCGAGAGGTCTTCTCCTCCAAAGAAGGCATCTTGTACTGCCGTGTATATCTCCTCAATACCGAACATCTCCTGGCTCGACACAGGGGTCAAACCTTTTTGAAGACCCATATTTTGCAGACTCTTGATCAATTCTATACTCACTTGGATTTCTGTTGTAGCTCGCTCTCTTAAAGAAGTGTCCAATCTCCAAAAATCTTCCGCCCACTTTTTCACTTTTTTCCTCTCATCATCAGTAAGAACGTCGGCTTTTGACAAGACCGGATAATAAGGCACGTCAAATCTGAACTGAGTCGTTGCGGCCAAGGTCATCAAGGAGACAAGACCCGAAGGTTGTTTTGAAATTATAGGGTCAAAGAGGAACGCGATCAAAGATCTTTTCCCAAGGGTATGCAACATCTCTCTACTCGATTCCCTAAAAGTGAAAAGCTCCATCTGACCGGGTGTATCGATCAAAAAGTAATCACATTCATATCCATCCATCACTTCCCTGAGCTCTCCAGCGTTCATCGCGACCATATCGGCCGAAACGATCTGAGCCCCATTAGGACCTAACCCATGTTCTGACATAACCTCTGGTAAATATACCCAATCCCTAACATCGATATCCACCATATAAGGCAAATCATCTGCACCAGGATCTAGATTAATAGTCACCGCATTATATCCCTGTCTATCCATCCAATCTTTGAAGGCCTTCGTAAGAGTGGTCTTACCAGAGCCCGCAGTACCTACGAAATACAGATTTATAGCCATAAAATGTCAAAATCGGCCTTACAAAAAAGCTTTTTGGACGCGATATCAACCAGGAAGTGTAGACATCATCACAGTTATCTCTTCAACGTCTTCGTCTATGTCTTCGTCATCTTCAGTAAGACCTTCTAATTTTTCTATGGTCTCCTGGAAAATTTTGTCCAATTCATCTTTTTTTTCTTCTGTGAATGGGATCTTCTTGAAAGACACCCAGCCGACTTCATAATCTATCTGATCTCTATTTTGGATATTCTTTATACTGCGGTTCACCATACCCTTTATAGTGCCCAATGCCGCAATCTTGTAACTTTTTTTCTCTTCCAACATCAGATCGTCCCAAACCTCAGAAGAATCTAGAACTTCCTCTTCAACGTCATAATATCTCGTTACGATATTTCCCCGGGTTTCTTCTTTAGAAACATGGATCAGACCCGCATCCAACAATTGATGAACATGATGATGGGTGGTTTGAGGGGTCAGCCCAATCTCCTCAGCCAATTCGCTTATGGTCCTTTCTTCTTCCAACAATAGAGCCATTATCTGCAGTCGAGAGGCATTCGAGAGGACTTTTATCTGGTCCACACTCGGTTTTAAATCTTCAGGCATGTTTGACACCAAGGGCGTTAAGAAGTCATCTAAACGAGTAAAAAGGTCCGAAATATTTAAATATTTCTCACTTCTATCTACTATTAAGACGCTATCTAAACGACAAGAAGCGAAAAAAACGAAAAGGAGGAATAAAGATGGTAATAAAAATAAAAAACGAACAGTTAGGTACTGTGTGGATAACCGCGGGACCCGACACAGCATGGTAAAGGAGGGGATGAGCTAATTCTCTTATCAGAGAATAACTTCATCTTGATCGGGTCCAAAAAACCTTTTTCCGCTAATAATTTTTTAAATTAAAAAACCAAAACTTCAATTTCTTAAAAGAAGAGTAGAACGGTGTTCATCAGAACTCATAGGGTTAATCATCGCCCTCAGGCTCATACAAGCATTATCATCATCGAACCCGTTCGTTCTTTTCACAGTTTTTCAACTGCTTTTTCGATCCTATCCATAGCTTCTTGGATATTTTCTTTTGAATTAGCAAAGGACAACCTTAGGTGATTTTCTCCTCTATCTCCAAAGGCTGAACCAGGAGTGGTCGCTACTTTGGCCTTTCTTAAAAGATACATCGACATCTCCATAGAATCCTTATCGAATTCATATTTAGGGAATGTATAAAATGTAGACTCCGGCTTTCTGCATGTAAATCCTTCGATCTCATCCAATCTTTCCAACATCAATTCTCTTCTCTCTCTGTACTTGTCCATCATACTCTCTAACGCTCTCTCGGATTTCCATTCTTCTACCAGGGCTCTGTAAGCTGCTTTTTGTGCGAAGGATGTCGCGCAAGTTATAGAGTGAGTTTGTATCTTAACGATGTTCTCCAGCATGTCCTCGGTACAGGCCAGCCAGCCGATACGCCACCCCGTCATCGCATAGGCTTTTGAAAACCCGTTCACGGTTATAGTTCTCTCTCTCATCCCGTCCATGGAAGCTAAAGATACGTGCTCACCTTCAAACACCAATTTTTCATAGACCTCGTCGGTAACTACTTTCAGATCATTATCTACAGCTAAGTCTCTGATAATTTTTCTCTCTTCTTTGTTCAGCATCTTCCCGGTAGGATTGCTCGGTGAATTCAATATTATCATCTCTGTCCTCGACGATATCGCATCCTCCAGACTTTCCTGTTTTAACTCGAATTCTTCTCCATGAGCTGGTACCCTTCTCAATATACCATCGGCAAATTTTACTATAGGTCCGTATGAGACCCAGGCTGGATCGGGGAGGATGACTTCAGCACCATCATCTAGATGGGCCAGAACAGACATGAATAATGCGTGTTTCGTCGGAGTGACCAAAACATTATCCGATGTGAAATCTAGATCGTTATCTTCTTTCATCTTCTCGGCTATAGCTTCCCTGAGTTCACTTATCCCACTAGGAGGAGTATAATGTGTAAATCCCTTTTTCATTGCCTCGTTCGCAGCTTCGATTATGAACTCGGGTGTGTCAAAGTCCGGTTCACCAACCGCTAAAGAGATTATGTCTTCTCCGCCTTCTTCCATCTCAGTCGCTAGTTTTGATATCCTCATAGTGGCGGAGAAGGAAACATCCAACATCCTTTTGACATTTTCATCCATGTATTTTAACCTCTCAATGAATAAAAACTATCCCATCAGCTCCATCATGAGCCCTTTTTGCGCATGCATTCTATTCTCAGCTTGATCAAAGACCACAGAATGCGGACCATCCATCACTTCACTCGTTATCTCCACACCTCTATGTGCTGGGAGGCAGTGCATCACAATGACCTCGTCGTCCGCTTGATCAACCAATTCTTTATTCACCTGATAACCTTCAAAATCTTTTTTACGCTTCTCTTCTTCATCTTCATCTCCCATCGAGATCCAAACGTCGGTATAGATGACATCAGCTCCTTTAACAGCTTCTTTAGGCTTATCATGAAGACTGATCTCAGTATCGTATTTTTCACTCAGTTCAACAGCTTTTTTATAGATATCGTCATCTGGTCTGTAGCCTTCAGGTGTACAGGCTATCATGTCCATCCCAACTATGGGAGCACCTAACAGGAGAGAATGACAGACGTTATTTCCGTCTCCAATATAAACCAGCTTCTGATCGAATCCTCCTTTGAATTCTCTGATTGTCAGGAAGTCGGCAAGTATTTGACAGGGGTGCTCTTTATCATCCAGTCCGCTTATCACGGGAACTGAGGAGTTCTCAGCCAATTCTACCATCATCTCGTGTTCAAAAGCACGATACATTATCCCATCTACGTACCTGCTCAAAACTTTAGCTGTATCGGCTATGGTTTCACCTCTTCCCAACTGAAGATCCTTAGGGCTCAAATACAATGCATGTCCACCAAGTTGCGTCATACCAACTTCAAATGATATCCTAGTTCGTGTACTGGGCTTTTCGAATATCATCGCTAAACTCTTGTCCTTCAAAGAACGTACAGATTCACCGTTCTTCTGTTTTTTCTTCATCTCTCCTGCTCTTCTCAAAATCTCCTTCAAGTTCTTTTCTACATCCAATATAGAGATCACATTATCCGTCATTTTTTTCACCTAAATTTTCCATCTGTTAATCTTTCCATCATATCTAAATACAGATCCGAAGTCCTATCTACTATCTTCTCTGGAAGGTCTGGAATCGGGGGCTCTTCTCCGCCCTTTTCTCGGGCTTTCATCAACTCATCATAGTAACCTATATCTTTATAGTGCTGTATAACGAATTCCTTGCTCATTTCAACGATGTTACCATCATCATAGTCGCTCTTTACCCACCATCTGTCCTCATCAATGGTTCCGAAGGTATCGACGATTACAGGATCCCTGTTCTCATCCAGAGCGAACTCTTTTTTCCCCTCGACATGGAGGAGATCGTTATTTTCGACTTTGCTTTGGATCAGTTCATCGATCTTGAAAACCACTTCTTTGATCTCATCGAATTCATCCCTATTCAAACCAGATACAGAGAGCGCTTCATCCACACTCAATCTTCTGTCATGTTCATCCGATTTATTAATCATCTCAAAGAATGGTTTCGGGAGCCTATCTCCATAAACTGGTTCTTCTTCAAAACCCAATTCTTTGTGATCTATTTTCCCCTTTTTTATCCTATCGTATAGCGATCCTGTTACAAAGTGTCTTGAGATGAATTCTAAAGGTATCTTATAATCCGTCCTGTCTTGATCGATCTTATCATGATCTTCGAAAACTTCGTACCTTTTTACTTCCATTAGTCTAGCATCTTTCCTCTTTTGGAAATGAGTTTTGTAACCTTGCTTTTCTATCTCTTCTAACCAATAAGAGGAAGTTTTACAGAGGGATTCTCCCTTCCTTGGGATCTCATTGGGTACTATCTTATTGAAAACTGATATATTGTCGGTGAATACAAATTCTAAACTACCCTTACCAACTTCGTAGACCTCTTTGACTTCACCTTTCCTTATGAGCTTCTTCATATGACAGCACCCAACGGGTATGGGGTTACGATTACTAAAGTGTATTTAACCTTTACGTATTCAGGAGTGGAATTATCAACCTATTCAATCTCCTTGTAAACTAACTCTAGCCTTTTTCAAAAGATTTTTCGCATTTCTGAAAGTCACTTTATCTACAGCCTCTTCATATGGGAGCCAAATGTAGCCCTGATGTTCCTCGGATATCCTCACTTCTTTTTTTTCTGTTCCTCCCAATAGGTAGATGACTTTTTTGTGGGAAAGTTCGTTTCCTCTCTTGTAGAAGTACTCGATCTCCTCTTTAAAGTCTTTATGAAGTTCTATCTCTTTTTCTTTTATGCCCGTCTCCTCACGTAACTCTCTTAAAGCGGCTTCTTTCTCATTTTCCCCTTCCTCAATATGTCCCTTTGGGAAATCCCAGTGACCTGCTGGGTATTGTAGCAGAAGATACTCTCTAGGACTCTCAGGGCAGTACACCAAGACCCCTGCGGATACTTCAGCGAACATCTTATCCGTACAATGGAGGGTGTGCGGACTTCCTTTCCATGTCACTCTGAGCTTTATTTGCCTGATCCACCATCTGGGCATACTGATCTTCAAGCTGCTCAGCACTTTCGATAAGAGATTCCGTTTCGATGTCCAGTCCCCTGTAATCAGAGAACTTTTTCAACAGAATAGCTGAAGCCCTGGGATCAGGCATGTTGGGATTCCCTTCTGCCAGCATACCGATGGCATCTATTTCCTTCTCATTAGCATGCAGAAGTAGAGAGCTGGATATACCGGAGACAGCTCCTCTCGATATCACTTCTATATCAAGTTTCTCGGCTTCCGGCTTAGCTGAATGGGAACTTAAAACACCCCATATCTTCTTTTCTTCAGTATCAATATCCTCATCTGAACCCTTTTTTGGAATACCGTCAAAGATTATCACTTCTTCTACGTTGCAGTCAAGTGCGAAGTCTATGATCGTCTCAGCGAGATTAGCTGTCAGGTTAGGAGGGATTATCATATCTGACTTCACCAACAGAAATTTTTCTCCTGCAAAGAATCTGACCGGTCTTCTAGGTATACCGTCGAATATCACTGCAGTGGGCGGAAATTCGTCACAGTCCACAGAAGCGATCTGCTTCAAATCCAACGTGTTTATCAACTGTTCAGAGGCTATGCCTCCTATCAGTCCTGTACCAGGAAATCCAGCGACAAGGATCTCATAATCAGGGGTCTCTTCTTCGAGTATTATATCGAAGGAAATATCGTTCTCATAGGTTAGCTTTTCTTTCGTCATATCATATCACTATATGTGCCTTAAATATCGTACTATTACTTTTTATTTTTGGCCGAAGGGAGGCCTTAAGGGAAAATTCTTTAACCTCATAATACTTCTTAGCAGTAAATATCTGATGGGTTTCAAAGGATCGGTGAGATGATGGATGAAAAAGGCTTTGAAAAGGATGACTACCCCAAATTGCAGGTCGCTTTGGACCTGATGAATCTTGATAGAGCATTGAGGATCAGTGAGCAGGCGGTTGAAGGAGGTACCGATTGGATCGAGGCGGGTACTCCACTGATAAAGGCTGAGGGGATGGACGCCGTGAGGGAATTAAGAAAAAAATTCCCCGATAAAAAGATAATAGCGGATATGAAGACAATGGACGTAGGGAGCGTTGAGGTTGAGATGGCAGCTAAAGCTGGTGCCGACATCATAGGGATACTAGGAGCAGCAGACGACGAAACTTTCAAGGAGGGGATCAAGAGCGCTAACAACTACGATGCAGAGATATTAGCGGACCTGATCAGAGTGGAAGATCAAACAGAAAGAGCCATCGAACTGACCGAGCTTGGAGTGAATTACATAGGGGTCCACGTCGGGGTGGACGCTCAGATGAAGGGAGAAGATCCTGGTGAATTAGTCAAAAAAGTTTCTGACGCGACCACGGTTCCGGTAGCCGCTGCAGGTGGACTCAATTCGGAAACAGCTCCCGAGATAGTAAAAAAAGGTGCCGATATCATAATAGCAGGTGGGGCGATAATAAAGGCAAAAGACGTTAAGAAGGCTGCACAAAATTTGAAGAAAGCAATAACTGAAGGGGTTAGTATAGAATCAGAAGTGAAAAGAAAAAGAGGAAAAGAGAAGATAGAAGAGATATTCAGAGAGGTTTCCACCCCTAACATATCTGATGCGATGCATAGAGAACCGTGCATGAAAGGTATTGAACCTGTTTCTCTAACGGATAAAAAAGTCGTCGGTAGGGCATTCACTGTTAGGACCGTTGATGGTGATTGGGCGAAACCTGTCGAGGCCGTCGAAAAAGCGGAAGAAGGAGCGGTATTAGTCATAGATGCAGGAGGAGGGAAAACAGCTGTTTGGGGCGAACTCGCCTCATGGTCCTGTGCACAAGAAGGGATCGAAGGAGTAGTTATAGACGGGGCGGTTAGAGACGTTGGAGATATACAAGAATTGGGCTTTCCCGTTTTTGCCAGGAACAAAGCTTCCAACGCCGGCGATCCGAAAGGATACGGAGCTTTGGGAGACGAGATAGAATGTGGCAGAAGAAGAGTAAGGCCTGGTGACTGGATAATAGGTGATAAGAGCGGGGTCATGGTCGTACCCAAGGAAGAAGCTCTCCAGATAGCGAATCGTTCAATCGACGTGATGGAGAGGGAGAACAGAGTAAGAGAGGAGATAAAAGAGGGCAGGACTCTCTCAGTCGTTATGGAACTTGAGAAATGGGAGAAAAAAAGCGGTTGACCTTTCACCGATTTTCGAATCGATCCGATCTTACTACTTCCAACCCTAGATCCTCCGCCCAACTTCCTGCTTTTTTTCTTTCTTTCCCGGTAGTGCTGCTCCTGTCGAAATAAAGATATTCCGCCCTGGGGGTTTTCTGAACCATCTCTTCGAAACTCTCTTCGGTAATATGTCGCATACCCCATCCAGGGACCATATGGCCGATAGAAACTTTCCTATTCAAGGCCAGGTCAGTGAAGCGCGGGGCGTAATGACCTCCGCCTATGCAGATACAGACAGGCCCCACATCCTCCACGTTATCTTTCAACTCATCACTCATGACGGTCGAAGCTATGACTTCGCCTGCTTTCTCATCGGTCCAAGCGCTCTCCTCACTCCCTATTTCTATGTAATATGTAGGTTTTTTTAGAAAGGGACCGTGATGGGTGGCTTCGAACGATACTTCATAATGATCTTTCAAATCCTTCTCACGGGTATTTTTTTCTAAAATTAAAAGTGCCTTGGTCATGTTTTCAGGCGAACAAGGTACCAATTTTTCTTCTTTTCCACCGAATTTAGCTTCTCCGAAATTGCCTATGGGATGAACTGTTAAAGAATTTACTCCAGCTTCAGAAGAATGTCTAGAGATGAAAACAAATTCCTTAAACTCATCACCTAGAACTCCTTCGATCTTTTCATCTATATCATCATAATATATATGGTGCTCATTCAAAGTCACCACGTGATCTGTTTTTTTACCACCGATCCTGTATATCGGATTGCCTTCGAATTCCTCCACCTCTTCATGTTCTCTTTTTAGGATATGGGAAAGTATATTTTCACTAGCCTTATCTTCTTTAGAGGAAACGATCAGTCTCATGTCGTAGTTAAAAGAGGACAGATAGAAATATTTTTTGATAAAGAATTTATAGGTATAACTCCTTGATGAAGCATGGTCGAGCTGGATAAAAAATTAGATAGTATCAAGAAAAAAATGATGAGTGCAACAAGGAGTTCACCCACCTCTGCTGCAGATCTTGAAGAACTCCCGCTGTACTCGATACTGTTGGTGCTCGGGTCATACATCGCGATAGGCATCGGGATATTCCATTTTCTGCTGGAATTCATCCGGGGACCTGATCTTTACCTGATCTTCCAGGTGGGGATAAATGTTTTCTTCGGATCGGGTCTTCTTATCGCGTACCTAAAACTCGATAAAGAAAAGATCAAGTGGTCGATCATCGCAGTACTTTTTTCTTTGATGCTAGCTGCTTTCGGAGGCGTCGTGGGTATATTGGCCGGCATCATAGGAGTGTTTGGAGGGGTCATGAGTTTTCTCTCTATCAAGTACCGGATCTTCAGGATCTGAAAAAGGATGAGTAAACAAAGGTCAATTATAAATAGTATTTTAGCGATTTGAAGTTCAGTAAAAAATGGTTTCATGCGACCGGATATGTATTTGGAGGCTAAATTATGTCTGATCGTAGTTGGAGTATATGCTTGATACTGCTTTTGACGGCGAGTTTGTTAGCTTTACCTTCGATCACCGTAGTCGGTGAAGCAGAAACGGGATACGACCCTTCTTTTGAAATAGAACTTGAACAGGATGTTCGCTCTTTATTTGCGGAAGGAGATATACTTTACACTTCCAGTTCCGATGGTTCTGTGTTCGCTCACGATATAGAAGATGGAGATGAAATATGGCGGCACGAAGAACATAGAGGGCCAGCACTGACCGTATTTTATAGCGAAGGAGTACTCTATTCAGGAGGACAGTCCGGAAGTATCGTTGCCTACGATGCGGAAGAGGAAGAGAAGATATGGCGGCATGAAAAGCACTCAGGGGCCGTCAATTCGGTCTTTTACCAGGATGGTATACTCTACTCAGGGGGAGATGATGGTCACCTAATAGCTTTCGATATGGAAGAAGAAAGTGTTCTTTGGCAGCATGAAAAACATGAACAGAAGGTCGGATCGGTTTTTTATGATGATGGAATCGTGTATTCTGGTGGATCAGAAAGGGGGACAGGAATTGTCTCTGCTTTTGATGTGAAAGAGAGAGAGGAGATATGGCGGTATGAAAATCATGATGTAAGTGTTAATTCTCTCTTCTTTGAAGATGGAAATCTTTACTCTAGCGGGCACGACGGAACAGTGTTGGCTTTCGATGTGGAGGAAAGAGAAATCCATTGGGAACACGAAGAACATGACGGTCCAGTAGATACGATATTTCTAGAAGATGAAGTGATATATTCTGGGGGAAAGGACAACTCGATCGTTGCTTATCATATCGTGGAAGAAGAAAAGCTATGGCGATTAGAATATCACGACGATGACGTGAGATCGGTATTTTATCATCAAGATACCCTTTTCTCCGGTGGGGCCGAGGGTTCATTGATCGGTTTAAGAGATCTCGATATAGAAGTGGATATCACCTCTTCCATGATGATCGTCTCCGACGAAGACAGCAGGTTGATGTTAGAATACACTGCCGAAAATCCCGGAGATCTAGAAGCTAGACTGGATTTTGAAGTGCTGGTGGACGGGGAAACTGTCAGAAATGAAGAAGATATCAGAATTGGACCGAGAGATACTAGAGATCTTTCATTGGCGGTCGAAGTCGAGGAGGAAGAAGAACATGACATAGAACTGAAGGGTATGGATACGACCTTACAAACGACTCATGACGCAACGGTTTCTACTACCGAGACAGTATATGCTGAGGGAGATCCAGCAGAAGAAGGCCTAGGATTACACTGGTGGATAACTTTATTGGTAATCCTAGTGATGGCTACGATCTTGGCCTTTCTATTATTGCAGGTGGGTTTTAGAGAAAGAAAGGATGAAAGGAAAAAACTAATGGTTCTGAAAGAGAAAAATAAAATCCCTGCAAAAAAGGATGCACCAGGAAAAGATTTACCTGTAGAGAAGCTAGAAGAAAAAAGAGAAGAAAAAGAACGACTTAAAGAAGAGATCGAAACCTTGAAAAAGGAAAAGGATCGGATGGAAAAGAACACTGCTCAATACTTCCACCAGATCTCTAAAATGAAAGAAAAGAAAGATGCACTGGAAGAAGAGATAGAATATCTAGAAAAAGACGATCAAAAGGGTCAAACAGAAGAAGACGATCTACCTGAAGAAGAAAAGACCGTCGATAGAAATACTGCTTTAGAGGAACTCTCCCAAGTAAAAGGGGTTGGGGAATCTAAAGCTGAGAAATTGTACGAGCACGGCTACCGATCTATAAAAGATCTTAGAGATGCTTCAAAAGAAGAATTATGTGAAGTGAACGGTATAGGCCCCTCCCTTTCCCAAATGATTTTAGAGTCGCTCGATGATGAGTGATCGATAGCTTTAATACTTAAAGAGGATCACACACAAGAAAGTTAATATCACCCTTCTATTATCCTCTCATGGTGGGTAAATTGGCAGAAGAAAAAATGAAAAAGACACATGAGATCATTTCTCACCTGGTAAAGATCGCTGCTGAAGGCAGTCCAAAAGCTTACGGAGACTATCTTGAAATAGAGGTTCTTGACGACGCTGAAAGGGAGATGTTGGCGGAAGAGATGTTCCAGTTGTCCGATGAAATGGATGAAGAGAGTTACAGCGATGCGGGAGAATCGATAGAGAGTTCTGAAGAAGTGATCCTTATTGGTTTGAACGATCATCCTCCCTTGGAACTCGATTGCCGAGCTTGCGGCTATGAAGATTGTAAGGAGTTTTCGGAAGCAGAGGAAGAATCCGATATATTCAGTGGACCGAACTGCGTTTTCAGGATCATCGATCTAGGGCTCGCCCTAGGTAACGCTTTGAACACCTCTAGATCACACGGACTCGAGAATGGCATATCGATAAGAGGAGGTCTAGCAGCGAAGCATCTAGGATTGATTGACTCGAGGATCTGCCTGGCGATAACGGGTGATGTAAAAAAAGAGAGAAGCTATCATAATCCCTGATCTGGGATCAAGTCCTCCCTTTCTCCAAGATAGGTCCCGTCCAGCAGGTAGACTTTTTCCTCTAAAATTTTTTCATTTTTAAGAAAAGGCCCTATGTATGGATCTTCAGTGACATTCACACTCGTACCACCTAGAAGTTGATTGAAATGAGGCATCAACACACCTTCACCTTTCCCATTTTCATGATGATATTTTAGTCTGATCCAACACTCATTTTTCATCTTATTTTTAAATGAATCTACAAGAGCGATCATAGGATGTATGTGAGCCAAAACAAGTTTTTCCGTTGAGATGACTTCTTCAGATGGAATAGCGTGACCGTGAAAATATCCTACATCCTCAATAACGGCTCCCTCTGAACCATGGAAGATTACTTCATTAGGTAGATATTTCTGTATGCCTCCATCATGATTCCCAGGTACCAGATGAACCTCCTCAACGATCTTTAACCATTCATCTACCGCTTTCGGCACATCTCTGTATTCTTGCCAACTAGCCTTCGGTATATTGTGTTTCAGATCACCGTTGATTATCAGTCTTTTTGCTTCTTTTTTCCTCAATAATCGCTTTACAGAAGTGATCATCTTTTCAGATTGGGACGGTAAATTGATCCCTTTCTCTTCCAATTCCCTTTCATATCCAAAATGCAGATCAGCTATAACGATAGTGTTTCCAGCTCTCAGTGCTCTTTCGTTCCAGATCGGTTCGATATCCATCTTTATATTCAGAGAGCTAAGCTTATGTTTATATATTTCGATGACATTCAAGGCTAAGATGATGGTATATTTAGAATCCATACTCTCCGGAGATGCTGCCGGTGTCACTCTAGTTTATCTGTACGTCGGCTCACTCCTGATTATATCTCGAATATGCTTCAAGAAAAAACCATTTTTAGGCCGAAAATTCCTACATTTCATGACTGGAAACATAATCTTTTTCCTCCCACTGTTTGAGACTAAATGGGTAATGGTTTTGATCGCTGCCTTTCCTTTTGTTTTGATCACGTTCCTGATGAGTTCTCGCTCACCTCTAGATGTTTCAAGTCCCTTAACGAGAAGGGGACACGACTTTGGCCTATTTTATTATGCAATAGCTTGGACCCTATTGGCCCTAATTTTTTTCGAAAGATTGGAGATCATAGCGATCGGCATCGCAGCGATGTCTTACGGAGACGGAACGGCGGGATTCATCGGAAGTAAATTTGGAAAGCACAGATTCTCTATCGGCTCAGCTACGAAAAGTCTAGAAGGATCGATCGCGATGTTCGCTGTTACTTCTTTAAGTATACCTCTTATACTCATCTATTTTGGATCAAATGCACCCCCATGGTATACGATCACGATGATAGCATCATTAGCTACTGCGATAGAAGCGATAATAGGAAAAGGATACGATAACCTCTCGATCGCTCTAGGTACCGCGTTAATTTATTATATCACGGTTCATTAGGTTGTATAAAATGAGATTTATAGTTATCGACGGCTTGGATGCTGCGGGCAAAGATACGCACGCCCGATTGATAAAGAAAAAGTATCAAAAGGCAGGAGAGAAAGTCATCATCAGGTCTCATCCGACTACGGATACCTTTTTCGGTAAATCAGCTAAAAAAGCCCTTTTGGATGGAGGAAGGTTATCAAAATCTAAGGCTACATTTTTCTATACCTTGGATGTGTTACACTCATTGCTCAATTATTATGGAAAAAGCGATACTGTGATATTTGTCAGGTATCTAGGAGGTTTGGCTTATTTCCCTGAGCCTTTAGGTCAATTTATTTACAAGGTCTTATCCAAGCTGTTTCCAACTTCGGATCTCATGTTTCTTCTAGACGTCGAGGCCGAAGAGGCGATGAAAAGGTTGGAAAAAAGAAAGAATACCGAGATATTCGAGAACAAAAAAGATCTGATGAGGGTAAAGAAAAGGGCTAAAAATATAATGAAGGATTGGTATATCATCGATACTTCGAAACCAATAGAGGAAGCTCAAAAAAGCATAGAAGAAATATTGGATCAAGAAGATAGGAAGTAAAAATAATAGACCCCCTCTCTTTTACCATAAATCGTTAGAATGACTTCGATAATCCTGGACACGAATGCGCTGATGATGCCCTTTCAATTCAATCTTAATCTAGATGATGAGATAGAAAGGTTGTTAGGCGATGTAAGTTCCAGCACGTATGTGCCGTCTTCTGTCGTTCAAGAATTGAGAGGTTTAGATAGTCAGGCAGCTCTAGACTTGAGTGAAAAGTATAGAAAAGTGGAAGTAGAGAAAAAAGGAGACGACGGAGTTTTAGAGGCTGCGGAAAAATTGAACGGATTGATAGTCACGAATGATAAAGAGTTGAAGAAAAGGGCCTTGAGAAAAAAAATACCTGTTGCTTTTTTACGTTCAAAGTCTCATCTAGAATTGATCGGCGATGACTGGCTCTTAACTAAAGGAGATGATGAAGATGGATGAACAAGATATCGAATTGGAAGGAAAAGTCGTTTCAGGAGTAAACGAAGGACAGTATTTTCTCGCCTTAGAGGGATATAAGTCACGCTTTCTAGAAAAATTTGGATTTGAACCGTTCGAAGGAACACTCAATGTTAGATTAGAAGGCGACGATCTAGAAAAATATGAGAGATTAAAAGAAAAACAAGGAGAAAATATAGAAAGTTTTGAGGAAGGAGGAAAACGTTTCGGAGGTGTCAAGTGTTTTCCATCAAGTTTAGAAAAGAAGGATGGGAAAAACCAAGTCAATACAAACACGCTTATCATCGTGCCCGAAAAGACAAGATATGAAAAGGTTATGGAGATAGTTTCAGAATTCGAATTGAGAGATAAGTTGGACTTGAAAGACGGCGACAAGATAAAGGTCTACATAAGGTCGGTTTGAAGAAACGATTAAAAGCCTTCTTAAAAATTTTCTTCTACGTAGTTCAGTACCGATTCAAATATTGGTTTTCCGTCTCCTCTTGCAGCTTCCGACCGGGTCCAATCAGGAAGAGTGTGAGAATAAAACACCCTTTCTGGATGCGGCATGAGCCCCAAAACATTTCCTTCTGGATTGCATATTCCTGCGATATGATCCAAGGATCCGTTAGGATTCCAGGGATACTCTGGGTCTTTATGCTCTGGAGCGGTATATCTGAATACGATCTGGTCGTTCTGCTCGAGTTCTTCCAATGATATATCCCTATCTAAAACAAATTTACCTTCTTTGTGTGCAGAAGGAAATACTATTTTCTCCTCTTTCTCATACTCTCTAGTGAAGACACAGTTTGAATTATCTTCCACTCTCAAAATCGAAGGTCGACATTCGAATTTATTACTGTCGTTGGTTTCCAAGGCAGCTTTAGGTACTTCACTCATGGTTTCATGGACCGCGGGCAAAAGACCGATTTCGACCAAGATTTGAAAACCATTGCATACTCCCAATACTGGTTTTCCTTGTTCAACAAAATCTTTCAATTCCTCGCCCAATGCACTTTTGAGTCTTGCTCCAAAGATGGCTCCTGCCCTGATGTAATCTCCAGCGGAAAACCCTCCGGGTATCATCAAAATATCGTATTCATGTAAGGATCTCTTTTCTTCCTCAGGGACATCTTTCGAAAGGAGCTGTTTGAGGTGAACCTTCTCTGCTCGAGCTCCCAGTCGTTTGAAAGCTAGATGTGATTCCTCTTCACAGTTAGTCCCTTCGATCCTTAAGACCGCGGCTTTTATATCTTCACGCATCAAGTTGATCTCCTGATACACAGGATTAGTAGTTTCTAATAATATTTTCCATCATAGACCTTGAAGAAAAGGAGAAAGTATTTATTGGTAATGCCATTTCATGATTGCAATCACAAAGGGGCCGTGGGGTAGCTTGGTCGATCCTTCGGGCTTTGGGAGCCTGGCACCCGAATTCAAATTTCGGCGGCCCCACCATCTTTCCTTAAAAAGTTTGATTGTTTTTTTTCAACTCTTTGAACTTATCCTTTAGCTCTTCAAGAGAAGGGACTTCCTGCCTTTCCATATCTTTCCCTTCTATCTCTTTATCCTCTAAGATATCATCAGGTCTTTTTGGTGCTTCGAATACATCGAACCTTTCACCCCTTTCCCAGATCATCCTCAGCTCTGTTCGCTTTTCGTGAAGAGTCGTTCTGATCTGATCTATTTTCTCCAAATCTTCTTTAGATACGTCTTCGATTATCTCTGCTGGCTTTCCCACAGCAACTTTTCGATCAGGGATCTGCATGTTCTCTGGAACGATCGTATCGGTTCCGATTATCGCCTTATCTCCTATCTCAGCACCGTCCATCACGACAGAATCCATGCCGATCAACGTATCTTCACCGATAATACATCCCTCCAATCTTGCTCCGTGAGATATGACTGTATTCTTACCGATAGAAACCGGATTGTCCTTTGTAGATCTCAACGAGGCCCTGTTCATTATTATAGACTCTTCCGCAATATCCACTTCAGAATCATCCGCTTCGATAACACAGCCCGGAAAGAGCAGTGCATTACCACCTATCTCAACATCACCCATCACCTTGGCCGCCGGATCCATAAATGGAGTGTCGTCTTCTTCACCGGGAAGGAACTTTTCCAACTCTTCTGTCATATCTTCATCTAAAAGGAGATACGTGTAAAAAGGTTGTGGTCATCTAGGGCTTATACTTCAAATTTCTCCAAGACCATATCTCTTATATCTTTTTTAACCCCTTCCTCATGTTCAAGAAGCAGTATCTCGGCCAAAAATTTTACATGGAGAAGTGAGAAAAAATCGACATCTAGATTTTCATCCAACGAGTCGATCATATTCTCAGTTACTTTGCTCTCAAGATTTTGTAAGCCCTCGTTCAATTCCTTAACGACTTCTTCTCTCTTGTTGCACTCGAAACCCATCTTTTCTAGTATCTCGAGGCACTTTCTAGTTCTTTCTTCGTTCCAATCCATACTTAAAGCGTAGTGGTACTCGTCACCCAATGGCTCAGGAGACAACAAGAACCATTTAGCTGTCCTCCCGTATATCTTCTCAGGTATATGATATTGTTTCCTTTCACCTTTGACTTCTACGAATCCGGCGTCCTCTAACTTTTTTATGTGCCTATAAATAGTCGATTGGTCTTTTCCGAGGGCTTCGGCGATCTGAGATATCCCCATCTCCTTTACCCTTAGCAGTTCCAATATCTGATTACGAGTACCTTCAAGGCCTACCTTCAAAGCGGCCGAATCCTCAATGAGCCGAATTTCCTCTTCCATCTTTCCGGTTCCCCGAAACCGTTTATTACATGTATAATCATGCAACCGTTTTATTTATGTCTTGCGTCTTTATATCAATACGACTTATCATATTTGAAAAAATTTTGCTCTAGTCATCGATCATCTACATCTAGATCCATCTCTATTTCTTCGTCATTTTCTTCGGTTATCTTCTTTATTTTCCCTTCAGCTTCCTCCAACTTCTGCTCACAGTGTTCTATCAACGATACGCCTTCTTGGTATAGATCGATAGCTTCTTCTAGAGGGATCTTATCTCTTTCCAACTTCTCATTGATATCCTCTAATCTTCCCAAAGCATCTTTGAAGCCCATGTCTTCGGTTTCTTTTTCTTCTAATTTTCTAATCTTTGCCGACATTTTTTCACCTTTTCTGTTTTCGCCTCTATCTCACCATCGTTAACATTTATATCGATGAGATCATCTTTTTTAACATCTTCTACACTGGTTATCACGTCACCCTCTTCGTCCATAACTATGGAGTAGCCCCTTTCCATCGTTTGAAGAGGGCCTAAAGCATTCAATCTTTCTTTTTGGTTCTTCAATCTTCGGTTATAGTTCTCTAAACATCGTTTTATGTTTAAATTTAATTTTTTAACATTTTCGTCAAGTAACTGATATCTCTCTTCCAATAATATATTGGGATCTCTAAAAACTGGCCTATCCTTCAAAGATGCCAACTTATCTTTATTCTCTTTCAAGATATTCTGCAGAGCTGTTACCGTCCGTCTCTTTTGATACTTCAATGTTTGTTCTAACTCATTTTTTACTGGGACAACTAACTCAGCAGCACCAGTCGGGGTGGGGGCTCGTTTATCAGCCACGAAATCAGAGATCAGAAAATCGGTCTCATGTCCTACAGCAGAAACTATCGGGGTTTTCGCTTGGAAGATCGCTCTAGCGACTTTTTCTTCATTAAAGCTCCACAGATCTTCTATAGAACCTCCTCCTCTTCCGATTATGATCACGTCAACATCTTTTTTATCCAGTTTTTTGACGGATGAAACGATACTATCCGCCGCGCCTTTTCCCTGCACCAATGAAGGAACCAGTAATACATCTACGTTTTCGTATCGCTGTTTGAGGCCCTTCACCATGTCTCTCAGAGCCGCTGCTTCTTCCGAAGTGACGATACCTACTTTTCTAGGCAAGAAAGGAAGGTCTTTTTTATGTGCATCATCAAAGAGACCTTCTTCCATCAACTTCTTCTTCAGCTGTTCATAGGCAAGATAAAGTTTTCCGATCCCTCCCACGATCATCTCTTTTATAACGATCTGATACTGACCCCTAGGAACATAAAGACCAACATCGCCCCTACACAGAACTTCCATACCCTCCTCCGGTTCAAATTCCAGATCTTTATTATCGGAATGGAACATCACACTGTTGATCTCGCTCTTTTCGTCCTTTAAAACGAAGTACATATGTTTACTATCGTAGTGTTTGAAATTTGAGATCTCTCCTTTAACCCATATATCTTGTATCTCATCCTCCCTTCTCAAAAGTGATTTTACATACAAGTTAAGGTCCGAAACAGAGTAAATCTTGCGTTCAGGCTTTTTACCAGCGCCCGTGTTCACATCCATATATTTTGTTATACCATCTTAAGTATATAAAATTGTGGCGGGAGGGGAGGGTTCATCGAAAATAGGTTTCGTTTTTTGACAAATTACAAATATGATACCTCGGTTGGTGAAATGAAATGAAATCCGCACTGACAGGCACTCCAGGCGTGGGTAAAACCACGGTCTCTAAACTCCTGGAAAAAAAAGGATACAATATATTAGACCTCAACGAGTTCATCAGAGAAAACGATCTCATTGAAGGGGAAGACAGAGAAAGAGGGACTTTCGAGGTCGATACAGAGCTCTTGCTTAGAGCTTTCAATAGAGAAAAAGGCGAATATGACATCGTGGAAGGACACCTTTCACACCACCTGAAGATCTCACCAACTATAGTTTTAAGATGCTCACCTGAAGAGCTCAAAAATAGGATGGAGAAAAAAAGATGGGATCAAAAAAAGATCAAAGAAAACACGGAAGCTGAAGCGCTTGATATAATCCTAGTTGAGGCATTGGAATTGTGTGATCAAGTATACGAGATAGATACCACAGACAAAAATCCTGAAAAAGTCACCGAATGCGTTATAGAGATACTCGAAAAAAGATCTGATGATTATACTCCCGGCTCAGTAGATTGGTCCGAGGATTATTTTTTCGGGCGATAGTTTTTATTACTCCTTTCGATTGAAGAAACGATGGTATTGAACAAATATCGTGATCAGGCAGATACTGTCCTTGAGCCTTTAGCAAAGAAAATGTCATCTGTCGATCCAAACTTGATCTCGTGGTTATCGCTCCTTTTTGCTTTTGCGGCAGGACTATCATTTTTCTTTTACACCTCGGGAATGGAGATACTTGTCCTACTTGGAGGTGTATTCATCGTGATTAACTCCCTATTAGACGCCTTGGATGGGAAGGTAGCGAAGTTAACCGGGAAAGCCTCTCTTAAAGGTGATTTCCTTGACCATACGATAGATCGATATGCAGATATACTCATCTTGGGAGGTTTGATTCTAGGACCTCTCGTCGAAACTTGGATAGGGGTTCTAGCCCTAATCGGTGTGCTTATGACATCCTATATGGGTACACAAGCAGACGCTGTCGGTGTTTCAAGGGACTATGGTGGTATCGCCGGAAGGGCAGAACGTCTGGTTCTCCTGATATTAATTTCTCTGCTCTATTTCTCGTTGAGCGGTCCCGGTTGGAACAGTTATCACATCTGGGAAGTCGAATTGAACATGTTCGAATTGTTGATGATCTGGTTCGCCATATCTGGTAATCTGACCGCTATATACAGAGGATCGAATACTTGGTCATCTTTGGAAAAAAAATGAATCCGTGGTTTGAGCTGTTAGTCCTCTTCTTTATATTCCTCCCTATCTCCTTCCTCATCTTCTCCGGCTTTTCTCTTTTTGAATGAATAATATGTAAGGGGATGAGTCATCCATTCTTGATCACACAGGGAATCAGCACCAGAACATATACCGTTGGTCTTCATCAATGCACAACCAGGGGGCGAGTACTCCGTCCCAGATATCTCTCCGATAATATGTTCGATCTGGTAAGAAGCCAGTTCTCTATCGAAGTCAGGAGATTCCTGAAAATATGATATTATCTCTTCTTTAGAAAGGCCTACTTTTTTCATGAAGGCCGTCAAAGCGAACCTGGCTTCGTGAGAAAGATTCTCACCCTCCTGCTGCCTAGCCAATAGGTTTTTTATACAAGGAGAAAAATATTCATCCTCTACTTTCCCCAGATCAAGATCGGTTATCTCGGTCCTGGTCTCTTCAAGGACTTCTTCGATCTCTTTGATATCTTCTTCAAGATGATCCAATATCTGTTTAGAAACTGGCGTGGGCAATCCCTCGCATATGGAAGAAAAAACTTTTTCTTTGATTAGACGGATGAATCTCTTTTTGTCTAGAAAAATTTCTCCTTCTCTAAGGTCTTGGTTAACCATTTTCCATTCTGGCGATCTCAGTCCCTCTGTTATCTCTAAATAGTCCGTAAAATGAACTGCGATGTATTTTTCCCTTTTTCTGGCTCTTATATCTAGTTCCGCTGCCAGATCCAAGAGTTTTGCATCATCGTTTTCCCTAGATAATTCTCTAACAACTCTTTCAGATTCCCCTAGGCTGTATCTTCTTATCAAAAAATCATCCTCGATAGAAGAAACCAACATTCTAGCAACAGGATATGAAAACAATTCGTTTTCGCTCTCAAGCTCATCATCCATACCCTTTATCGTTACTCTGCCTTCTTTCAGTGCTTCAATAATACGGGCTTTACCCCGCCTTCTCACCGGCCCCCATAGATTATCCCCAAGAAGTTCTTCAAGGGATGGAGCCTCCTCACTGATATATCTCTTAGCTTTCTCCAAAAAAGGATAACGCGCCATATCCTCCAATGCCCAATCTACTGAATCACTTCGGACAGCCATTATCATTCCAACGGAAAAGGATTAGGAAACTCGTACTTAATTATTTTCTCACCTATTGTTGATTTTTGTAGATGACAAAGTTTTAATCTTTTCAATTATTTTCGATGAAGAGTGATAAGATGGTAGAAATCGTGTCGATAGATGCAAGGGAGATATTAGATTCAAGAGGAAATCCCACTGTTCAGGCTTTGGTTAAGACCAAAAAGTGTGTTGGAAAGGCTTCTGTTCCTTCTGGAGCTTCTACAGGTATGAACGAGGCTTTAGAGCTAAGAGATGAAAGCGATAGATATAGGGGTAAAGGGGTTCAAAAAGCGGTTGAGAATATAAAGAACCTGATAGCTTCGGAACTTTTAGGGGAGGATGTAACGGAGCAGATGAAGATAGATAAAAAGATGATAGAATTGGACGGAACAGAGGACAAAAGTAATCTCGGTGCAAATGCGATATTAGCTGTCTCATTAGCCTCGGCTAGAGCTGCTTCTAAGGAGGTAAATTTACCTCTTTACAGTTATATCGGAAGGCTAAACGATGTCACGCTTCCTATCCCTTTCATGAACGTATTGAACGGGGGCGAACACGCAGGTAACGAGCTTGATATACAGGAATATATGATAGCTCCAACGAAAACCGAAAATTTCAAAGAAGCTCTCAGAATAGGAGCAGAAGTTTACCATTCCCTAGGTGATATAATCGAAAAGGAATACGGCAGTTCTGCGACAAATCTAGGAGACGAAGGCGGTTATGCACCACCTCTAAGCGACCCAACTGAACCTTTCGATCTCATCCTGGAAGCAATTGATGATTGTGGTTACTCTGAAGAGATTGACCTTGCGATCGACACTGCTGCAAGCGAACTCAAAACACCTAAAGGATATGAATCTAGAGGGGAGATAGTGAGCTCTGAAGAGATGATCCAGTTCTATGAGGAAGTGGTTAAAGATTATCCATTGGTATCGATAGAGGATCCTCTAGGAGAAGACGATTGGAAAGGCTTCATCGAGATAACTCAACGGATCGGTGATGAAGTACAAGTAATCGGAGATGATCTATTCGTCAGCGATCCTGAATTGATCCAAAAGGGAATAGAAGAAGGTGCATGTAATTCGATCCTGCTTAAGGTGAACCAGATAGGGACCCTTACTGAAGCTATGGAAGCTGCCACTTTAGCTGTAGAAAACGGCTATAATGTTATGGTCTCTCACAGGTCAGGAGAAACTTCCGATCCTTTCATAGCAGACCTCTCCGTTGCCCTTTCTTCCCGGCAGATAAAGACCGGAGCCCCGGCTAGAGGAGAGAGAACCGCCAAATATAATAGACTACTGGCTATAGAAGAAGAGCTGGGTTATATTTCGAACTATGGGTTTTAAAACATTGAACCATATTTAACCTATCTATAGATCGGTATCAATCAAAATATTTACGGTGATTATTGCTCATCGACCCAAAAATATAAAAAGGAGTTTACGAATTTCGTAAATGATATATACTACCAATTGAATATTTAGCTCAAGAATAAGGTGAATAATATGGCGGAAGAAGGTCTAACAAAGGAACAAAAAGAGTTGGTCGACAAACTGATCAAAGCGGGAATCCAGAAAAATATTGCTCGAACCTTGGTCTTCGTTGCAAGCAGAGATGAAACTAGGAGCAGAGACATCGAAGACGCTACGAATCTGAGACAACCAGAAGTCTCGATTGCCATGCAGGATCTTAGGGGGCGAGGATGGGTAACCAAGAGAGACATCAAGAAAGAAGGAAAAGGTAGACCAGTTCACGGTTATCGATTGGATAAACCGATTGAGGAGATAGTCGAAGAGATAGAAGAAAAGGAAAAAGAGCGCATCGAAGAGATAGAGAAAAACTTGGAAGAGATAAAAGAAATAGTGGGCTCGGCATTTTAGTGTTGATCTAATTGATCAAACAGTGCTCTTCGTTGCCTCCTATAGGACTAAACCTCCTTAATCCAACTCTTCAAAACCCTTTCCCTCCTCTTTTCCTATTACGACCTTGTCGGTAATATCTAAAAATAACCCGTGTTCTAGTACTCCTGGTATAGAATTCAATTCTTTCGATAATTCTTCTGGTTCATCGATACCTCCAAAATCACAGTCGAGGATATTGTTTCCATTATCGGTCCTGTATACCTCTTCCTGATATGTTCTCAATTCAGTTTCGCATCCCAATCTTCTTACGCAGTCAGCGATCCCTTCATTCCATTTTGGAAGTATCTCTACAGGGAGATCAAAACTTATGCCCAATTTCTCCACTTTTTTAGATTGATCGACTATGATGATATATCTTTTTGAATTATATGCAATGATCTTTTCTCTCAAAAGAGCACCTCCTCCTCCTTTGATCAATCTTTTCTCTGGATCGACTTCATCGGCCCCGTCTATCGTTAAATCGATCTTGTTCGCTTCGTCCAACTCGACCATATCTATACCTGCAGCTTTAGCTCTTTTTGCTGTCTCTAAAGAGGTCGGTATACCTAAAATATCGAGATCTTCTTCTTGAATCCTATCTCCTATTTTTTGTATAGCGAACTTTGCAGTGGAACCAGTACCTAATCCAACCACCATCCTGTCTTCAACGTACTCAGCAGCCCTATAGCCCGCATTCTTTTTCTGTAGATCTCTATCCGTACTCATGATACCAACTGGGATATCTTGATCGAACTTATTAATATTTACTACTGACTTTACTGAAAGCTTGAAAATACGAAATCAGCCTAATGATTTAAATAATAGTAGTGCTTCAACATCATCTAAGAACGGTGGAAGCATGGCAAGATTTCCAGAAGCTGAGAAAAGACTGCTAGACAAGAAGGTGTGCATGAACTGCTATGCGAGCAATCCTGTGAAAGCAAAAAGCTGCAGGAAATGCGGCGAGGATAACCTTCGCATGAAAGCTAAAGAGAGCAGACGGTTGTAGAAACAAACTGAAGTTCTTCATTTATCAGCTGCTGTATTTACCTAATAATTTATACAGTAGATGACATCTTTTTAATCTTTAAATCCAAGATCACATTCTGGATTCGGACAGAATTCCCAAGGCTCTTTACTCTTTTTAGTCATCTTCTGGATAGGAGCTCCGCATTTTTCACACTTTTCTCCTGAATGGACTATATTACCTCTGCGAGGCAGCGGGTAAGTGTTTTTACAATCGGGATAGTTAGAACATCCGAGAAATCTTTTACCTTTGTATGAGCGTTGCTCTCTCATATCTCCACCACATTCATCACATTCGCCTCTAAACCTTTCTTTATTGTTGTACTTACACTTTATATCGATACACAATTTTTCCGTGTCTCCTCCGTGGTAAACTTTTATCATCGGAGAGCCGCATTCTGGACACTCATCATTATCAGGTTTAACGGTCCCCGAACGGGGGATACTGTAAGTATTCTTACAATCGGGATAATTACTGCATCCGACAAATCTTCCTCTTTTTGATTTCCTTATGACAAGAGTGCCGTCGTCACACTCAGGACAGACCCCAACAGCGTTTTGGTCTCTTAATGAACGTTTCAATTCCTTCCTGATCTCTTCTCTATCCTGTTTAAGAGATTTGATAACTTTTTCAAGCATCTCTCTTGATTCTTCTACCACTTTTTCCTTTTCTAGATCTGCCTCGGCGATCTTTTTCATGTCTTCTTCAAGGGTCCGGGTCATATCAGGTTTAGTGACCATCTCCGCGTGCTTTTCCATGGTTTTGATGACACTTTTCCCGGTGATAGTTGATCGGGGTACCTTTCCTTTGATGAAGTTCCTATTGTAGAGTTTCTGTATTATACCGTGTCTAGTACTTTTGGTGCCAAGACCTTTGTCTTCCATTATCTGAACTAATCTTCCTTGGGAATACCTGTTAGGAGGTTTTGTCTCTTTTTCCTCCATAGCTACGTCGGAGACTTTGACTTTTTCACCCTTCTCTACTGCGGGCATCTTCACTTCTTTTAGTTTGTAATACGGATAATATTTTCTCCAGCCGGCCTTTATCAGCTCATTACCTTTGGATTTGAACTCTTCTCCTTTTATATCAAATCTAGCTTTTCTTAGTCTCTTCACTCCATAAGGAGCTAAGGTTGCTAAAAAACGTCTCAATATCAGTTCATATACTTTCCATCTTTTTCCACTCAGATCATCTTTGGTGGCGGGTTTAATCGGATAAATTGGAGGATGATCAGTTGTCTTTTTTTTCCCTTTTGTCGCCCAGATCTTATCCTGTGATAGTAGCTCGTTTACTTCATCGGATAATTCTGAGCTTTTTAATTTCTTTAAGTGCTCTTCAAGATGCAAACTGTCAGGGTAGACAGTATTTTCTGTTCTTGGGTAGGAGATCCATCCTGCGGTATAAAGGTCTTCAGCGATGCTCATGGCCTGAGATGGACTCAATCCGATCTTATTTGCATCAGAAAGATATTTCGTTGTATTGAATGGAATCGGGGGCCAATCCTTCTTAGTTTTCTCTTCAAAGTGTAATGTTTGCGCTTCTTCGGCCTTTTCAACTGCTCGGTAAACTTTATCGGCTTTCTCTTTGTCCCATATCTTATCTTCTTCGTAAAAGGCTTTGAATTCGATATCCTTCTCCAGGATAGCAGTCAACTTCCAATATGGCTCAGGATCGAAGGATTCTATCTCATCATCTCTATCCACTATTATAGCCAGTGTTGGACTCTGGACCCTTCCTACCGAAAGGAAGTCATCTCCGTATTGGCCTGAAGCTTTAGAAAGAAAACGTGTTAGCACAGCGCCCCATGCAAGATCGACGACCTGTCTAGTGTCTGCGGATTCGGCAAGATTTATATCGAGGTCTTTCAGATCCGAAAAGGCCTCTTCAAGTTCATTTTTGGTGATAGAACTGAATCTCGCCCTCTCCATATCTACATTCTTTGTGGAACCTTCATTAGCTATCCTTGCAGCTTCTAACCCTATCAATTCGCCCTCTCTATCATAATCCGTAGCCACCACGATACGATCAACTTCCTTTCCCTTTTTCTTTAAAAGATTAGCTATCCTTTTGGCTGTCATCTTCTTTTCGGGTTCTACCCAAATCAACTCCTCTTCGTCGACCCTACTCCAATTGTTGTACTTTTTAGGATAATCGTATTGAACTATATGACCCCTAAGAGGGACGCATATATATTGCTCTCCATCTCTTTCAAATTCAAAATAGGGATGATTATAGTATGAATCCTGGGTCTGATTACCCCCTGAAAGTAGATAAGCGATACGAGAAGCGGCACTCTTCTTTTCACATATCAACAACGTAGTCATCGGATGCGGACTACTTGAGGTGAAGTATTTAATCTTTCCCATACGCTAAATCCGTGATTAGAATTCGGTTCAAGATCGATTGATTTTGATTCAAAAATGGAAAAAGACTAATAAACCGATTATTTTACTGATTTTTGAAAAAGAAGAAATAACAAATAGGATAAACTATATGTAGAAATACAAGATTAAACCTGGTGAGTAAAGGCTTATCCGAGGTAGGAGATGAGAAATTGTGTGGAAAATACCTTAAAGCTAGAAAACTTGCAAGAGAGATGGAGGAGAAAGCCAAAAAAACCGCTCAATTAAAAGAAGAAGCTAAAAAAAAGAAGGAGAAGGTAGAAGAACTTTTGAAAGCTTCTATGCAGATCGACATAGAAGTGGATGTCGAGATAGATGAATATGAAATGGAAGAAAAGATCGACGAAGCTAAAAAAGAGATCGATGGCAAGAACTTTGAAGAAGCTGAAAAAAAATTTAATGAAGTCATAGACCAGCTTCAAGAATGCAATTTTGCTAAATTCGAAAAAATCATCGAACCAGTAGAAAATTATATAGAGTTTGCCGAAAAAGATTCAAAATCTGAAGAATTAGAGGGAAAGATAGAAAGAGCTAAAGAGCTGATCGAAAAGGGAGAGATTGAAGAAGGGTTCGAGATAGCCGAAGAAACTAGCCAGGAAGTGGAAGAAACAATCGAGGAAAGAATAGGGGAAGAGTTGGAAGAGATTCAGTCATTAACAAGAACGATCGACCGATCAGGTGTCCCGATAGAGGAGATCGAGAAGATCATATCTAAAGCCGATTATGCCTACGATGCCAGCGAATATGAAAGGGCGATGTCTTTGGTAGAGGAGGCTAAAGAATCCCTAGATGAAGAATTATCGGACGATTTAGAAGATATGTTGAATTCATTTGAAAAAAGGATAGAAAAGTTCGAAAAGAAAGGAATGAATGTTTCTGAGGTCCAAGAAGATCTAGAAGAAGCGAAAAAAAGAGAGGATGAGGATGAATACCGAATAGCCCTCAAATATATCCAATCAGGAAATGAAAAATTGGATGAATTCTTTATAGATATATTGGATCAAAGTATCGAAGAACTGAAAGATGAGATTGATGAAGCTAAAGATATAGGAGCCTCTACTGAGGAGGTAGAAAAAAAGTTAGAAGAAATAAAAGAACTGAGGGAGGATCAAAGATTCCAGAAGATGAGTGGGCTCCTAGACGAAGCTTTTGAGGAGATAAGTGAAACAAAATTCAACATGGTTTTGAACACTATAGCCGATTCGCGAGATTATTTCATAAAGGCTAAAAATATAGGAGCCGATATCAAAGAGCCGATGGAACTTTTGAGCAAAGCTAGAAACTCCTTGAACGAAAGAAACTACAAAAAAGCTTTGGACTGGGCTGAAAAGGGCAGAGAAAGAGTAGAAGGGCTAGTGAAAAAATTTGAAGATTGTCAGGATGAAATAGAAGATAAGAAAACCAAGATGGATGAGTTAAAAAATATCTTGGACATCGATCTTTCAGAAGAAAGAGATACAATAGCAAAGGCAGAGTCGAAGTTGATGGGTGAAAAATACGAAGAGGCTAAATCTATCCTTGAAGAGTTCGAGGAAGTCTTCGATAAAAAAATTTATGATGAGATAATGGAGCATATCGATGAGCTAGACAAACTCATTATGACTGGTTCTGAGATTGATGTTAAGACTGAAGATACTTCTCATGAATTTAATCAAGCGGTTGAAAGTTCTAAATCTTCAAATTTCATAGAAGCTGCTCAGACGATAAGAAAGACAAAGAATAAGATGGTGGAGAGGATAGAAGATGAATTGGGGAGTATGATCCAAGATATAAGGAAAAGCCTGAATATGATAGAGGATATCGAAGAGAATCAAAGAGGGGATATCCAGGATTTATTGGGGAAAGCAGATAATAAACTATCCTCTGGAAGATATGATGAGGCCGTGAGATTGGCAAAAGAAGCAGAAGAACAGCTAGATTTGGCTCAGATCGGGAGCGCTGAAAAACATGTCCAAAAAACCATCGATCTTGTTGAGCGTCTAGAAAAGATCGATATAGAGGATGAGGAATTAGATCTTTCGTCCTATAGAGAGAGGATAGATGGAGCAAAACAAAAATTGGAGGACAAAGAACATGTCCGAGCTGTTGATGATGTAGATCAAATGAGGGAAGAGCTGAACGAAGAATTAGAAGATAAGGTGGAACAGTTGTTCGAGGGGGCAAAAAAAGAAACAGTGGTAGCAAAAAAAATCGGAGTCGATATCGAGGACTTTAGAATGAATTTGATCGAATGCAAGAAAAAGATAAAACAAAACAACCATCTAGAAGCTGCACAGATCGCCTTTGACGTTAAAGAGGGTGCTAAGGAACTCCATAAAAAAAGAAAGGAAGCCTATGATATGATTTCCGAAACTACTTCAAAGCTAAAATCGATGAAAGAGGAGGGGAAAATCGACGATATCTCAGAACTTAAAGATTCTTTGAAGACAGCTAAAGAGGATTTTGAAAACAAAGATTATTCATCAGCAAAGGAAAGAATCGAAGAGATCGACTTGAAAATATCTAGTATGAGAAAAATGGATATATTCGGTAAGAAGAAAAATGAGATATTTAACAGGATGAGGGAGTTCGAAAGTCATAAGTTTGGCATAGAGAGCTTCGATGATATAAGGCAAGAAATCGAAGAGATCGAGTCAGATGCGAAAGCTGAGGAAGCATATTCTAAAGCCTTGATGAAGTTGGAAGACTTCGGGAAGAAGATCGATGAGAAAGTTAAAGAGATCATAGAAGATCGATTAGATGATATCAGGAACACCATAAAATCAGCAGAAAAATTAGCCATGGATACCCAAGAAGTGTGGGAGCACGTGAAAGAAATCAAAAAATCTGTAGAAGAAGAAGATTATAAAGAAGGCTTAAAGATATTGGAAAAATGCTACAAAAAGTTAGAAAAACTCAAAAGCAAATACGAAAAGGCACAGGATTTTATCGAGAAAACAGAGGATGAACTTCAAGAAGCTGAAAATATAGAGGCTGACGTTGAGGAGGGGAAAGAAGCCCTAGAAAAAGCGAAAGCCGCATTCAAAGGTCATCGATGTGAAGAAGCTTTACAGAGAGCGAAAGAAGCAGAAAACAGTTTGAGAAAAGCACAAAAAGAAAAGGTCGATAATATAATTAAAAGGTTCAAAGAAAAAGTTTCATCCTTGAGAAGAGACCAAGATACTGCCCTTGCTAATAATCTTTTAAATAAAGCACAGAAAGCGAAAGAAAAAGGTTCATACAAGGAGGCCATAAAGTATTCGATGCAGAGTGAGGGTGAGCTGGAGAAGATGGAACTTCAGCAATCTGTATCGAAGAGGAGTATCTCGAAAGCAGAAGAAAAGATAAAGGAGGCAAGAGAGAAAGGACTCTTGATCAACGACCCAAAAAGAGCATTTCAGGAGGCAAAGAACTCATACCAAAGCGGCTTTTACGTTAAGGCATTCGAGAAAGCTTTAGAAGCTAGTCAAGAGTTGAGTCATTCTATCAAAGATTTTGAGTACACAAAAAGATTCTTAGAGAATATAGAAACTGCGATATCGGGATTGGAAGAAGAGGGTAGAGAAATAACTGAACTTGAAGACATCAAGGATGAGGTAGAGCAGGAATACAATAAAGGAGATTATGAAGCGGCTAAATCAAAGGTTAAAGAGGCTGAATACGTTTTTCAACAAGAAAAAGAAGCATTGGTGAACTTCATATCTGAAGCAGAAGAAAAGATCGATGAGTATGGGGCGAACGATGAATCTGATCAGAAGATAGATAGAGCTTGGACCCTTGTAGATCTAGATCAACCACTAGAGGTCATCTGTTTGATAAATAAAGCGAAACAAGTTTCTGGTTTACAGATGCTAGAAGGATATGAAAACACTATCGAAAAAGTTCAAGGGCTGGTCGAAAAGGCTAGAAAATTTGGAGCTTCTGTAGAAGTTGTAGATAAGGAGATCAAAGAGGCAAAACGAATGGAAGAAAATGAAAATTTTGAAGATGCACTCGAAAAGGCCAAGGATGCTTTAGAAAGTGTAGAAAAAGCTCTTGAGCCCTACAGCCCAAAGATAGATGTGGAAGTGTCTGAAGCCCTCGATCTATATCGATGGAATTCCACTAAAGTCAAATTGGAAAATACCGGAAACGGTTTCGCTAACGATATTGGTCTGGATATGAAAGGAGGGGAAATCGAGGGTTTCGATGTAAAAGACAAGATGAGAGCAGGAGAAGTGATCGAAATAACAGGGATGATAAAACCGATAAACGAAAACGCAAAGGTCATCGGAAAAGCTCACAGGGTGTTCGATCAAAAAGAATTGATAGACAAAACAGATATCAAAATCAAAGGTGAAGAGACCGAAGAAGAAAAGACGATATGTGAAGCATGTGAAAATGAGATCAAAGGGTCCGATAAATTAAAATCCTGTAAGGATTGTGGGACTCCGTTCCATAAAAAATGTCTGGAGGGAAAAGAGATATGCCCGATTTGCGGAGAAGGTCTGAAGACCGAGGAAAAGAAGAAAAAAAGAAGGTTGGACATGGGTCTAGGATAGATGAATATACATCATCGACATATAAAAGTCTACTTTTACACACCTGTTGTGCTCCCTGCTTAACATATACCTATAGAGAATTCGATAGTAAATTTGAGGAAATAACGGCATTGTGGTTCAATCCAAACATCCATCCATTCAAAGAATATGAAAGTAGATTTTCAGCTTTGAAAAGATATGAGGAGAAAACAGGTCACGATGTTATCTATATCGACATTTACGATCTAGAAGGTTTTTTAGAAGGAATATCGGAGATGGAATCTAGATGCAATTTCTGCATCGAGTGGAGATTCAGAAAAACAGCTGTTGAGTGTGTTAAAAGAGGATTCGACTCATTCTCCTCCACATTGATCCTATCCCCATATCAGGATCATGATCGTTTGAAAAGGTTGGGGAAAAAGGTTGCAAAGGAAGAAGGGATAGAGTTCATATATGAAGATATGAGGGATGGTTTTGAAGAGCACCATCAGTTAGCCGATGAGATGAATCTTTATAAGCAGGGCTACTGCGGCTGTATATTCAGTGAAAAAGAGAGATATCAAAAGGATTTAAAGTGATCCTTGTCTTATCCTTCTCTGTAAAAAGAACCTTCTCCTCCTCTCTCTTCGATCTTCTTTACCGCCTCTTGAGCCTGGTCTTCGAAGATCTCCTCAGCTTTCTTGTAATCCTCTGACTGTATTTCCACCCTGTATTTTGGTGCAGCTACATAATTAACTTCCACTTTTGAATCCTCTGTATCCTCAAAAGCTGAGAGGGCGTAATTGATATCATCGATGCCGTCCGGGTTCGTAGAAGATATCTCCACAAACCCATCGATACTTACGTACGGAGGAGATATATTTTCTTCAGCTACATCAATAAAATGATCGATCCAATCCCCTTCAAACCCATCTTTCGCCAATATTTCCGGGTCTAAAGAACACTTTTCGAAGGCTTTATAGAGACTTCCGTACTTATCACTCAATTCAAAAGCGAATTCTTCATAACACTCTTCCTTGTCTTTACCAAACCTTTCCGCTACGATACTTAGAAGATTATCGGCCTTCTTCTGATTCTTCCAAGCCTGTAATTTTTCTCTCTTCTGATGTTCATTCACTTGTTTCAAGGAAAGATCGATATGTCCTTTGTGTTTATCAACACGTAAAACCTTACAGACTCTTTTTTCCCCTTCCTGTATATGATCCTTGATCCTCTTCACCCATCCAGAGGATATTTCAGATATATGGACGAAACCCTCTTTTCCATCGTACTCTTCCAAAGTCAAAAAAGATCCAAAATCTTTTACAGTCTTTACATTACATATGACGAGTTCGCCTTCGCTAGGCCATTCATACTCTTCCGTTGAGGTCATGCTCCGCCCTCTTCAGGAGGTTCGATCTCTTCGATTACCTCTGCCTCGAACTTCCCTCTGCCCCCTGTCGGCTTTGCCAAAGAAGCTCCACAGACCTGACAGTCTACCTGTTTCGAGAGCCGCTTGAAGGTTACCTGTTCGTTTTCACAATCCGAGCATTTTATCTTAACAAATTTCTTTTCAGACATTTTTACACCTCGATATCGCTTCAACCTTCGAACTCGAATCGACCGGCTCGCTGACTTTTTTTCTGCCAGCTCTTTCCACACTCTGTACAGGTGTAAATCAGATAAACTCTTTTTACAGGTTTACCTGGGCCGGAGGGTTTAGACCACGGAAAACCTCCGTAGCCGGAAGTGACTCTCCTAAAACGCCTCTGACCTTTTCGTAGTTCGCTCCCGGGCCTGTTCTTTCCCTTGCTCAATTCCATCTGCGTGTGCGTGTCACAGTTAGGACAGTAATCTTTTAATTTACGTGGTTTCTTCATAGTGAAAAGTCCAAACAACGGTCCACTATTAAAACCTTACCCCATTTCCATTTGGAATTTTTGTATTAAAAACTTATATACCACATGGCCCTAACAGAGTGTTGCTAGGTCTAACCGGGGCGGTCGGCGTGCCCTTATACACCGAAATCGTCGATACGCGGGGGTGACCACTAGGGGCGGTGTAATCAGCCCACCATCGAGCCAGATCCAGACGATGAGACTTCGTCCTTCGGGATCGGAGGTGACTTGAGTGACGATCGGAGGGTCGTCCCTCTTGTCTTAGCCAGGTTAACCAGGCCAGGCCCGGAAGGGAGCAGCCGATACCTGGGCTGCCGATGCTCGAGGGATAGCGGGGTCGAGGATGGATCTGGGGTCACTTGATGGTGAGCTGAGCACCCACCCTAGTGACCTAGCACTTAACAACTCTCTTTCAGTCGTATTTTGTACAGATATAAATCCCTATAAGCGTGATCGTCCCTCCAAGAACCGTCAATCCTGGAGGGATCTCTCTAAGGATCAGAAATGCAAGAACTGATGCTCCCATGGGTTCCCCTAAAAAACTTACAGATATTATCCGGGCTTTGACATGTTTTAGACCCCAATTAAAGAAAGTATGACCAAATACAGTTGGGATAAGGGCTAAAGCGAAGAACAGCAGATATTCTCTTGCCGGGTAAACAGCGAAGGTGGTCGAGAAAGGTAAAGAGAATATTGCGAGGAAAATAGAGCTGAAGAGATAAACCACGAAGGCATAAGGAATCACGTCCATCTTCTGTCTTATCTTTCTACCTCTCAATATGTATCCCGCCATAGCTATCATGCCCAGGAGAGCCAGCATATCACCAAAGAATGCCCTACCGCTGACTCTATAATTGGAAAAAGTCATCAATACCACTCCTATCAAGGCTATGCCTATCCCGGAATAAGCTTTCAAAGAAGTCCTCTCCCCGAGATACCAACTGGATATCCAAGCGACAAGCAAGGGATGTGTACTCACCAATATCGAAGATGATGCCACGGAAGTGTGATCGAGAGAAGCTATCCAAGATGCAAAATGTATAGCCAAAAACAGTCCTGTTGTTATCAAAGTCAACCATTCTCTTTTGGTAGTCTTTTTCAGAGACTTTAGATGAGGAGGTATGAATATCCCAAGTATAGCAGCGGAGAAGAACATCCTGTAGAAAGCGACCGCTATAGGATGAGAACCGGAGAGCCTTATGAATATTGCTGCGAAGGATACCGCCACAATAGCGATCGGTATCACGGTATGAGCGGTTACCTTTTTACGATCTTTTCCTTCCAATAGATCCCTTATAGACTGCATCTGACGCTCTTCTAAAATGCTTTGTATAAATCAATCTTTCTACTAACTTCGAACGAATATTTTTAATAAGTTCATGACTATTCGATATATTGGTTAAGAAAATGAATAGGGGATTAGATGAAAAAAATATGCCTTTACACCTTGATGAAACTTTAATAGCTAGTTTAAAAAATAAAAAAGGGGTGTGTTTAGTCGACGGAGAACACTATCCTCCCGTCACCAAAGCCACGCTCCAGGCTATTGAAAAAAAAGGCGTTGATATTTCTGCACTGATATTTTTAGGAGGAACTGAAAAGATCGAAGAACCTTTAGAGGAGTTAAAATTCGAAGATCTGGATGATGACCTTAAAATTTACTCAGGGGAAAATATCCTTGAAACGATAGAAAAAGTTCTGAACGAAAAAGAAGTAGACCTGGTCATCGATCTTTCGGATGAGCCTATTGTAACTTATGAAGACAGATTCCAGATAGCTTCTTCAGCTATGGATCAGGAAACCGGCTACCTAGGCTCAGATTTTATCTTAAGGCCACCAGTACAGGAAGAAATCCTAGAAAAGCCGAGTCTATCTATAATCGGCACAGGAAAAAGGATAGGAAAAACAGGAGTGAGCGTATCTATAGCCCGGATATTGAAAAAGAAGGGTTATGATCCAGTTATAGTCTGCATGGGTCGTGGAGGACCGCAAGAGCCAGTTCTCATCGATACGAGCGATAAGAAAGTCGATGCGGATACTCTTTTGGAGTTGTCTGAAAGCGGAAAACATGCAGCCTCAGACTACCTTGAAGATGCTCTACTCGCCGACGTTCCCACCATCGGATGCAGAAGATGTGGAGGAGGTCTGTCAGGCAATCCTTTTTCTTCAAATGTGTTGAAGGGAGCTGATATGACCAACGATCTTCCTCAACGATTCGTCATAATGGAAGGTTCTGGATCTACTTTACCACCGGTGAAAACTGATTCTAGGATAGTCCTTATCGGGGCAGCACAACCATTAGATCATATCATCAAGTATTTCGGCCAGTACAGGATCAAAACTTCTGATCTGGCGGTGGTGACCATGTGTGAAGAACCTATGGCGGGGGAGGAGAAGTTAAACAAGATCAAAGAGGGAATAAAAAATATCAAGCCAGAACTCGATTACCTCCTCACGAAATTCAGGCCAGAACCATCTGAGGATATCTCAGGTCAAAAGGTGTTTGTTGCTTCTACAGCCCCTGAAACGATATTGCCAACTATTGAGACATACCTCGAAAAGAATTTTCACTGCGACGTTGTTGGTTCTACCAACAATCTATCAAATAGGAAAAAATTAAGAAGTGATCTAGAAGAGGGGATGAGATCTACTGATCTACTCCTGACTGAGATAAAAGCAGCTTCTATCGATATTGCTGGAAAGTACGCTAAAGAAAGAGGTGTGGACATAAGCTTCATGCACAATGAGACCCTTGTCATAGAGGGGACAAAAAACAGTCTAGAAGAGGCGATAATCCCTTTATGCGAGAAAACCTTAAAGAAAGGTGATAAAAGATGAGGTGCGTGATTAAAGAAGGAAAACGATATCCCTTTTCTAAAGGTATACTAGCTAGCTCTCTAGAGATAACGGGACTCTCCATCGATGAGACCTACGATATAGTAAAAGAGGTGGATAAAGACCTGAAAGATATAGATGAGATACCTTCAAAAGAGATAAAGGAAAGAGTTTGCGGGAAACTTTTAGACAGAGGACTGACTAAAGAAGAGAGATTTTACAGGGTAACAAGAAAACTTCGGTATCTGGAGAAACCACTTCTTTTAATGATAGGAGGGGGAGCAGGAGTAGGGAAATCAACACTTTCTGCTGAGCTCGGGCATCGGTTGGACATAACAAGGATAATAGGCACCGACACTGTAAGGGAGATAATGAGGACGATGGTATCCAAAGAATTAGTACCAACACTCTACGAATCTACTTTCAACACAGATAAAAAGGTGAAAGCCCCATTTGTCAAAAAACGTTTGATATACGGTTTCGATCGGCAGGTCAGCGTGGTCAGTACTGGTGTTAAAGCCGTAATAGATAGAGGTGTGAAGGAAGGCCTTAATTCGATTGTTAACGGCGTCCACGTAGTTCCAGGCTACCTTGATATGGATAACCGTGAAGATTGTTTCGTTTTCCAATATGTTCTAGAGGTCGAAGATCTAGAAGAGCACGCAAAGAGATTTGAGATGAGAGCTGAAGGAAGCCATAGAGATCCCGATAAATATATTGATAAGATGGAAAAGATAAGAGATATACAAGAATACATCATACAGCAGGGTGTAGAGAATGGAGCTAAGGTCTTGACGAATAAAAAGATGGAAAATACTATCAGGATGATAGTTGAAGATATAATAACAGAGTTGGAACCGGTGATAAAGGATGGTTGAAGAACTACCTAAATTTCATGAGATAGAAAATCCTGTACGGACATTTATGAGTAAGAGGGTCTTCGGTGTGGATTCTGAGACATCGATACAGGAAGCGGCTGAAAAGATGGTAGAGTTCAATATCAGCAGTTTAGTCGTGGTAAAAAATGATGAGATCATCGGTCTTATCACTAATGATGACCTGAAGAAAAGAGTTGTAGCGAAGGGACTAGATTCAACTACAGAAGTTGAAAAAATCATGACGAAAGAGCTTATCACAGTCGATATAGATACTTCCGTTAAAGAAGCTCTTGAGATAATGGCAGGCAAAAATATAAAACATATCCCTGTCAAGGAAGATGGAGAAATAGTGGGTATGCTTACATTCAGCGACCTTATAGATTTTGAGAAGCAGAAGCTGGAAACTCATATATCGAGGGAATGAAATGAAGATACTCCACATCTCCGATACACACATCAACGGCTCTAAACATTTCGAAGAAAATTCTCTAAGAGAGATATTAGCTGAGGTTGAAAAAGAAAGATATGATCTCATTATACATTCTGGAGACGTCACACAGGAAGGAAAGGAGAATCATTATTTAAAAGCTAAAAAGATATTTTCAGGGATTGATATCCCGATGGTTGTGATCCCAGGAAACCATGATAAAAGGAGTGGAGGGATATCGCTGTTCAAAGATCATATCGGTGACCCTAACGGGGTAAAAGAAACCGAAAGTGGCGTGGTGATATACGTGGACAGTGGTGTGCTTGATAGTGACATAGGAAGGGTGGGTATGACCAAATATAACATGATAAATAGAGCTCTAAAACTACATAATGATAAAGATATAAAAATAATCGCGATGCATCATCATACCTTGCCTATCCCGATGGCCGGCAGAGAAAGGAACGTTCTTTCTAATGCAGGTGATCTTTTGGAACTCTTTCTAAGATACGATGTAGATCTGGTCCTTTCTGGCCACAGGCACTATCCCAATGTTTATCATGTTGATGGAACAGTTTTTGTGAATGCAGGCACCGCATCAGGGAAAAAAACGAGATACGGAGATGTGAATTCCTATAATGTTATCGAGATAGACGAAGAAAAAATGAAAGTGACTACCCACCGGATCGGTGAAAACAGTGATACTGATGAAAAAAAATATTTCAGGAAAGAAAAGCGAGTATTCCATGACTTTGGAAAGAGAAAATTTAGATTGATCCATACCTCAAATTCTTTCATCTCTTCTTCTAGAAAGTTCAAAGAGAAGCATTTTTTCAATGCTTTAAATAAGATAAATTCGCTTGAGGGGGATGTATTAGTGCACTGCGGAGGGATAGTTAAAGAAGGGATCCCAAAAGATTACGACGTTGCAAGTGCCTACATGTCCAAGTTCGATGTTCCTGTGGTTTACAGTCCCGCTGGTAGAGACATAAACTACTTGGGCTATGAACTGTTTGAAGAGCATTTCGGAGAAATAGATCAAAAATTTCGTGATAAAGATATTTACCTGAGAGGTATATCTTCGGCGCAGTACGATTCACCTATCGGGATCATCGGTGAAACGGGGAGAGAAAGACTTTTCACGGAATTTAATGAAGTGGATGAATCTTTCAAAGGCATCTTCCTTCACCATAACGTACTTCCTATCCCTCACGCAAGAGAAAAAGGTTTATTGGAAGATAGTGGTGATTTTTTGAGAAGGGCAGTAGATGAAAAGGTGGACCTTATACTTACTGGAACTTCCTCTCATCCTTTTGCAGCTAGGGTAGGAGAGACCGTTGTAGTAAACGCCAATTCATTGAGCAGCGTTTACCAGAGAAGCCTTTTCGGTAACTCTTTCAACGTGATCGACGTTTATGAAAAAGTGATCGTAGTTTCGGAGATAAACAGTCTTTGGGGTGCGAGAAGGGTGCTTGGTATATGGGAAAGGAACAATGCGTAGAAAAACCCTAAATGTCTTATCTTACGCTTTATTTATGTATATATGCACGATTGGACCGAAAGATTGAGTGCAAGATTTCCTGAATATAAGGATCAGATCACTTTTTCTACCGTGATACCTCCGTCTGAACCCGAATACGGAGAGAGTGAAGAACTATCTAGGTATATAAAAGAAAAGTTAAATGAAAATGATATCAAACTCTACTCACACCAATCTAGAAGCGTTGATCGATTTTTAAATGGAGAAAACATCTGTCTTGCAACGGGTACCGCCAGCGGTAAAACATTGGCGTATGCTCTATGCTCGGCTCAGATCATGCACAATAACCCAAGATCGAATTTTTTGATCCTTTATCCCACCAAGGCGTTGACACGAGACCAGAGGGTTGAACTCGAAGAAATATTTTCTATCCTTGAGATGGACATATCTATAGGGATTTACGATGGTGACGTGAGTCCAGATGAAAAAAAGAGGGTCAGGGAAAATGCCGATATAATATTGAGCAATTTTACAGGACTCAACCTCTATCTGGCAAATCATGAACTTTGGAGTGGATTTTTTGAATACCTTTCTGGAGTGATCATAGATGAAGCTCATCACTATACAGGGCTTTTCGGGATGCACGTGGCCTGGATAATCAGGCGTTTGAGAAGGGTTGTGGATTATTATGCTGGAAAAAGCCAGTTCATACTTTCAAGCGCTACTCTAGGTAACCCTGAAGAGCATTCTAAAAACCTCGTCGGTGTGGATTTCACTGTGATAGAAAAAGATTGCAGCGGGAGGTGTGCCCGGAACCTTATATTCTGGAATCCACCGACTATCGACGAACGTGTTGGGGAAAAAAGGAGTACCCACAGAGAGAGTAGCGATCTTTTGGCACATCTTGTGAATGAAGGCCTGCAAACTCTTATGTTCGTTCCCTCCAGGAAGATGGCTGAGCTGCAGAGTTTATGGTCTTCTGAGAGGTTAAAAGAAGAGTACGGTGATCCAGGAGTTGAAGTGATTCCATATCATGCAGGCCATACTAAAAATAGTAGAAGGGAAACAGAAGAGAGATTAAAGTCAGCAGAACTAAGTGGTGTAGTCTCTACAACAGCACTTCAATTAGGAATCAATATCGGGAGCATCGATGCAACACTACTTTCGGGTTACCCAGGAAGCAGGATCGATTTCTGGCAGCAGATCGGCAGAGCCGGTAGAGATCCTAGTGGAGGTGAAAGCGTATTGTCTGTTATGGTGCCTTTTAATAGTTCTCTTGATCAGTTCATAGTGGAAAATCCTGATCATCTTTTAGAGAAAAGTATAGAAGATGCAGTGATCGATCTTTCGAACAATCAAATATTCTCTAAACACATGTTGGCTTCCGCATCTGAACTTCCTTTGAAAGAGAAGGATGTTGAATTTTTTCCTCCAAAATTTAAAGCCGCTGCGGAGATGTGGAAAAAAGAGGGGAGTATATCAGGGGACCTAAAAACAGGATACCGTCATGTAAAAGATGATATGCCCCAGCAGGATATAGATCTTTATTCAGTCGGAGATGAGAATTTCGAGGTCTTTATTAGAAAGGACAGTGAAGTAAAGAACCTTCCTGAAGTTGAGAAGAGCAGAGCTTACAGGGACCTGCATCCTGGAGCTATTTACCTATATCAGGGCGAATATTATAAAGTGGTAGATTTCGATGACGGCATGCATCCATCTATAACTCTCGAGCAAACCGATACGTCTTTTTATACTGTGACTCTTAGGAACACCGATATATTCGACGTGGAAAAAGAAGAAGAAAAATCTCTAGGAAAAGTTAAGCTCTGCAGAGGAAAAGGAAGCGTTAGTGTCAATTATTTTGCCTATAAGAAAAAAAGACTGTCTAACGACAATGTGATCGGCACTGAGAAAACTGGACTCGAACCCGTCAGATTAAATACACATCTGACTTGGATCGAGATTCCCTCTGAGGTGAAAATGAGATTGGTAGATGATGATATCGAGGATGGATTGGACAACATGGCTTATGATGGGGCTCTTCACGCATCTGAGCACGCTCTCATCAACATGATGCCAATCTTGATGTTGGTGGACAAAAAAGATGTGGGCGGTCTATCTACTCGTTCTCATCCTGGTTCAGATAGTGAAGGTGGGACGATCTTCTTATATGATGGTGTTGAAGGTGGAGTTGGTTTCGTTTACGATGCCTACCAAAGGTTCGGTGAGTTGGCAAGAAAAGCTGAAAAAAGGTTGAGGAACTGTACCTGTGAAAGCTCCAAAGGCTGTCCCGCATGTACTTTTTCAGCTAACTGCGGTAATGACAACACACCTTTGAATAAAGAGTTGGCAGCCGAACTTTTGAAAAAGATGTATTAAGAATAATAGTACTCTAATCGTTAAAAAATGTTGGAAAAAACAAGAAAAAGAAAGGGGTTTTTGATTTTGTGTTTGGTTAGCTATTTTACTCTTCGAAGGATTCGGTTTCTCTAGTCTCTTCTTTCACTGGTTCATTTCCGCCTTTTTTCATCATCACCGCGAAGACTGCTATTATCACTGCAAGTATCGCTAAGACCATTCCGACTATTCCTAGGTTTCTAGCCATATCTACATCGTCTTCAAGGTCTGAAATGTCGTCTTCGATATCTGCTATGTTTCCTTCGATGTCTTCTATTTCCGCTTCAATGTCTTCAATGTCTCCTTCGATGTCTTCTATTTCCGCTTCAATGTCTTCTATGTTTCCTTCAATACCGTCTATGTCTCCCTCAATGTCGTCTATGTTTCCTTCAATGTCATCTATGTTTCCTTCAATGTCATCTATGTTTCCTTCAATGTGGTTTATGTCTCCTTCAATGTCGTCTATCTGGGCTTGGAGATCTGACTCAACGTCATCTAATTCATCGTCTAAATCGTCTATCTGATTTTGAAGTTCTGTCTCAATGTCATCTAATTCATCAAACAAATCGTCTATCTGGGTTTGTAGACCTGTCTCAACGTCATTTAAGTCATCTCTCAAGTCATCTAGTTCATCATTCAATTCCTCTAGCTCAGGTAGATACAGTGCATAAACCGTAGCTTCTGCGACAATCTCCTCATCATCCATAGCCTGAACTGTGAATACATTTTGTCCTTCTATGAGGTCAGTCTCGTATACGAATTCTCCGTTATCATCAACAGATACAGATGCATCGTTAACGTACACATCTAGATTTGGATCGGTCTCACCATGGATTGTGAACTCTTCATCATAGGTTAGACTTTCCACACCGTCTTCTGGACTAAATATCTCTAGTTTTTCCTCTATAGTGGATACCTCAAAGACCCTAGTCTCAGTATATCTGTTCCCAGCTCCATCAGTAGCTCTGACCTGTACAACGTGAGTACCATCCTCTAATCCAATAAAGGTGTAGTCTGTATCAGTTCCGATATCGTCCCAATCACCGTAGTTTATCCGTATCTCGTAATCGATGTCTCCTAGATATTCGTGTCCTTCCCATTCTACAGTCACCGTATCCTGCTCTATTATCACATAGTCCTCTTCTGGAGAGGTTATGTCAAAGGCTTCAACAGGTGGATTCACTATGACTGATATCTTATCTGTATCAGTGTTACCCTCTTCATCGCTAACCTCGAGATATACATCGTAGGTTCCTTGGTATGGGAAGACGTAATCGACGATCTCTCCTTCAGTTGTATCATAGTATCCTTCCGCTTCACCAGAAATTCCTTCAATCGACCAGCTCCAATCTTCTACTCCGACATTATCCGTGGAACCAGATCCGTCTAGCTCATATTCGACTCCTACTCTTGTTTGATCAGATGTGCCTGCATCTGCTACCGGATCTTCAGTATCTATGGCATAGATTTCATCCCATGCTTCGGCGGAATTACCATAAGCGTCAGTTACTGTTAGAGTTATGTCATAATAGAGAGCGTACTCCAAAGGCTTCTCTATCACTGGTTCGTAGAAATAGTATGTCTCGTCGTATGGATCGACGATCTCCCATGTGTAGTTTTCGATTCCTGCGTTATCGGATGGTGGGTTATACGATTCTGTTGCATTCAGTGTTATGGTGTCGCCCTGGTAGTAATCTGGTTCCTCTTCGATGTGGAATTCGGCATGCGGTTCCACATCATCTTCTAGATGGAATGACCAACCGTATCCTTCTGGTACTGCAGCTGGGTCACTAGTATACTCTACTGCATTAGCGAACATCTGGTTCGCTTCTTCGGACCAACCCGGATCGTCGGCTTCTCCAAAGAATCCTATTCCCTTAGCTGGGAGCAGGACTTCATTCCTATCTTCACAGACGCCTACCGCTGGTCCTCCATATCCTCCACCGTAATCTTTCTCAGCGAGTATTTCTCCACTGTATTCATCGAACCATGAACCCCAGTTAGTGGTTCCGTCGAACATCAACACTTCATCTCCTTCTTCTCCAATATCTTCGAATATCGGATGATCTTCGAGTATCTCTAGATATTGTGGTGGGTTCGTACCAGTTCCTTCAGAATCATGGTATCCAGGATCATCTCTTACGTTGTGTAGCTGAGTAACTCCGTCAGAATAACCTTCTTGACTAGCGCCAACATGTGTATCTAGATAGACAACTCCTTGTCCGTCTTGTAGATTGTCTAGGAAGTCTTCAGCAGCCGCTTCAGAGTCTGCCTCTGTATACTCATACCTCTGTATAACAAATGTATCATAATTGTCTATCTCATCTATAAGCCAATCGTCCCAGTGTTCGTTATCTTCGTTCCACAATGTTTCAACGTTGTATTCGTCGTCTGGTAAGTAGTCTTCCAGTTTATACTCGATCTCATATTCTTGCCAGTTGTCCGCATCGACTACTGCAACGTCAACTTCGTCGCCCATCAATTCTTCGTCAGTCGGCTCTTCATCGATCTCGTCACCAGTTACTGGGACTTCAACATAGGCTTCAAGACCCCAAGCACCAAGACCTGACTCCTCCCAGTTCGCTGGGTCATGAGGATCTTCCCAAGTGATCCATTGTCCTTCGTCGGGATAAGAAGTATCATCTATTCCAAATGGGAAATGACCATCGCCGGGATCATCTATGTGCATTACTATCCAATACTCATCTTCCTCTATCATGACATCTTCGTCAAGTTCGAGTTCGACCCAACCTGCTCCTTCTGGGTTATATTCCTCTGTCTCTGTGAGCCATTCTCCTGGTGCTCCTCCATCATCTTCTGCTATGTAACCATAAGCCCAGTCGCCAAATTCACCAGTGTCATCGTCATAGTCATAATAAGCGACTTCTGAGATGTATCCTCCTATATCGTCTGATAGGTCCAATCTCATGGCACCGTACCAGTCAATTGGATCTGGTCCTACACCTCCGGCATTATCAGCTTCAAATCGATGGTCTGCTTCGTATAACCAGCGCCATTCTCCTTCTAATTCACCAACATGTTCAAAGTTAGCTGTTATCTCTTTATCCGAATCCATAGTGACAGTTATCTCTTCTTCAGTACCTTCATAATCACCAGTCCATTCGGTAAATTGCCATTCAGCGTCCTCAGGTATCGCTTCAAGATCCACATCAGTACCTTCAATGTAGTTGTCCTCTTCTGGATCGATCTCAACTGTTCCTTGGCCAGCAACATCGACATCTAAAGTATACATACCTGGGTTTATACTACCCATGTTGTAATCTTCGTATGTTACCATCACGTACCAGTGATTATCGTTAGCCATCCTTTCTTCTTCTAGTTCCCAAGTCGTCTCTAACCTCTGATCTTCAATGATCTCGAATGAATCGATCAGTTGATCCCAGTTTCCGTCGTAGAATTCGACTTCAATATATTGGTCGGTCGGATTGGTCACATCAACAGATAGATCTTGTTCAAGACCTGTTACCCATTCGTCATGTTCTGGTTCTGGTTCTGTAGCTTCAGGCAGTGGTAATTCATAGACCGAATCTTCATTCATCTCTCTATTACCTACTCTGTCAACTGCTCTCACAACATAATGCCACTGTTCTCCGTCATCCGCCATTCCTTCATCTACATAACTGTACTCTTCTGATCCATCGGCCTCGACTTCGGCTATAGGTTCGTCCCATGGACCGTCCTGGTCTTCAGCTCTGTAGACTTCATAATATTCAGTGTCATCGTAACCTGCACCATCATCTGGTGACGCATCCCAAGTCAACTCGTTTCCTGTAACTGCCCATGGATCTGCATCCCAATCCAGTTCTAAGTTTTCAACTTGTTCTGGAGGATCTGCGTTTATGTCTGCAGTATCATGAACGTATCTTCCTTCTGGTTCGTAGGTATGGAATTCCCATGTATCAGACTCGATGGTTGTGACTCCGTCGTAAACTTCTACATGCCATTCGAAGGTTGAATTCGTTTCTAATAAAACAAACTGTGTAGCTGCTTCTTCTCCAGACATTACTTCTTCAACAGTTTCATTACCGATCTCATAGCCGTCTTCATCGTACAGGTAGAATGTTACATCCATGTGGTAATCATTTGGATCGTTGACTGTCACATTCATCAGTGGGGAATGAGTCACATCTTCTTCACCATCATACGGGCTTGGATCAGATACTTCAGGATCTTCATGTTCATCCACGAAGACTCGTTCACTAACCTCTACGTTCTCTAGATTATCATCTTCAGGATGATCAGTTACCATCGTTAGAATGTAATCGCTCGGTTCTTCAGTTTCGGGAGTCCAGTCATCGAACTGGACCTGTTCGTCCTGACCAACACTCAAGTTTTCCACTTCTTGTTCGTCGTAGTATTCTTCTTCGGTATATTCCGTGGTTATAGTTACATCATCGATTCCCCAGTACTCATCTTCTTCGACTTCTTCTGAATAAATCTCCCAACCTATCCAGACTTCGTCTTCTTCAGAAGCCCATTGAGTTATATCGTATTCTTGTTCGCCGTGAGTTATGTTCCTGCCTATCCTTTTATAGCTATCGCCTTCATCGGTCGAGATCAAGAGTGATCTTTCGTTTTCGTCGTAATTTCCTTCAAATTCAGAGAAGAATTCCAGGATGACTCTGTGTTCACCGTCACTACAATCAGCCATCTCAGACCACAGTATATCGTGTTCGTGGTCGTCTATCGGAGTTATCTCGACCTTCTCTTCCTCTTCGTTATATTCCCAAGTATTATCGTTTCCATCCCTATCTTCGGCTTCCCAACCATTATCAAATGGATCATCTGAGAAGTCCTCATCAAGCGGGATGTCGTCAATTATCTGTTCGATGCTCATTTCGACAGGTCCTTCATCAATATCCTGGTTACCGACGTTGGTGACTGTTCCAGTAACGTTTCTCTCCTGGAAGTCAAATATCGGTTCTTCTGGTTCATCTATGGAAGTAGCTTCAAGATCATAGACGATCGGGATCACTTCAGTGAACTGCTCTAGGGTGGCTGAATCAGGATCAGTTTCATCTTCATGTTTAGCTGTAATATTGAATACATATTCACCTGCATCGGAAGGTGTCCAATCCTCGAACTCTGCATTGATCGTCTCGTCTTCATCTATAGTGACCTCTATCTCGTCAGAATAATCTTCTTCTCTTTCGCCCAATATAACGTCGTTGACGAACCAGTCATCCAGTTCGATCGTCGAGCCATGATATTCAAAGATCACCTGGGTTTCAGGACCTATATGGTCTGTTAGATTAACCTCATAATGATCGGGCGCAATGCTTCCATCAACTGGATTCTCCCACGGGGTCACATCCTGCCATGACTCATCAGGATCGGACCTAGCCTGCACTATCGCATCGAATTGGTCTGTGCTATGATCGATGTAAGAGAAGAATTCCAAAGTTAACTCATCAGCTTCGGTTGTGTCCACAGCAGGACTCTGTAGATACGAGTAATCATCGTCTCCAACATCAAACCAATAGAGATTAGCCTCTGGTGGATTACCTCCTGCTTCGTTGGAATCAGACTGAGTCCAGTCATCTGTTTCCCAACCTTCAGGTGGGAAACTACCAGAGAAATCTTCAACGAATCCTTCGACATGTTCAGCTTTAGCTTCAACCGGTACATCTTCAACCATGAAGTCGCCATAGTTAGTTATCTCGGCTTCAACGTCCTGGGTTTCTTCCCAGACTTCTGTTTCTGGAGAGATTATCTCATCTACACCTAGATTCGCTTCGGGTGCTCTGACCAATATTGTTTCCCTCACGTAATCGAGTTCATCATCTAATTCTGTGCTGACGTTTATCTCGTACTCACCGACTTCTTCTGGATCCCACTCTTCAAATTCGACCTCTTTTGTCTCCTGAGCATCTATGTCTATTGTTGTAGCGTCGTCATATTCGTCATCTAAGCTTGTAACCATTACTTCGTATATCTCCCAGCTATCAGGTGTAAATGGATCTCCTCCGTGGTCGTCAGTTTCGTAGAGGAATCCTATCTGAACGTTCTCTTCACCGTCTGCATATTCTGATATGTCATAATAGATTTCGCCAAAATCATCATCCGTAAAGTTGTCGATCTCTTCCCATGTATCTCCACCATCTGTCGTAATCGAGATTTCCCCGTAGGGGTCACCTTCAATTCCATCGTCGAAATCGTGATCGACAACGAGTTCAGTTCCTTCTGCCTCGGAAGCATCGATTTCTGGTGAGATCAACCATTCTTCTTGGACTTCTCCGTCATCATCCTCTACCCTTGCCATGCCTTCGTCGTCAAAGTAATGCTCCCAAGTTTCATCGCTCGTATCATCTATCTCCCATTCATCAGGGATTTCATCATGGAAGTCTTCATCTAGCCAGTAAAGTACTTGTTCCATCTCTACATCTACAGGAACTTCCTCTTCGTCGAATGTTCCGTAGTTTTCTATTGCGGTTGTAACGTCATGAACCTCATCGATCATCACAGTATCGCTCGGGGAAATAATCTCTGAAACTTCTACACCGTGGACATCTTCGACTATTATATCCTGCGTGGTTCCGAAACCTACTATTTCATCATCTAAGTCTTCCGTCGTGGACTCCATCAAATATTCTCCTTTTTCATCTGGGTTCCAGTCTTCGAAAACCGCAGTAGTTTCTTCACCGGCATCTACGTCTACTTCGATTTCATCTTGATATACATCTTGAACATATTCTACAGTGACCTCTTCGATACTCCAATCACAGAATGTTGAATGATCGTCGTCGTCGCTGCTGTGCCATACAAAAGCAACATGAACTTCTTCTTCACCATCTGCGTAGTCTGATATATCATACTCATACTCACCGTCAGGATCATCGTCTCCATCCCATTCTTCTATAAGATCCCATTCATCGCCACCGTCCGAACTGACCTGGACTTCGGCAGTGTATTCTGGATCGCCAAAGCTGGGGCTTAGATCATGATCGAATATCAGCGTAGTATGGGAACCATCGCTTACATCGATCTCCGGACTTATCAACCACTCTTCCTGGATTTCGTCACGGGTAACATCGATATCTGCCGAACTCGTTCCATGATGCCAAGTTTCATCGCTCGTATCATCTATCTCCCAATCGTCAGGTATCTCATCATCGAAATCCTCGTGTAGTGCGGTAACAAATTCATTTATCGTAGTCTCTACGGGTACGTCTTCGTGATCAGCATCTCCTAAATTTTCAACTAGTGTTTCAATAGCATGATCTTCTTCAGTATTCACTCTTTCAGGAGGTTCTAGTATTTCGCTCACTCCGACTACATCGTCAGGCATCTCTGTAAAGTATTCTACTGAATTTGCCAATAGGGTCCAAGCTTCGTCCGTCCAATCTGGATCGTCTGGTGGGGCAAAGTAATCTATACCCACTGCTGGGAGTAGGATCTCATTTCCATCTTCATCGATCCCTACACCTTGTCCTTCGTAGGTAGTATCGTCATTATGGTATATGACTTCAGCTAGATCGTCTCCGCTGTAATCTTCGTAATAAGAACCGTAGATGTTACTTCCGACGTACATGTCAACAACATCGTCTTCTTCACCTACTCCATCAAATATTTCATGATCTTCTTGTATATCAATCTGGACAGGCGGCCTTGTATCGAGACCTTCGGCCCAATGTTCTTCAGGGTCATCGCGCACATTATGGAGTCTTGTTACACCATCTGGATAGCCTTCGTCAGTAGCACCCTCGTCAGAGTCTAGATATATCGCTGCTTGATCATCTTCTAGTTCATCCAAGAAGTCTTCAGCTAGTGAATCGCTGCCGAACCTCCACGGTACGAACGCATCGTAGTTCTCCATCTCATCTATTAGTTCATCGGCCTCTAACGTATCAACGACATATGGTCCTACCAAGCGTTGTTCTAATTGGTAAGCGATCTCGCCTTCAAAATAGTCTATTTCATCGATCACAGCTATTTTCGGAATCTCTTCATGCGGCGTCTCTGTAAGCAAATCCTCGTTTTCACTATCCATGCCTTCTTCAAGATCATCAGGATGTCCTGGATCCGCATCCCAGTACTCTGCTTCTATCTCGCCAGCATGGTCGACTTGAAGAGTTCCTTCTTCATCTTCTTCACTTAATTGCACTTGACCCTCGAAAAATCCTAAGTTCTCTTCATCTTCTTCCAATTCTAACGTTTTAACCTCGATCTCTTCTCCATCTTCATCGTAACTTGTCACATTAACCTCGTGAGTTCCCTCTCCTTCAAGTATTATGTCGTTCAAAGTAACATTGACAAGATCTTCACCGGCATACTCGTCCTTCTCGATCTCAATCTCACCTTCTTTGTCAGGTACTTCTATATCAACAATGTCGTCAGGAACGTTCGAGGCACTCAAAGCATAATCCTGGTTCGCCTCTCCATCGTTGTTAGCGTCTTCAGGAACATTAGTTCCGTGAACTCTAACGGTATAAGAACCGCTCTCTAGTTCGTCAGGATGAATGAAAACGTTCTGAACGTTGTTCACATCATCCCAACCGTCTCCATCATAATCGAAATCATCCATGACATCTGTATTCGGATAACTGTAACCGCTATCACTAGTACCGTCACCAGTTTCATCGAAAGCATTACCTCTGTATATGTCGCCACCAGGAGATTCCACTTCAAGATCCAAATTGTTCTTCAGTGTTGGTGTCCCACCTGCACTATCGCCTTCTTGAGCGTTTTTATCTGTATAAGAAAGCGTTACCTTCAATGGTTCATCCTCATCTGCAGGATTAAACTCGTATTCTTCAACTTCTCCTGTTTCTATCAAAGTCTCCTGATCTTCCAGTTGGAATCCCATCGGTTCTTCTTTTGGATATTCTAATTTTGATAGATTCGGAACGCCCCAACCTTCATCTCTGTTTGGCACGTGCCCATCTGAAGGTATATTTCCTCCAGTATTACCTACTTCAGGGTCTAGTTCCTCTGCAGTATTAACGAGGATAGATCTGACCATGGCGGGACTCGGTTTTTCATCGTATCTTTCTTCATACCATTCTACGATGATGGTAGCAGCTCCCGCTACCAAAGGATTACCGAAAGAAGTTCCACTAGAGGCTACATAACCTCCACCTTCTAATGGTGTGTTTTGGGAGATAACATCTTCAGAAGGAGCTATAACATCAGGCTGTATCCTATTGTCTTCTGTCCATCCACGAGAACTCATTCCATACATATTTTCTGGATTTTCACGATTGAGTCCAGGATTGTATGGTTCGTTACCACCTATAGCGATGGTGTTTTTAGCGTTCGCAGGACTACCTATCTCCTGATCGTAATCTCCTCTACCTCCGTCATTACCTGCAGAGGTAGTTATCACCATCGGAACGTTTTCGTCCGTATCTCTATCAGCGTCTCTTACCGCTTGATCGAATATCTCATCAGAATCACTGTATTCTCCCATAGTTCCAGCGCCCCACGAATTCGTATGTATGTAAGCGTCAGAACGCTGAGCGGGTTCCTCTACGATCGGATAATATTCTGCAGGGATAAAGCCGCCCCCGTCGTCGAAGATCTTGGTACCGAAGAGTTCAGATTCATAGCCTAGTCCTTGTCCCATATAATACTCCATATCACCATCTTCTGTTTCATCCCAGGTCTCACCTGTTCCTCTGTAAGTATCACCAGACACAAGTCCTGTACATTGTGTTCCATGACCCATTCCATCGGCCCAATCATCTTCTTGTTCAAATCCGTAACCATCGACAACTCTACCTGTAAAATCTTCAACACCTGCATCACCGACTGATCCATCTCCTATTCCTGAGTCAGCCACAGCGACAGTTACTCCTTCTCCACTGTAACCTAACTGATTGATGTAAGCTCCGTAATCACCGTGTTTTCTGTACGGCTCTTGCGGATCTCCTTCTCTCGGTGGAGGTGTCAGATCGTCTCGACGATCATATTCATCGTCCATGAACCATTGTCCACCACCGATCAGCTGGATATCCATCTCCGCATGAAGTTCTGGCTCCACATAAGGTGCGATGTAATAAACATCGTTCTCCAAGGCTAAATCTTCAACATCGTCCATAGATTCTATGTCGACAGTCACTCTAGAGCCATCTTCTCTAAGATCTTCTACACCCAAAACATCGGCTTCGGCTTCGATCATATTCAACGTAGAAGCATCAAATCCTGGCCTCAACCTTATGTTCAAAGGCATCTCCTTGTCAAGAGCCTCGTCTATCTCGCTGTGCATCTTGAATTCTGGTTGGTAGATACCGACCCAATCAACAAAATCAAAGTCCTCGACTTCTTCAGCCTGTTCGGGCGTCATTATAACTTCGTACGCATAGTTCGGCTGGTAATTGAACACATTTACTCCGATATCTTCTATTTGCTCTCGCCATTCAGGATTTATCGGACCCATCATATCTACGATATAAAGTCCCTCAGTTTCTGAATCGTATCCCTCTATTTTCAACTCAGAGTTCAATTCTGGAAAACCTTCATTGGTATCAAACGTGTGACCTTTCACACTAATCTCATTTCTGTTCTCTAGAATCTGGGCATCTAACTCAGATTCTAGTTCCCGAGCTGTTCTTTCATCCGTCCTCATCAATACGTTTCGTCCGTAATGATCTAAAATTTCGCCTTCAAGGCTCAAATCTTCAACCATTTCAGGACTATCCGTATCGATTAGGACCACCGTTTCTACATCTTCGATAGTTTCAAACAAACCTGTTCCATCTTGCTCAGCATCTCCAAAAACCATCATCCCAGGGACGACGGTTCCTACCACTAGTACAAAGGCTATCACTAAAACAGATATTCCTCTTCTTGCTTTTCCTTCCATACTTAATACCTCTACCACTAGCACTGTCTACATTCATCTTTAGAGGATTAATAAATCTCACTACGACATGTCGACGATTCGAGGGGAAAAAGGATATAAGAGCTTTTGCTATAGAGATATATCACATGTATTTACACCGAATTATAGTAATTTATTTTCATAACGGGAGTAACTTCTTTATAACCCTTAAACCTACTTGTATCTAAATGAAGTTAAATACAGGTAGGTCTAGAATTTTGGTCCATCTTTGGGCACAAAAGAAATCTATTGGGTATGATGAACATAAGGAGGTTCCTTTTAGTTTATGCCAGAAAGGTATTTCTGAGTCTGTAGATCTCTCAAGAAATCGAACTAGTGAGATCATAAGGGATCTGGTCGAAAAGGGTTTAGTTGAAGAGTCAGTACGACGGGTTGTAGGATTGAAAAGGCGTAGAAAGGTCTATTCTTTAACGGAAAAGGGGATGAAAAGAGCTAAAGAGATACGAGATGAATTAAAAGATAGAGAAGTGAAAGTCAAGACGGATTCCTCGACATATGAGGTTAAATTAGAAGAGATCGATTCTTATCTAGATTCTAGAGAACCTTTTTTGGTAGCGTTAAATAATCTAGACGAGAAAGACACGCTCGACCTTACTGAGCCTGAAAAAAAGAAGGAAGATGTTTTTGTGGGAAGAGAAGAAGAGATAGCAAGCCTTTCAAGTGGATTAGAAAAAGCAAAAAACGGCGAGGCTTCAGTTTATATGATAAGGGGGAAAGCCGGTATAGGTAAGACTAGACTAGTAAATGAATTCAAAAACCATGCCCTTTCTAACGGATTTGATTTCATAGCTGGAAAAGGCTATTACTACAGTTCAGAACCTTACCTTCCTTTCAAAGAAGCATTTAAGAAATTTCAGGACGAGGAAAACGTCGACTACCCTCTTGAATTTCCAGAAGGTTCGAGTAAAACAAATAAGATTCCATCTGAAAAAGAATTACAAGATAAAAACTACAGCGATGTTATATTCTCCGAGACAATAAAAAATATAAAAAAAATAGTAAAGAAAAGACCATTATTGATATTCATTGATGATCTTCAATGGGTCGATAAAGCATCTCTTATTCTATTCCATTATATAGCTGATAAATTGAACGATCAAAAGATGATGTTGATCGGGTCGTATCGTCCTGAGGATGTTGTAGAAAATGATTTTCTCAGAGAGATACTACAGAGAATGAACAGGGAAGACCTTTACGATGAGATTTCCCTTGAACCGCTCACATGGGAAGATACTCGAGAAATAATAAAAAGTTTGATCGGGAAGTACGTGATACCAGAAGATTTTGCGAAAATAATACACGAAACTTCGGAAGGCAATCCTCTATTTTCCAAAGAACTCGTAAAACAGATGCTCGATGACGGTACTTTAGATCCAAAAAACAAAGTCTTCCCCTCGAAAAAGAATGGTTTTGAATTACCGAAAGTCATTGACGAGATAATAGAAAGAAGGATAAAGAGATTGAATAAGGAGAACCTAAAAGTACTGCAGATCGGGAGTATTATAGGTGAGGATATTCCCTTTGCTTTACTCCACAAAGTCAGTGATCTTGAGTCCTTTGAACTATTAGAATACACTGATATACTGACGGGGTCTGGAATTTGGGATTATGATGCCGAGGATGATCTATTTCATTTCGCTCACGGTCTTATTTACCTTTCCATATATCAATCCATTCCCAAGCATATCAAAAAAATTCTTCACGGAGAAGTGGCTGAAGCCATGGAAAAGATCTTCGAGGATGATCTAAAAAGTCACTATCATGAGATCGGTAAGCATTACAAGGTCTCAAGTAATTATTCTAAGGCTATGCAATATTTTGAAAAGGCAGGTGAGAATGCTAGAAATTTGTACGCCTATCAGGACGCCATAGAGATTTTCGAAAAGGCCTTTGATTTAGCTGAAAAAACGAATTCGCATGAAAAAATTGGGAAGATATCATTAAAGCTAGGGGATCTTTATAGCATTATTGGAAAGTATGAAAAGAGTTTAGATTATTATGAAATGGTTCCCTTGGATGAGTTAGAAACCGATCAGGAGGCTCGTAAATTTTACAGGAAGAAAGCTAAATTATTCGATAGGATGGGTCGGTTGAAGGAAGCGATAAAATTAACAGATAAAGGCCTTGAAATAGGTAACGAAGAAAATATGGAGACCGCTAAACTTTTAAATCGAAAAGGTTGGGCTCAAATGAGAATCGGTTACCATTCTTCAGCAAAAGAAAACTTTTTGAAGGCTTTGAAAATCAGCAAAAACCAAGGAGAGGAAAATGAATTTGGAGACATGTATCATGCCCTCGGTTCGATCTATATCCATGATGCAGAATATGATGAAGCTTTGAAATATTTGAAAAAGGGTTTAGAGGTAAGAGATAAGAATGATGATAAAGAGGGTAAAGCCTCCTCACTCGCTAACATAGGGAACGTATACTTAAAAAAGGGTGAGATCTATAAAGCCTTGGATAAATTCAATCAGAGCCTAGAAATTTTAAGAGAAATTGGGAAAAAAGACCAACTATTCAAAATCCTTACTAATATTGGAAACGCCAGGCTTAAAAAAGGAGAACTGGAAAAAGCATATGAATGCTATAAAGAATCTCAGGAGATAATTGAAGAGCTTGATGATGTCAGAGGCTTAAACATTTCACTAACCAATTTAGGAAATTATCATATATTAAAAGGAGATTTTGATAAAGCTCTTGAATATCATAAAAAGAGTCTTGAGATGAGTCAAGAGAAAGACCTTAAAAATGGGATCGCATTAGGGCATAATAATCTGGGTATAATTTATACTCATAAAGAAGATTATGATAATGCAAAAAGTAATTTCTTCAAAAGTATAGAAATTTGCGAGGAAACAGAAAACTATCATCTCCTTGTCCATCCACTAGTTGGATTAGCTCATATATTCAATCATGAGAAAAAATTCGAAAAAGCGTTGGAGAAAGCAGAAAGAGCTCTTGAAATTTCAAAAAACATCGGAGCCAAGATAGAAGAAGGTATAAGTAATAAAGCTCTGGGGATCGTTCACCGGGATATTGGAAACTTTGATGAGGCAAAAATTAGGTTTGAGAAAGGAAAGGAGATGCTTTCCGAATCGGGAGAAAGTAAAGAAATGGGTAAGCTACTTTTCGAAGAAGCACTATTAGCAAAGAAAATAGACGATGGAAAAAAACACGATGAACTTTTGAAGAAAGCTAAATCCTTGTTTGAAGAGCGGGATATGAAATATTGGATAGAGAAATGTGAAAAAGAAATTGAAAGTTAAATTTTTATTTTATAGAAAATTTCTCAAATCTAAAATTTTCTTTCAAATTACTTGGATAAAACAAGAAAAAGAAAGGGGTTTTTGATTGTGTGTTTGGTTAGCTATTTTACTCTTCGAAAGTAACAGTTTCGTCTTTCTCTTCGAACATCTCTTCTTCCTCTGGTTCACTTTTATCCTGTTTTTTCATTACCACCGTAAAGATCGCTATTATCACTGCAAGTATCGCCAAGATCATTCCGACTATTCCTAGGTTTCTTGCCATATCTACATCGTCTTCAAGGTCTGAAATGTCGTCTTCGATATCTGCTATGTCGTCCTCTAGTCCAGCTATATCGTTTTCGATATCTGCTATGTCATCCTCTAGTCCAGCTATGTCATCCTCTAGTCCAGCTATGTCATCCTCTAGTCCAGCTATGTCATCCTCTAGTCCAGCTATGTCATCCTCTAGTCCAGCTATGTCGTCTTTTATGTCCTCTATATCTCCTTCGAGAGCATCTAGCTCGTCCCACAAGTCATCTACCTGGCCTTGTAGATCGTCTTCGAGAGCATCTAGCTCGTCCCACAAGTCATCTACCTGGCCTTGTAGATCGTCTTCGAGAGCATCTAGCTCGTCCCACAAGTCATCTATCTGGCCTTGTAGATCGTCTTCGAGAGCATCTAGCTCGTTCCACAAGTCATCTATCTGTGTATATAAATCCTCTATATCGCCTCTCAGATCATCTATCTCTGGTATGTAGGATGCAGTAAGCTCTTTGACTACCTCATTGCCGGCCTCGTCTTCAGCGACTATCTCGATGTAGTTATCGCCTTCTTCTAGTGTCACTGTTTCCTCGAAGCCGAACTCTTCGTCCAGTTCAACTGGCTCATCATTTATCCAAACTGTTACTCCCTCTTCTGTCTCTCCGTATATAATAGCTTCATCAGTCTCGACATCGTTTTGTAGATCTATGTTAAGCATCGGAACTGTGTTGTCGACTTCGAATGTGACTTCGAATTCATTGGTATTACCTTCCTCATCCTCTACTTCCATGTGATAAGTGTGACTTTGTTCAGCCAAGACCACTGGTAGTTCAAATTCGACTTCCGGTTCTCCTATGTCTATATATCCGTCTTCCCACCAACCGTCTAAACTCAGATGGGCCGAATATAGGTTCTCAACAGGATGTTCTTCTGCAATCTCTCCAGATATGACCAGTGAATCTCCTTGTACCACGTCGCCTTCTTCTGGATCTAAGATCATTTCGACTGGAACTTCTTGAGGCTCAAAAGTCAGTACAACTCCTGTTTCTTCATGATCTTCCCACTGTGTGACAGCTTTGAACTCATAAGTTGCACCTGTTTCTAAACCTTCTAGAGTCTCCTCAAATTCACCAACATCTTCCATCACCTGTTCTTCAGTTTCGTTCCATTCATCACCCGGGAACCTGAATCTAAAGAATACATCTACTTCGGTTACATTCTCTGGCATGCTCAAAAGTTCACCATTTAGTGAGGCTTTTTCCTCGCTAATTATAGTGGAGGGCTCTGTAGATACAATAGAAGTGCTTAATTCAGCAGAGAACTCTTGATAAGGTTCATGCCCTGATATCTGATGACTCTGGAGAGCGATCATGTAAGTTCCAGATTCCAGCATATCTCTCTCCAAGGCAACGTATCCCTCACTTCCTAGATCCGTGTAGTCAATAGTTTCTAGGGTATTAACGCCATATCGATCTATCATGTCCCAATCATTGGTCACGATGCTAAACGGATCTTCCTCATAAGGTTCTCCAAGTTCTAGCAGATCATGTTCCGCTCCACCGAGTAGGAAAGCTGTCATATCACTCATCGGATCGTCCCATTCGAGCTCTAATTTTACATCGCTATCTACGATGTCTTCCGTCAAGTGGAACGTGTAGAATCTCCAGTCTCCATTCAAGCCGCCTTCCCAGCTTCCGTACAATCTGTCGTTCCTGTATATACCGAAGTCCTCTTCAGCATCGCCGTCTCCGGCTCCGAAGTGCATCGGTTCTGCCAGATCTGTGTGTTCGCCAACGGTTATCGTGATGGGTATCTGCATCGTTCTATCATTCGTAGTGTCTTCTAACATCATCTTTCCGCTGTAGATTCCTTTAGGGGCCTCCTCGGGTACTTCGGCGGTGATATTATACTCTAATGAATCTTCAACTGGTATGCTTCCTTCTGGTTCATCGATCTCTATCCAATCCCATTCTACCTGGTTGTACATCTCTATATTCAAAGTGAAATTGAATGACTCAGGTATGGGATTTTCTTCAGTAGCTAATAGATTATCGATCTGTAATATAATACCATCTTCAGCTCTCTCTAACGCATCATGTATGGTGAAATAATCACTCGTAAGCTCTTCTCCCACAGCCGCTAAAGTAGCGAATGTGTAGCCGATCCTGTTTCTCTCTTCCCAACCATCGTAAGAACTGTTATCGTTAACGTCTTCCCAGTTATAGATTTGTGCGATAGCATAATCCCATTGATCTTGCTCTTCAAGTGGTGTGTGTGTGCCGAACCTCAAAAGATCCGCTTCTTCTGGATCGTCAAGTTCTACCAACAAGTCGCTGATATTCCAGTTCTCATTATCTTCGTCGTATTCCAGCTCATAAACACCTGTTTCGTTGATCATGACCTGTGGTTCTATTGGTCCGGTACCACTGTTTAGCTCGACGGATGCGTTATCTTCTTGTTCCATTCTGTAAGGGGTCATCTCGTAATCTATATCTTCATCGTGCCAATTGTGCAAGGTCATCTCGTCCGTCACTTCTTCACCGGGCTCCATCATGTTCACGTGATGCTCGACATGTTCACCCATCTCTGGGTTCGTACCGGGTCTCCACTGGAACTCTTCAGAATAGAGACCGCCCTGAGCTATCTGTACAGAATCATATGCATTGGCGTCGCCAGGACCCTGCAGATTAGGAGTGTTGTTTATGTCGTCGGCTCCCTGCATAACTATGTTCTTCAATGTTTCAGCTGTAGGAGCTTCACCATGTGCGTCCTCATAAGCCTCGTAAACTAAAGCGGCGATACCGGCAGCGTTCGGCGCCGAAAGGCTAGTTCCGGACCAAAGTGTCCAGGAATTGTTGCCTTGGAAATCTCCGATATTTTCAAGCTGTTGATTGAGTGGATCTCCACCGTATCCGAACTGCCCATTGGTCATTATGTCCGGACCGTGTGAACCTTTAGAATGCGGACCTGTACTTGTCATGCCAGTAACATCACCATACCATGGATTTGGACCGCCATCGTCCATTCTCCACGGATCGACTCTATACATCTGATTTCCGGTCGCGCCGACAGAAAGTACGCCTTGAGCACCTGAAGGCGCGCTAACAGTTCCGAATCCACTACCTGAATTACCCTGAGAGTTTATGAACAGTGTGTTTTCAGTGTATTGAGTACCGACATAGTCGAACAACCTTTCGTAGAAGTTGAAGCCACCGTGATTCTCATCGATGGTCCGTCCGAAGCTGCTGGAAGCGATATCAGCGGAATCGCAGGTTATCTCTACATCACCTGTGTAGCCTTCAGCAGTGAAGAACAGAGACGAATATGTTGTAGGTACTGCGTACTGATCTATACTCAATGGATTTTCGGGTGGCAGATAATCAAAGAACCTGCCCATCGGGATTATGGTCGCGTTCGGAGCCATACCTCTCGGAAGGCCTTCTCCTGGTTCACCTGGTGGATATGGACTTTCTCCAGGCACTAAAATATCTTCTTCAGGAACGCCCGTAACGGCTTGACCAGCTACGGCTGATGCGGTCCAAGTTCCGTGAGCACCCATAGAGCCGAACTCGTTGAAGTCGCCCATGAGAGCCACCATGTCGCCGTCTTCGGGTGTGGTGTAGAAATCTTCACCTACTACAGCTTCCCATGCATCTTCTACATCAGGATCCATTTCTCCAATAGTTCCTGGCGGATATCCCATGTAGAGATTGATGATCTTGTTCATCGTATCTCTGAAGTGATCCATGTAGGGTATAGCTCTCTCGCCGTCAGACACGAAGTAAACCATACCACCTGAGATGTCAGCGATGTCGTCTCCAGTCACATCTTTGGTGATCATTTCGGATTCCGGATCTTCTCCGTCTATCCATGCTCCAGTTTCCTCAACGAATTCTTTATCATTCTCAAGGTCCACATATACATTCGTCCAATCGCCATCATCGTTCTGTGTCAAAAGGACTGCTGGTCTCTCTTCGTACCATATGTGAAGTTTCTCGTCGGGATGATCACCGAATCTTACTTCTTCCTCGGCTTCAGCGACCTCAGTGACGTTGTAAGTTTCGTCTCCGTAATCGGCCCATATATATCCCTCATACTCATAGGTCTCCGTCTCGTAGCTAGTATCAACATACCAGCTGTTATCTTCAAAATCAGGCATGACTTCGTAATCTTGACTTATCTCCCCATCGAATGCATAGTCAGCCATAGAGACCGGATCAAAGGCTATCGGATGACCGTCATAGGCTTCATACTCATCAGGCATCGTATCCTCGTCATACTCGAATACAGCGTGGGTCCCGATCAGATCAGGGTGCGCCATGTCGAATCCGGTATCCATGAGAGATACAGTTACGTTTTCTCCCGTTATGCCCATGTCATGGACCGGCTCAACTTGATGCTGGTCTATGGTGTGGGGATCGGTTAACAAGTCCTCCGATGAGGATAATCCTTCTCTAGATACTTCAGAGCCCGATAATATCTCTGTCAGTTCAGGGTCTAGAACGTCCGGTCTATCCACTGGGTCAGTAGGATCTCTCTCCTCAATATTCTCTAGAACTTCTTCCAAAAGCGCTGGATCACTTTCCGTTTCCTCTTCTGAGAGTGCGGTTTCTGTATCCTGCGCGTGAACTCCAGTTACTCCCGCCGTTAGAACGGAAAAAATCAACAGTGCCGCTATAACAGTAGAAATCACTATACTTCTTTTTCTATTCTTTTTAACATTCATTTTTCTCCTCCGTTCGGGATCTTAGGCGAAAACCTTTGATCCCTTAAAATCAAATTAGCTTATTATTATATATGTTTTACGGGAATATGGACTTCATTCGAAATAAGACGATTTGAAACCAAGATCGACTGATTAGATTATTGAACGTGACTTTTTTCCTTAAAATGATTGAGTTGTTAAACAAATTAAAAAAAGAAAAAAAACAAGAAAAAGAAAGAGGTTTTTGATTGTTTATGTGTTTACTTGGCTGTTTTACTCCTCGAAAAAATCAGTCTCTTCAGATTCCCCTACCATCTCTTCTTCTACTGGTTCACTTCCGCCTTTCTTCTGCATCACTGCGAAGACCGCTATTATCACCGCTAGTATCGCCAGAACTATACCGACTATTCCCAGGTTTCTAGCCATGTCGATGTCGTCCTCCTGATCTTCTTCTACGTCTTCCTGGTCTTCCTTGAACTCTTCTAAGTCATTCCTTAACTCATCGATGTCATCTTCGAGCGCCGTTATATCGTCCTCTATATCAGCTATGTCATCTTCGATCTCTGCTATGTCGGCCTCTATGTCATCTATGTCTACTTCAAGTTCGTCTATTTGACTTTGTAGATCTTCTTCTACCTCTTCAAGATCATCACTTAGTTCGTCTATCCATCCATCGAGATCATCTATTTGACCTTGGAGATCTTCTTCTAAATAATCAAGATCATCTCTCAGATCGCCTATGTCTTCTTCAATAGCATCTATATCTGTCTCAATGGTCTCAATTGAATTCCAAATCTCAGGTATCTCGGGCAAGTATAGTGCAGACACTGTAGTTTGCCTATGATTTCCTGCTCCATCCTCTGCAATCACTTCGATCACGTTTTGTCCTTCAACAAGCATCAATGTATATGAGAAATCTCCTTCCTCGTCGACATCGACCATTTCACCGTCAATCCATAGTTCAGCTTCAGGATGTGTCGTTCCTTCGATCATCAGTTCTTCTTCGTAAGTTAGCTCTTCAATTCCATCTTCTGGAGAGGTGAATTCGATGTCTGGCGGTGTAGTATCTATGGTGAGGTCCACCATCTCTACATGTTCGTTACCTGCATAATCTGTTGCCCTTACATAGGCGGTATTCTCACCGTCGGGGACACCATTGAACGTATGGGTTTGAGGTTCTACCTCTTCGTCTTCAGTATGGGCAGCAACGACTCTATCGTCTTCAGCACCGCTGTAAACCACTCCTTCAGAGGCATGGATGTCTCTCACGAAGTGTTCGTGATGCTCGTGAGACCACAACATTTCACCATCTTCTGCATCGGCGGCTAGCACTCTCTCATCATCTCCACCGCTGAAAACCATACCCTCACATTCAGAAAGGGCATAGATTATAGCGTCTTCGTGATGTGTGTGACTCCAGTCTTCTTCACCGTCTTCAACGGATGCCGCTACAACTTCACCGTCATTGCCAGCGCTGTAAACCAGCTCTTCAGAAGCATGGACCGCATATATCGGACCGACATGATGCTCGTGCTCCCAGATCATATCTCCATCCTCAGCATCAGCCGCGATCACGGTATTTCCTTGGCCTACTGAACCGCTGTAAACGACTCCATCGTGAGCATCAACATCGAACACAGCTTCTCCATGGTGGTCGTGTCTCCAGATTTCTTCACCGTCATCTAAATCAGCTGCTATGACATTTCCACCAAGGCCTCCGCTTACTATCATATCATCGACTACTGTCAAAGAGTAAACTCCCATATCGTGATGGTCATGTGTCCATAATTCTTCGCCTGTATCAGCATCTGCTGCTATAACCGAACCATCAAAACAACCACTGTAGACGACTCCATCATGTTCCACTATTCCATATACAGCGTTTGTGTGCTCATAATGGCTCCAAAGAACTTCTCCTGTTGCTGTGTCATAAGCGATCACTTCACCAGGTTCACCTAATCCTATATCTGCACCGCTGTATATCACTCCATCCGACTCGTAAACTGCTTCTACTTTTCCATCGTGTTCACTATGTTCCCATATCATTTCACCGGCCTGAGCAGGTGGTTCCGGAGCATCATAGTCTATCCATCCAGTGTCTTCTAAACGCACCTCTATCTTCTCAGCTTCACCTAGTACGTTCCAAGCAACTTCAACACTGTCTTCAGCGATCTCTTCTCCTTCAGCTGGGCTCACTATATCTAACTCAGGAGCAATAGTATCCACTGTAAACATAGCTTCCTCGGTTCCTTGATTACCTGCTTCGTCTGTCGCCCTTACCTGAACAGAATGTTCACCATCTGGGAGGTCAGTCAATTCATACCATGTTCTATGACCAACTTGTATCCAGTCATCCTCAATCGGTGACCATACCTCATAGTATTCTATCGAGGTCGTTTCCTCGTAACCTATCCATTGCACTGTAACCTCGCCTTCGTCGAAGTATTCTCCATCTTCAGGATTTGCTATTAATATCTCAGGAGGAACGGTATCAACTATGAATGTGACTGAGTCTATAGCCTCATTACCTGCATTATCAACTGCCTTGACCTCCACTGTATGTTCGCCTTCACCTAATTCTTCAAATTCAAAGCTGGTATCATCTCCAACGTCCATCCATTCCTGTTCTTCTAGACACCAGACTTCGAAATGAGATAGTCCTGAGTACTCGTCTTCACCAAACCATTCAACTGTCACATTTGAAGTATCTAACACTGCATCCTCCTCAGGATAGGTTATCTCTATCGTTGGAGGTTCTTCATCTTCGATGATCTCAAAAGTTTCACTGGTATCTTCATCATAGTAACTTATTACATCCACGACTTCAGCCCTTATCATAGCCTCATCTGTAGGATGATCAGGAACTTTCCATGTATATTCACCCGTATCCTCAAGACCTTCCGCTATAGTATTCCAGCTGTCACCACCGTCAACGCTGTATTCAAGGTTTACATAGTCGATGTCTTCATCTCCTTCAATAGTGTTCCAATCAAGGTCCTGTTCTGAATAATGGAACCATTCTTCCCCTCCTTCAGGAGTGGTAATTTCTATCTCAGGAGATTCAACATCTGGATCACCAGGTTCATATTTCGAATTCTCGTTGTCCTCTTCCTGTCCATAATTATCAACAGCTCTTACCAAGTACCAATAGAACGGTTCACCTGCAGCATCCTCGTCGATATACTCGTATTCCGTTACATCTTCGTCTGCCTCTACAGTAGCTATCGGATCATCCCAAGGACCACCTTCATCTTCAGATCTGTATACATTGTATTCGTCTATCCTGTATTCATCGGGGCTCTCTACCCATGTTATCTTGTTGTGATCTTCTTCGTGCTCATGTACACGTACTCTTTGTGGAGGCTCTACCATAGGTGGTAAAGGTTCTTGGGCCGCATCTTCGTTCTGCTCTTCCATCTCATTCAATGCTACCGCTCGGACCACATACCACAAGCGAGTGTCGTTTTGAGCGGGACCCATATCAGGATCTAGGTACCAATAATCTTCTGAGCCATCCGCTGGAACAGTATCTATGAGTGCTTCTTCATCCCATGGACCTGTTTCCTCGTCAGCTCTGTATATGTTGTAATGTGTTACTTGTTCAGGAGCGTCCGCAGGATCATCAGGGCTCGCATCCCACGATAGTACATTGTGATCTAAACCATCCTCGTCCACCTGTTCAACATTGACCTCTAACGCCCAGCTATCATCGAATCCTAGTCCTATCAACTCGTCCCAGGTCTCACCGTCCATGCTTATATATCCTGCATCCTCGAGATAACCTTCTACTGTGCCGGTAGGTTGGAATCCATCACCGATATCTTCGACCTCTAGAACTACCCAATAATAGCCAGAATCTATACTGACGGGTTCCATGAGAGGTATTTCGTTCCATTCTTGTTCATCGAACTCAGTCATGGTTTCAGTTTGACCGAGCATCTCACCCGGAGAGTCACCTGTATCTTCATGTATCGTACCTGTGATCGACTCCGCATCATCCCATTGGTAATACGCTATATCCTCAACTTGTCCTCTAGGCAATTCTATCCTCATCGCAGTCCAGTATTCCCCAGGTCCGGTCAAACCGATAGCATTATCGGCCTCAGGCCTATGGTCATCATCGTACATCCAGTGCCATTCTTCCTCTAAACTACCGTGTTCTACTTCCAGGTTCTCCGGCTGTTGAGGAGGCTGCCCTACTATCTCGAACTCTTCGCTCGTGTTTTCATGGAATCTACCATATTCGTCTACAACTCTCGCCTGTATCATAGCTTCATCACTGGGCCAATTCGCTACTTCCCACTCATATTCGCCGTCATCTTCAAGTATGTTGTCGATCTCGGTCCAAGTTTCTCCTCCATCTGTACTGTAACTCAAATGATCGATGTAATCTATCTCTACTGGTTCATCGTTCTCTTCGGCTTCTTCTGTTGTCCACATTATGTCCTCCAGATCATAAGCGTCCCAAACTGAGTCAGCATCAGGTTGATCTATGGTGATCTCAGGAGTCTCAACATCTGGATCACCGGGCTCCTGCTTCGCTTCTTCGTTCTCCTCTTCTAATTCATTGATCCCAACAGACCTTACCACATACCAGTAGTATGGCTCTTCTGCAGCATCTAGATCGATGTATTCGTACTTTTCAGAACCGTCAGCTTCTACACTGCCTATAGGTTCGTCCCATGGACCTTCCATATCTTCGGCTCTGTAAACATTATAATGACTGACCTCGCCTACATCTTCGCTGGGGCTAGCATACCATCTAAGTTGATTGTTCACGGGTTCATCCCGCTCTATCTCAACTGTCATCTCGATGTCATCGATGCGCCAGCCTCCGTCCCATTCGTCCCAGTCATGGGTAGAAGCTATCCAAGCTATATTAACCGTTTCTCCGGCGTATTCATCTAGATCGACTGTCACTTCTTCCCAGTCTTCAGATCCCCACCAAGCCGGGAGACCTTCCATTGGATTATCAAAACCTTCATTGAGTTCTCCATCGTAACCGGGTTCTGGATCATCGATGAGTCCAAATTCCTCTCCATCGGTAGAGATCAACAAAGTGCCTCCATCCCATTCTGGCTCCATATCTCGCCAGTGCTGGAATGAGAATTCCGCACTCTCGGCTTCAGTCAAGTCGATCGTCGGAGAGACCAACCAACTATCATCACCGACCTGTTCGTAAGTCTCGTTTCCCCAGTCCCAGGACTGTTCACCTACTGCAGCACCGTGATCTCTTATATCCCATTCGTTCACTTCATCCATGGTCATGTATCCTTTATCTTCGGAAACGTTGTCTTCAAATATCGTATCGAACTCAGTATAATGATCTTCAACTAACAGGCTCTCCGGAGGCTCAGGCGGCACTCCTTCGATAGTAAATTCATCTGAAACAGCTTCTCCGTAACCTCCTTCTTCGTCTATCACTCTGATACGTATCTGAGCTTCGTCGACTTCAGGTTCTGTAGGATTTATAACGTCCCAGGTGTAGGTACCCTCATCTTCTTCTAATGTAGCTATGTTATTCCATATCTGACCTCCGTCCGTGGTATACCATAGGACCGCTTTATCTATATCATAATCACCTGGAGTGGAATCCCAAATGATATCCTCTTCTGTATGACCGACCCACACAGTATCTTCTTCGGGTTCTTCTACCTCTACCGTAGGTGGATCATGTATCATCTCTGCTTCTTCAGCATTGTGAACTGCTAAAGCATAATCTTGACTTGTCTCTCCTATATTTACTGCATCTGCTACGATGTTCGCCCCGGTCACTCTGACAGAGTAATTTCCAGCAACTAAATCCTCAGGCGGGATATACACGTTCTGTACATTGTTGGTGTCGTCCCAACCGTCGCCCTTTCTATCGAAAACTTCCATAGTGTCCTCATTCGGCTGAGTCCAACCTTCTTCGAACGCGTTTCCTTGATAGACTTCTCCTTCCGGTGATACGACCTCTAGATTCAGATCGTTCATCAGAGTAGGATCGTCGAAAGCGTCAGGTGGAGCTGCCTCATCGGCCCACCCAAGAGTTACCTTCATCGGCTCTTCAGGATCTTCATGTTCCACTGTATATTCGTGATATTCCCCACTGTCGGTCAGTTCTTCTTCCTGATCCACTGTGTAGAAGGGGAGTTGATCCTCTTTTGGATATTCGAGCTTGGAGATGTCTACCATACCCCAACCTTCGTCTCTATTAGGGATCGGGCCTTCAGTATTGCCTATCTCTTCAGACAATGGTTCTGCGGTATTGATCAAAAGAGACCTTACCATCGCGGGACTCGGTCTATAACCGTGATTCTCTTCATACCATTCAACTATCACGGAGGCTGCACCGGCCGCTACTGGATTAGAAGATGAAGTACCACCCATCCATCTGTATTCCTCTGGGTTTGGCTCATAAGTTCCTGTGCCTTGTGGAGTTTGCGTAGAAGTTGTCAACTCAGCAGGAGCAACAACATCAGGTTTAATCCTATTGTCTGCTGTCCATCCTCTAGAACTGTAACCAACGATATCTTCTGGATTATCGGAATTCACTCCTCCATAATCTCCTCCATCAGGAGCCCAATTGTAAGTCGCTCCGACAGTGATCACGTTCTTTGCATGACCCGGACTTCCGGTGGATTGGTATCCTGGACCTGCGTTACCTGCAGAACTGGTTATAACCATCGGCTCGTTTTCTTCTGTTTCCCTGTTTGCATCTCTCACCGCTGAATCGAAAACTGAATCAGTCTCTATATATTCGCCGAATGTATCTGCGCCCCAAGAGTTAGAGTGAATGTAGGTATCGGATTCCTGAGCAGGAACTTCGAGTATCTCAAAATAATCTTCGGGACCTACCCAAGTTGCTCCATCATCGCCAAATATCTTGGCACTGTATAGTTCAGATTCATAAGCCAATCCCTGAGAAAGGTAATAAGGTCCTGTAGTTTCTCCTGCATAGGTCTCTCCTGTTCCACCATAAGTATGTCCAGCAGCTAAGCCTGCCGCGTGTGTTCCATGATAATGGCCGTCTCCCCAATAATCTGGGTCATCCCAATTATATCCTCCTACTACTCTATCAGTGAAATCCGGATGGCCTGCATCACCTTCCTCACTATCGCCTATTCCAGTGTCAGCGATCGTTATGGTCACGTCTTCTCCTGAGTAGCCGATCTGATTTATGTATGCTCCGTAATCTCCATGTTTTCTATAGGGCTCTTGTGGATTCCATTCATCTTCATCATCCATGAACCAGAGACCTCCGCCGGTCAACTGTGATTCCATCTCGTGTAGTTCCGGTTCTTCGTGCTCACTTATATAATAGACTTCATCGATCATAGCTATTTCATAAAGGTCTTCTTCTTCGTCTATCTCCATCCGTACTCTATGTTCTCCGTCAGGAAGTTCTACGTGGGAAATCACAGGTTTTTCGATCTCCTCGTTTCCAACTGCGAGTTCCAACTCATTCTCTCTCCGGTCGGTTTCTACAGCCGCTTTTTCAGTTATCTGGTTTATCGTTTCGAAGTCAGCGTTTGGCGTAAGTCCAACTTCTATAGCACCAGACTCAAGTCCTGGTTGTATCTTGAACTCCGGTTGATATATGCCGACCCAATCGACGAATTCCAAGTTCTCGACTCTTTCAGCCTGTTCTGGAGTCATCAGCACTCTGTATCCGTAGTTGTGGACGTAGTTCATCACTTCTACGCTTTTTTCTTCAAGAGTCTCCACCCAATCGGAACTTATGGGACCTATCATGTCGACCAGATATATCCCTTCTGTTCCCTGTTCGTAAGATTCAATAGTGTATTCCTCGTTCAATTCAGGGAGACCTTCATTAGTATCGAACTCGTAACCGTTCACGATCAATTCGTTTCTATGGTTCAAAGTCCTCACTTCATACTGACTTTCTATTGTCTCTAATCCTCTCTCCGAAGTCTCCAATATAACGTTCCTTCCGTAATGGTCGATGATTTCACCATGTTCACTAAGATAATCTAAATCTCCTGATCCATCAGCGTAAACCAAAATAACTTCATCCATTTTCTCTAAGTTTTCATCAGATTCGGCACCACCTAGAACCATCATCCCAGGTATCACGGTGCCTACCACTAGTACAAAGGCTATCACTAAAACGGATATTCTCTTTCTAATTTTACTATTCATATTTTACCTCGGGAAAGAGCAATTTGAATCTGTCTAATATACTTTATGTTCGAAAGCCTTATATTTACCATATTTCGAATATATACTACTTGGTGAAAACAACATTCACCCAGGATAACAGCACTTACGTCCCGATCGACTCGCTGGATTGTCTTCATCAAATCCTCTAATTCAGATCCTCCAATAATTTTAAAAATCTAGAACTATAGCGACAAAATTCTCTGAAAATGCGATAAATATAATAGCTTCATTATCCTAACGGAGTGATTTCCATCGGAAAAAATAGATCTAATCTCAAGCCCTTCCTATTGTCGATCATCCACCCGGAACTGTGCTCTTCTTAGATAAGGAGTCAACTTTATCCGGGATGGGCACACGTACGAACATAGTCCGCAGTCGATACAATCTCGGGGATTCAATCTTTTCAACCACTTCATATCGTCTTTCTTCTCTGACTGCATTATCTGTTGAGGATAGATATCTACAGGGCACACAAGGTTACAATAGCCGCACCTTATACAGGGCAACTGCTCTCTATAGGGATCATATTCTTCAGGAGTCAATCCTGTGAGTCCAGAAGTTGCCTTAAGTACTGGATAAGAAGGATCAGGTACCATCGGCCCCATCATTATAGAACCTAAGGCCACTCTATCGAATCTAAGTGGAGAGACATCCATGAAATCGAATATATGTTCAACGGATGTGCCCATCCTAGTCCAAAGGTTCTTTCCACCGGTCGCGCTGGTGTAAAAAGTCATCCCTCTAGAAACTAAAGAATATCCTTCAAGTACGGCTTCCGCCAATGCGTATGCTGTTGCGACATTGTGAACTACAGTTCCTATACTGGGTGGAAATTCACCGGAAGGGAGTTCTTTGTCGATTACCTCGTTCACCAGCAACCTTTCGCTTCCGACGGAGTAATTCGGCTTCACCCTTATTATCTTAACACCGTGTTCTCTAAGCAGTCTCTCGAATTCAGGCGTTTCCCCTTCTTCTGTTCTTGTAGCAAATATTATCTCTTTCACATCTAGGATATGCCCCATCAGTTTTATACCTTTGATCATCATCTCCGGCTCTTCCATCATCAACCTGACGTCGCAGGCAAGGTTCGGGTCGCTCTCCTTGGCATTTATAAGAAGGTGAGATATACCGTCCTCTGACAGTTTAACATGCGTGGGGAATGCAGCTCCACCGAGGCCGACGATGCCGGCCTCCCTTACCCTTTCTATAAGTTCGTCTCTCGTTGAATCCCTAGGATCCATAGGTGTGTAAGTCGGCTCTTTCTCATCACTCTCTGTACGGATCACCACTGTTTTCTCTTCTTCATCCGTTACTGGATTTTTCATCCTCTTGATCTCTTTGACCGTACCGGTTACAGGACTATGGATAGGTACCAACATCATCCCCTGTTCTTCTTTACCTCCGATCTTTTCTCCGTACTTAACGTAGGAACCTTTTTCCACCAAAACTTCAGCTTCCGGACCTAGGTGCTGACTCATATATACTTTCATCTCGTCCTCTGGTGGGACTTCAGTTATCGGATCATCTATAGATTCTTCTTTCATCCTAGTATCTACTTCAAACCCGCCCTTTTCTTTGAAATTCTTTATCTGGTTTTTTTTAGAGGCCATGATTTATACAATCCTTTAGTTGAGTTTCTAGCACGTTCATATACACATCTATTCAAATTCAGACTTTGCCTTTCTAAGATGTGGTTTGAAGTTTATACGAGCTGGGCATACGAACGAACATAGTCCGCAGTCCATGCAGGTATCTGGATTGAGCTTTTTCAACCTCTTCGTTTTGCCTTTCTTTTGAGCTTTCATTATCATCTGCGGGTAAATATCCACAGGACACACGGTGTTACAATATCCACACCGTATACACCAAGTCTGATGCTCATAAGGGTGAGGTTCATCTTCGGTGAATCCGGTCACACCTGCATGAGCCTTAAGGAGTGGTGTTGAGGTGTCGGGAATTGCAGGACCCATCATTATAGAACCTAAAGCCACTCTTTCAAATTTAGAGGGGGATTCCCCGAGATAATCGAATATATGTCCCACGGGAGTACCGTTCCTTACCCATAGATTTCTCCCTCTGATATCCTGAGAATAGTAAGTCAAACCTCGAGATACTAACGGTTCTCCTTTCCTTATGGCTCTAGAGATGGCGTAAGCCGTCAATACGTTATGGACCAAAGCTCCTATATCGGTGGAATGCTTGTTGTGAGGAACTACGTCTCCCAATATCTCGGTGATCAATAATCTTCCATAACCTATAGAATAGTTCGGTCTAACTCTAGCTATCCTGATATTTCTTTCTCTTTCGATATGTTTTTCGAACTCAGGTAGTTCGCCCTCCTGGGTCCTTGTGGCAAATACTATATCATCGGCCCCGATTATATACGCCATCAATTTTATCCCATCTATCATCTCCCTCGGTCTTTCGACCATCAATCTGACGTCGCAAGCCACGTTGGGATCGCTCTCCTTAGCGTTTATTATCAAAGTTGAGACTTCTCCTTTAGCTTCATCGAGTTTTGCATGTGTCGGAAAGACGGCTCCTCCTAAACCGACGATCCCGGCTTCTCTTATCCTTTGGATCAATTCATCTCTAGACGCTTCTTTTGGATCTAGAGGTTCATAGACCCGCCTTTTTTCTTCATTTTCGGTCTTTATTATGACCGCGGTTTCCTCATCGCCTGAGATAGGATGTTCGATCTTCTCTATACTTTTTACTGTTCCATCCACAGGGCTGTGAACAGGGACCATCAACCATCCTAAATCTTCCCCTCCACCGATCTTTTGACCGTACTTCACCTCGTCACCTTCTTCCACCAATGGTCTACATTCTGGTCCTATATGCTGTCTCAAAAATACCGTCATCTCGTCAGCAGGAGGGACTTCTTCGAAGGGACTCTCTATCGCTTCCCTCTTCATCCGTAGGTCTAACTCAAAACCTCCATTCTCTTCGAATTTTCTGTGAGCTTTTTCCTTGTTGAGTGCTTTCCTTTTATCAACCATGCTAAACACCCCTACTCCTTCACCCCGTGCCCATAGGGTTTCTTGACCACGATCATATCTAATACGGGAGTGGCGAAGTTCATTATAACCAGAGCGATTATCGAGCCGCCCAAAAAGCCGTAAAGCTGGAAGACGAACGATAGAACTGCGAGACCTATACCAAAAAGGTATTGAGAGAATTCAGGCATCGGAGTGGACTGCGGCTCAGTGGCCATGAAAAACGCCATGAACAGGATGCTGCCGCTGAATACGTGGAAAGCTATCCTTTGAGTGATCATCTCAGCCGTGGAAACATCACCGCTTTCCCATATGAGCGCCGCTGCTATGGCTAACGCTGTCATCGTACCGAGAGTCGCCACCACTATCCTCCATTTGTACCGAAGCCAGTATACCGATATCGCTCCTACGATTATGACCACGATACCCATGCCGCTTCCGATCCAGCCATGGGGCTGCCAGAAGAAATGAGCCTGGGTAGCACTTATTTCAGTTCCAAAAAAGGGTATGGTATCTACAAAACTGATTTCAAAAAATTCCATCATGTTTACGAATCCTTCACCACTCATCATGCTGTGTTCATAATGGTGGGGATGGAAAATCCCTCCACCCTCTAACGCCCCATCGAATACGTTGAAAAGGCTGACACCATAAAGTCCAAGAAGAACGAGGGATTTCGCGGCGGCGGCGGGATTCAAATATTTGTGATCTAAATATCTTCCCTGTATATATTTGAAGACAAACATCGTCAAGAATGCCACGAAAGCCGTTATGAGAAAAGGAGTTTCGAGAGGCATTGAAAGCCCCACGATCATACCTGCGACCAAGGGCGATGCCGGTGATTCATAAGTCGGCTTCACGCCTCTCCACTTCTGATAAGAATATATGGTGTTATGAACTATCAGAACAGTACCTATAGCCACGATTATATGTATCAACGCGTCTATCCCCATGACTACTACCGATGCAAAAGCGATTATAGCCATCAAAAGGAATGTCTTCAACATGAGCTCGTTCTTTTCGAAGCCTATATGGACGTGCGGTGGATTCACTATTTTATACGGCCTAGCTTTCTTTTCTTTTTTTACCATCTTAAGACCTCCTTATTTAAGAAACTAAAATTTTGACCTTGATATTCGTATATCGTCGTTATAGTATCTTGTTTAAGTATTTTATTTTTACGGAATTTTTCGCTCTTAAGACGAAATTTTTAAATATTATTATAACGTTGTTATTGCTTGTGGTGGAAGAAGTGGAAGAAAGAAGTGGAAAAAAGATCACTAACTTAGATAATAATGAGGAGATTGTGGAGTGCGTTCATATATGCGGAGAAAGATGTGTTTGTCCAATATACAGAAATGAGATAGATGGATACAAGTTCAAATGTGAGTACGGACACTGCAGTGAGGAGATCGTCGGCGATTCAAAAGAAGAAGTGATCTCTAAGGCCGAAAATCATCTGGTAAAGCACTCTAGTTATTATTGAGCAGACATAAAGACCTGACAAAAATCTATATACCAGGCAGGATTAGAAAGTATCGATCATAGTGAAAGCTCTCGAGATAAAAGATCTAGATAAGCACTTCGATTCATTCAAGGCGGTCAATGGCCTAAACCTCGTTGTCGAAGAAAGTGAGATACACGGCTTTCTAGGACCAAACGGAGCTGGTAAAACCACCACTTTGAGGATGATAATGGGACTTTTAGAACCGGATGATGGAGACATCCTGATCTACGGGAAAAATAATGATAGCAAAGATCTCGATGTTCTTTCTAGAATAGGTTACATGCCGGAAAGGCCTTCTTTTCCAGTTCATCTCACCAGCAGAGAATTGTTGGAGATATACGGACAGACATATGGAATACCTGAAGAAGTCAGAGAGGCGAGAGCGAGCCGTCTTTTAAACAAAGTTGGATTAGATAACTATGCTGATAAAAGAACCGGTAAGTTCAGCAAAGGTATGAAACAGAGGTTGGGCATCGCTCAAGCCCTGATAAGCGAACCGGACCTATTGGTACTAGATGAACCTACTGCTGGTCTCGATCCTGGAGGAAGGGCCCGGATGAGACAGATAATAAAAGAGATCGGAAAAGATGACATAACGATGCTCATATCATCTCATCTGTTAGAGGAGGTCGAGAAGATTTGCGAGACGGTAACCATGATAGACGAAGGGAAGAGCGTCCTGTCGGGCTCGGTAGAGGAATTATCACATTCAAAGACCGTTCTTCAGATAGAGTTGATGGAGATCACTTCTAGAATCATCAACGCTTTAGAAGATCTGCCCAAAGTCAAAGAAGTGATCCGTGTAGATGATGATAAAGAAGAAATAAAGGTGATCGCCTCTGACGATGAGGATTATAGACCGGTAGTTTCTAAAACGATAGTGGATCATGGGGGGACTATTTTAAAGATGACCGATAGATCAAGGAGTTTGGAAGACGTGTATCTGGAGGTTATAGACGGAGGACCCGAAGATGAACAGCTCAGATAGACGCGATGATGTTTGGGAACAGGTCAAAGCTGTTTTCAGGTACGAACTTCTGCGAAACCTCAGAAACAAAAACTTCCTGGTGATTTTTTTGATAGCCGTCGGTATATTCTCTTTGAACCTTTTCTTGCCTCCTATCTTAGACGGATTTGAAACAGACCCAAACTTCTTTTTGGAAAATCTGAACCCCGGCGGTCTGGTCATAATGATCCTCGCTGTAGGAGTGTCCATGAAGACTATCGCCGGAGAGTTTGAAAGTGGTTCCATGGAACTGCTCGCTTCGAAGCCTATAAGTAGAGATGTCATCTACCTCGGCAAATTAGCAGCTCTGTTCGCTATACTTTTAGTTGTTTATATCTTCTTTTTCCTGTATTCTTTGGGAACGAGCACTTGGATATACGGCCTCCAGGATGGACTCTCACTTGTCATGTTGGCGGTTCCCTTCTTTCTAGCGCTCAGCAGCATGGTATGGGTATCTGTATCTCTTTTTTTGGGAGCCTGGACAAAAAGTTCCGTTGTGACCGTTCTCGGCACCGTCGGAATATTCATAGGTCTCAGTGTTGCGGCAGGGATAGTACCTTACTATTCGCCAATGACGGGAGAAGCCTTCAATTATCTTCCCGGAGAAGGAGAGAGCGGTGAATTAGCGGTGGGTGATGAAGACAGCCCAGTTGAAGGTATAATGATCAACACTGGAACGGACCATCTTTCGGACCTTTTTGTTACCTATTCTCTAGATCCTGAAACGAATATATCTATATTGGAACATGAAAGAGGCTGTCCCGTTACAGGTATGGGAGGGGAGGAATTCGTTCCTGGGGATAGAGGCTATACATTGAGTAGTTCCGTAGCTAGGACCCTGATGATGACTATGGTTTACATAATCGGATTGAACTATCTAGGGATCCTGTTATTCAAAAAGTCGAGCATCATGAGACATTGACTAGAAAAAATTATCCTCGACCGAAAAGAGAATGGCCATTAATTTTTTATACTAAAAAGTCATCTTAGTTATAACACTGAAATAAGGATTTAGGTAGTGATATTGATGGATGTGAAAAAGCTGGCCGTTGTTTTGATTAGCCTCGTATTGCTGACTAGTGCTTCTTTGATCGTCATAGAATCAGGAGAAAATGAGCGATTGGTAACAGGGGAACCTGATGAAGATCTAGAGATATCTGTGGAATTAACAGTCAATGGAGAAGAAGACGAAGTAACGATAGATGAAGACGATGAAGTGGAGATAGACGTGAGTATAGAGAATGACGGTGAGACGGAAGAAACTGTAGAGTTGTACGTACTCGAGGACGATGATCCTATCGCACCTCATGATCCGTATGAAGATTACACCGTAGCCGCTGGAGAATCAGAAGAAGATACGTTGACCCACGACCACGTTAGCGATTGGGAAGGAGAGTTCTATGCACGTCTTATCCATGAGGATACCGACGAAGTGCTCGCAGAAGTGGACGTGACCGTCGGCGATCCTGTTGTCGATCCTGATATAACGGCAAATCTAGAAGTCAATGGAGAAGAAGACGAAGTAACGATAGATGAAGACGATGAAGTGGAGATAGAGGTGAGTATAGTGAATGAAGGTGATACGGAAGAAACTTTTGATTTGTATGTAGTCCGACAAGATACCGAGGAAGTCCATGATCCCTACGAGACCTATGATGTAAGTCCAGATGACTATATTGAGGTTACAGAGGATCACGACCACGTTAGCGATTGGGAAGGGGAGTTCTATGCACGTCTTATCCATGAGGATACCGACGAAGTGCTCGCAGAAGTGGACGTGACCGTCGGCGATCCTGTTGTCGATCCTGATATAACGGCGAATCTAGAAGTCAATGGAGAAGAAGACGAAGTAACGATAGATGAAGACGATGAAGTAGAGATAGACGTAAGTATAGAGAATAACGGTGAGACGGATGAAACTGTTAAGTTTTACGTACTCGAGGACGATGATCCTATTGCACCCCATGATCCGTATGAAACTTACACCGTGCCCGCAGGAGGATCTGAAGAAGATACATTGACTCACGATCACGTTAGCGATTGGGAAGGAGGGTTCTATGCACGTCTTATCCAGGAAGATACAGAAGATATACTCGCGGAAGTAGACGTGACCGTCGGCGATCCCGATGTAGATCCTGTTGAAGACGACCCGGATTGGGAGAGTTTGCGGATCTTGATAGGAATTGCTCTAGCCACCTTCATAGTCGGGATAGGCGTCGGATTATTGTACGAGAGGAAAATAAAGAGAGAGAAATAAGGTACGACCAAAACACTTTTTTTCTTTTTTCTTCGAAGATTCTTTAAAGGCTGACCTTTATCATCTATTAGGAATGAATCATGATCTCTCGAAAAGAGCTGGAAGGAAAAGTCGCTTTAGTGACCGGAGCGAGCTCAGGAATAGGAAAAGCGATATGTAATAGATTGGCGGAAGAAGGCATAAACCTAGGAATGGCTGCCAGACGGAAGAGCGTACTTGACTCTCTATCTGATAAGCTGGAAAAAAAGCATGGTAACAGATGTTTGCCTTTACCCACTGATGTTACTAAAGATGAAGAGGTGAACGATATGGTAAAAAAGACAGTAGATAAGTTCGGAAAACTGGACATACTGGTGAACAATGCCGGAGTGATCAGATATGGAGATATAGAAGATTTCTCGACCGAGGACTACAAAGCGATGATGTCCACTAACTGCGACGGCATGTTCTATTCCACTAGAGCGTCTCTCCCTCACCTAAGAAAGACTGAAGGAAATCTGATATTCATCGGCAGCTTCGATGCAAATCATCCCCGCTCATTCAATCCTATCTACAGCGCAACGAAATGGTGGACCAAAGCTTTCGCCCACAGCATCGAAAGTATTGTGGGAAAAGAAGGTGTTGCAGTGACCCTAATAAATCCCTCGGAAGTTAGAACGGACATCGAAGACGAAGAAGGGATGCCTTACAGAGAAAAATTCGATCCTGAAGAAGTTCTTGATCCCGAAGAGCTCGCTGAAGTGGTGCTCTTCACGATAAAACAGGAAAACAGTACCACCATAAGCGAGATAAACATTTTCAGGAGAGATAAGATGAGCGAGTTCTTCTGATATTTTCAGAAGACAGTCTTGCCTATGCTCTCAAAAAATTCTCTTTTCTCTTCAAAGTGATCGTCGTCGCCAAAGTATATCTTTTTGTACTTCTCTTCCATCTCCTCATCCATCAAAGACTGCATCTCCCTCCATATCCCTTCTCTCATATTGAGCTTGTCCAGGTATATCTCTTCGATACCGATAGAATTCAGTGTCTCCTTCAACCTTTTTAGACCTTGTTCCCTGTCGTTTTCAAAGGGTAAGATAGGACCTATAAACGCCCAAACGTTCAATCCCTCCTCGCTCAATTCTCTAGCCGCGGACAACCTTCTCCCTATGGAGGGAGCTTCAGGCTCGAACCTTTTTCTGAATTCATCATCAAGTGAAGTTATAGTGAACCCTATATCCGCTTCCATCTCATCTAAGATATCTATATCTCTTGTGACCAGATCGGATTTGGTTTGGATCAACACTGGAAGATCCTTCTTTCCAAGCTGTTTCAGACATCTCCTTGTCAGCTTGCAGTGGCGTTCAGCTTCCTGATAAGGGTCGGTAACGCTTCCCAGTCGAACTATACCTCTGTCCTTTTTGTCTAACTCATCATGAAGCACCTTGGGTATGTTCCTTTTTACATCTAGAAATTCCCCCCACGGTCTATCTTCCCCTATAACGAAAGAAGAATAGCAGTATATACAACCGTGAGTACAGCCTCTGTAAGGATTAAGGGAGTAATCCGCCTCCAAACCTGATTTTGAAAGGGCTGTTTTACAGCTAACCTCTTTTATTTCGACACCATCCACTTCTATTAAAGTACTTTTCAATTCCAATGTCTCTCCTCCTTAAATTCAAAATCTTTTTCCTCTTTCTTATTTTTCACACTGAAGTCGCTCAATCTGGTCTGATGTAATGCATCCTGTAAGACCTCACTGTGCTTTTCCCATGTATCTATCTTTATATCAAGTCTGGTAGAGATATAAAACAACGCTTCCTTCAAGGTATCAAAAGTTTTAGGTTCTTTTTTCAATGCATCCCTCACATGTTCTCTCACGTTCCAAACTCCAACAGGCATTATGTAGCCAGGGTGGGTCTCTCTAAGGATCACCGCTCCTGCCTGCCTTTTCTCCCTTGAAAGTTTCTCAGCTACTGCAAGCCTAGCGGCGTAAAAACAGCCTCCTATCTCGGCATATTTAGATCTACCGTCATACTTTTCATGGCTCGAAATTATAGCGATGTCCTTTCCATGAGGATTCCAAGCGGTTTCTGGATACCAGGCTTCGACTAACTCATAGATCCACGTCCTAGGAAGCATCAGTATCTCCCATCGATTGTCCAGTTCCCATGTTTCGTAAACCCTGTATTCATCTATCGGCCTGTAATCTTTGACCTCCTCCCGCAAGTTCTTGCCTATGGTGTCATCAACTGCCGTTATACTCCACCTTGTGGGAACGAATTTCCTGTTCTCATCTATCCCAAAAGCTCCAACACTGAAAGCACGCTGTATCTTTGAAAGGTATACGTCGCTTTCATAAAGATCTAAAACGGCTTTGGTAGCTTTAAGATCGGTATCGAAATGTACCTTATCAAGCCTTTTATCGAACTTTATCGTTCCGAGATCCAACTTTTGTAGCGGTCCAGAAGGACCATAGGGTTGGACGGAATCAGATAGTTGGATCTTTCCTCCCGGTTTTTTGGAAAAGAAAGCCTCTACTTCAGCCGGATCTTTCGCTAGAGCCATCTGACGAGTTATATCAGCTATTCTATCTCTATCATCGAATTTGTCAACCCTTATCGGATACTTACCTCTCACAAGTTTTGTCCGGTTCTCCACGATGTCCTCTATATCCTTTCCAACCCACAATTCAGGCATGTCTAGCTCGGAAGTGTCTCCATGAAAGGGCGGAACTAGCGGTCCTACGTCGACTTTTGGATATCCATACCTTCCAACGAAAACACCTGGAGGTGAAGAACCAGAGATATCTGTATCTTCCACCAAATCCTTAGATTCCATCTTATGATAGTATTTGACTACGACGGGACAGCGTTCTCTTCCACATAGGTTCTTTGACCCTCGACACCTTGCACATCTAGAATTTTTCTTGACGAAATGTTCTTCGTCGGCTAGATCGACTTTCATCCATCTATAGTTATGCGGTCGAGAGTTTTTAACTGTTTCGCAGGCTCACAGATATTTTCACAAAAAGGCTCAAGGGGCGATCGGGCTCTCCTCTTTCTTTTCAGCCATTTCGATCTCCTCTTTTATAACCTTGGAAAGGGCCTTTATGCCTCTTTTTATCTCTTCTTCTGAAGAGTGTGTATAGTTGAGCCGCATCGTGTTGTTCCCTCCATCGTCCACATAGAAAGCGTCACCGACCACGTAAGCTACCTTTTCATCTACAGCTTTTTCGAACATCTCCCTGGTATCTACGTGTTTTGGGAGTTCCGCCCAGATGAACATACCTCCTTCAGGTCTGTTCCATTCGACCTCATCAGGGAAGTGCTCTTCCATCGAATCAAGCATCGTCAGCCTTTTCTTGTTATACAGCTCTTTTATGTTCTCAAGGTGCTCATCCATGATGCCCTCTGAAAGGTATTTGTACGCCACATACTGACCGAAAGGATTGGTACAGAGGTCCGTGGCCTGTTTAGCGATCACCATCTTTTCGATGAGTTCTTCAGGCCCGGTCATCCAGGCGATCCTGAATCCCGGTGCCAATATCTTGGAAAAAGTCTCCAGCCTCACAACCCTTTCCTCGGTATCCATGGACATCAGGTGAGGCATCTTTTCTCCTTCATATCTAAGGTGTGAATACGGTGAATCTTCAACTATAAGAATATCGTATTTTGAAGCTATATCTAGAAGCCTTTCTCTTTTCTCAGCTGTCATGGTGGCACCTGAAGGGTTCTGAAAAGTGAGAACCACATAGATGAACTTGGGCAGTTCACCTTTCACTTTCATCTGACGCAATTTTCTATCTAACAAGTCCATATCCATCCCGTCTTCCCTGACCTCTACGGTCTCCATCTCACCCTCAAAAGCCTTGAAGGCTCCAGTCGCCCCTAAATAGGTCGGAGAACCGACTAATATCTTATCGCCCGGGTTAAGAAGGACTTTGCTAAGAAGATCCAAAGCCTGTTGAGAACCGTGAGTGATCAGAATATTTTCATGATCGACATCCATCCCTCTATCTCTCATCAACTTTGCGAGTTCTTTTCTCAAAGGATTGACACCTTCTGTGGAGCCGTATTGAAGTACCTTTTCACCCATCTCGTCTAAATTTTCATTTATTATCTTTTTGGTCGCCTCTATCGGGAAAGCTTCGGGATTAGGCAGTCCTCCTGCGAACGAGATCACGTCACCCTGCTGTATCAATTTCAATATCTCCCTTATCTCAGATCTTTCCATCTTAGACGCCCTTTCCGAGAATATCTGCTCAAAATCCACCATATTTATCATCCTTTTGTAGTTTCTTCTAGGCACTAGGGTACCTTATTTCTTTCGGTCATGGTCCAGAGACTTTCCAGTATCAAGACGAACATGGTCAAAAAACCATCAAATTTAAAAATATCTAGATGATGTCTTCTGCAGATAAAATGCCAACTAAAATAAGATCACTCCTGAAAAGTATTCCAAAAGTCGAATTAGGCTTCTTTCCGACACCACTTCAAAGACTCCATAAACTCTCAGAAAAATACAACGTTGATCTTTACATGAAAAGAGATGATATCTCTGGTCCGGGTTTCGGGGGCAACAAGATAAGGAAACTAGAATATATAATCGCGGAAGCTCTCGATGAAGAATGTGATTATGTATTCACCTATGGCGGGATACAATCAAATCACTGCAGGCAGCTGGCCGCTTCCTGCAGGATATTCGATTTGGAACCTGTGCTGTACCTCATAGGAGAGGAAGAGCCGGAAGAGTACAGGGGAAATCTTCATCTGGATAAGTTGTTAGACGCTGAAGTCAACATAGTTACCGCAGGAGCGAAAGAGGTAGATAATATCAGTGAGAAAGCAGATAAGCTCGCCCAAGAAAGGATGAAAGAGCTGAGAACTGAAGGCCATAGGTGTTATGATTGTCCTGCTGGAGGGTTCAATGCCGCCGGTTGTTTAGGATTCATCGAAGCATTTGAAGAGCTGATGGAACAGACAGATGAGCAAGATATAGAGTTAGATTATCTTGCCCATGCCAACGGAACAGGAGGAACTTATACCGGTCTGGAGATCGGAAGAAAATTGTTGAGTTCTGAAATAAAGATACTCCCTTTCAGCGTCGGCACTCTTTCTGAAGACTTTGAAGAGAAAGTGTCGAGGATGAGCAAAAGTGTAGCTGATAAACTCGATATAGACGAAGAAGACGTGATGATAGATGCTGAGGAAATAAACGTGGAAACTAGGTATTCAGGACCTGATTACGGAGTACCTTACACTGCTTCTGAGGAGGCCATGAAAGAACTCGCCCGTGAAGAAGGTATATTTTTAGGACCGACCTACACCTCTAAAGCGATGGCCGGTGTGCTCGATAGGATAAAGAACGGTGAGATAGAGGAGGGGAGTACTGTACTTTTCTGGCACACTGGAGGCACTCCGGCTGTTTTCGCTGGAAAGGATTTTGTAGGAGATATATACGGTCCTTGAATCCCTTTATTTTTGTAGTGAAAACTACCACACCAAAAGCAATCGTGATCCGTTCATTTCAGATCGATGACTGAGGAACGGTAAATTTGCATATCTCCTAAACCCTCCAAATCTTTTTTTACCGATCTCCATAAAAACATCAGGCCGTAAAGTTCTGCTTTTCCAAATAGAGTTGTAGTTTTGAATTTCGGTAATTTGCCCAATGTGTCTCGTTCTACTTTTTTTTCTAAGTCCTCCAATAGGATCTTGCGGTTGTTAAGAAACACGCTTCCCCCTATCACGATAAGATCTGGTCCAAAAGAATCGATCAAGTTGGAGAAGCCTCTTACGTTGAATTCCTTTATATTCTCTATGACTTTTTCAGCTTCTTTTTCCCCTTCGTAGAACCTTTCGAATAACGTCTCGGCATTTACATACTTTTTCCCGGTTAAGTCCTCAGCATAACTAGGTATGTTATCACCGGAGCAGTATGCTTCCCAATGTCCTTTACCTCCACAACCACAAGTTCTTTCTCCCCCAACGTAAGTATGGCCCACCTCTGCGAAGCCTCTTTTTACGATCAACTTATCGTCTACTATCACTCCTGAACCGATGCCGCTGCTGATCGTCACGTAAACCATGTTCGGGGCACAGTGCCCTTTAGCATACTCGCCCAGGACAGCGGAAACACAATCGTTAACGAGGAATATCGAATCGATATCTTCGTCTAAGTGCTCTTTAAGGTCCAGTTCTTCAAAAGGCATGTTTGGTGGTTGGATGATCCCTCTTTTCCTATCTATAGGACCGGGACAGGCTATCCCGACGTGAACTTTCTCTTCGGGGCCGAAAAACTCTTTCAAGATTTCAGTAGGGTCATCGAGAAAAGTATCTGTATCTACCACTTTCAGATCTTCGAGTTCCTCCTCAAGACTTCCTATCTGAGTGTTGGTAGCGCCTATATCGATGCAGAGCCTTTTCATCGCCTACGATTATCATATCAGAGGTTAAAATCCTATCGGTATTAAGGAGGATTAGAAAACGGTTAAATAGGTAATCTTTCAATAAATAGCACATGGATGAAACTATCGAAGCGGTCAATCCCGCTACGGAACAGACCATAAAGAAAATAAAGGTTTCCAGTCCCGAAGAGGTTTCAAAAAAATTCAGGAAAGCTGAAAAGGCTCAGGAAAAGTGGAAAGAACTCTCTGTAAAAAAGAGGTGCTCTTATCTACGTAGGATGAGAGAGGTGATCGTGGCTGATATGGAGGGCGTTGTTGAAACGATAAAAAAAGATACTGGAAAACCAGATACCGAAGCTTTGATGTCGGACGTGTTTGCCACTCTCAGCATGATAAGGTATTATGAAGATAATTCAGAAGATCTTTTGAAACGTGAAAAGAGGAAGACACCTATGGAATATTACAAGAACAAGTCCTACGTGGAACACGATCCTTTAGGGGTCGTAGCGGTGATATCACCATGGAATTATCCTTTTCAACTCTCTTTGGTTCCCAGCGCGACAGCTCTAGCTGCTGGAAATGCAGTCATGCTCAAACCATCTGAGATCACTCCCCTGAGCGGTGAGAAGATCAAAGACATATTAGATAAAGCCGGCTTTCCCGAAGGGGTATTCCAGATAGTACAGGGGGCTGGAGATGTTGGGGAAATGATGATCGAGGAAGGGCCTGACAAGATATTCTTTACTGGAGGTACGGAGACCGGGAAAAAGGTCATGGAAAAGGCATCGGAGCAGCTGATACCTGTTGAGTTGGAACTCGGTGGAAAAGACCCGATGATAGTGTTTGAAGATGCGGATCTTGAAAGAGCTGCAAAAGGTGCTGTGTACGGATCCTTGGCGAACTCAGGTCAACTGTGTGTTTCCATAGAACGTATATATGTTCAAGAATCGATCGAGAGGGAATTCATCAAAAGATCGATGGACGAAGTAGAAGAAGTCAGTTTAGGTGCATCTAAAGGATGTGAGATGGGACCGATGATTCGAAAGGGGCAAATAGAGATAGTAAAAGAGCATGTCGAAGATGCTGTGGAAAAAGGTGCTGACCTCCTAACTCAGTTCAGAAGAGAAGGAAGGTTCCTTTATCCTTTGGTCTTGACCGGTGTAGACCACGAGATGAAGGTGATGAAAGAGGAGACCTTTGGTCCGGTGATCGCGATCATGCCTTTTAGAGATGAGAGAGAAGCTGTACGCTTGGCAAATGATAGTGAATACGGTCTGAATTCCAGTGTTTGGAGTGAGAATAAAGAAAAAGCGGAGAGGACTGCATCAAAGTTGGAGGCGGGAAACTGTTACATAAACGACGTGGTGAAGAACATCGGAAGCCCTAATCTACCTTTCGGAGGTAAGAAAAACAGTGGGATAGGTCGTTATCACGGCCCGGAGGGACTGGAAGCTTTCACTGAGACAAAATCTGTGATGATCAATGGTAATGATGGAGTAGAAGTTAACTGGTTTCCTTATTCAGAAAAAATATATGAAGATATCAAGACCCTAGTAAGGACGAAACACGGGAACGTAGGATTTTTCAAGAAGTTAAAAAATCTCCTACACCTAAGAAAGCAGATGAAATCGAAGAAATAAGGAGGATGATAGATATGCTCAGTAGATTGTTTGATATACTCGGATGGAATCTAAGGACGATCATATTCCTACTGATCACACTAGGATGGTGGTCGGAATTCATTTGGGCGCCCTCCTCTAAAAGAGATAGAAGTGTTGTAAAGGAGGCTGAGAAAAGATCTTTTTATTTTATAGGTTTAGCCATCCCGGTTTCCATCCTTACAGGTATAGCGCTGAGGGTGATCGGGATCGGAAACTTCTCTGTGGATCATTTAACTTGGTTGCAGTGGCTATCCGTGGTTGTTTATCTGATAGGATTAACGATCAGATCTTGGTCTCTTCGATTATTGGGTAAATATTTTTCACGTAACGTGGAAGTCGAAAGCGAACAGGATCTTGTCGGCAGCGGTCCTTACAGAATATTGAGGCACCCGTCCTATCTAGGACTGTTCCTTCTGACCCTTGGAGTTCTACTTTTCATAGCCAACCTTATCGGCATCGTGATCGTTTTTCCAGTGATGCTTATAGCTCTCTCCTACCGCATGAAGATAGAGGAACAGATGATGCTCGACAATGTAGGCAAAGAATACGAAAGATGGCGTCGAAAACGTTATAAGATTATACCTTATATCTATTGAGCGTGTGATAAGGTGAAAAAAAGGGATGATGATCAAAAAGTTATAGTTATAGGAGGAGGACTTGGCGGTATATCCGCCGCTGCGACCATGGCCATTTCAGGGTACGATGTTGAATTGTACGAGAAGAATGCTCATTTAGGGGGGAAATTGAATAAAAAGAGCCAAGACGGATTTACATTCGATCTTGGTCCCTCGATCCTGACCCTGCCTTCCATCTTTTCTCGGCTCTTCGAATGGGCAGGAAAGGAGATGGAGGACTACGTTGAGATCGAAAAACTGGAACCACAGTGGCGTTCTTTTTTTCCAGACGGCGACGTCATCGACCTATATTCTGATGTAAACAAAATGGTAAAAAAGAACGAAAGATTGACTAAAAAAGACGGTGAACAGATCTCAAGGTATCTAGATTACAGCGAGCATCTTTACGAGACGGTAACGGAAGGCTACTTCAAAGAAGGTCTTGATACAAAAAAGGAAGTGAAAAAACACTACGGTTACATCTCCCTTTTGAAAGATTTCGATTACTTCTCCACCATGAACCAGGGTGTAGAGCGTTACATAGATGATGAAAATCTACAGCACATGTTCAATTTCTTCATAAAGTATGTTGGTTCTTCTCCTTATAGAGCACCCGCCATCATGAATCTACTACCCCACGTACAGATCGAGTACGGATTGTGGTATGTTCCTGGAGGCCTTTACGGGTTAGCAGAAGGACTCGAAGATCTTCTTGAAGAGTTGGAGGTAGATATACACAAGAACAGTGAAGTTGTGGACCTGATAACAAAAGGCGACCAAATAACCAGGATCAGATTGGAGAACGGTAAAGTCCGAAAGGGGGACATATTCATCTCCAACATGGAAGTGATCCCCACTTATAGGGATCTTCTCGATGGAAAGGAAAGACTGATAGAGCGTTACGAAAAGAAATTCGAGCCAGCCTGTTCCGGCCTTGTACTCCACCTAGGCGTGGATAGAAAGTACGACCAGCTGGAGCATCACAACTTCTTCTTTTCGAAAGATCCTGAAAAGCACTTTGAGACTATCTTCCAGGATTATGAACTGCCTGAGGATCCGACGATCTACCTTGTAGCTTCCACCCAAAGCGATCTTGACCAAGCCCCTGAAGGTTGTGAGAACATAAAAGTCCTGCCGCACATACCTCACTTGGGTGAGAATGAGTATAGTAAAGAAGACTACGAAACTTTGAAGGAAAATGTTCTCGATAAGTTGGAGAGGATGGGACTTGAGGATCTGAGAGATCACATCGTAACAGAAGACATGTGGACTCCGGAAGATATACGTGAAAAATACTACTCCAATAAAGGCGCAATTTATGGAGTAGTTTCGGATAGGAAGAAGAACACTGGATTCAAGGCGCCGAAATCCAGCGAAGAGTTCGAGAATCTCTATTTCGTCGGAGGCAGCGTAAATCCAGGCGGCGGCATGCCCATGGTGACGCTCTCTGGTCAAAAAGTGAAGAAAAGGATTGAAGAGTGAGGCAGAGGGAAATGTTAAATAATTTATATCGATTGTGGAAGGACGTTGCAATATCGTGGAGACGGATAAGATGAAGGAGATAGGTATAATAGGTGCTGGGCCTGGCGGTCTGTCTGCAGGCATGCTTCTGGCCGACGAAGGTTTCGACGTAACGATCTACGAAGCGGAAGACAGAGTGGGAGGAAGGAACGCCTGCATAGAAGAAGACGGTTTCGTCTTCGATATAGGTCCGACTTTCTTCATGATGCCTTTCGTTCTAGAGGAGATGTTCGAAACAACTGGTAGAGACCTGCATGACTACGTAGAGCTCAGAATGCTCGAGCCGTTCTATCAACTTGTTTTTTCAGACGGTAAGAAGTTGAAAACTTATTATGATGATAAAAAATTCAAGAGATCCATCGCCAACCTCAATCCGGACGACGTGAACGGATACGAAAAATTCAAGCTAAAGAATAGAAAGAAGTTGAGATATACACTTCCGGTGCTTCAGCGACCCTACAGCGGTTGGAAGGACATGTTGAACAAGGACATTATGAAGCTTATGACAGTGCTGCATCCTACAAGAAGTATATGGGATGAACTCGGAATGTATTACGACGATGATAGAATCAAAGTCGGATTCACCTTTCAATCAAAATATCTAGGGATGTCGCCCTTCAATTGCCCTTCGATGTTCACCATCATCCCCTTCATAGAATATCACTGGGGCATTTATCACGTGAAAGGAGGATTGAATCAGCTTTCCGAAGCAAAAGCCGAGGTTATAAAAGAAGAAGGCGGCGATATAAAATTGAATACTGAGGTAGAAGAGATCGTGATCGAAGACGGAGATGCAGTGGCTCTCAAATTGGAAGATGGAACTATAGAAGAATTCGATGAGATCGTCATGAACTCAGATTTTGCCTGGTCGATGAAGAATCTGATACCGGATGAGAAAAGGAACAAATATAAAGATAAAAAACTGGACAATAAGAAATATTCATGTTCTACCTTCATGCTTTATTTCGGTTTGGATAAAGAACTGCCTCAGCTGGAGCACAACAACGTCTTCATAGCCGAAGATTACAAGAAAAACTTTCTAGAGATCGAATCTGAGAAGGAACTCTCTCAAGATCCTTCATTCTATGTCCAGAATGCTTCCAAGACCGATTCTTCAGTTGCGCCGGATGGACATACCGCACTTTATGTTCTCGTGCCGGTGGCTAACTTGAAAGGAGAGATAAACTGGGATAAAGAAGAGGAGAGGTACAGAGAACTGGTTTTGAACAAACTTGAAGATAGGTTGAACGAGCCGGATCTAAGAGAACATATCGTTTTCGAAAAGATGATAACTCCTAAAGATTGGCGTGATAAGTTCAGAGTAGGTTATGGTGCAACCTTCAATCTCGCGCACAATCTTGGACAGATGCTTCTAAACCGACCTAGGAACGACTTCGAGGAGTTCGAAAGCATGTGGCTAGTCGGTGGAGGAACCAATCCTGGCAGCGGTCTACCGACTATCTACGAATCCGGCAGGATCACAGCAAATCTGATCAAGAAAAAGTATGGGCTGGATTACACGTTCAAACATGATAAAGAAGTCAAGAGACTCTCTGGAAAGAATGCTTGAAGTAAAAGTGGGAATAAATGAAAAGTGATGAGCCAAACATATTGGAGATGGCTAGAGCTCGTTTTTTGTTCGCTATCGTGGTGCCCCTCGTCATCAGCACTGCCCTTTCGGTAAATATCACGGGAGAATTGAGTTTACTTGGTTTGATCTTGGCCTTCGTGGTCGGGATAAGTCTTCATGTGACAACCAACGTCTATAACGATATCTACGACACATTTCAGGGGGCTGATACTGCTAACTCGTCCGAGAACGATTTCAGCGGAGGTTCCGGCTTATTGGTTCATCATCCTGAGTTGGAAGATAGGATGTTTTTACTGGCGCGCTCTGGGATAGTAGGAGGCTTTATCGGGACCGTAGGGTTGATCTTTTTATCTGAGACTTCTTTTTGGCCTATCTATCTCTTCATATTCCTTACAGCCACTTTTCTGAGTAAATATTATACTGCTGAACCCTTCAAGTTCGCATACCGAGGTTTAGGGGAGATCGTCGTGGTGATCGGTTTCGGCCCATTGGCTGTTTTACTGGGCACTTCAGCACAGGGCATCCTTAACGATCCTGCGATATATTCGATCATGCCTATAACTGGTTTGAGCACATTGTTTATAGTCTGGGCTGGACAGATGGCCGATCTTCCTTCAGACGTAAAAGCTGGTAAAAAAGGGTTGGTTGCGAGACTGGGTATAGAAAAAAGTGTGTACGGACTTTTATCTATCCATCTATTGGCCTTGTTGAACGTGACAATCAGTGCCTACATCATAGAGAACGGCTCCGTTCTACTGCTTTTACTGATACCTTACATAGTTTTTCTGCCTAAACTTTACCTGGAAGCTAAAGAAGATCCTCACGATAGAGAAAAGATCAGAAAAGCGACAAGATTCAACTTCAAAATCTTCCTGCTCTTTTCCTTCCTGCTCATGGCCTCTTTTCTACTCCTGATATTCATCTAAAATCTCAATCTCTGTACAGCTCCGATCTCCAGTAATTTTTTGACCACCGCTGGAAATCCTCCCGTCAGTATTTTTCCTTCAAATAACATTATCCCGTCTTTTCTACCTAGACTTATAATCATCGGAGCGTTACTCTTTGTGTATTTTTTTGGTTCTTTGCCCCTTGATTCTCTTTTCAGATTTTTATAGATGCGCTTTCCGTGGACGTCGGCGTTATGCCCGGTCTTTTCCTCATCGAGGGATGTGATGTCCCCTCCTACATAGATATCGTCATGCCCTCTGAGTTTCAATGTATCATCTACTTTCAGTCCCCATCTATCGGAAAAAACATCATCTCCAAATCCACTCAGAAGTGATCCACGGAAAGAGAGACCAGCGGCCCAGATCGCCATATCAGAATCTACCTCTTTTCCCTTCTCGGTCATGAAAGCACCATGATTTTCCACCACTTTATCATCGAATAAAATATTCACGCCTCTATCTTTCAAGAAGCGCTCGGCATATTCTGAAGCCTCGATCGGATTCCGCTCCAAGAGTCTCTCATGAGGATGGACGAGTGTGATGTTTTTGTTGAGTTCTTCGGCGATCTCGGCCGCGGTTTCCACACCTATCAGACCACCTCCGATGATCAAGATGTGATCGGAATCAACGAGTGCTTTTCTAGCCTGGTATACGCTTCTGATACTGGTCACTTTATGAACATTATTTTTGTTCCCTAAACGTATCGGATAATCAGCCCCGAAACAAAGCACCAATCGATCGAAATCTATACTCCTGTTCTCTGTTTTGACGCTTTCCGAGGTTATCTTTTTAACTCCTTCTTTGATGATCTCGATTTCGGAAAGAAAAGAGGAGTGATCTAAAGTGATCTTTTCTTTTAAGGAAGGTTCAGATAGTAATTTTGGCAGACTCGGATAGTATTCATATCTACCATCATGATCTATGAGCAGCGTTTTGAACTGATCTTCTCGATCCAGCTTTTTTGCTAGTATCGACCCACAAAATCCACCCCCGACGATGACCACTTTCATGGTACTTAATATCCAATATAGGATTTAACTCTTTATGCTGTAAGAAAAATCGAAAAGTTTCGTTCAAAGTATGTAACATAGCAAGAGGATTATTTCAGTTCCTTACAATAACATTTTTATATCTACCCAATCTCCTAGAAAACGGGCATTAATATGCACGAGATCGTAGAGAAGGAAAAGCTCAATGAAGAGATGAGCAGGATAGAAGTCAAAGCGCCGTTGGTGGCGGAGAAAATAAAACCAGGTCAATTTATCGTTATAAGGATCCATGAGAAGGGCGAAAGGATACCATTGACCTTTTACAAGAAGGACCTGGAGAAAGGCACGGTGACCATGGTCTATCAAAAAGTTGGCAAAAGTACTTACGAACTAGATACTTATAAAGAGGGCGATACCTTAGAAGATGTTGTAGGACCGATGGGAACTCCTGCAGAGATAAAAGAGTACGGAACAGTTGTTTGCATAGGAGGAGGTGTCGGTACTCCCGAGATCTATCCCGTTGCGGAGGCACTTGAAAAAGAAGGTAATGAGGTCATAGTCATCTCTGGTTTCAGGACTGAAGATCTAGTCATCTGCGACACGGAGATGGAAGAAAAGGTCTGCGTGGACGATTTCTACCTTTGTACGGACGACGGCACCTGCGGAAGAGAAGGTTTCACCAGCGACATTTTAGAAGAGTTGATAGAAAGAGGAAAAGATATAGATCTGGTGCATGCTGTCGGTCCTCCCATAATGATGAAAGTTATAGCAGATATAACAGAGGAGCACGACATCCCTACTAGGGTAAGTCTGAACTCGATCATGTTGGACGCTACAGGTATGTGCGGATCATGCAGGGTCGAAGTCGACGGAGAGATGAAGCTTGCATGTGTGGATGGTCCAGAGTTCGATGCTCATAAGGTTAATTTTGAAGAGTTCATGGAGCGCATAACGATGTTCGAGGAGCAGGAGGAAAAGGCCATGGAAGAGTGGAAAGAAGAGCACGGGAGGTGCTGCGAATGACCGGAGAAGAAGATAGGATAAACGTCCCTGAAAGGGGACCCGAGGAGAGAGTAGAGGACTTTGAAGAGGTGCCCCTTGGCTACGACGAAGAACAGGCGATGATAGAGGCTGAAAGATGCCTACAGTGCGCAAACAAACCCTGTATCGGTGGTTGTCCTGTCGAGATAGATATACCAAGGTTCGTGCAGCAGATCGCTGATGGTGAATTTCAAAAGGCTTTGGAAACGTTAAAAGAGACGAACTTCATCCCAGCTATAACCGGAAGAGTATGTCCCCAGGAGGAACAGTGCGAAGAAGTCTGTGTGATGGGCATGAAAGGAGACGCCATAAACATAGGGAAACTGGAGAGGTTCGTAGCAGATTACGCTAGAGAGAACGATCTTGAACAGCCTCCTGAAGTAGAAGAAACTAAAGGAGAAAAAGTTGCTATAGTGGGATCGGGACCAAGCGGTGTCACCTGCGCGGCGATGCTAGCTGAAGAAGGTTATCAGGTAACCATCTATGAAGCTTTACATGAACTTGGAGGAGTCCTAAAATACGGTATACCTGAATTCAGGCTGCCCAATGAAGTGATAGACCACGAGTTCGAGTATCTAGATCAGCTCGGTGTTGAGATGAAATTGAACAGGATAGTCGGTCAGAACGTTGAACTCGAAGAGCTAGACGAGGAATACGACGCCATTTACGTCTCTACAGGTGCCGGTGCTCCGAGATTCTTAGGATTGGAAGGTGAAGACCTTAAGGGCGTTTATTCAGCTAATGAGTTCTTGACCAGGATCAATCTGATGAAGGCCTATAAGTTCCCCGAGTACGATACGCCCATAACCGATATGGAAAAAGTGGGTGTTATCGGCGCTGGTAATGTGGCGATGGACGCAGCCCGTTGCGCTTTGAGATTGGGTGCAGACAGCCATATACTTTATAGGAGAACAACAGAATGGTCTCCAGCAAGAGATGAAGAGATAGAGCACGCGAAAGAGGAAGGAGTAACTTTCGATACTCTATGTACTCCTAAAAGGATTCTAGGTGACGAGGATGGATGGGTCAAAGGGATAGAACTCTTCGAGTGTGAACTGGAAGAACCGGATGAAAGCGGCAGACCTAGTCCCGAGATTATCGAAGATTCCGTTCATAAACGCGAGTTCGATACTATAGTTATAGCGATAGGCCAGACCCCCAACAAGGTATTCTATGAAAACGCTGAAGGCGTTGAAGTCAAAGATTGGGGCGGCATCATAATAGACGAAGAGGAACGTATGACCACAAGAGAGGGTGTTTTTGCCGGAGGCGACGCGGTTTCGGGAGCCGCTACCGTGATCCTAGCGATGGGTGACGGCAGAGAGGCCGCTCTGAACATAATGGATTATCTAGAAAACGGAGACTGAAAAATCACTTCCCTTTTCTTCTCTGTCTGTCTTGATAAGATCTGACCGCCCTCAGGAAATCTATCTTTCTGAAGCCGGGCCAGTAAACGTCAGTGAAGTACAGTTCTGAATAGGCGGACTGCCAGAGTAAAAAATTTGATATCCTTTCTTCCCCACTTGTCCTCAGTATCAGATCTGGATCTGGAAAATCAGAGGTATAAAGCCGGTTAGCGAAGACTTTTTCATCGATATCTTCAACGTCCAGTTCTCCCGTTTTAACATCTACCGCCAGTTTTTGGATCGCATGTACTATCTCCTGCCTCCCTCCATAACCGACAGCTATATTGAAATAATAATTGTCGTAGTCCTTGGTCTTCTCCTCAGCATATGATATAGATTCTTTCACATCTTCAGGTAACTCTTCTATATTTCCGATCGCTTTGATCTTGATCTCATTTTCATGCACTCTTTCATCCTCTGCAGCTTTTCTGAAGTTCTCTTTAAAGAGTTCCATCAACTGCTGGACTTCTTTTGAGTTCCTCTTGAAGTTTTCGGTGGAAAAAGCGTACACTGTGAGGACTTCGATATCAAGCTCAGTACACCATTCCATCATATCCTCCAATTTTTCCTTCCCCTTCTCATGACCTGAACCCTCCTCTAACCCGAGGTGTTCAGCAAATCTTCTGTTGCCGTCCATTATAACGGCTAGATGCCTCGGGACGTTTCCCATCTCCTTTATCTCCTTTTTCAATTTCTTTTCGTATGCCTGGTAAGCGGTGTCCGAAATCGTCTTCGAGATCTCACTAATGATGGCTCACCAAGTTTAATATGAGTGACAATACCTATAAAAATATATTGTTCAGTGTTATGGATTCAATAACTTGGTTACTAACATAACCATTATATACCATATATCCCATCCGGCATTGAGGTGGATTAATATGAAAGATAAAAAATTATATATCCCAGGACCGACACAGGTGAGGGATGACGTTATCAAGGCGATGGATCAACCCATGTTCGGCCATCGTATGGACAAGATGACCGATCTCTACACCACCATAGTGGAAGATACCAAGGAATTTTTAGACACCGATAAACACGTTATAATACTGAGCGCTTCTGGCACTGAGTTCATGGAGACATCGATATTGAACCTGGTGGATGAAAAAGTTCTCTGCGCTACTTGTGGTAGTTTTAGTGAAAGGCAGGCCAATATCGCTGAAAGACTTGGTAAAGATGTAACAAGACTCGAGTATGAGTGGGGGAAAGCTGTGAAACCAGAAGATGTGAGGGAAGCTTTAGAAAAGGACGATTACGAAGCTTTCACCTGCGTCATGAACGAGACCTCTACTGGTGTAAGAAATCCTCTAGAGGAGATAGGAGAAGTACTGGAAGACCACCCTGACACATTTTTCATAGTCGATGCCATTTCCGCTCTCGGCGGTGATCACATAGACATCGAAAAGAGCAATATAGACGTGATATTCACTTCCGTTCAGAAGGCCTTCGCCATGCCGCCTGGTTTAGCGGTTTGTGTCGTCGACGACGATGCATATCAGCACGAAAAGGAGAGTGATTCATCTTCATGGTATGGAGGTTTCCAGAGGAACATAGATTATTACAAGAAAAAAGGACAGACCCACTCCACGCCGGCGATCTCTCTCATGCTCGCTTACAGAAAACAGATGAAGCACATGCTTGAAGAAGGTCCTAAAGAACGGGACAAGAGGCACAAAGAGATGGCAGAATACACAAGAGAATGGGCCCATGAACACTTCGATATGTTCCCAGAGGAGGGTTATATGTCTCAGACCGTCAGCACTATAGAGAACACTCAGGGTATAGACGTTGCTGAGACCATAAAAGAAGTCAATGAAAAATATGATCTAGCTTTCGCTAACGGCTACGGTTCCAAACTTAAGGAGAAGACATTCAGGATAGGCCATATGGGTGAACATACCGTAGAAGATATCAAGGAATTGACCGACGCGATAGAAGAGGTTGCGGGGCTGTGATAACCATGGCGAAAAAAGTCCTTATCTGTAATCCTGTTGCGGATGAAGCAGTGGAGATGTTGGAAGAGGCCGGATACGAAGTGGATCAAGAGTTCGGAATGTCAAAGGAAGAATTGACTGAAAAGGTGCCTCCTTATCATGCAATGGTAGTCAGAAGTTCCACGAAGGTGAGAGAACCGACCCTCGACGCCGCGGAAAATCTCGAAGTTATCGGCAGACCAGGTATAGGTCTAGACAACATAGACGTGGAATACGCGGAAGAAAAAGGCGTCGCTGTACACAACACCCCGACTGCAACCACGATCTCGGTAGCGGAACTTGTCATGACCCATATATTGGCAAGTTACCGGGACATAGTCGCGGGAACGAACAGCCTCAGAGAAGGCGAGTGGATAAAAAGTGAACTCGCAAGCAACGAGATCTACGGGAAGACTCTAGGTGTTATAGGTTACGGCAATATAGGTCAGGCGGTAGCGGAAAGAGCCCATGCCTTAGGTATGGACATATTGGCTTTCGATGTTCTAGATATAGAGGATCCAGAACCCGCAAAGATGGTGGACATGGACGAACTGATAGAAAAGAGCGACGTGATCACGATACACGTTCCACACAACGAGCACACACACCACTTGATAAGTGATGAAGAATTTGAGAAGATGAAAGATGACGCGGTCCTGGTAGACTGTGCCCGTGGAGGAGTCGTGGACGAGAAAGCTCTCTACGATGCCCTGAAGAACGACATGATAAGATTCGCAAGTAAGGACGTCTTTGCAGAAGAACCGCCCGGTGACAATCCACTTTTCGAACTCGATAATTTCCACGCGACTCCACATATCGGCGCTCAGACCGAAGAAGGTCAGATCAGAGCAGGTACGCAGGCCGCTGAAAAGATAATAGAAGAACTTGACTGAGGAATAAACATGGTCGAGATACTTCCATTTGAAGGAATCCAATATGATAAAGATAAAATAGAGGACATGGAGGACGTTATCACTCAGCCCTACGACAAGATCTCGGATGAAAAGCAGGAAGAGTACTATGAAAAGAACAAGTACAACTATTGCAAATTGATCCTGCCGAAGGAAGAGAACAGGTACGAAGTTGCTTCGGAACGTTTAAGGAAATGGATGGAGGAAGAAATCCTTAATAGGGAAGATGAACCCGGCATCTACGTTTATTTCCAGGACTTCGAAGTTTTGGGTGATACTTATACAAGAAAAGGTTTCATCTCAGCAGTGAAACTCCATCCTTTCGAAGAAGAAGTAGTTCTACCTCATGAGGAAACACACAAGGGACCCAAGATAGACAGATTGAATATGTTGAGAGCTACAGAGAAAAACCTGGAAGCGGGATTCATGCTCTACAGCGATCCAGAAGAGGAGACCATAGATCTTTTCGAAGATGTGGCTGAGAAGGAACCTCTTTATGAAGCTACAGATGATCTCGGTGTTCACAGTAGGGTATGGAAGATCAGTGATGAAAAAGAAATAGAGAAAGTGAAAGAAGTGCTGAAGGACGAACAGGTAGTGATCGCAGACGGTCACCACCGCTACGAAACCGCCGTGACGTACAGGGACGAGATGAGGGAGAAAAATCCAGATTATGAGGACAGAGAAGCGTTCAACTGGCGGATGACTTACATGGTACCAGTAGAGGATCCCGGTCTAAAGATCCTTCCAGGACACAGACTACTGCTCAAAGAGGAAATACAAGATGCGCACATCGAAGAACTGAAAGATTATTTCGAGATCGAAGAGATCGATGAAGACGCTTATGATGAATATCTAGAAGAGAACGACGACACCACTTCGTTCGTGCTTTTCGACGACGAAAGGACCTTGGGACTACGTCTTAAAAACAGAGAGGCGATCGAGAAATTCATGTCAGAAGATTACTCTGAAGATTACAAGGAGTTGGACGTCGTGGTTCTGAGAGATGTGATATTCGAAGGAATAATGGATCTCGAGGAACTTCATATAGACGACGATATATCCTATGAACGGTGGTCTGAAGATGCGGTCGGTAAAGTCGAAAAAGGTGAAGGCACGGTCGCTTTTTTAGTCAACGCTACCAGACCCGAACAGGTATTGAGTGTGGCGAAGAACGGAGAAAGGATGCCCCAGAAATCCACTGACTTCTATCCAAAGGCTAACTCCGGCTTCATGATGATGGATATAAGTGCAGGAGAAGTTCTAGAGTAAACTCAAAAAACCTTTCTATATTTTAATTTTCTATATTTTTCTTCCACTGCATCCAAGCAGATACTCAAGGAAAGCAGAAGTCTTCTATCGATATTTTGTTCTGTATCTTTCTTTATCTGCAACTTGTAAGATCTTTTAAGCAGATTGAAACGCTGCTTGTAAACACCAATCTTTTTCCCCTGTTGGATTATCTCATAGCGGTAAGGTATCTTCCTTACATATCTCTTCCTTGCAAGATCCTTCAAAAGATAATCGCTCCTTGCAGTTCCGATCTTATTCTTCTCCTGATCCAATATAGACCATTCGTCCCTGACAAGTGATTTAACACCTTTTCTTCTGAGATAACCTACCACACTTTCTTCATGATCGAGTACCTCGAAAAGACCTGTGAATTTGGTGAGACTGACCTGTTTGATACTGAAAAGTTCTTTTTCCTTACTCTCATCGTTGTAAACCGTAAGACCCTCCTTGAAAAAGGATTCACTTTCACAGTAAGCTATACGGTCTCTTTCTTCATTTTTTATTATATATTTATTCCCTAAAGATATGAGCTTCTGATCGATGATGAATTCGTTCTCATCCAAGATGGCCTCTATCACATCACTATCAGTTGTTCCCCTTTCCTTCTCAGCCAAATTATCACAGATATGATAAGAGAAAAGTGTTATAAATCCTCTTCGAACTCCTCTGCGAGCTTTTTCATCCTTTTAGCGCTCTCGTGATAGCCGGCATCCTCAGTCCTCTTGATCTGATATCTGAACCTGTCCTTTCCACCGGCTGTATTGTCGGCATGACAGATGATCTTCTCTTCTATAGTCTCTGGAACGTAACTCCTGTGGGGAAGGTCCTGCTCTTTAGCCTCTTCTTTCGTTATACCTCCACCGATGTGTCTTTCTACGATCCTCTGTAACTCTTCAGACCATCCCATTTCTTCCACCATCCTTGCACCCTCTACGCCGTGATCTATACCGTGCGTACGGGTCCTACCAACGTCATGTAAAAAAGCTCCAGATATAACAAGTCTAAGGTCTCCTCCGTGTTCATGCTGCAGATGGATCGCTCTTTCCAGTACTGCCAGCGTGTGTTTCATCAGACCGTCATCCATTCCTTTCTCTCTAACAAACTCGAAGCATTCCTCCAACGAGGGAATTTCAGAGTAATCGATGACACGCTTTTCCTTTCTGGAAGGTAAAACGCCCATCTTTCCTGATCTTTTTTCTTTGATATCTCTTTCGTTGTACCTATCTAAGAATACTGCAAGCGCTGCGACCTCAGAATGAGGTTGATTACCCACCGATACGTTGAATTCTGAGAGCTCAAAAACTTCTTTCGGGACTTTTTGAGACCCGACGATTATGAGCGGGTCTTCGATCTGATGTTCTGAAAATAGTTCGTCAATGTTCATACCGTACATCGTCAAGTGGACCGTGCTGCCGTCCCATCTCTTGATCAGGTCCCGCCAATCACCTTTTTCCTCTACTATAAATCTCCCACCAAACCTTTCGGTAACATCTTCTAAAGTACTTTTCACCTTGCTGTCCATCCCTGGAAGATACATCTTCTCCAGTCCAAAGGCTCTCGCAGTCAGTCCAATATGGGTAGTCATCCTATTGTCGCGCTCAGGTCTGTGACCCAATCTAAGAACCGCCGACAAGTCTTTCACCAGGGTCCTTCCTCATCATCCATAGTTTCTTCAGTTTTACGGATGGTATCGATGCCTTCTTCAGTTCCTTGATCGTCTTCAAAAGACTCTGTTTCTTCGGGCTCTTCATATCCTTCTTCGAAATCATCTATGTCTTCACCTATGGTAACAAAGTCTTCTTCACTAAATAGTGGAATCAGTACTCCCTTGGTCAGAGGCAGTGCAGAAGCAAAACCTAGTAAACCCATCAAGACCACTTCAGGAAGTGCACCAGCACCGTACGCATTAGCGACGTGGAATATGATGACTCCAAATATTGCGATAGTAAGACCTGTTAACAATTTTCCTATCACATCAGGGAGGAATGTGATATCAGATAGATAGATCCCGATCGAGGATAGGATGGTGACAATCAAAGCTACGATCGAAAAGGCGAATAATCCTCCTTCACCCTGATCCCACAGCGGCCATATAGTATATATGAAAAAGGTCACAGTGATTATTATAGCTATACCTGAGATAAGCGCCATCACACCTTCCGACATGTCAGACAAATACTCATCTATTTCTTCTAGATCCATCATGATTCACCTTCCTTTAATTCTTCTACCCTATGGCCTTTATAATTCAAATTTACAGATCTTTTTACTAGACTTTTCAGAGTGGTATTACTATGTTCTATCTTCTTACTTATGTCGTTAGCGAAGGTATCTCCCTCTCTAACTGACTGAACGATCTGCTCTTCCAGATCTTCGAACTCCTCTTCATCGATCATCGCTGCGTAAAGTACATCACTGATTTCAGCGATAGGTACGGAAGCATCTATGTGGACCTCAGAATAATAGGTGTGATATGCTCGCCTTGTCTCTCTACCCGTATGCTGCCATCTGGTTTCGACCAGTTTCATCTTATCGAATATCTTTAACGCTTTTTTCCCTTCTTCTCCGTACTCTTCTTCGATCTCTTCTTCAGTTTTCCAGCTCTCCGCTAAATCTGTATAAACGTCCCTTTTAGTCTTTGTACTCACTGCTCTTAATATCGGAACTAGTTCCGTCACATCCTTGATTACTTTTACTCGGCTCATCCTAATTCGATACCCCAATTGATTTGTAAAATTTAATATTTCCTATGACGGTTATACATCCCTCGTCTTAAAACTTTGCCCTAATATCCTTTCCGCCCTCTTTACAAAAGCGGGTATACTCTCGACATCTTTCACTTCTTTTTTCAAGAACTTGATGAGCGTCTTACGGTATTCTACGTCATATTCGATTATATTGGATTCACAGGCTTTTTTTATCTTGTAACAGAGCCTCCTTCCGGAGGAGTCCCAATCTGTAAGGATTATAACTTTATCGTGCTTTCCACGCAGTTCTTCTATTATCCGAAAGATGGACTTTCCTCTCTTTATCTTTATTATTTTCCTCTCCACACCGAGACTTTTCAGTGCTTCTACATCTTTTTTTCCCTCAACGATTATGGGTATATCTTTGTCTTCGGCCTTTATATTTTGAAAGACCTCTTGAAGGCCCTCGAATTCTTCTTTCAACCTCATGCTCTTCCTCACTTTATTTCTTGATCAAAGCCTCGACCTTTTTCTCACACATATCAGAGATAAAGAGTCTCTTTCGATTTTTTCTATTTCCCTTTACGATACTGATCCGATTTGTCGATACCCCTAATCGTTCCGCGAAGAGGCTGATCACTGCCTTGTTCGCTCTTCCATCGGCGGCCTTCTCCTTCACAGAAACTTTCAGATCTCCTCTCCAAGGGTCTACATCTCCTATCTCACTATTAGAGCTGTTCGGAGTCACAGATATATCGATATAGATACCTTGGTCTGATTCAGTAAATACCTCTGAAGGATCGCTCTTCTTTATGGCCATCACAGTTGGTATATTCTTTATCCAAAGTTAAAACATTTTCGCAACTCGATCGATGTATTGGATCCAAACATTCCACCAACTTGTGAAGTGCGCAGCTTGCTAACGTTTGAGATAAATTATGCAGACCTTATTTCTTCTCACGTCAGTCTGCATAATGTGATTCGTTGAACGGTTCAGGATTGAGACCTTTTCTTTCTCTGATCTTTTTCACTATCTCAGGCTGTAGAGACTGCGGAACCCTTTCGAAGCCAGCATGTTCAGTAGACCACAGCGCTTTTCCTCCTGTAGCACTCCTTATATCACCTGAAAAACCGAACATCTCCGCTACCGGGCACTTCGCTTCAAGGTGAGAATCGCTGCCTTCCTGCTTCATGTCAACTACCTCACCTCTTCTCTGCTGTATCTCCACATTTACGTTACCCATAAGATCAGAGGGGATATCGATAAAGACTCTCTGTTTAGGCTCCAATAAGATCCTTTCTCCTTGGCACATCGAACCATAGATAGCGTTCTTGACAGCGGGCAGAACCTGTGCCGGTCCTCTATGTATCGTATCCTCGTGTAATTTAGCATCGACCAATTTGACTTTCATACCTTTCAAAGGTTCTCTAGCCAAAGGCCCTTCTTCGCAGGCTTCTTCGAAACCTTGTTCGATCAGTTCCATTGTCTCATTCAGATACTGGATACCCTTTGTCATATCTAAAAGCACGTTATCATCGACGAATTCGACTATGTTTTTTGATTCGTCCTTCTCCATACCTAAATCTCTCAGATCTTGGGCCAATTCAGCCTTATCTTTTATCTTACCCTTAACAGTAATGTCTCCCCTGTCTATAGCTTTAACTATATCCTCTTCCATAGGCTCGACTTCTAGGTAGAATCTATTATGCCTATTTGGGGATATACCCATGAATGGACCGCCCTGAGTTTGGGTAGCCTCTCTATAAACCACGATAGGTTCAGAGGAAGTTATGGGTACACCGTGTTCTTCCTGGATACGGTGTTCAGTGATCTCAAGATGGAGTTCACCCATGCCTGATATCAGGTGCTCTCCAGTTTCCTGGTCTATCTGGATATCGATTGAAGGATCTGCTTTTGCAACAGACCTCAAAACCTCTATCAGTTTCGGCAGGTCTGCGGTGTTCTTCGCTTCGACGGCTTTCGTGACCACTGGCTCTGAAAAATGCTTCATCTCTTCGAAGGGCACGACGTTCTCTACCGAACTTATGGTAGAACCGGCTATGGCATCCCTTAAACCACCGACAGCAACCACATTTCCAGCTTTTATCTTATCTACCGATATCCTGTCGGCTCCAACACTAAGTGAAACCTGCTGGACACGGTTCGTTCGAGGCTGGTCGTCTATATGAAGCTTCATCCCGTCTTCGATAGCGCCTCCGAATAGCCGGCCTACGGCGATCTCACCAGCGTGCTCATCCATGAGGATCTTTGTGACCATCATAGCCGTGGGACCCTCTTCAGAGCAGTTGATCATCGTTTGCCCGACCTCGCTATCGGGATCTCCTCTCCATATATGGGGTATCCTGTATTCCTGAGCTGTAATCGGATTCGGCATATGCCTGATCACCTGATTAAGGAGAACTTCGTGGAGAGGCGCTATCTTTATCAGCTCACGTTCCTTTTCCTTCCCACCTTCTATATGCTCGTAAATATTTTTGAAAGTGATGCCTTCTTTCTTCATGTAAGGTACGGAAATAGCCCAATTCTGAAGAGCAGAACCGAAGGCAACATTTCCATCTTCTACGTTCAATCTCCATTCATCTTCAAATTCTTCTGGAACGTTGTTCTTTATCAGTTCGTCAACGTTCCTGATGATCTTATGGAATCTCTGCTGCATCTCTTCTGGTCCGACGTTCAACTCCTTGATCAATCTATCTACTTTGTTTATGAAAAGTATAGGTTTGACTTTCTCTTTCAGTGCCTGCCGTATCACCGTTTCAGTCTGCGGCATGATCCCTTCCACGGCACAGACTACGATTATGACTCCATCTACGGCTCTCATAGCTCGGGTTACGTCACCGCCGAAGTCGACATGACCAGGTGTATCGACCAGGTTGATAAGATACTCTTCCTTTTCATATTCGTGGACCATCGAAACGTTGGCTGAATCGATGGTGATCCCTCTCTCCTGCTCCTGTTCGTCGAAGTCCAACATCAATTGTTTTCCTGCCAGTTCTTCTGACATCATACCTGCCCCAGCGATAAGATTATCGCTCAGGGTGGTCTTTCCGTGGTCGATATGTGCCGCGGTTCCAATATTGCGTATCTGCTTCGGTTTATCCATCAGTTCGCGTGCTTTCTGAATATTTTTTTCTTTTCTTCCCATAAAAAATCACCAAATAATAATTGTTGAAAATAATAGCTTTTTATCATCTCGCTGAAGCTGCCATCCTTTCCGTTTCTTCTTTCTTATTGACGGCAAAGCTGTCTCTATCCGCTCTAGAGGCCTTTATCAATTCCTCAGCCAAGCAGATGGAGATGTCCTTATTGTTCTTGTATGAAGCATTGACCGCTCCTTGAGCTATCTTCGAAAGTGCCAAGGATATCCTCCTGCAGGGAGAAACATCCACCGCTTTGGGTACTGAGATACCCCCATAAGTGATCTGCGTGGTCTCCTCTCTCGGAGCACTGTTCTCTATAGCTCTTACTAATATCTGGACAGGATTTTCCTCAGTCCTCTCATGGATCTCATCCATGGCATCTTTTATCGAATTGTAACTCTTCATCTTCTTGCCGGTGTACTCTTGGGTCCTCATTATGTGATTGATCAGTCTTTCGATTATGCTGATCTTTTCCTTCTCAAATCTTTTCTTCGCGTGCTCTCCACCGCTGTGGGGCACTAGAATAGGTAAAAGATTTATGTATCTATCTAGACCGGGATCTTTGACTTCGACTTCCTTCATATCGTATTTATCGAAGAGAAGAGGCATCTCTAATTCTTCGTATAGTCTTTCTCTCTTCCTCTGTTCTTCAGATATCTCATCTTCGCTCTCTGCTTCAGCCATACTATTCACCAATATCTATCTCAACGGTTTTTCTTTTCTACCTGCGATCAATTCGGATAGAGCCACACGGTTGACTTTTACAACTTTGTATCTAACTCCAGGTATATCTCCTTTCGCTTTACCCCTCATACCGCCTATACCTTCGATGAGGACTTCATCATGTTCATCTATGTAGCTTATAGCTCCTTCTCCTGGGGCGAAAGCGGTGACCTGCCTACCGTTCTTTATAAGCTGGACCTTGACACATTTCCTGATAGCCGAGTTAGGCTGTTTAGCCTCGATCCCGACCTTTTCAAGAACGATACCTTTACCCTGTGGAGCACCTTCTAATGGATCGGTCTTTTCTTTGAGACCCAACTTTCTCCTTTTGTAATCCATATCGCTCCATCTGAACTTTTGTCGATTCTTTTTTAGTTTTCGTGCGGCATTCAATCCATTAGTCACTTTACTCAACTCCGTTGAAATGGTTGATTCATCCGATGATTGAAGGTGGGCTATAAATCTTTTGGGCTTGCGAAGTAGGAACTGTCTCAGTCATCGGACACATAATACCATTACCATAGGTTATTTTTAAGCCCTTCTATCGACCTCGATTGGAAGAGGAACAAAAAATAGTTATACACAAAACTTTATCGTCGATTCACCATGGAAGTATTTATAACGAGAGAGATCCCCTCGGTCGGGATCGATAGGATCAAAGGAAGATACGATATCGAAGTCAACCAGGAACCTAGGAACCTCACCAAACAAGAACTCATAGAAAATGTAAAAGGAAAAGATGGTTTGCTCTGCCTGTTGACCGATACTATAGATGAAGATGTCCTTGAAGCGGGAAAGGATCTGAAAGTGGTCTCTAACTACGCTGTCGGCTTCGACAACATAGATGTTGAAGAGGCAACGAAAAGAGATATAGCGGTGACGAACACTCCTGGAGTTCTCACAGAAGCCACCGCGGAGATTACTTTTACGCTGATGTTAGCCGTGACCAGGAACGTGGTCAAAGGTGATCGGTTCGTCAGAGAGGATAGATTCGAAGGATGGGATCCTATGCTGCTGCTCGGCCATGAACTACACGGTAAAACTTTAGGCGTCGTAGGGATGGGAAACATAGGTAAAAAGGTTGCCGAGATCAGTCAAGGGTTCGATATGGACGTGATATACTACGACCAGGAGAGGAAGGAGGACATGGAAGATAAGGTCGATGCAAAAAAAGTGGATATAGATACATTGATGAAAAAATCGGACTTCGTCACTCTCCACGTACCCTTATTAGATGCGACTGAAAAGATGATAGGTAAAAGGGAGCTGGAGTTGATGAAAGAAGACGCATATATCGTAAATGCTGCAAGAGGAGAAGTGGTCGACGAAGACGCACTGGTAGAAGTCTTAGAAAAAGAAAAGATCGCGGGAGCCGGTATCGACGTTTATGCCAACGAGCCCCATGGAGCGAATCCTGATTATTACGATCTAGAGAACGTAGTTCTAGCACCTCACCTCGGAAGCGCTACACACAGAGCGAGGGAAGGCATGGCCAAAATGGCCGCTACCAATCTTATCGACGTATTAGAAGGAAGAGAACCTGAACATATAGTGAATCCAGAAGTTCTGGATGATTGAATTAAAGAGAGGAGGATATATATGGATATGATAAGTGAGAGAGTTAAGAAAATAGAGCTGAGCGGGATAAGGAAGTACTTTGAGATGGCGAGCGAGGACACTATAAATCTTGGAATAGGTCAGCCCGATTTTCAACCACCGGAAGGCGCTATAGAAGCATATCACGAAGCGATGAAAAAAGGTCATAACGGTTACGGTTCTACATATGGTCTTCTGGAGCTGAGGGAAGAGATCGCTAGAGAATACTCTAAATATGAAGATGGATTGAGTAAAGATAACGTACTGATCCATGTTGGAGCCACCCAAGCTTTCAAGATAATAACCGAATCTTTCATAGAGGAAGGAGATGAAGTGCTTTACCCAGAGCCGGGTTTTGTGCTCTACGACTCTCAGGTAGAGCTTGCAGGAGGTGAACCGGTCCCGTATCCGGTCGAGCAGAGATATGACTTTATACCTCAAATAGAGCATCTCGAGGAGAGAAAGAGTCCAAATACAAAGGCGATAATCGTCAATTCTCCTTCTAATCCCACAGGAGGAGTCATACCGGAAAAGGATATAGAAAAGATATGTGACTGGGCGGAAGAAAACGATGTGATCGTGTTTTCAGATGAAGTGTACGAGAAGATGGTCTACGGCAAGAGACACGACTCTTTCTTGGGCAACTGTGACAACGTGATAATGATAAATTCATTCTCGAAAACCTTCGCCATGACTGGATGGAGGGTAGGCTTCATAATAGGGAGTGAGGAGTGGATCGAGGAACTGGGTAAAGTAAACTATTACAACGTGGCCGCACCACCAACCCCTACACAATATGCGGTCCTTCACGCCCTGAAGCATGAAGAGAAATTCCTAAATGAGATGACCGCAACGTTCAGACAGAGGAGAGACGTGATAGTCGAACGGTTGAACGAGATCGACGGTATAGAGTGTCTGAAGCCAGAAGGCGCATTTTACGTCTTCCCTTCCTTCGATCTAGACGTGAGTTCAGAGGAACTGGTAAACAAGCTCTTGGACGAGGGGGTTTTAGCCACGCCGGGAACCGCTTTTGGATCTACCGGTGAAGGTCACATACGGTTCTCTTACGCTAACTCCACAGAACAGATCGAAAAAGCTATGGCTATCGTTAGTGATGTGGTGAAAGAACTCAGATAGCGGATAAATTCCTTTGCGGTCAGTACTAGACGTCGAGGTAGTAGTGGTCGAGAATGGAAGATGAACTAAGGAAAGAGCTCAAAGTGCTGTTCGTCACTGAATCCTTTCCACCAGAGAGCTACGGAGGCGGGGAGATCTCCTGCGCCCTCATGGCCGAAGCTCTAGTCGAGAAAGGATTGAGCGTCACTGTTCTCACCTCAAAAGTCGAAGGTTCAAGTGATTTGGATGAAAGGAACGGAGTGAAGGTGATCAGGCGTTTGAAAACTGGTAAGGGAAGGCAGTCTCTAAAGGAGAATTTGAAGAGAAGGATGCACTTCAAAAAGAGCGTGAAAAAAGAGGTCGAAAAGATATCTTCTAGATACGATCTTATCCATTTTTTCAACATAACCAGTATGACCGATCTGCGTACCGAAAAACCGACTTTCGCCACGATAAATTCCTATATAAATTTCTGTCCCAAAGGGAATCTTTACTATAAGGAAAAAAAGGTGTGCAGGGGGTGCGGTTTTCGAAAGTTCATCGGATGCATCACTGCCTCGGATTATGTAGGAAACCAAAAGATCGGTAAAGGGTTGAGATACAATCCGCTATTTTGGATACCGCTCTACCTCGATTTCAAGAGGAGGAAGAGATGTCTGAAGTACGTGGATCATTTTTTCAGCTTGAGTGATTTTATCACGGAGATGCTGATGGAAGAAGAGGTACCTGAAGAAGATATCACCAAGGTGCCCAACGTACCCAAGATAGATGATCCTCAAGGCGGAGAAGTGATAGAACTGCCTGGAGATGGGATTCGTATCGTCTACATAGGGGCACTGACGAAGATCAAAGGAGTAAATCTCTTGATAGAGGCCTTCGATGAAGTTGAGGGAAATGCGGAATTAATCATAGTCGGCGACGGACCGGATAGAGAAAGACTGGAGAGTATGGCTGCAGGAACTAAAAACATAGAATTCCTCGGCAAGGTGGACCACAGTTCGATATCTTATGTTTATGAAGGGTCAGATGTGATAGTTGTTCCGTCCTTATGGCCTGAACCTCTATCTAGAGTTCTGCTGGAAGCAGCCTATTTCGGAAAACCGATAATTGCGACGAACGTCGGAGGGAATCCCGAGGTGGTCAAACCCGGATTCAACGGCTTTTTGTTCGAACCTGAAGTCAGTGACTTGGCGGAGAAGCTGAACAAGATCGTTGAGAAGGATGCTTTGAGGAAAAAATTCGGAAACAACATGAAGAAGTACTTCAGAAAAAGATTTGCAAAGGAAAAGGTGCTGGATAAAGTGATCAGTACTTATCGTGAAAAGGTAGATAAGAAGTTATAGGTAGATTAGAAATTATAAAAAGTCATTTTGATGGCGCTTTTTTGAAGAGTGCGAGCGTTTCCTCAGCGACTTCGTCCCAGGTCTTTATCCCTTCTTTGTTGATTTCATCTTTACCAGCAGATTCGTATGCTTTTACGACTTTCTCCGGAAAATCTTGTAGGTTAGATATGTGAATTCCGCCCACTCTTTCTTTCAGCTCCGCATATCCTCCAGTAGTTTCACTGACCAGTACCGGTGTCCCCATAGTTAGGGATTCCATGGGAGCCTTTGGAAATGGATCGTATACAGCGGGATGTATCAGAAGTCTTGCCTTTTTGTAAAAATCGCACAGTTCAGTCCTGTCGACAGTTCCTAAAGCTTTAAAATTTTTTTCCAAGCCTTTCGCTTTAAGTTCTCTTTTCACTTCTGAAAAGAGATCCTTATCGCTGATATTTCCCAGATGTATCAGTTTGGGTGACTTTTCTCCATCAAATCTTTCTAGTATCTCAGGGATCAGGTGGCAGCCCTTTCTCTTAACGAATGAGCCGACCATTAACAGGTTTTCTTTTTGGGATACGTTTCCTGTGGTTTCGTATCCCCTGAACAGATCGGAGATCGCGTTCTCATGTACAACGCTCTCTCTTCCATAATACTTCTTCACGTCCCGTTTCACCATCTCGCTGACAGCTATTATCTCGTCGGCTTTTGTCAAGACCTTCCTTTCAAGATAACGCTCGAATTCGTAGTAAAGTCTCCTCCTCAGCTTATCGTGAAGGTGCATCCAACTGGCCCTGAATCCGTGGAGTTTAACAACAAAAGGGATCTCATCTTTACTAACAAAAGCGCCGTCCGTGGAGTGGCTCAGGATGATATCGAACTTTTTATCTTGTTTTAATTTTTTAGCTCTTTCGTTAGCCTTGAATATGAAGTAAAATTTGTTAAGAGCGTCTACCTGGAATACCGGTTCTATGAGATGTACCGTGATGTTATCTTCTTGACATGAAGCGCTTTCTCCTAGTGTAATTATGTCTATCTTCGCTCCTTTGTCACCAAGTGCCTCGAATAAACTTTGTATGTGCTTCGCCCTTCCGCCTTGGTGATATGGAGGATATTGATGTGTGATCGATAGTATGTTCATTCAAATACGCCTCGGATCATTTCGGTTCGTTAAAGTTTTCTTTATCACTTTTGCAGCTTTCTCTGCCATCTGACGTATATCTCCTTGGGAATCGATCTCGACGACTTCTACACCCTCGGACTCCAACTCCTTAGATATGATCTCAAAAAATCTATCATAACGT
>Ga0207421_10000056_pt1 | contig 116634 bp, 92 predicted proteins | sample SodLakKL_010_SED_4_FD_187542 | JGI IMG/M metagenome (GOLD analysis project Ga0207421, IMG submission 187542) | Alkaline sediment microbial communities from Lake Tanatar, Kulunda Steppe, Russia - 8KL_010_SED (SPAdes) (version 2) | ecosystem: Environmental > Aquatic > Non-marine Saline and... | reverse complement strand
CCAGCATGTCTTCAACTTCCTGCTCATCAGCATCAGGTTCTCTGGCCTTGTCCCTGATTTCACGACTCATGTCATACATATCATCGTGTATCTCCCGGATCTGATCGTCGATATCCTGCACCATCTGGTAGACCTGGGTAGCGTATACCAGCCGGTACTGCGGATTTTCGGGATCACGGTCAATCAGCTCCCGGACCACCTCAAGTGCCTTGTCCGTATCACCTGTTCTGAGGTAGGCATTGGCAAGCTCCTGAACAATTTCGATCTCATCCGGATACTCATCACGTGCTTCCGTCAGGATCTCAATGGCTTCATCGTCACGGTCACCTTCCATTAGATAAAAGGCAAGGCGGTAATAATTGAACAAGTCGGCTTTTTGCATATCATAAATGATATGACGGGTGATGCGCTCGGCTTCTTCGAGGTCACCCAATGCAAATTCGACCTCAGCCAGGAGGTTAAAGCTTTGGACACTGTCCGGGTTGATGGTTGTGGCATTTTTGAAGTGATGCCGGGCCAGCTTCAGTGAGTCTTCATCGGAACTGATAATGTCGTCAGTCAGAGGCTCAACACCTGAATTGTGCTCATATCCCCAGGTTTCAACAAGGATTTCATCCAGGTTGTCGGCTTCGTCACTGGAAATCAGCTGGTCTTCATAGCGCTCTCGCGCTTCCATGAAGTATTCACGCGCTTTTTTGTAATCCTCAACCCGCTCATCTGCCGGCTTTTCAGCAGCTATGGAAGCATAAGCAACCGCCATGTAGTAATAGCCGTCACCATTGTCAGGGTCGCTGTCAATAGCTGCCTGGGCAGATTCGATGACTTCCTGATAGTCTTGCTGTACCAGTGCCAGCCGGGCCGACTCAATGTTCGGGTCCGTTGCGCATGACCAAACCATCATCATCAGGGCAGCAGCAATAAGTGCTTGTGGAAAAAATTTGGTTTTCATGTGTTTAAATGTTTGGATTTATGTCGTCACATGTAATGTCATGACCGTATGTAATCATTCGCCTGTGTGTCCGGGCGCCGACCCGGTCATGTTCATTTCATCTGTATGTGCTTTTCTGAGTTATTTAATCTGTTGAGATGTGCGTTAGTATCCGATGCCGAAGCATGCCGGATATGAACAAAGCATCATTTCAACTGATTTTTGTTTGTAGTTTTGTTGTTTTGAAAGTTTTTATTAAGACCGTACTTCTGATTTTTCAAATGTGAAAAATTTAATCAATACTGTAATGTAAAATTATCAAAAATATAGTAGTATATGATACGGAATCCAAAGCAACTATAGGTTGAAGTTACCGCAACAATGCAACACCTGTAACTGACAGGGGATTAGCCCGGTCTGTTTCAGGATGCATAACTGCTGACGTGCTGGGTAAAGAATCAGATCTCAAACCCGGTACATGTCACTTCAATGAAAAATAACGTCACAGGCCATTAATCATTATGTCAAAGCATACCGTTACTACCCGAAGAGCACCGGCAGCTGTAGGACCATACAATCAGGCAGTGGTTTATGACCAGTTGGTTTTTTGTTCCGGCCAGATCGGTCTTCTTCCTGATTCCGGTGATATGGCCGGTCAGGATGTTTCATCGCAACTGCATCAGACCATGAAAAACCTTGGTGAAGTGCTGAAGGCAGCTGGTTCCGACTGGAACAAGGTGATCAAATGCACGGTTTATCTGTCGGATATGAAGGACTTTGCAGAAGTAAATGAGATTTACGGCCGATATTTCCCGGAAAATCCACCTGCAAGAGAAGCTGTTGCTGTTAAATCACTTCCCAAAAATGCACTGGTGGAAGTCAGTTGTATCGCACATCGCTGAAAGTTTTTTCCGTTGTGTTGCCGGCATTGTCTGATATCCGGACACGCAGCTCGTTTACCTGCTCCGGACGGAAGCCCGGCAGGTGAAACCGCAGCAGTTTTTTTTCAGGGTCATATTCTGCGATACCCCGCTCTCCGTTTACTTTAAAAACAGCAGACCGGTAATTAATACCCGACTTTTCGTCATTTACAGATACCGTTGCAAAAAACTCGTCAATATGTGACCACTTGCCAATCGATGGCGAGGTAACCGAGGGAGCAGCTGTGTCAGCTTTCAGAGTATATTTGCCTCCCGAATTTATCGAGGCAACAAGTACCGACTGATCCGGGTCTTTGATGGATGCAACATGGCTTGAATTTCTGTTTCCGGAATTAATCCGGTACAGACCCAGTCCGGGTATGTTGCGCAGGGTTTGATCCAGATGGATGCGGACAGCGGCCGGACGCCGGAATGGTTTTGAATCCGGGAATAAAGCAAACGCGGGATAATCGGAAGCAAGTCCGATAGTCACAGGTTCGAAAAAAGAACCCTCCGGAAAATCTACAGAAACACGCATATTCCCGGAGTAAATGGTAGTTCTTTGCTCCGGATAGATTCGATTCAGCTTCCAGGACTGCTCACCTGAGGACAGGAGCATGCGTGAGCTTTTGTCCAGGGGGACGCCACTATTGCCCCGGATTACGGTTTGTTCATCAGAAAAGGATCCCAGCGGCCGCAGCGAGAGTACCTGAGCATCCTCTGCGAAGTCATTGTCTAATTCTCCGGAAGTGCCGCCACTGACTGTGTTTTTCAGGCGTACCCAGTTCTTGTTCCAGAAAAGATTTTCAGGAATCCGTGGGGGCTGGTGATTTGTAAAACCGGCCACGTGTGAACCGGCATTTACAATTTTTCCGGGCCGGTTGCTATCTGCAGCAAAAACAGCAGCACTATCGGAAACATGTGAGAAACGAGTAGCGCCTCCTGCTGACTTTGAAGTGCTTTGGATGTAGCCGTCAGGGAAATCAGTGCGGACAACCGTACCGGCATCACCCGGAGTATCGGATGGATCCTCCACTTCAAGTACCAGCCGCGCACGGGACCGGTTCCCGAAAAAATCCGATGTGTAAATTGTTATGTCATGCCGCCCCGGTGGGAGATCCAGTTTCCCGGAATGGCCGGTATCCTTATAAAAAGGGAGGTTATTGCCGTTTCTTACGTAAAGTCTCTGATACCCCTTTCGCTCAGTCCGGAGAATTGAGAAGACCCTGTCGACAAACATCTGCCGTGTCTGATCAAATGAGAAACTGTCAACGCGTGAATGAAAGTAGCGTTCGTCGTTGACATACATTTCAAGTTCGTAAACAGCGTGGACATTATTGGATCCATCTGCACGGTCAAATACATTGACAGCCAGTCCGATCTCCCCGGTTACATTATGATGCCCGAAATCAAACCAGCCGTCTCTGAAGGCAGGGCGCACTCTTCTGATCCCCCCGTTTGTTCCTGAAATGCTGCTGTTGAGGCCAAGGGGTTCAATGGCCAGACCCGAAAAACGCGGCGGGATGGTGTCATCAATTTCAATGCCTGCAAGCAGCGGATTGAACGGGCGTCCTTCAGGTGACCTGAGTTCAAAATGCAGATGCGGCGGGCCGACGCCGGTGGATCCGGACCAGCCGATTTGTTCGCCTCTGCGAAAGGTTATGCCATAATCTTTCAATACTTTGTCAAAATCAAAGGTATATTCGGGCAGCCGCAGGGAATCAACCAGTTCACGGATTTCCGGATGGAAGTCTTTAAGATGGGCATACAGTGAGTAAGAGCCGTCATCGTGTTTGAGATAGATGACATTTCCATATCCGCTCGGACTTACACCCACCCGGTACAAAACTCCGTCACGCGTTGCAAATATGGGGTATCCTTCATGACCCCATGTACCTATGTCCATTGCGGCATGAAAATGAGCGGATCGTGTTTCACCAAATGAGGAGGACATGTACCTGCTGGCATTGGTAGGCCAGAAGTAGGAAACGTCATCGTCCAGGAAAGCCGGTCTTTCCTGGCCTGCAGCGTTGGTCGCAAAAAACAATCCGGCAAATATGACAAGTAAGGCAGGGCGCATGGCGGCCAGTCAGTTTTCAAAAGCGATGATGACATCAAGGGTGATCAGCCCTTGCTGAAGCTCTGCATGAAGGTGGTCACCCGGATGCAGCTGCCCGACACCTTCCGGTGTTCCGGTGAATATCAGGTCTCCGGGTTTGAGAGTTACATACTTTGAGAGCGTAGCTATCAGCAGGTCAATTGGAAACAGCATCAGAGAAGTATCGCCGGTCTGACGCCGTTCTCCGTTAACTTCAAGGGAAAATGAGATGTTGTTCGGATCCGCTATCTCTGCGGCTGAAACGAAGGAACTCACCGGAGCGAACGTATCGAGGCTTTTGGCAAGGAACCATGGGTGTGACTTTTCTTTAAGTTCAGTCTGAATATCCCTTGCGGTGACATCAATGCCAACAGCATATCCGGCAATGTGTTGCAGGGCTTCTCCGGCAGGAATGTTTTTGCCTTCCCGGGATATGGCTGCAACGACTTCGGTTTCATAATGCGGTTCTTTGACAAAAGCAGGGATTACCACATTGCCGTCATAGCACAAACTTGACGATGATTTGGTGAATATGACCGGCCGTTCAGGAACCGGATTGTTCAATTCCCTTGCGTGTGCCGCATAGTTGCGGCCTATGCAAAAAATATTTCCCGGCTGGAGGTCCGGCAATCCCGGTAAAGAATCTGTATTCATGGCTTACAAATTGCAGAAAGGCAAGTTTGAGAACGGATAATATTAAAGAATGGCAAAAAAAAAGCTCTAATGAAAGTGGTCATTAGAGCTTTTAATACCTGTTGAAAACGTCTTAAAGCGGAATCAATTGGCCTCAACAGAAACCGTTCTGCGGTCGTTTCGCCCTTTGCGGAACATGACAGTTCCGTCAGCCATAGCGAAAAGGGTGTCGTCTTTGCCAATGCCGACATTGGTTCCGGGATGGAATTTGGTTCCACGCTGCCGGACGAGGATGTTGCCGGCTTTCACGGCTTCACCGCCAAAGCATTTCACACCAAGTCGCTTGGATTCTGAGTCACGACCGTTTTTTGTTGATCCGCCGCCTTTTTTATGTGCCATAATTCAAGGAGTTAAGCGGTTATTTTTTCAATTAAAATTCGGGTAAGATGACGCCGGTGTCCGCGGGTGACCTGATAGCCTTTGCGTCGTTTTTTCTTGAAAACGATCATCTTGTCACCTTTGGTATGGTCAACGATTTTGGCCTGAACTTTGGCTTTTTCCAGAACGGGTGTTCCAACGTTTACTTTACCGTTTCCGTCTGAAGTTAAAAGCACCTTGTCCAGGGTGATTTTTTTGTTTTCATCGGCTTGCTGCCTGTCAACAAAAATCACATCCTTTTCGGCAACTTTGTATTGATGCCCACTTATTTCAACAATCGCGTACATGTCTGTTTTCCTACTGTTCTTGTCAAAAACTGGATTTTATTAAGAATACAAATATAAGACTTTGTCAGGAAGAATGAAAAGTAATTTTCGGGGTATCGTGACATTTGAAAAATAGCCGGAGTAGTGTAACTTTGGATTCGGGAAGAAAATCAGCGATCATCTTCCGCCTGCATCATCCAATCACCCCTGTTTTGAATTAATATAGCTTATGAGTACGGAGAATCAAGATAAATCAAAACAACTGCCTGATTTGCACAGACAGGCTTTTTTAATCAAGAACCGGAAGCGGCTGCAGCATGATGGCGGACGTGCATGGATCAAAGATGGTCAGCTGCATGAGGCGGTAAAAGGGGTAAATGTATACATTACACGCGGAAAATCCCGGGAGGAGATGCTGAGAGGCAGCGGCAGAGAAGTCATTGAGAGAAAGAAAGGTGAGCTAATCAGCAAAACGAATTCCCTCAGAAAACTCTGAAAGCCCCGCGGTCTTACGATGCTGCCGTTTCAGGTTATAACGCCCGGAGCCGTGCTCACAGCATGGTGGAGCCGGCCGGCCCGATGCATCAGCCGGTTGATATCAGTTTCTCGTGTCCGTATCAGTTTGCTTGAAGATGCCGGATCTGTTTACATGTCCGACATATTTTCCCAGTACACGAACTTCTTCGAAAACGTCAGGCTCAATGATGATATCCTGATACTCTTCATTTGCCGGTTTTAACTGCAGACCGTTCTTCCCGTAAAAAATCTGTTTCAGCGATGTCTCGCCATTGTACAGTACCGCTCCGATATCTCCGTTTTTGATGTCATCATCTATGAGAAGGACGAAGTCGCCGTCGTGTATGTTGGCATCTTTCATGCTGGCGCCCGAAACGCGCAGCGCATACATTTTATCGATATTGGGGAACAGATATTCCAGTGTGATGGAGCCGAGGTTGGCTTCAACGGCCTCCTGAAGTGATCCTGCTGCAATAAGGCCGCGTACGGGGATTCCCGTTTCAGGGATGCTGTCCGCGGTATCGAATTCGGGAGCAAGTTCATATTCATCATCGTCTGTTTTGATGAGATAGCCCTTCTTTAGCAGCGCCTGGAGATTTTGTGTGACACTATTCGGCGATTTGAACCGGAACTGCTCGGCTATTTCACGATAGGTAGGCCAGATACCATGTTCTTCCTTGAAGGTTACAATGTAATCAAAAAACTGTTTCTGCTTCCTGGTCAGTTGACTGTTATCCATATCGCTGAGATCACTGTGATGAAGTATGTGTACGAAGTATGTGCATAATACAATAAAAAAAGACAGCGTGCAACCGGATGTAAAAAAAATATGGATCAGGGTGCAGCTGAGCTGCTTTACCGTTCAGGTAGTCCGGATTCATCCCGAATGATTATGTATCCATCGGTATTAACCGGATCGGCATCGACCGGAAATAAAGTTTGAATTCCTGTCCGACATAAGTTAAAATAACATCTGCATAAAGAGCTGCATTTTAATTGAATGAACGCAAGCAACTGATAATCAACTAAAAGGAGTTGTACATGGCCAAGAGTACTCAGAAAAAGACAAACAGTAGCAGTAACGGAGAGCTTGTATATCCTCCGAAAGAGATCGTTAAGCAGGCCAATGTGAAAGATTATGATGCTGTATACAAACGTTCGGTAGAAGATCCGGAAGGTTTCTGGGCTGAGGAAGCCAAAAAGCTGCACTGGTTCAAAAAGTGGGACAAGGTTCTGGATGACAGCAACAAGCCGTTTTACAAGTGGTTTACCGGCGGAAAAACCAACATGATCAGCAATGCCATAGACCGCCATCTGAAGACGTGGCGGAGAAACAAGCTTGCGCTGATCTGGGAAGGTGAACCCGGCGATCTCAAAACCATGTCATACCATGCACTGAACAGGGAGGTTTCCAAATTTGCCAATATCCTGAAAAGCATGGGTGTCAAAAAGGGTGAAATTGTGACCATATACATGCCCCAGATCCCGGAGCTTGCCATAGCCATGCTCGCGTGCGCGAAAATCGGTGCCGCACATAGTGTTGTGTATGGCGGATTCAGTGTGGAGGCCCTGGCTTCACGGATTGACGACTCTCAAAGCAGGGTGCTGGTTACTGCTGACGGCGGATGGCGCCGCGGAAAAATCACTGATCTGAAGGGTATTGCCAATGAGGCCATGAAGCGCTCGCCGACCGTTGAGGTCTGCATAACCGTCAAACGCACCGGGCATGAAGTGTATATGGAGAATGACCGTGACTTCTGGCTTCATGATCTGCTGGCCCTGCCTATTTCCAGTCCGAAATGTGATACCGAAGTCATGGATGCCGAAGATATGCTCTTCATTTTGTACACGTCAGGGACAACGGGAAAACCCAAAGGGCTTTTGCATACTCATGGCGGATATGCTGTGTATACGGCCGCTACGCATCGTTACGTATTTGATATAAAGGATGAGGACCGGTGGTGGTGCGCCGCGGATCCGGGATGGATTACAGGTCACAGCTACATGATTTACGGTCCGCTGATTAACGGCTCTACGGTGATGATGTATGAGGGAGCGCCCAACCATCCCTATCCCAACCGTTGGTGGAGCATGGTGGAAAAGTACGGCATCAATATTCTCTACACATCACCGACAGCCATCCGCGGTCTGATGCGTTTTGGTGAGCAGTGGCCTGCTCGGCATGACCTCAGCTGTCTGCGGCTTCTGGGTTCCGTCGGTGAACCCATCAACCCGGAAGCATGGAAATGGTATCACAGGGTTATCGGGAATGAGAAATGTCCGATCATGGACACGTGGTGGCAAACCGAAACCGGCGGCTTCATGATTTCGCCCCTTCCGGTTACACCCCTGAAGCCTGGCTCGGCAACCAAACCGTTTTTTGGCATTGAGATAGCTATTGTGGATGAAAAGGCCAAAGAGGTAAAAGCCGGTGAAGAAGGAAATCTCGTCATAAAAACACCGTGGCCCGGCATGGCCCGAACCATATACGGTGACCCCGACCGCTTTGTGGAAACGTACTGGAAAGAGTATGAAAAGCAGGGATGGTACAAGGCCGGCGATTCTGCGAGAGTGGATGAAGACGGATATTTCTGGATTATCGGCCGGATCGATGATGTAATCAAGGTCAGCGGATACCGTCTGGGTACTGCTGAAGTCGAGAGTGCCCTCGTGAGCCACCCGTCGGTTTCAGAAGCGGCGGCAATTGCGCTGCCTCATGAAGTCAAGGGGAATGCCATATACACCTATGTGATACTTAAACAGGGAGTGAAAGGGGGCAAGAGCCTGGAAGAGGAGCTCAGGCAGCACGTGAGTGATGAGATCGGCCCGATCGCCCGTCCGGAAGTGGTTCAGTTTCTGGATTCCCTGCCCAAAACCCGAAGCGGGAAAATTATGCGGAGGGTACTGAAGGCCCGGGCCATGGGTGTTGATGAAGGTGATTTGTCAACCCTGGAAGAGTGATCCTCCGGCCGTTTCGCCTGCGAAAGAAAAAAAGCCATCCCGTCATACTTTCGGGATGGCTTTTTTAATACGCTGAAAGAGAATACCCGTCAGCTAACGGGGGGCAGAGACTTCAGGATTTTTTATCCGCTCCTTTCAGACGGCGTGGATTAACTGTAAACACCGCATTTTCTACGTGCCGGACCACATTGGATGCGGTACTGCCAAGGCGGAGATACTCAAGGCCGGTACGGCCGATGGTTGCCATGATCACCAGATTATATTCGCCCTTGTGCACTATCTTGGTGATCTTTTCGTGAATAGAGCGCTGTGTGGAGACCACATCGGTTTTCACAAGATCTTTCATATCACTGAAGCGCTCTTCAACCAGCTCCCTCATTTGCTTCTTTTTGGTATCGGTGGCAGCCTGAATTTGCGGAATACTGCCAAACTGCTCAAAACTGACGACATGAATGATATCCAGCCGGGCTTTGGAAGCTTCTGCGATACTCCTGGCAAAGGGAACCGCCTTGAGCGAATATTCGGAAAAGTCTGTTGTCAGCAGAATTTTCTCAAGCGGAGCGATACTGGATTTTTCCTCGACAACAACCACCGGTACCGGAGCAAACCGGATAACTTTTTCTGCGACCGAGCCCATGATCAGCCGTGAAAATCCGGTACGGCCATGGGTGGTCATAACGATCAGATCAAAGTTTTGGGCAGCTTCAATTATGGCATCTGCCGGGTTGCCAACCTGGATCATCCCTTTGTTCAGAAACTCGGAGTCTACATACTGGCTTGCTTTCTGATCAAGCTTGGCAGCAAGCTTTTTTTCAAGCTGCTCGTGGTCCTTGAACAGTTTTTCCGATGATTTGGAAGTCTCCGGGATATCCACATCACTCATCGAAACATAGGAGTGAAACGGGGTGATGGCGCCGTCAAACAGTTTTGCAAAGGTTACGGCTGATTCCAGCGCTTTGTAGCTCAGTTCGGAAAAGTCAATGGGGACAAGGATATTTGCGTTTTTCATATCAGTAAAAGTTTAGTGATCATCGGATTAATACATAAAAAAACCGGGAGTTGACGCCGGGTATTATTGATTCGGTATCGGATTGAAACTGAGAACGGCGGTTTTTACATGGCGAAGTACGCTCGAAGCGGTACTTCCCAGCATCATATAGTCGAGGCCTGTCCGGCCGATGGTAGACATGACCACAAGATTGTAAGGCCGGGATTTCGTCAGGCGCGATATTTCTTCGTGAACCGATTTCTCGGAAAAGATAACTTCCGTGCGAACCTGCTGCTCAAGATCCCCAAGATATTTTTCCGATAACCGGGCGAGCCTGTCTTTGCGCTCCTTGCTGTCATGCTGCGCCTGTGCCAGAGTATCAAACTGTTCATAACTGACAATATGCACCAAATCGATGCGGGCTCCTGTTGCTTCTGCAAACTCGGCTGCCGGCTCAAATGCGTATATGGAATTGTCGGAGAAGTCTGTCGTCAGAAGGATACGCTCCAGCGGCATTAGCCGGCTTTCCTTTTCCAGCACGAGAACAGGGGTGTGCGAGGTTCTGAGTACTTTTTCACAAACCGATCCCAGAATCAGCCTGGAGAATCCGGTTCTTCCATGACTGCTCATTACGATGAGATCAAAATCTTTTCCGGTCTCGGTAATGGCACGTGCCGCATTTCCGATTTTTACAACCGGTTCATCTCTGTAAGGCTCCTCAACAAGTTCGGATGCGACCTGCTCAAGTTTTTTGTACAGTGTTTTTTCAAGTGTTCGTAGGTCCGCTTCCGGACTGGTCTCGCCCATATAGTAAAATCCGTCAAGTTCGTTGACCTGCATGTAGGCATGAAAAGGGGTGACTTTACCGTCAAACAGTCCGGCTATCGCCGATGCATTGGAAAAAGCAAGTTTGCTCAGGTCGGAAAAGTCGGTGGGGACCAGAATACGTGGATTTTTCATAGGCGGATGTCCTTGATGTATAATGTGCTAATGCAATGTAGCCAATCCATGGATATCCGACAAGATGCTTGTGCATATTGCAGCAGAAAAAATGACAGCCGGTTACTGATTTTATTGTCATTTTCAAACCATGATTTCAGGGGATATCCCGGAAATTCAGGCCGATCTGAAACTCCAGCAATACGGTGTTCTGCCTGCTGCCTGAAAGAGCCACCTCAACAGGGCCGAGAACAGTATCCCAGCTCAGCGCGGTAGTCCAGCCCCATAATAATGATTTGTCGAACACGTCAAAATTGAGATTATCATATGTGTTTCCGGCATGAACACCGATGGTGGCATAAAAATTGGAGTAAAGATGATAGCGGCCGGCGATTCCTGCGGAAAGAATGTTGTTTCCGGTAACCGAATCTTTTTTGAATCCGGGAAAATCCTGGTATCCGCCGGCATAAAACCGGTAGTGCAGCGGGATATTGTCGCCGAAGGTATAGCCGCCGCGGATGGTATGGATCAGAGCCAGCGGGGATATGACCCTGTAGTGTCCGGTCCACTTCCCGGATATCCGGCCGAAATGATCTCCGGGAAGGAATTCGGCCGAGTAGTCTCCCCGGACTCTGAAATTCTGACCGCTTCTCGGTAGTACTGATCGGTCAAGGTTGTCAAATTCAATCTCTCCGGAAAGCAGATGCAAGGTGTTCCATCTTTCAGGTACATCAACGACTCCTACACTTTCAGTGAGATTGAAATGTTCAAGACGATATCCGAAGCCGGCCCGGAACACAGAGCCGTAAAGCGGTCCGATCAGACCTTCAGCATAGAAAATATCTGTGCGCAAATTCGCCAGCCTTCGGTCGTCATCATAAACATCAATTTCACGTTCGCGGAATCCGCCCGCTGCCTGAAAGGCCAGGCGCGGTTCCAGGCCAATGTAGTTGAAATATTCTCCGCCCAGTTTGGCTTCGTGTCCGATTCGTGATGTGACGCGGGCCGTTGAGGCGGGATGCAGCAGATTCCTGAAGGTGGTGGTAAACAGCAGAGAGGGACCCAGCGTGTTGTTGTGGAAGATTCCGACCTGGAAGGCATTTGAAGTTTGCTCTTCCAACATCAACACCAGGTCAGCATAATCGCGGTCGCCGGACCATTCCAGACGATAGTTGACACTTTTAAAGCGCTGCATGCCGTGCAGCCGCATCAGCCCATCGCTGAGTGTTTCTTCGTGAACAGTAGTATTGCTTTCAATCTGAAGCTTGGAGAGGATGTGCTCTTCGGGAACGGTTTCCAGACCCTCAAAAGAGATGTTCCGGATGTTCAGTGTGGATGTCATTTCGTACGGCGGAATCTCTTTGACTACGGAATCGGAAAGGTGCCTTTCCTGCCGCTGGTGTTCAATCGTATCGGCAAGAGCTTTAAGTTCATCCATTCTTGCCCGGGCGGCATTTTCGCCTTCCATGACAATGTCTTTGACATCACCGAAACCAAGAGTAGAGAATTTTTGCAGATCAGGGCGAATGACGAAATCAGCCAGCTTTTCCTGCTCCAGCATGTATGACCGAATGCCGACAGAAATGGTCTGGGTCAGAATATCAGACAAGTTTCGCAGATCATGGGCAAGTCTGAGGTCGGAGCTCGAATTAACAGCAATTACCAGATCAGCACCAAGATCAAAGGCTTCTTTGACCGGCAGATTGTTTACAATGCCTCCGTCAACCAGGTAGCGGTCGTCGATCCAGACAGGGTCAAAAATGGACGGGATCGACATGCTTGCACGGATGGCATTGGGCAGGTATCCGCTGTCCAGTATGACCTGCTCGCCTGTTTCTATGTCAGCGGCAATGCACAGAAACGGACGTGGAAATGATGTAAAGTCAACAACGTCATGATAGTTCCAGGTCAGACGGGCCAGCCGGTTGAATATGTGATTGCCGGAAACCAGCCCGGTTGGCAGATTGATCTTCCGGCCTTCAAACGGGAATGTCAAATTGAAAATTCCGTCATAGGGCTTTTCTTCCATGGGAAGGTGCTTGCGCTCTATCCGTTCCTCGAACAGGCCGCGCCAGTCGGTTCTGTACACCTCCTCTTCCAACTGCGAGGTGCTGTAACCTATGGCGTACAGCCCTCCCACGATGGCCCCCATGCTGGTACCCGTTACGACATCAATGTGAATGCCGGCCTCTTCGAGTACCTTGATCACACCTACATGGGCCAGTCCGGCAGCTCCGCCGCCGCTGAGTGCCAGACCCACCACAAAATCTTTGTCAGTGGAGTCACGATCAGAACCGGATATTGAAATCGTGCCGGTCTCCTCCGCCGGGTGAATCCCGGTTTGTCTGTGGTGCGGTCCGTGGCTGGCAGCTGAGAGGCAATCTGCTGAGAAAAAAGTCAGTAACATCAGGAACAGTCCGGATAGAGGCAATAATCTTGTCATAGCTTGTCAAGCCACATTACTTTTACTAAGGAGTTTATAACCATACACCGCCCGGAAGTCAGTTGCCCGTATATACGTAGTACCACCTGTATTCAGACAATACTGTCTGCTGCAAAAGCGGCACCAAAACAGCACAATACAAAAGCGGCTCAATAGCAGCACCAATAGCGGCATAAAACGAAAACGGCAGAAGTACCTCTTTTGAACTACTTCACAACCCAGGTCTCTTCGCCGCCAAGCAGCTCATCCAGGTCACCTTCGCCTTTCCTGTCGTAAACCTCTTTGGTCTGTTCGCTCAGAAGATCTTCATAGGTCGGCCGGTCTGCCGCAAGAAATACACCAAACGGTCTGGGGAGTCCGCCTTCTTTGGTGTTGTCATCAAACAGGGTTGTCAGCAGCCATGCCTTGTTGTAATCCTTCTCATCGTGAATCCAGAGATCATCTTTGGAATACTGACCGTTGCCAAGTTCGACTATTTCGGGGTGCAGTCCGTCAAGACGGATACCATAGGCATCATTTTTCCCGAATACAAGAGGCTGATCCTGCTCAAGGTACAGTGTTGTATTGTCGCGTACGGCTTTGTCGGTGTATGGACTGAAAGCGCCGTCATTGAATACAATGCAGTTCTGATAGATCTCCAGCAGGGAGGTGCCATGGTGCTCATGGCTTCGCTCCAGCATGGCCTGCAAATGTTTGGGGTCCCGGTCCAGGGTTCTCGCAAGAAACGTGCCGTTGGCTCCCAGGCCCAGTGCCAGCGGATTGAACGGGGCATCGAGGGATCCCATCGGAGTCGATTTGGTCACGTGACCCTGGCGCGAAGTCGGGGAGTACTGCCCTTTTGTGAGGCCGTAAATTTCATTGTTGAAAAGCAGCACATTGATATCCAGATTACGCCGCAGGAGATGAATAATGTGATTGCCGCCTATGGACAAGCCGTCACCATCGCCGGTTGCAACCCAGACACTCAGCTCGGGACGGGCAGCCTTGAGGCCGGTTGCAATGGCCGGCGCGCGCCCGTGGATGCCGTGAATGCCGTAGGTGTTCATGTAGTAGGGGAACCGGGAGGAGCATCCGATTCCTGCGATAAAAACGATATTCTCAGGTTCCACGTCCAGCTTCGGCATGAGGTTCTGAACCTGTTTCAGGATGGTGTAATCTCCGCAACCGGGGCACCACCGCACATCCTGGTCGGATGCGAAATCTTTGCCTTTCAGTTCAGTGCCGTTTCCTTTGGTTCCGTTGACTGTTTTTTGACTGCTCATAATGTTCAGATAGTTCAGTAGGTCAGTAAATTAGTGTGATTGGTGAAGCTGCCCGGGGAGTAAAGCTGCAAATATGGCAGATCCGGGGCGGCTTCAGAGATTCCCGGTTACCCGGTACACATTTCCACAATTTTTGTCTTCAGTTCGGCAACCGTGAAAGGAACACCGCGTACACGGTTGTAACCTTCAACAGGCAAGAGGAACTGATCCCTCAGTATTTTGGAAAGCTGTCCGCGGTTGATTTCCGGCACCAGAATCCGGTCAAAACGTCCGAGGATATCTTTCAGGTTCTTTGGAAACGGACTCAGATACCTCAGATGGATGTAGGAAACATCGTGCCCGTCCTCAAGTGCTTCCGTTACGGCCGATTTGATGGATCCGTATGTCGAACCCCATCCCACGACGAGCAGTTTGCCGCTGTCGGTGCCTTCATCGATTTCCTGATCCGGGATGAATTTTGCGATGTTATCTCGTTTTTTCTCCCGGAACTCGGTCATCATGTGATGATTGTCGGGATCGTAGGAGATATTTCCGGTTTCATGTTCTTTTTCCAGACCTCCGATCCGGTGGGCAAGTCCCTTCGTGCCGGCTACAGCCCATGGGCGCACCAGGTTTTCGTCCCTTTTGTAAGGAAGGAACGGCGCGCTTTCCTGACCGTTGCCGCCATCAGCCGGCTTTTCCTGTTTTACATTGACGGGCTTGAGTTTGGATGTGTCCGGCAGTTTCCACGGTTCGGCCCCGTTGGCGATATATCCGTCGGTCAGCATCATAACCGGAATCATGTGCTCAACGGCGAGACGGCACGCTTCATAGGTGACATCAAAACAGTCGGCCGGGGAAGATGCGGAAATTATTGCAACAGGACATTCGCCTGCTCTTCCGTAAAAGGCCTGCAGCAGATCAGCCTGTTCGGTTTTAGTCGGCAGTCCGGTTGAGGGGCCGGCCCGCTGCACATTGACGATCACAAGCGGAAGCTCAAGCATGGTCGCCAGTCCGATGGCTTCACTTTTCAGCGCCACGCCGGGACCCGAGCTGGTAGTAACTCCAAGATGTCCGCCGAAGGAAGCGCCGATGGCAGATGTAATTGCGGCAATTTCATCCTCGGCCTGAAACGTACTCACATTGTAATTCTTCAGTCGTGACAGGCCGTGCAGAATTTCAGATGCCGGTGTAATCGGGTAGGAGCCGAGAAACAGTGGCAGATTGGATTTTTTTGCCACTGCAGCCAGGCCCAGCACGATGGAGTCGTTGCCGGTGATATTCCGGTACGTGCCGGGCTTAATTGGTGCGGCTTCTACAGTATAGCGTTCGCTGAAAATTTCAGTGGCGATGCCATAGGTAAAACCGTCATTAAGGGCTTTGATATTGGCTTCGGCAATCTTCGGCTTGTTTGCAAACTTCTTCTTTAGAAACTCAATTGTTGAATCTGTGGGACGGCTGTAAAGCCAGTAGACCACACCAAGGACAAACATGTTCTTGCTCCGGTCAATTTCCTTGGTGGTCAGGCCGGTATCTTTCAAGCTTTCTCGGGTCATCTTTGTGACGTCAATTTCAATCACCGAGTAACCGGCTTCTTTGGCATCCTGAATGGGTGTTTCTTCGGGGGCATATTTTGCCAGTGAGAGATCCTTTTTACCGAAACCATCGGTATTTGCAATGATGATTCCGCCGGGTTTGAGGAATTTCAGGTTGGCTTTCAATGCAGCGGCATTCATCACAACCAGAACATCACACATATCACCGGGGGTGTGAATCGGCTTGCTTCCGAAATGGATCTGAAATCCGGAAACGCCATGCACCGTACCGGCCGGAGCCCGTATTTCAGCGGGGTAATCGGGAAAAGTGCTCAGGTCATTGCCGGACAATGCCGTTGTGTTGCTGAACTGTGATCCTGTTAATTGGATTCCGTCACCGGAATCTCCTGAAAACCGGATCGTAACTTCTTTTTTTTGTTTTTCTGTAATACTCATGTTCTTACGTCGCAGCGACGGTTTGGCGGTTATGGGTAATGCGATAAAGCCCGGATTCGACTTCCGGACTTCTAAAAAGCGCGATGAATAAAATGGAAAAGAGCTGTTTTGGTCTGTCGGAAAGGCAGGTATTGCACGGATGCAGGATGAATTGCAGGGGAGAGAAATGTTCTAATAATGTCAATGCATTCACGTGCATCCCTGAATTAATTATGCCTTTATATTCTATTAAACAATTGCAGAGCAAAAAACAAGTAAAAACGTAAAATTATGTCACTTTTTTAACGCTTTTGAGGTTAGTTTATTCCGGTTTTCCGGACGGGTGCTGCTCCGGTTTGCCGGACCGTAATCCGGAACCGTGTCTCATGGACATGGATACACGGTCATTCTCACTGAATACTTTCAGCTGGCCACAACCCGCTTCAATGTCTTCTCCATAGCACCAGCGGGTGTCGGTATCAAAACCTGCCCCGGTCAACACATTGCGGAAAGTATTCCATCTTTCCCGCTCCGTACGGGTCATACCGGATTCGGATACATCGTTATACATAATCAGTGTTATGCCGGCGCGGATATTGCGGAGATAGGAGGCCAGGTTTTCAGCATCCTGCTGCCGGTCATTTACGTCTTTCATGAGCAGGTACTGAATGGTGACAGTCTGGCCGGTTTTTCTGTTGTAGTAGGACAGCGCTTCGCGGATTTCAGCCAGGCCGAGACGTGCGCTCACCGGCATGATCTGGTAACGGGTCTCCTGATCTGCAGAGTGAATGGAAACGGCCAGTCTGACTTCGGGGTGATCGTCGGCAAGCATGCGAATCTGCCGGAATAATCCGACTGTCGACACGGTGATCCGGCCGGCGGGGGGACCCGGTGCGGCGTTGTCGTTTGTAATGGAGAGTGCCTCGGAAAGGGAGCGGTAATTATGCATCGGCTCACCCATTCCCATGAAATATAAATGAGTCATGCCGCACCCGAACTCATCCCGGATAATCTTTTCAGACTCCCTGATCTGATCCAGCAATTCCAGGGTCGAAAGATTGCGGTGAAAACCCATCTTTCCGGTAGCACAAAAGGAACATCCGAAAAAGCATCCGATCTGTGAAGAGATGCTGGCAGATACTTTATCCAGCGTTCCGTTATTCCATTCGGGAATGATAACTGTCTCGGCAAGATGGCCGTCATGAAGTTTGAGTGTAAGCCGCATGGAACCGTCCCGGCTTTTAAGCAGCCCCTGAGATCCGGAAGAGGGAATGATCAGGGATTCTTCAAGAGTGTGGTACTCATCGCCGCTGAGACCGGGTATGTCACGGATATCTCTGATCCCTTCAAAGTAGACAGATTTGTATATGACGCTACGCGAGCCGGCCGTAATGCCGATATGCCGCAGAAAATCGTCCCATTCGGTCAGGGATATTTTATTAATGTCGACAGGGCGCCTGTGAAGTAGATGCTCCGGGGAGGTCATTGGGGTCGGACGGGATATTCCGTTGTTGCTGCAATTAATGTAAATGATATCATAAAAAAGTATGGCAGTGTGCGGGCGAAGCAGATGTCAATAGAAAACCCGGTTTTCCGCCATTTCTTTGGCATCAGAATAATTATAATGAGACTTATATGCAATAAAAACCTGCAGAAAAACCAAATCCGGAGCAGGGAAATTTTCAGTTTTGCACACCGTTTTGAAATGGAGAGCAGTCAATCATCTTTTGTCTCAACTTCCGGTTGCAAACGGTGATTAAATCTGTTACAATAAAAATACCACTGAACTTTAAACACTAATGTGTGAGGGTGCTTATGAATGAAAAAGAGCTTCTCGATGCCGCCGAGAGCGGTGACCTGTCAACCATTCGCGGGCAAGTTGACGATGGTGCAAATGTGAACACCATGGATGCAAACAAACGAACCATGCTGCTGAAGGCTTCAAAGCATGGTCATATCGAGATTGTCAAATTTTTACTGGAAAACGGAGCCGATGTGAATTACAGGGATAACCGCGGAACAACCCCTGTCTATTGGGCTGCCAGCCGGGGACACAAAGAAATCGCAGAACTGCTGATAGAGCACGGCGCTGTTGTTACGTATTCCGATGACAGGCGCTGGACCGCCATGGATCACGCCAAGGCCAACGGAGACAAAGAAATGGTTGCAGTACTGGAAGAGGCACTAACAACTAGTAAAACTGCCTGATTGATGCGAATAGTGGCAGGTCAGGCCTGAACAGGCAAATTTTCTATTATTTTTTAACCCGCTTGCGCTTGTGAGCGGGTTTTTTTTGTTTTTGAGCACCGGAAAAAGCAGGCCGGCTTGTGCCTTTTTTTTCTGCAAGAATGAGGAAAATCGCCGGCTTGTTATCAATGTCAATGGTTTCTGATTTCCAGTCGCTTATTCTCCGTGTGATGATCTGCTCTTCCGGCAGCGTCAGGTTAACTCCCGCAGACAGCAGCGTATCCGGATCAAGTTCGGTTCTCAGCTCTTCCAGCAACTGATTGTTCCGGAAGGGGGTTTCCATGAAAATCTGCGTAATGTTTTTCCGGGCTGATTCGGTCTGCAGGTGGCGTATCTTTTCGGTCCGCTCTCTGCCAGGCTTCGGAAGATACCCGTGAAACGTGAAAGACTGCCCGTTGAGTCCGGATGCCATAAGGGCCAGCAGAACAGACGACGGACCCGTTAGCGGCACGACACGTATGCCCGATTCATGGGCCAGCCGGACCAGTTCGCTTCCGGGGTCCGCTACTGCCGGACACCCCGCTTCGCTTATGATTCCGGCATTTACTCCATTTTTCAATACGGACAACATCTCAAGCAGATCCTCGCCGGGAGTATGCTTGTTCAGTTCGTAAAACCGGCATTTATAATCGGGAACAGGATGCTTCAGCCATCGTAAATAAGAATTGGCCTGCCGGATTCGCTCGACAAAGAATGCATCCAGAGAGTGTACCACAGAGATGACATGCTCGGGAAGCACCCTGTTTACCGGATCCTTTCCCAGAGGTGCCGGTATCAGGTACAATGTGCCTGCATCAGAATCAGTACCGGTATGCTTGTCTGAAGTCATGAATCAATAATTTCAAATTTCTGTTCCGGGTCTTTTCCGCCAATTTTCCGGGATGCAAACCGATGGGCGGTGAGTGCAATAAAGAAAGTGATGATGATGGCAACAAGCAGAACCGCAAGATTGACCAGGACCATCTGCTTGTGGAAATCATAGATGGGAACCAGGACAACCGGCTGATAACTGTTTTCCATAAAGCGTATCGGCATCATTTCAGAGGCCTGCAGCTGGGCGGCGTTCTGAATAGGCTGGGAAAGCTTCCGGGTGATTTCCTCACCGTCATCCGTCTCAAAACGCACGGTAATGCTTCCGTTGGTTTGTGCGGCTATTTGTTTGATCTCGAAATGGACGATATCTGCCAGATAGCTTTCGCCCTCCTCCCAGGTTTTGTCGAGTCCGTAGTAGACGGCTCCCATGTGGACAGCCATGCCGAAGAGATAGAGTGGCAGAAGCCAGAGAAGATACCAGAGGTACGTCAGTTTATGCATGAATAAGAATAAGAAAGATGTTGCGTGATGTGACGAAAGTATGCCCGTTGAAGTGTCACTTCACTTCGGGCAACATATTACGCAACACCAAAGCATGGTATATCAATTCCGTGATCATGGATGCATCAAACTTGCTGTTGTCAATAATAAGGTGATAGTGGTGGGGGTCACGGAGGTCTTTTCGGGTAAACTCGTAGATGAACTCCTGCCGCTCCGTATCGTTTTCCCGGATTTTTTCACGCGCTTCCGAATCGGTAATATCAAGCAGCTCTGATACACGCTTTACCCTGAAGTCCATGGGCGCCCGGAGCCGGATGTGCAACGCGTGGGGGATGTCGGATGCGAGTATTGCCGCACCGGCACCCAGAATTACCGACCGGCCTCTGGTGCTCAGCACTCTGATGGTTTGTCCCAGTTTTTTGTATTGCTGAACGTTGATGGGCTTGTGCGACAAAATCTGCTCAATGTACTGATGCAGTTTGTTGCGTTTTTCATCGCTGATAATGTCTGCCAGGTCGCTCTGCAGCGCATCTTTCTGGCTGATTTCCTGGATCAGTTTGCGGTGGAAAAGTATCCAGGGGTAATCTTCCGTACTCAGTTTTTCTACCAGACTTTGGGCAACGGGAACACCTTCACAGCCGAATTCTCTCGATATGGTAATGCAGGGAAACTGATGTTTCTGAGTTCTCCGCTCACCGATTCCCAGTGATTTCAGCTGAGCTGCAATATCCCTGTCGATTTTTTGAGGCAGGTTTGAATACATATGGATTTTTGTCTGGTTGAGTGTTATTGGATGCAGTAATCAGCAGGAGTTGGTAAATCAATATTCAATGGTAAGTTAGGAAATATCTCACTTCACTGTAAATATAACGTATGTGATTCTGATCCGTTATCTTCAAGCATCCGGAAAGCACGGTTTTGCATGCTGCTGTCATACAGCATCCTGTTATGAAAATCCCGGATCATGAAATTGCTGTTCATGTGAAACCACAATCCGGCCGGAATATCGGTTATCATGATGACCTGTACGCGTAGCGGCTGTTCATCATCTGCCGGTCTGGCAATACTCCATCCGTTCATGTAGCCCATACGTTCATCAAACTGTGCTGCGAATTCGGTAACGTGTGGCTTCATAAGCCGGTCCTCGACTGGAGTGAACAGCATCTTCCGGAGGCTGCGGCTGATATCTTCGCTGATAAAACCGCCGGTCCAGATTTTTGACAACAAACCGGCAAAACGGTCCGGCTGAAGGCGTGGATAGAGACCATGCAGGTCCCGCTGATCCTGAAACGCGTCAACGGATTTTTCTTCTACCGGTTTCGGATCGTTCCACTGATCTCTTGCCACTGCAACGGCCTCATTCAGCAGATCCTCCCGGTCTTTATCATGCAGTTCCGACAATATCCCGGAAAGAGTACGCGTCTCTGTCTGATTTAGTGCCGTCATCCGCAGGCCGAACTGGGGCACAGGAGGCTCGATGAGTTCACCGCCATATTCCGAGGCCAGCTCAAAAATGTACTCCTCTCCAAGCCGGAAAAAAAGATAGTCAGCCACTGCGGGGTCATTTGAAGTGACCAGATAAGATACAAGCTGCTGCAGTGACGGCCCGGACTCATGCTCATCCGCCCAGCTGGTAAATTTGCGCTGATGGCGTCTGTCAATTCCGGGTATATAAAACGGCTGCAGTTTTTCGGAGTCAACAGGTGAACCGGGATCAATTTCACCGTTCTGCTTTTGTTCAGCGTAGGCAACAAGAAGAAAAATGTTGTTGAGTGTCCCGCCCGGCACAATGCGGTGCGAACCGTGCCGGATTTCAACCGGTGTTCCGGAGTTTTCCGGGCTGTCATGGGATTCGTTCATGTCAACCGGCCCGGAAAACAGCGCCGCGTGATCCGGCTGTTCCGCCATGAACTCAATAAGTCCGCCAAGGGAATAGGTCTTCTCCACCCACTCGCTTCCTTCAAGAATAGCAGCACGGTTTTGAAATACCGATATAAACGTATCCCGGTTAATCCAGAAAATTGATCCGACAACCAGGACGGCCGCGCCAAGGAAAACCAGCAGAAATTGGATGATTCGCATAGATGATGTGGTAAATGTTAATCGGTCATAGGCAACAACACGATTTCTTCAAAATCCAGTTCGCTGTTGTCAAAAACCGGTTCCGCTTTTTTCCCGATTTCCTCATCGTCGAGACGGGCGATACTCTCAAGCTCGATAAACAGCGTTTCCGAGGGTTCGTCGTAGTACCATCGCGATCTTCCTTCTCCAAACTGGCTGTTCAGTTCTGAGATCAGGTTATTGATATCATCCTCAAATTCTTCCGGCGCATTCGGGTTAAATTCGTCACTCATTCGTTTTGATTTGTAAGGTCATTATTTTTGAGTTATGATAGGGGCAGCAGGAATGCAAATCAATCGGGTCTTCATTTTTCCATAACAGACCCATTGATTGCGAAATTATTTCAGATTGCGAAATTATTTTAACAGGTTAGAGGAGTAACGTATTATGAATCCGATGCTGAACAAACTCCGGGAGATGGCCGAAAGCAAAGAGCGCAGAATCATAGGTCTGATGTCGGGTACTTCGATGGACGGACTGGATATTGCACTTTGCCGGTTTCGGGGCTCGGGAGCTGAAACCACATTTGAACTGGAACATTTTGAATCGGTCGAATATCCCGAAGATGTCAGGGAACAGCTTATCTCATTTGCCGTTGCAGAGTCGGTCAACCCGGAGCTGATATGCATCTGGCATACAAAACTGGCGCATATCCACGCCGGTTATATCAATAGCATGATGAAAAAACGGGGATTGGGTCCGGCCGACATCGATCTTATTGCCAGTCATGGACAGACTGTATATCATGCACCGAGGCACAAACACGGGATGGAGGACATGCCCAATGCCACATGGCAGATCGTTGACGGTGACCACATCGCCGTACTGACCGGAATTACGACCATCAGTGATTTCAGACAGCGGGACACCGCCCGGGGCAATGAAGGCGCACCGCTTGCTGCGTACGGGGACTATCTGCTCTTCAGTCATCCGGAAAAACATCGTGTGCTGCTGAATATCGGCGGAATTTCCAATTTTACCTGGCTTCCTGCAGGGAAAGGTGCGTTCCCGCCTGTCAGTTATGATACGGGTCCGGGAAATACACTGATCGACGCCGCCACAAGAAAGCATTTTTCCGGTATGAGTTATGATGTGGGCGGCGGACTTGCAGCCAGAGGAACTGTACACGATGAACTCTTGTCCCTGCTGAAAGCACATCCGTACTTTGAACGCCCGGCACCGAAAACAACCGGTTTCGAAGTGTTCAATCTGAACTGGGTTGAAGAGTGTATCGAAGATCTTGGTCTGGAGCTCAAAGCCGAAGATCTTCTGGCAACACTTACACGTCTCACAGCAGACACTGTTGCCGGTGAAATCAGGAAGGCCATTCCGGATAATGAAAAAGCCGAAGTGTGTGTCAGCGGCGGCGGTGCCTACAATGATACGCTTATGGCCATGCTTGCCCGGGCGCTGGATCCCGTGCCCGTCCGCAACAGCGAAGATCTGGGCGTCAGTCCGGATGCCAAGGAAGCACTTTTCTTTGCGGCACTTGCAAATGAACTGGTTTGCGGTGAGGATACCAGACTGCATCTCGGAAAAATTTCGCTGCCGGACGTATGACAATGACAGCTCAAAACGGGCATCCGGTACACGCTGGCAAAAATGACACATCATCACTGCTTCGCCAGTGTGCCTCCTTCGGCATGCATTTGCGCTGGCACTATCAGGTCGGCATCCTCTCCGGGGGCTACCTTCTTGGCGGCCTGGTTTCCGGCATGCAGGAGCCGGCGGATTTCTGGTTTCACTTCCTTGTCATTCACTTGCTGCTGTTCGGCGGCGCTACGGCTTATAACTCCTTTTGGGACAGGGATGAAGGGCCCATAGGCGGGCTCCGGAACCCGCCGGCACTGGCTGACTGGACCCGTCCTGCCTCTGTGGCCCTGCAGTTTTCGGGCCTGATTCTTTCCATCCCCATTGGATTGATATACGTGGTCTTCTATGCGTTGAGCATGCTTCTGTTCTGGCTGTACAGCCATCCGTCCACCCGGTGGAAGGGGCATCCCTGGCTGAGCATGCTGGCTATCGGTGTCAGCACGGGGACCAATTCCGTGATATTCGGATACCTGGCAGCCGGGGGTCCATTGTCGGTATATATCATTTTGCCGGCTGCGGGCGCTGCCCTGATGATCCTCAGCCTGTATCCGATATCCCAGATATATCAGCTTCGGGAAGATAAAAAAAGGGGCGACCGGACCTACGTAGTAGTCAATGGTCCGGGATCGGTACTGCCATTTTTTTTGATGACGTTTTTTCCCGGAGCGGGTATGATCACTGCCGGATTCTATTACTTCATACCGTCACTGGCTCTGATGTTTGCTGTCATTGCACTGGCAGCGGGATTTGTGCTTGCCTTGCACATCCGGAAACTGAAAGGTGACCCGTCTGAATATCCAAGGGTTATGAAGATGAAGTATCTGTCGTCACTGCTTTTTGTGATATTTCTGGCTGGTGCGATCTTTTTTGGTTAAGATGTGGTTATTCAGGTGGTCATTCTTGAATATTTGCAGTAGTTTTTCCTCCCACTTTACAGTACAAAAAACAATTATTCCAATATGGCAAAAGTGATAACCCGGGAACACATTGACCGGTCGATGTCCTATGCGGCATTTCGTGACCTTATAAACAGTCTGCTTATTGAGCGTAAAACCACCGGCGAAAATCAGTCGAAGCAGCTGGTTCAGTATACCAGGCTGAACGCCCGGCGTATGGACAGGATGGACAAACGCACTGAGATCATCCCCGAGCTGCTCGAAGAACTTATGGCGATCAGGGAAAATCAAATCTGGCTGGGGCTTGCAGAAGCCTGGTGCGGTGACGTCCCCCACAGTATCCCTCCGATGGCCAAGATGGCTGTATCGGTCCCGAAAGTGAGCATGAGATTACTGCTGCGGGATGAAAACCTTGACGTCATGGACGCCTATCTGACAAACGGAAGCCGGTCTGTTCCTAAAGTAATTGCACTCAAAGAAGATACGCTTGAAGAACTGTGGACATGGGGGCCCAGACCGGAACCGGCGCAGAAGTTGTTTGAAGAACTCAAAGCCAAAGGCGAGTCGTATGATGTGATCGCCGAAGAACTGCAGAAGTGGTACAATAAGGACAAGACACTGACCCTTCAGCAGGAAATCCTTGAGCGGGTCCGCAATGCCCGGTAGACAGGGCCGGACCACGATCAACAGCTGAACCCTTTCGCGGAAATTCCAATGCAGGAGGAGCTGCATCACTATGGCTGATCATTCCCCGGACGCACATTCACCGCAAAAAAATGCATTCCAGAGGCATATCGCCCAAACCAGTGATGCGCCACTGGGACTGGAGATAGAACGCGCCGAAGGGGTGTATCTGCATACGCGTGACGGACGTGAGATAATTGACTTTATTTCCGGGATTGCCGTGAGTTCGCTGGGACACGGGCACCCGGAAGTGGTACGGGCCGTTCAGGAGCAGGCTGCCAGACACATGCATGTGATGGTGTACGGCGAGTTTGTGCAGGATACCCAGTCGGCGCTCGCCGCCCGGCTGACTTCACTGCTGCCCGGATCTCTTGACCGTGTCTATTTTGTAAATTCCGGTACCGAAGCAAATGAAGCCGCTCTCAAACTGGCAAAGAAAGCCACCGGACGTCACCGTTTTCTGGCATTCCGCGACGGATATCACGGTGATACCCAGGGCTCGCTGAGCGTTACCGGCAGAGATGTTTACCGCAAGCCCTACGAACCTCTGCTTCCGGACGTGCACTTTTTTGATTTCAATTTACATTCTGTTCTGGAGTCTGTTACAGAGGATGTTGCCGCTGTTATCCTGGAGCCGATTCAGGGCGAGGGCGGAATCATCCCGTCGGATCCGGACTGGCTGCAGGCACTGCGAAAACGATGCTCCGAAACCGGCACTCTGCTTATATTCGATGAGATACAATCCGGATTCGGCCGGACCGGCAAACTTTTTGCTTTTGAGCATTACGGAGTTGTGCCGGACATTCTGACGATGGCCAAGGCCATGGGAGGGGGGATGCCGCTTGGCGGCCTGGCAGCCTCATCCCGGTTGTTTGAAGCCTTTATGTATGACCCGCCTCTCAACCACGTTACCACCTTCGGGGGACATCCGGTCAGCTGTGCCGCTGCTGATGCAGCTTTGCGCGTTCTTGTCAGGGACGGCTGGATGGAGCGGGCGCACCGTATTGAAGAGGCTGCCAAAGGGATTCTGCAGGGACCGGGTATTGATGCCGTCAGAGGAAAGGGAGCAATGCTTGGTCTGCAGCTCACCGATTCCGGATTAACACGAAAAACGGTGCAGACCTGCATGGAGCGACACGGCATTCTTCTTGGCTGGACCCTCCACTCCAACACCCTTATCCGCCTTGCACCACCGTTGATCATTGATGAAGCGCTGCTTGCAGAGACGCTGACAACCATCCGGGACACAGTTGCCGCATGCGCGGATTAAAACCGGCAATGGAAAGCACGGTTTGATATATGTGCAATATGTGTTAGATTGTGTTCATGACGAACAAAAATGCCACAGGATCAGAACACCGTGCCATCCGGGGCCGTGGCACCGCATCCAATCCGGCCAACCGCTTTGCCAGAATGGAAGTGGAGCCGGACCCGGAATATTCAGAGCAGGGCATATCCCCCAAAACCCGATTCTATCATGACGATGCCAAAAAGGTAATCGCCGTCAACGACAGTCCGGATGTGCCTTTTGAAGCCAGCGTAAACCCCTATCGCGGCTGTGAGCATGGCTGCGTTTATTGTTATGCACGTCCGTTTCATGAATATCTGGATATGTCGCCCGGACTGGATTTCGAAACAAGGATCATGGTCAAGAAAAATGCCGCGGCGCTGTTGCGGAAGCAGCTTCAGCATCCGTCCTGGAAACCACAGACCGTCTCTGTGAGCGGGGTGACCGATCCCTATCAGCCTGCAGAGCGCAAACTGGGTATAACCCGGCAGTGCCTGCAGGTCCTTGCCGAATTCCGGAACCCTTTTACCATTGTCACAAAAAATCATCTGGTCACCAGGGACATGGACATCCTCCAGGAAATGGCCCGGATTCACGGGGTCAGGGTGATGATCAGCCTGACAACACTCGATCCCGATCTGACCATGCTGATGGAACCGCGCACAACCCGCCCGGCCGGCAGGCTCAAGACCATATATGAACTTTCAAAAGCCGGAATACCCACAGGTGTGCTTTTTGCTCCTGTTATTCCCGGCCTGACCGATGAAGAACTTCCTGCAATGATCAAGGCTGCAGCGGATGCCGGCGCCGCCAGCGGCAATTATGTGCTGCTGAGACTGCCGGGAGCGGTAGTGCCTCTTTTCGAGTCGTGGCTGGAGCAGCACTATCCGGACAAAAAATCAAAAATCCTGAACAGACTGAAGTCACTCAGGGGTGGTCTGCTGTATGACAACCGGTATGGATACAGAATGAGCGGTCAGGGGGCCTATGCTGATCAGATCAGTCAGTCGTTCAGAATCGCTGCCCGGCGCTACGGCCTGGATGATGCCGGAGAGCCGCTTTCTGCAGAACATTTCAGAAGAGTTCCCTCCCAGGGAGAGCTGGGCCTCTAGCAGCGAAACGGCGCTGAAATATACCAGCGTCGCAATCAGTAGTAATCCAGCCGGACGCCCCCGCCTGTCGTTTTGATATCCACCGGAACACCGCCTCCCTTAACTGTTCCCGAGAGACTCCGCTGTTCCATCAGTCCGTCCAGATCGTCCAGGTTATTTTGTATGGATGATCCGCGTGCACGTATGTCAAGCCCCTGATGATCGGGCAGTTTCACCGATATGGGGCCGCCGCTCGTTTCCAGCGTCAAAAACTCACCAATCTCCGGGATGCCGGCATCGATGGGGCCGCCGCTGGTTACAGCTTCAATAGTGCCTGACACGCTGCGCAGTGTGATCGGGCCTCCGGATGTACGCGCTTTGAGATTGCCCGTGGCATCAGAAACGGTAATTCCCCCGCCGCTGGTCCGTGCCGTCATGTCGCCGGTTATTCCCTCCAGGCTGATCGGACCACCGCTCGTTCTGGCCAGAAGCGTTCCCGAAATATTCTGAGCATCAATGCCGCCTCCGCTGGTCACAAAAGAGACATCGGCTGACAGGTTGCGTCCGGAGACCGGTCCGCCGCTGGTTTTGGCGCGGATCCGGGTATCGGAAGGTACCAGAACCTGATATGAGACGGAAACAGACGGGCTTCTCCGAAACCATCTGCTGTCTGATGTGACCTTGGAGAAAACTTCAACAACCGATTCATCCTGATTGATGGTGATTTCAACCGGAGCCTCATCGGTATCTCTGAGATATTCCCTGTTTTTCCGAACGATAAAATCGACCACTATTTCGTCGTGCTGATGGGAGTCGATGTCGATGAATCCCCCGGAGGTTTCCAGCGTAAGTGCTGCAGGGGTATCCACACTGATGGTCTCGGTCAGCCATACCGGTTTGTCATTATCACCGGCGGCCTTTGATGCAAGTGCGGGAATAAGTGAGGAAAAGAAGCCGGGCATGAATATGGCAAAAAAGAACAACCCCGCTGTAGCGGCAAGAAGCAGCATTTTTGGTCTGGAATATCTTTGATTCATCTGTCTGAAGTTTTTATTTGTGATGTCACCTGAACCGAAGGTCACGAAGTGAAATGCCATGACCGTGTTGAGTTGTGTGCCGGTCCGGCCACGTGTCATCCTCGTCATATTCATGCCTGATCACGGTGGCGGCCGGTTCATATAATCATATACGATACATTTTTTTAAAAGTTATACTGAACTGACAGGGACAATCAGCTGTTTGATGGAGTATGAAGCAGTATATCTGATTTGTGCCATTCTGAGCTGCATCATTCAGAATTCAGACATCCATCATTTTGTGACCTTCAGAAATAACCAACCTGCCCATGCTATTCAGATACGTTCTTTCTCTTGTTTTAATGCTCGCCTTCACCATCCAGACTGCTCATGTATCAGCACAGAATGCATTCCCGGAGCCGGATACCCTGCAATATGAGCTTTCAGAAATCGAAATCCAGGCCTCCCGCGACATCGAAACCGAATCCAGCGCTCCTTTTTCTGTGAGTGTGATGACACGTACGCTGGAAAGCCAGCTGAGCGAGCCGGGTTTCAGTCTGGATCAGGTTGTACAGGATGTCCCGGGATTATGGATCAATGACCGCCAGAATTACGCGCTTGGTGAACGGGTTTCCATCCGCGGAATGGGATGGCGCACCGCCTTCGGTGTCCGGGGTATTTATGTGCTGATGGATGATATACCGCTTACGGTTCCCGACGGGCAGACGGTCATGGATGTGCTGGATCCGGCCATGATCCGCCAGGCGGAGGTGCTCCGCGGTCCCAGTTCGTCCTTCTGGGGCAATGCAAGTGGCGGCACCATGGTAATTTCAACCCGGCCGGCAACCTATGAAACCGGGCTGAATGTCCGTACTTACGGGGGCGCCCACAATACATACAGCGCGCAGGTGAGCGGAACCCATCAGGAAGGCCCGAGAGGCTATAATCTCAATGTATCCTACCTGAACCGTGACGGATACCGTGATCACAGCAGTCACACGGCGCTGCGTATGACCGGTCATATGCACTGGCAGCTGCAGGATGACCGCGACCTTCAAATCAGCGGGGCCTTTGTGGATGCACCGGACACTCGTCATCCCGGGTCGCTGAGCCGTGAAGATCTGGATGACGACAGACAGCAGGCAGCCGGACTTTTTGAAAATGCATCAGCCGGAAAAATCTGGAGACAAGGCCAGCTCGGTATGACACTCCGGTCGGTGAGCCGGATCGGACAGGTGCAGGGAACCGTGTACGGACTGGCCCGTTCGCTGCACAATCCGCTGCCGTTTGCTGATATCGAGGTCGACCGTCTGACCGGAGGCACCCGGCTGTCCGTTACAAACGAGTTCCGGTTTCTTCGATGGGGCGTCGGGATGGATGCCGCCATACAGTCAGATGACCGCAGAAACTATGATTATGTCGATATGGATCAGTTCGAGCGGGGTGACATCGTCATCGACCAGCAGGAAACCGTGATTAACGGAGCCTTGTTCGGCCGGGTCGGTACAAACTGGGATCACTTTAACATCTCCGGCGGGATGCGTTTTGATGCCATCCGTTTCGACAACGACGACCGGCTTCAAACCGGTGGCGAAGATGTATCCGGTGACCGGACCTTCACATCAGTGAGCCCGTCTGTCGGATTGTCCTGGAAATCCGCTCCCGGACTTGCCTACGTCAACTACGGCACGTCATTCGAAACCCCGACCACCACAGAGCTTGTGAATCGCCCGGATATGACCGGCGGTTTCAATCCGGATATCGAACCCGAGCGGTCCCGGAGTCTGGAAGCCGGATTTCGCGGCGGATGGTCGCCTCTGCAACTGCGGTATGACGTCGCCGTTTTCCGGATGAATGTGCGGGATCAGCTGGTCAGTTTCCGGACCGAAGAGGGCGGCGACCGTGATTTCTACCGAAATGCCGGTAAAACCCGGCACGATGGCGTCGAAATATCGGCGCGATGGCATCCTGCCGGCTGGATATCACTGTCGGGAAGCTACAACTGGAGCCATTTCACTTTCAGGGAGTCGGTTGATACCGAACAGGTTACATTTGTCAGCGGAAACCGGCTTCCGGGTATACCGGAGCACCGGCTCGTGACCGGGCTGTCGCTTACACCCCGTGACTTCCGCATAGATCTCACGGCAGAGTTTCTTGACTCGTACTACGTCGACAATGCCAATACAGAGAAAAACCCGGGCTATGAGGTGGTACATGCCAAACTGTCACACAACGGTTTGCCACTGGCTGAGAATTTATCGATACAGCCCTTCATCAAGATCAACAATGTCACAGACGTCCGCTACAACAGTTCGGTGAGCATTAATGCCAATGCAGGACGGTACTACGAACCCGCACCCGGACGTTCCGTCTATGCAGGATTTAGTTTGCGTTTGTAATCTGACGTGACGTTTTCGCACGCTGTTTTTTATCTTGTCATTTTTACAGTCACCGGTGCCGGCGTGACTGTCCTGAAACAGCGTGCAACCATCGGATAAAACGGCAGGATGAACCAAAAGCCCTATAACGATTATTTCAACTATCTGAAATCGCATTTCGGAGCAGTTACCTACAAGGTATCGGTTGACGGAGGTTTTACCTGTCCGAACATCGATGGTACCGTGGCCACGGGCGGGTGCACCTACTGCAATAACCGGAGTTTCATTCCTTCGTACCTGAACCGGAAGGATTCCATCAGAAAGCAACTGGACCACGGGGTGGAATCCCAGCGCAAACGCTATGGCGCTGAACGGTTTCTTGCATACTTTCAGGCATATTCCAATACACATGGTGATGTCGGCTTACTGGAGAAAAAGTACCGTGAAGCTCTTGAGCATCCTTCTGTAAACGGGCTGGTCCTGGGGACAAGGGCAGATTGTCTTTCCGGTCCGGTCACAGCACTACTGGAGAAACTGGCCGAAGAGACCTATGTGGCTGTTGAGATTGGTATTGAATCGGTTTACGATGAGACGCTGAGCCTTATCAATCGCGGGCACGATTTTGCCGCTGTCCGGGATGCCTGTGACCGGCTGACCGGCCGGGGAATTCACATCGGCGCGCATCTGATTCTCGGATTTCCGAATGAAACCAGGAAGCAGTGGCTTGACAGCGCGCGCATTGTATCCGGCCTGCCGCTGGAGTATCTGAAAATCCACCACCTTCAAGTGGTCAGGGGGACCGAGCTGGCGCGACAGTACCGTCAGGAACCCTTTGACCTGTTTTCGTTTGAGGAGTGGGTGGAGCTGGCCGGCGATGTTATTGAGCGGCTGGATCCGGATATCGCCATAGCCAGGATGTCAGGCAGCGCTCCCCCGGATCTGCTGATAGCGCCACAGTGGGGGCGGAAAAAGCATCCGGAAGTAAAACAGCATGTGATGAACACCCTGCGTGAAAGAGGTTCCGTGCAGGGTGCCCGCTATTCCGCTACTTCACCAGCACCATCCGCTCCGTCCGTGTAAAGCTCCCCGCCTGAAGGCGATAGAGGTAGACTCCGCTCGCCAGACCGGTTGCATCGAACTGAACTTCATATTCGCCCGGAGCCTGATTGTCGTTAACAAGGGTGGCCACCCGCCGGCCCTGTACATTAATCACGTCAAGTCGTACATCGGAGCGTTCGGGCAGGGTGTACGATATGGTCGTTGAGGGGTTGAACGGATTGGGATAGTTTTGTCCGAGATTGAATTCAGCCACCATTTCACCCGGATCCGCCGACACGGGAGCTCCGGAAACTTCGTATTCGACAGGCACGATAATTTCGGAGTTGTCACGGTCATTGGTACGGATTACCAGATCGAATTCATAGGTTCCGTCAGCAACGCCGTCTGCCATGACTTCAAAAGTGATATCCCGCTGGTCACCGGCAGCGATGCCGCCGGATGGTTTCCGGATCTGAAACCTTGGAAAGTCTTCATAAGGAAGGCTGGCAACATGAAAATTGTCGATATCAAAAACTTCATCGGTGTGATAATTGGTATGGGCCAGCAGAATGGCTTCAGGTGTGCTTCCGCCGTAGAGATCGCCTTCAAAAATGGGCAGGCCGTCAATTAAATAAGTTATTTGCCGGTTCAGCGGATCGATTTCTATCTCAAGCTTGAAATATTCATCGGGTTCGTAGGTGGCGCCGACATCAAAAAAGTCATTGCCCTCCTCTGTGATACGGTCACGGATCCAGATTTTTCCCTCATCAAACCAGAGCCAGGTGGTTACCATGTTATTGGTGGCATCATCCATGATAACATGAAACTGGTTGTCGGATTCGAGCTCAGGCAAATGCAGGTCCATGGATATGGTAAATCCCTGGGATACCAGAGAACCGGTGAACGGCGCTTCAACACCCGTAAGGCTGCCTTCGTCAAGGGAAGTGACCGGAGTGAGCCGCAGGTTCATGTCGCCCGTAGTCGGATTGTCATGCGTAATGGTGAATTCATTACTGGTTTCCCGGGGGAAGGAGGCCCATTCGTTGGAGACGGTGCGCTGTGTTTCGTTTCCAAGCAAGCGGGTAAAACCGAAATTTGTGCTGAGAATGGTATTGGATACACGACCGCTTCCGTTATCGGCTACCCCGGGAAGTGTTTTCCCGGACGCAGTACCACCTGAAAGCCGGTCGTCTCCGGATGAAACAAAAGGAACGGATTTGCTTTGATATTCCGGACGGTCCGTATGCCGTATCAACTGCTTTCCTTCGGTTGTAAGAGCCGGATAGGAACTGCTGATCACAGGACGCCCGGGCCCTTTGACCGGCTCACCTGCGGCGACCGGCCGGGTTCCTCCGCCAGACCCGGCAATTTTGACCGGCGGCTGCAGGGCTTCAGGATAAGAGACGTCGGCAGTCCAGTACAGTGTGCCCGTACCGTTATTGGAAACCGGCACAGAGATTTCACGGACATATTGAAAATCCCCGTCAATGACAATCAGCCCGTCATCAACATCGGCTTCTGGCGGGTCGACCTGAGTTGGACGGTAATTGGCCGCAATATTGCGGGTGTAGAGCATGTTGCGGACATTGTCGGCCGGGGCATTGCTTCCGCTGTAGCTTCCGGTCTGAGTACCCTGGTACCGGACATCCGGACTGGAAAAGTAGGGGATCCGCTCATCTCCTTCGGCGTATGTCATGACCGTGGTATACCGCCGGCCGTCATCTCCGGTGAATCGCCATCCCGTGGCGTAGCTGAACAGGCCTCCGAAAATATTTGCTGCCGCCCGCTCCTGATTCCGGCTGTGCTGATTGCCCAGGTTGTGGCCGATTTCATGGGCAAAAGTGTAGGTGTTGGTCATCTGCCGCACGGCATTGACCGAAAAGCCAAGCTGCGGAGTACCGGCCGGATTGGACATCAGAAATGCGATGCCTCCCACATCAGAAATGTCAGCGATCAGCGATACCAGATCGGCACCGTACTGATCACGGGCCGAATGCACGGCATCCATGTAACCGTCATAGTCCGATCCCCAGGGATTAAAGCCGGATGAGGCCGTCAGCCGGTACAGATCCTCACTCGTATCATTTCCCTCTTCCTCATACGTGGTCTTCATCTGATGAGCGACCCGCAGCTCAATATTCGCACCGCTGTTGTCCATGGTCTGCTGGGAAAGATTCATCATTTCAGAGAGGACCAGCTCAATGCTGCCTTCGTTTTCTGCGGCCCAGGTTTCCGCATCTTCGGTATAGACCAGCAGGATGTCAATCGGCACGTTGTTCTCGCCGACATCCGATGCGATATCAAATGCAGGGAAAAGACGGCTTTGACTCATGGGATCGTCATGATGGTGACTGTGTGCCGGGTCGGACAGTCCGGAAAAGTTGTCATCCACACCGCATTCGAGAATCTGCTCCTGGTCGGGATTCCGGAACTTCCAGATGTGTTCACCATATGATCCCGGGGCGGACTTTTGCATGGATTGCGATGCCGGGAGTATCCGGTAGGACTCACCGCTGCTGAAGCGGTCGACTTTACCGAGCATTTGTCCGTTACCGAAGGAAAAGGTCATCTGGCTGTACGGGTCATCCACATGAACCGCCCGCACCGACTGAATGCCACCGATAAATTCCGAAACGGCGGTGATTTCAAAAGATTCCTCAGTGCCTTGCTGCACCGGAACGCTGATCACATCTCCCTTTTTGAAAGTGCGGCTGGTCAAATCATCGTTAAGTGATATGATGGCGGCATCACCCATTTCCATCTGCTGCTGAAGCTGTTTTTGCTGTGTGAAGCGGAACAGTTCATTGCCGCCGGATGATGCTGCCGTTGCCGGCAATGCAAAAGGCAGTGTGCATAAAACAAGCAGCGTGAAAAGACGGCTGGTCGGCCGCGAAGGGCAGGTACCTGAAAATCGTGACATCTGAAAGGAGTAGTTTAGGTGAGTTGATCCAATTCCGGCCGGTTGAAGTCCCGGATAGAGTCATTCAGCCCGAAGGCGATGTATTTGATTGATTTACCGGAGTTAACATGCTTTTTTTCATAGTAGGTCTGAATACGAAGCGTCTCCGGTATTCTGTCTGAACCATAAATATCCGGAATCACGTTCCTTACAGGCAAGTTAAAAATTTTTACAACATCATGTGTAAAATCAAAGAGACGGTCACTGTCCGTTTTCAGGTGGATGGTGCCGTCAGGCTGTAAAAAGCTGTAATAGCGATTCAGAAACTCCGGATGGGTCAGTCGCTTGCGCCTTCTGTTTTTTTTCAGAAAAGGATCCGGAAAGGTTATCCATATCTCTTCCACCTCTCCCGGGGCAAAATAATTTGCAATGTGGTCTATGCGGGTTCGAAGGAAATGGACATTGCCTAGCTCCCGCTCCAGTGCATGACGGGCACCTTTCCAGATACGGTCTCCCTTAATGTCAAGCCCCAGGAAATTCCGGTCAGGAAAGCGTTCGGCCAGACCTGTGGCATATTCACCCTTGCCGCATGCCAGTTCGAGGGTGATCGGGTTGCTGTTGCCGAAGACTTCCTTCCAGTTACCCCGTACGGGGGCATGGTCCCCGTGACGGTAATGATGCAAACTGGATACATTTGGAAGACTCAGGATATCCTGATAACGCTGAAGCTTGGTACGACGAGGCATTATACTACTTTATCAGTAACATGTGTCTTTGCATCCGGTGTTCACTGCTGGAGATTTCGTAAATGTACATTCCGCTCGAGATACTGCCGGCATCAAAGGTGACCTGATGCCTGCCCGGGCCGAAACGACGATCGGCAAGGGTTTCGATCAGCCGCCCGAGACTGTCATACACCCGAACCCGCACATGATCCGATTCGGGCAGGTAGAACGGAATACTGGTTACGGGATTGAACGGATTGGGATAATTCTGACCCAATTTCATTTTATCCGGGACATCCGATCCGTCTTCGTCAGTAAGAGCACCCTCGGCGCCGGTGGTCTTGACTTCGCCTGTTTTGATCAGCCGGATGGCATCAGCCACTACAAAACTGGTCGGTGATGATCCGGTCGCATCGTTGGAGATGATGATATCATCCTGTCCGGCACCGCGGAAATAATAGGTTCCAAGCGTGTTCCAGCGCGATCCGTCCGAAGACTGATCGACCCGGACCGTGTCCACACCGTCGGCGTGATGGATGATGTAGGGGGTGTTTTCAGCCCGGTTGAAAGCAGCCACCCACCACGCGGCAACTTCATACTGATGCCAGGGCTCCAGGTCGGGTACGTATGTGGCGGTTTCATTTCCGTCGTCTGCCTCTGCGATCAATGATTTGGATTCCCCGTAATATCCTTCGTTGGCCGATTCAGACCATCCATCGGTGAGTGTCACGTTATCCATTTCGGTATCAAGGATGACGGCATCCTCCGGCTCGGTCATATCGTCCGGCATTTTGACCGAATCAGCCGGTACAACAGCCAGAATGGAAGGGATCTGCCGGTTTACGAAGGGCGTGTTGACCAGTTCGTCGCCGACAGTCATGTGCGTTGATCCGCCGCCGTCGAGGTTCAGCGCCTCATGGCATTCCAGGTCATACAGCACATCCGCCAGCTTGTCAAATGCCATGCCGGGGTTTTCATTGGCCACGAATAGCAGGGCGCGGTCGTCTTCGGTATAGCAGACGGCGGTCCGGGCGCGGGTTTCGTCGAATTCACCGACACCGCCCCAAATCAGCTCCTCGGTGAATGTGATATTGATTTCACCGTCTTTGATAAGTACAGGTCCGCCACCCATTCCTACCAGCAAATCTTCAATGGGAGAACCGTCGTCGCGGGACGGACGCGCAGCCGGTTCGCCTCGTTCGTTAGGCACGGGTTCCGGAAAGCGGTAGAGATCGGAAAATCTGGGAGTGAAATGATAAATCCAGTCCACGCTCATGCTCCGGTCTTGCATTACTCCGAAGTGACCGCGGGTGATGTAGTAGGTCCGGCCGTCCCGTGACAGTGTCTGCGGATTCTGTGAGCGGATGTCGCCGTCGGGATAGATGACTGTGGAGAGCGATGTGCCGCCGGAAAAATAGCCGCTGTTGATGGCTGCAAGTGAGCCCACCTCACGTGAAAATGACGGAAGACCCTGCGTGGTGGAAAGATAAGGGTGCAGGGCCAGCTCCTCACGGGTCATGTCCACTTCGACGTACCATGCTTTCAGATTGTCCTCGTTGAATATCCGGAGACCCTCAGGCATGTCATAATCATCGGTGATTTCGACCCAGTTGTAACCGGACTGGGTGGATGACCGGTCCGGTTGGGCAGCAAGAATGGATGGAATGAGGAGAATGCACAAGAGCAGCTTCACAAAGCAGATGTTCGCAGACAGCGGAACAAAACGTCCAACGGTATGAGAATGGGCCATGATTTATTTCATTTGAACTTTGTTGAATGACAGGGGTATAATTGGTCAGGCAGCAGAAAAAACGGGCGCGGGTGTGCCTTTCAGGATTTCCACTTGATGTTGCATCCGACAGATGGCTTCTGGTCTTCCGAAGGTTTTTCTCCCTTCAGCAGCGCGTCAAATGCAGCCTTGAGATCAGAACCGGTAACGGGTTCGTCGTTGCCGGGCCGGCTGTCGTCAAACTGACCCCGGTAGACCAGTTCCAGGCTGGCATCATACAGGTAAAAATCAGGAGTGCAGGCCGCATCAAAACGCCTGGCCACCTCCTGGGTTTCATCGAACAGATAGGGAAAACGGTACCCGAACGTTTCGATGTCCTCCGCCATGCGCTCGGGTGCATCATCCGGATAATTTTCGATGTCGTTTGAATTGATGGCAACTACACCTGTTCCCTTTTCGATGTATTCGGCGCTAATTTCGGCGAATTTTTCGCGGATGTGCTTGACAAACGGACAGTGATTGCAGTAAAAAACGACCAGCAGACCGTGTTTTCCGGCAACCTGATCACGGCTGTAAAGGTTGCCTTTGGGATCGGGCAAAGTAAAGTCCGGAGCCTTGCTTCCGAGTTCAATCATATTGGATGGTGTTCGTGCCATATAACTAATTTTTTTGAGGTTTGGCAGCAGGCATTTCCATGCGTTCCTGCCAGTTGGTTTCAGGATTACTGCTGATCCTGCAAATTCTTGTTACCAAAGATAGTTTTTTTATGGAAAGGTTGCTCAACATCTTATTTTTAAGCTTTTGCACATTGAAGAAATCAAATGCGTAAAACACCGTCACCGAACAGCAAGGGTAAACAGAACTCCGGGCGAAATGACATGAGCGGAATCAGCTTTATTTATTTCGACCTTGACGATACCCTGATAGATCACAAAAAGGCTCAGGACCGGGCGCTTGCTGACCTTTGGACCCGGTATCCGGAATTGCAGAGTTCCGGGCCCGAGGTGCTCATTTCCGTGTATGCCGGAGTTAACAACAAGCTTTGGCATGTTTATCGGAACAGTGGCATTGGTCAGAACGAGCTCAAACGGATACGTTTTGAGAAAACCTTCTCAGAACTGGGTGTCAGGGGACTGGACTGGCGGGAGGCCGAGGCCGCATATATGGAGTTCTATCAGCGGCACTGGGAGTGGATCGATGATGCCAGGGAGGTATTTACCGATCTTGCTAAACGGTATCCGGTCGGAGTGCTGACAAACGGTTTCAACGATATCCAGAAAAAGAAATTCGAACACTTTTCGTTGAACCGGTATGCCCGGGAGCTCATCGTTTCCGAGCAGACGGGATATCTCAAACCGGATCCCCGTATTTTCCAGTATGCCGCCGATCTGGCCGGATACCCGCCTGAGTCATTGCTCTACGTCGGCGACTCTCACTCATCGGATATTGAAGGCGGCAGCCGCAGCGGATGGAAAACCGCCTGGTATGCAGTGGACAAGGAACCGGTAGAAGACTCTCCCGCCAACTTGATTTTTACCCACTTCTCCGAACTGAAGAAAGCGCTCACCTGATCACAATATTTCTTATCCATAATTTTTGTTATGTCAACACTGCGATACACCGAACCTGAAATTACGGCTGACCTTGTCAGTGAACATGGTCTCACCGAAGAGGAATACCAAAAGATTTGTGACTATCTGGGCCGCAAGCCAACATTTACCGAGCTTGGAGTCTATTCCGTGATGTGGAGTGAGCACTGTTCCTACAAGAATTCCATTGCCGTAATCAAAACATTGCCGAGAAGCGGGCCCTCTCTGCTGGTGGGTGCCGGAGAGGAAAATGCCGGACTCGTGGACATCGGCGACGGGCTGGCATGCGCATTTAAAATTGAGAGCCACAATCATCCGTCCGCCGTGGAGCCTTATCAGGGTGCGGCGACCGGAGTTGGCGGAATTCACCGGGATATTTTCACCATGGGGGCCCGGCCGGTTGCCGCTCTGAACTCTCTGCGTTTCGGTTCGATGAGCGAGCCGCGGGTCCGTTATTTGCTCGATGGCGTTGTCAGAGGTATTGCAGACTACGGAAATTCTTTCGGTGTGCCAACCGTGGGCGGCGAGATCTATTTTGATAAAAGCTATGAAGGCAATCCGCTGGTCAATGCCATGAGCGTAGGTGTGGTAAAGCACGGAGAAACCGCATCGGCCATCGCCGAGGGAGTCGGAAATCCGGTTATCATTGTGGGAGCATCCACCGGCCGGGACGGTATTCACGGAGCCACCTTTGCCTCGGAGGAGATCAGCGAGGCCAGCGAGGCCAAGCGTCCGAGTGTTCAGGTCGGAGATCCGTTTACCGAAAAGCTGCTGCTTGAAGCCTCGCTTGAGGCCCTAAAAACAGGAGCGGTCGTCGGCATTCAGGATATGGGCGCTGCCGGTATCAGCTGCTCAAGCTCGGAAATGAGCGCCAAAAGCGGGACCGGAATGCATATTGACCTGGACAAGGTCCCGCTTCGGGAAGAGGACATGAGCGCCTATGAAATCCTGTTGTCGGAAAGCCAGGAGCGCATGCTGATTGTTGCCGAAAAGGGCCGGGAGCAGGAGGTCATGGATGTATTCGAAAAATGGGACCTGAATGCCGTGGTTATCGGATCTGTGACGGATAACGGTTGCGTTACCTATCTCAGGGACAGTGAGGTCAAAGCTGAAATACCGGCCGACAGCCTGGTTCTTGGTGGCGGCGCTCCGGTTTATATCCGGGAGACAAAAAAGCCGGCATACCTCAAGGATACTGCCGCCGCGGATCTGTCGGACTATATGGATGCCGGCAATATTGAGGAAACCATGCTCAGGCTGCTCGACTCTCCGAATATTGCATCCAAAAGATGGGTTTACGAACAGTATGACCATATGGTGCGGACCAACACCGTGACCCGGCCCGGTCCGTCTGATGCCGGTGTAGTGCGAATCAAAGGGTCGAAAAGAGGTCTGGCCATGTCCACGGACTGCAACGGCCGGTACGTCTATCTCAATCCCAGAAAAGGCGGACAGATTGCCGTTGCCGAGGCCGCGCGCAATGTGGTCTGCACCGGAGCAAAACCGGTTGCTATTACCAACTGCCTGAATTTCGGAAACCCCTACAAACCCGAGGTGTACTGGACGTTTAAAGAAGCGGTCGGCGGCATGGGTGATGCCTGCAACGTTTTTGAAACACCGGTAACCGGAGGCAACGTCAGTTTTTACAACGAAAATCCGCGGGCAGCGATCTTCCCGACACCGGTAATCGGCATGCTGGGGCTTATCGAGGACTGCGATCAGCACACGACGGGAGCCGGATTTCACAGTGACGGTGACATCATCCTGTATACCGGAGCGCCCCGGAACGGGATAGGCGGAAGCGAATATCTCGCTTTCATTCATGGAGTTACGGCAGGTGATGCGCCCGAACTTGATCTCGGCTTCGAGTTCAGGCTTCAGCGCAGCATCCTGAAGCTGATCCGGGACGGGATGGTGGAATCAGCCCATGATGTTTCCGATGGCGGACTCGCGGTTTCGCTCATGGAAAAAGCCATTTTCTCAGGGAAAGGGGCGCAGATTAAAATGAATGTGCCGGGAGAGAGTATCACGGAACATTTTTTCAGCGAGGCGCAGTCGGGCATTGTGATTACAGTCAAGCCCGGAAACGAAACCGTTGTGACGGATACCCTGGAAAAGGATGGAATTCCGGCAAGTGTCATCGGGAAAGCCGGAGGAGACCGCCTTGTGATTGAAGGAATTGCGGATCTCAGCGTTTCAGAAATGCAGGAGCGATATGAGCGTGTCATTCCCGATGCAATAGCCCGGACGCAGACCGTTTAAAACTATTCTGCTTATGACATACTCTCTGGTTTTCCTCCGGACGGCGGCAAGGAACCGGGATCGTTGTCTTTGTGTTGTGGCTTCTTTAATAACCCGAACCCAACACAAAACAACTATGGAAGACAAGGTAGTCGTGATCGCAGGCGGAACCGGTGGAATAGGAAGTGCCATTGCCCGGCTTTTTTCAAAAGCGGGAGCACATATTGTACTTGCAGCAAGAAACAGGGAAAAGGCAGACGCCATTGCCTCTGAAATCAACGAATCAGGCGGAAAAGCCTATGCCACCGACCTGGACGTCACCGACATGTCCTCGGTCTACAAGATGACCGATAACGTCATCAAGGAGCTCGGGAAAATCGATGTGCTTATCAATGCATTCGGGACGGGCATGATTAAAGGAATTATGGATGTGGATCCCAAAAAAGCCCGGGAAGTTGTCGATGTAAACGTAAACGGGACGATCATGGTTACGCAGGCTGTGCTCAGACACATGATGAGTGAAAAGTCGGGCAAGGTTGTCATGTTCCCCGGAATTCTCGGCAAGCATGTCATGCGCAATTCATCCGTCTATTCGGCCAGTAAATTTGCTGTTGCCGGATTCACCAAAGCACTTGTAGAAGAAACTACAAAGCGCTTTAATATCGGGTACTCGCTGCTGTATCTCGGTGGGGTATCAACTGATTTCTGGGAAAATCCGGAAGTAGATATGAAGGTGCAGGCTGATAAAATGCTCGATCCGGAAGAAGTGGCCAAAGCTGTTTATTATGCTGTAACCCAGCCGGCTCCGGGAATTCTGAACGAGATGGTCATTCAGCCCGATTCTCATCAAATGGTATAAACCCGGAATTCAGATGGTTTAGACCCCGGGTCAACAGCTTTGGACCTTGATCGCCCGGTCTGCCCGAACCTGTAAATATTACAGGCAAGGCAGGCCACTTTCGCAATGCTCACGCAATGGCCTCTGATGTGCAATTAATCCGGAAGGATAAACCATGGAGGCAAACCGCGAGGCAAAATCAGGGAAGCAACCAGGGAAGCAAATCCGGGTCAGGAAAAAAACGGCACAAGCTGTTGGGCCTGTGCCGCTGAAAAACAATGCTGTCTGAAAAGAGAAGCAGGGGTACGATGACAACGCTTCTCTATGGCAAGAGATCAGGTGCGAGGGACCTGATCCCACGATTCGACAATAGACTTTCGGATTATGTCCATTCCTTCATCTATGTGTTCTTCCTGTACCGTGAGCGGGGGACGGAATCGTACCGAATGAGTGCCGCACGGGAGCATCAGGAGACCGTGGTTGAAGGCGGATTTCAGGAAATGCGCACGCATTTCGGCATTCGGAAAGTCGAACGCGCACATTAATCCGCGGCCGCGGACATTGTTGATGTGATCAAATTCTCCGGTCAGCTTACCAAGGTGCTCCAGCAGATAGCTTCCGGTTTTGGCCGCATTGTCCACAAGGCCATCTTCTTCAATAATTTCCAGGTATCTGGTAAACCGGACCATGTCGACAAGGTTGCCGCCCCATGTCGAGTTGATCCGCGAGGAAACTTTGAAGACATTGGTATCCACATCGTCGATGCGGTTGTTTGCAAGAATTCCGCAGACCTGAGCCTTTTTGCCAAATGCCAGGATATCAGGCTGGACATAATGCTCGTGAGCCCAGAACTTTCCGGTCAGGCCGACTCCGGTTTGCACCTCATCGTGGATAAGCAGTGCTTCGTGCCGGTCTGCAAGATCGCGAAGCGCCTGATGAAACTCGGGGCGGAAATGATTGTCGCCGCCTTCGCCCTGAATAGGCTCGATGATAATTGCGGCAATATCGTCCTTGTACATCTCAAAATAGCACTCGGCCTGGGCGATGGCTTTCTTTTCTGCCTCAACGACCTGCTCCGTGTTCTGCTGATCCATCGGAAAGACCATTTTGGGATTGGAGATACGCGGCCAGTCAAACTTGGGAAAATACGCGACCTTGGTCGGATCCGTATTGGTCAGCGACATGGTGTACCCGGTTCTCCCGTGAAAAGCTTCATCAAAATGGAGGACCATATGGCCTTTCTCCTTGCGGTACCCTTTCTGGAAATTCTTTTGAACCTTCCAGTCAAATGCTGTTTTCAGGGCATTTTCCACGGCGAGTCCGCCACCGGCAACAAAAAATGCTTTCGGCATGGATTCCGGAATTCCAACACGGGAAAACGTCTCCACAAACTCCGCCATCTCAACGGTATAGGCGTCGGAATTTGACGGGTTATGCAGGGCTACCCGGCCGATCTTTTCCAGAAAAGCTTCGTTCTCGACCATTTTCGGATGGTTCATGCCCATTGGATTGGAAGCAAAAAAAGTAAAGAAATCCAGATAGGTGCGGTTTCCGTTGGAATCGTGGAGATAGGGTCCCTGGCTTTTGACAAGATCGAGGACCATGTCAAAACCGTCAGCCAGCATATGCCGGCCAAGAGTCTGCCGGACCGTATCGGGTGTAATGGCTGTTTTGTGCGTCATGAAGCTCTGATTTTTGGATGCGGATTTACAGTTTCGGGAATTAATACTGGTGTCTCCGTGCACGGTGATGCGTGTGCTTTCGGGAAATGGCTGTTCATATATAGTGAGGGTTTGGAAAACTACCAAATACTCACATCAGTACCAAAAAAAGCCGATAATAATTCCGGTATTTATGCATTACTATTACAGATGGTCTTGACTCTGGCAATAATACAGTGTATATTTAAAATCTTGCAACTGCGGGGTGGAGCAGCTGGTAGCTCGTCGGGCTCATAACCCGAAGGTCGCAGGTTCAAATCCTGCCCCCGCCACTATGAGGCTTGTAATCCATTGGGTTGCAAGCCTTTTTTGCTTCAGGAGGGATTGTCCAGGTGTTCGTATTTTTCGGGGAAGGGGGGGCGTAGACTTCCCAAATGTTGCAGTGCCTGAACGGGAATTCCACCTTGCCGCCTACATGCGTCTCTGCATCGCCGGCAATTATTCGCCCCAGGCGTCCTCCATCAGGTCGAACCCCTGCTGCCAGCCCTTTTCGCTTTCAGAGATAGCTCCCTCCGGCAGTTCCCTCAATTCCGCAGCGATATCCTTCCCGCTTTGGACAAAAGTTAATTTGCTTCCGCCCACTCCGTCAGGTACAATATCAATGGTAACGATATCACTGTTTGGGGAAAACTGCGGCATGGCAATGGTGTACTTCAGGCGCTGCGGACGTTCCGCCTCGAGATACTCCCCGGTCATAGTCAGCGTTGTATCTCCTTCTTTACGTGAAATAGTCTATCTTCCGCCCACTCTCAGATCGATATCAAATTCGGTATCGTCCGTCCACCACACCGCCATGGCTTCGGGTTTGGTGAAGGCGTCAAAAATGATCTCCGGTGCTGCGTTGAATGACCGAACAATTTTTAGAGATCGGGATTCTGTGGTATGATCGTCCATATGCTTTTAGTTCTGGTTGTTATTTGCAGCCAGTGCCGTATCCAGGGCATCCAGCTAACTTAAAGCACGAAGTCAGTGAACATATCGGTGCCTTGCCGGTCAGGTTCCAGGAGCTTCCTGAAGGGCGGATAATCATAAAGGGATTCAAATGCAAGATCGCGGTGGACTCCTATTCCGAATGATCTTCCCTGTTCGAACGACTTTTTAATCAGTGATACAGCTTTATTCTTATTACCCAGTATGGCATTAATCCGTGCCCTGTAATAGGTATGGTTGCCGTAAAGATAACTGGCATTAACGTTGCGCAATGATTTTTCAACTTGCAGTGCTTCTTCCTCATTCTCCTTCATGGCAGCAAGTACACCAAGTGCACCCTTATATCCGACATTTTCCGGGTCTTCACTAATCAGCTTTTCATATATGGCATAGGCTTCCTCCCATTGTCTTGCATTATAGAAGGCACTTGCAAGTGCAATTTCATTTTCCGGTTCATTTATTTCGAACCATGCAACTGCCCGCACTGCAGTTTCCATTGACTCATTCTTAAATCCGTGTGCACGGAGTTCGAATGCTGCTGTGAGCAGCAAGTTACCGTAAGAACCTCGTGAAGGCTCATCGATAGTCTTGCTTTTAAGGATCACATCCTCAAGCTGCTTTATTTTTCCCATGGCTGCAAGTGCTTCAACTTCGCGGTATCTGAAAACCAGGTCTTCGGGAAAAAAATCCATTCCCATCCGGGCCGTTTCAAGCTGTTTCTCATATTTTCCGAGGCGATGATAGGCTCTGGAAAAGGTGCTGAACCACAACAAGCCGCCCGGAGCATCCGCAATAAACCGGTCTTCCATTTCAAAGCCCGAATAAGTGTCGATGGTAATCTGAGGCCGGTTAATGCTCAGCGCATGGCTGCCAAGCAAATAGTTTGCCAGCTGATTCCGTGGGGCAAGGTTCTGCCACTGAAGGGCAGTTGCTGTAGATGCCTGCCTGTCACCCTCCATGCGATGCAGGCTGAAATCCAGATAGTATTCATTGTATGGAGACAATCGGTCCCTTTCAGCATCCACATGTCTGAATAGTGAATCTGCTTCCGCATATTGCCTCGTCATCAGATATGACCAACCTTTAAACAAAATGGCCTGCATGAAGTCAGGATCGACTTCCAGGGCTTGCCTGAAGTGTTCGACTGATTTATCAAAATCACGATGGAAATACTTCAGCCCTTCCATATAGTGAGTATATGATTCATAGTCCGGTGGGTTAGCGAAAAACTCCAAATCAAACCCGGGATATACGTGAATGGACAGTACACTCAGGATTTTTTGCTGAAGATCATTAATGACCTTCATGGGCTCGTTTATCGGTCCGCGCAAGCGGTCAAGTGAAGCAATCACATTACTGTCATGTGCATCAATGATCTCTGTTTCAAATACAATATCGCTGCCAATCCGAATAAACCGGCCCGATACCAGCACGGAAGCGTTGGTGCGTCCGGCCAGGTCAACGAGCCGTAAACGGTCTTCAAGTCCGCCGCCAACCAGTTCCTCTTCAGCAATCAATTGCAAAGTGGTCATTGTTTGCACGGCATCCGTCACGCCGGATTGAAGAAGGCCTTCCGTGATCCAGTCTGAGGCTGTTCTGCCGATCGGGTCAAGTGAGGAGTCTCCGGTGCGGTTCTCAAAGGGTACGACAAGCACCCGGTCTGAAAGCTCCGGTACACTCGCAGTCGGCAGCAGATGATTTGTGTGCTGGAAGAAAACGATGCCGGCAATGATTATGAGCGCGGCCAGGGTCAGATATACAGCCGCCTTGCCAGTCAGCTGATGGATTGTCAAATTGCCCGCAATGCCATTCTTTACTTTTTGATGTTTGTTATGCCGGATGGTGCTTGCCGCATCTTGCGAAGCCGGATAATTATCGGCTTGCAGTGCTTTTTGAAGTGCTTGAAGCGCGGAAATCAGGTCTTCCGCATGTTGAAACCTTTCGCTAGCGTCTTTTTCAAGACAACGGGCAATGATAATGTGCAGTTCTGACGGAATATCACTCCGGTGTTCTGTAACCGGTTTGGCTTCATCGTGAATAATAGAGTGGACAACCGCCGTTTCGTTCTCGCCCTGGAAAGGAAGCTGTCCTGTCAGCAACTCGTACATAACCACGCCCAGAGACCACAAGTCAGTGCGGTTATCAACATGTTCACCGCGGGCCTGTTCCGGAGCCATGTAAGCCGCAGTACCGGGACGATGGCCGGTTGTAAGTCCGGTACCGATGGCTTTGGCAATGCCGAAATCCAGGATTTTCACTGTACGGTCCGGTGTGAGCATCAGATTGGCGGGTTTGATGTCACGGTGAACAAGATTCTGGTTGTGTGCGCTACCAAGCCCCCGGGCTGTTTGTATTGCGAAATCCAGGGTTTCATCTGCCGGCAAAGGACCGTTTTTTTCCAGACGATGCTGAAGTGTTTCACCGTCGTAGCAAGCCATTGCGATGTAGAGGATTCCATCGGTTGTTTCATCGGCCTCATATATGGTACAGATGTTGGGATGATCCAGGGATGCAGCAGCCCTGGCCTCCCGAAGAAACCGGTTTTTAGCAAGGTCACTGTGCGCCCAGGCCGGTGGTGGAAACTTAATAGCAATGTCACGCTGAAGGCGTGTATCCCTGGCGAGCCAGACTTCGCCCATACCGCCTGCACCGATAAATTCCTTTACCAGAAAAGGTCCGACCTGCCTGTTTTCCATGCGCTTTTTCCCGAATTCTTCAAATGCCAGCTGACGCAGTTCTTCAACCGGCTGTTCCGGAAGTTCTGAGTCAGTATAGGCCCGGAGAAGATCATTAACCTCTTTCAGAAGCACGCGGTCCCCTGCACAAGCCTTCTCAAGCCAAGCCTGGCGTCTGGTTTTATCAACTTCGAGTGCCCCGCTAAAGAGCTTCGTTATTTGTTTCCATCGGGAGCCGTTCATTACTGCAGTTCGTTCTTCAGCCAGGCACTTGCTATCTGCCAGTCACGGTGAGCGGTCCGTTCGGAAAGGCCGAGAGCTTCAGCAGTTTCCTGCATATTGAGCCCGCCAAAAAAACGACACTCCACCACTTTGGCACGGCGTTCGTCCATTTCCGCCAGACGGTCAAGTGCTTGATGGATGCTCAGCAGCCGGTCTAAATTGACATCTGCTGCCGGTTCTTCCTGGCCAAGGGATATTCTGTGCCGATGGCCGCCCCGTTTTTCCCTTTTTTTCCTGGAGGCGTAATCCACCAGAATATTCCGCATGATTTGAGATGAAATTGCAAAGAAATGTCCGCGGTCTTGCCAGTCGATGCGGTCAAATTTTAACAGTTTCAGATAGGCCTCGTGAACCAGTCCGTTGGTACTGAGAGTGTGACCCGGATTCTCTCCGCGCATACGTCCATGAGCCATTTCCTGAAGTTTTTCATATACGACAGGTATCAGTTTGTCCAGTGCATCGCTGTCGCCGGATGCATAATCCTGGAGTAACTGTGTTATTTTCAGCGGCTCCATGTCCGATCACCTGTCTCTTGTTTGTAATGTCCTGATGTACCACAAAGGGAGAGAGGTTATACTCACGGAACACCCCTCATTAGTGGTTTCTAAATTTAATAAAAACAAAATAATGCGCCAAATCAAGAAGGGTCGCCACTTATGGGTGTAGTAATTATTCTTTTTCTGTGCCGTGACCCTGTTCCGCAGACCATGTGGACTAACGATGACCAGACGTGATCAAGGATACACAATATCATGGTTATATGATGTCATGTGAATTCATCCTGACCTTCTTAATGAAAATTTTAAACAGATGTAATACGGGATGGCAGATATACTGAGCGATTGAAGCTTAAGTCATTGAAAGCGGCTGAAAATGAAACCGCTTTGAAATGAACTTAAGAATCAAAAAAAACCAAAGCCATGTATACTTTATCACATATCCAATTCAAAACTCTGTTATCCACGATTACTGTTGCAGGTCTGTTCTTGATTTCCTGCGATAACGTAACAGATTCATCATCAACTGAAGGATCAAATACCGGATTTGATGTCAACAAGAACATTGTGAGTGTCGGTCCGGCAGACAATGACGGAGCACTTTTGTTTGCCGGTCGTACAGAACCTTCAAGGAGAATCGGTAATCCCGGCGATTTCTATCTCAATTTGAGTACAGGCCATCTGCATGGACCCAAAAATAATCAGCAATGGGAAAATGTGATCCATGATCTCTCAGATCCTGAACTTGAGAGGATGGAGATAGAGTCAGGGAGCAGCGCCGGTATGAGAGAATATAAGGATTCCGGGAATAACGGTATTACCGTTAATCGGATACATACCGGCCGGAAATTTCCGGGTGATTCCCTGGGTTCGCCGGGTGATTATTTCTTGAACACATCCGGATACAAGCTTTTCGGACCCAAAACCAGTAATGGCTGGGTAGATTCAGTGAGTCTTGAAGAGCTGGCAGATGAGCAGGCAGAAAACGAACAAAATTCATCAGAAAACCGTCTGTGATCGCGGCATTCCGAAGGTCCCGCAAGAGCGGAGTTCTGGGCAGTAAAATGCATGTAACCCGGTTGAAAAAAACTTTCGCCCGTGACCTCAGGTGAAAGCAAAGGCCTTGCCCATACTCAGGGCAGGGCTATTATTTATCATCCAGTCCGATACGTTAGAAGCATAAGGAGCAGACATAAGAGCTCTTTTCACATCCTTTCATATCTCGGGCCGCCGCTGCCTTCCGGCACGGTCCACAGGACATTCCCGTAGGGGCATTTTTGCTGGCAGCATTTGCAATGCAGGCAGTTGGACGGATTTGCTGTTTTAAGCCTGCCGTCAATCATTTCGTAAACACCGGCCGGACAGAACGTCAGACAGGGGATCTCATAGTGCTCCCGGCATTCCTCATTGCAAATGTCATGGTCATGTATACGCACATGGTTGGGCTGCTCTTCGCGGTGTTCCGAGTAAGCTTTGGCCACAAAGGTATCCCTGTCGAACAGTTTGTCGGTCTTGTACTTGTAATGCCGATGTTTCAGTGTCCGTGAGTCATCTTCCACGTCAATATGCGGCAGAATTTTTCCGATGGCGCTGAACGGGGCGCCCATCAGCAAGCCGAATTTCGCGATCATCTGCCGGTAGTTTTTCGCCGACCGCATTTCTTTGCCGATATTGCCATTATCCACCAGCTCCGTATACCGGGCGGCCGCCCTGGCCGGCTCACTGGTGTTGTCACGTACGGCCCGGGCTGCAAGGATCCCGGACTCTATGGCATTATGCAGGCCTTTGATCTTCAGCATGTTCACAAAACCGGCGGCATCGCCCAGTATCATGGTGTTATTTTTCCCGATCTCTCCGTGTTCCGCCCTGGGGATCGATGCCGGTCCGCCTTCCGGTATCATTTTGGCGCCGGCTTCCGCAACCACGCCGTCTTCTATATATTTTCGCACGAACTTGTGCTTTTTGAAGTTTGCAAGCGCCTGCTGAGGAGAAAAATCATGATATTTCCAGTCCAGACCGACAATGATACCGACGGCTATATGGTTCTTTTCAGCGGCATACATGATTCCGCCTCCAAACATATCCGGACCCGTCATGGGAGTCCACAACGGATATCCCATGGTATGGACCACTCTGTTGGCACCGAACTGTTCGAACTGTTCGTCGCTTACCCTGATCAGCTCTTTGACTCCGATGGAGTACAGCTGGGGACTCTTTCTTTTGAGTCCCGCTCTTTCGATGAATTTTTCTGTGAGCAAACCATCAGCCCCTTCCGCAAGCAGAATGAAATCGGCTTTAATTTCTTCCCCTTCTGCAAAATTGGGTTGTTTGTTGTGCTCATGGTCTTTTCCCTGGTCTACCAGTTTTAAACCTTTGACACTGTGGTCATCTGCCAGCAAAATGTCTTCAGCGGCAAATCCAGTCAAAACTTCCACGCCTTTCTCTTCGGCGATTTTGCTGAGCCACGAACACAATTGGCTGATGGAGACGGAGTAGTCCCCTTTGTGGAGCATCTGGCCGAGGCCGAGCCGGAAGATTTTTGCCAGTTTTACGGCAGATATGACATTCATGGAAAACGTGTCGCCCATGAAGAGCATCATGTCATCGTCTTTGATCGGCGTGCCGAGAACGGTTTTCGCCGCTTTGGTATCCTCCCAGCCGGGGGAGGCCTGGTCAAGCAGTGTTTTCAGCGCATCGATTTCCAGGACAGCGCCGGACAGATTGTGGTTGCCGGGTGCCGCTCCCTTGTCAATGACGCAAACCTCCAGATCCGGATTTTCGATTTTAATCTTGATACCGGCTGCAAGTCCGGCCGGACCGGCGCCCACGATCAATACATTGGTTTTGGAATAATTTTTATCGCTCATAACTGGTCATACCTCTACGCTGTTCTTTTGATGTGCAAGTTTATCTGCCAACTGAGGTATTATTTTTTCGGCCTTGGCCACCATGTAATAATCGCAGTGCTCGAAGACCGGTGCCGAAGGGTCGCTGTTGACCGCGATGATCGTTTCGGAATTGGCAACCCCTATCATATGCTGTATGGCACCCGATATGCCGAAGGCCAGATACATTTTCGGCCCCACGGATGTTCCCGTCTGTCCCACCTGGTGTCCGCGGTCAATGAAGCCCTGCTCTACCGCCGCTCTGGATGCGCCGCGTTCCGCACGGATACCAAAAGAATCCTGCAACGCATTACACAAGGTTCCGATGTAATGCTCGAAGTTTTCCCTGCTCAGCAATCCTTTGCCACCGCTGACGATGACATCAGCATCCAGATCAGCCCCGCTCTGGCCATATCCGGTACTGATGATGTTCAGGCTGATATCCTCATCGCTCAGCCCGGCTTTGAAACGTATGAGCTCACCCTTCCCGGAATAGTCCATCACCGGTTTTTTCATTACACCCGGGCGGACCGTCGCCATCTGACAGCTGGAATCCTGGGTGCAGATGGTTGCCATAATATTTCCGCCCAGTGCCGGACGGGTCTGCATCAACACGGCGATTTCCCCTTTTCTCGATTTGTCCTTGATTTCGAGCTGCGTGCAGTCCGCGGTCAGTCCGCAGCCCAGGCGGTATGAGATCATGGGTGCAATCACCCTGCCATGAGGTGTCGCAGCAAAAAGAACGATCTGGGGTCGATATGTTTCTATGCAGGAGGATATCGCTTTCCGGCAGGCCAGGGGGTCGGAATCCCCGAGCAGCGGATCTTCAATCAGGTAAACCTTGTCGGCTCCGGAAGCATACAACTCCTCTTTCAGGTGTTCCACGTGATGTCCCGCCAGCACAACCCCGACGTGCACATCCAGCGAGTCTGCAAGCTTCCGGGCTTCGCCGGTGAGTTCCAGGGTTCCGGCATGAAGGCCGTCCCCGGATTGTTCGGCAACGACCCATACATCACCCTCATACATGGGCCCGACGCATTTGAAGCCTTCGATCAATTCCCTGACAGCTCTGGCCGGCAAGGTGCCTTTGCACTCTTCGACCAGTTTTTCGGTCAGTTCATCGGTAATTTCATCGGGACGGGCAACCCCCGTCTCCTTCAGTTTTTCCGCAAGCAATGCGAAATCATTTACATCCTTCTGCTTGCCTTCATGGCTTCGGTCAAACGGGTTCGACCGATGGACGGGCAATTCATAGGCCTTTTCACCGCTTTCCTCTTTCGCAGATTCCTGCTGATTTGTGCCATCAAGACTCTTTGAGATGATTTCAGCAAGTGCACCGACGTCTTCGATTTTCTGCTGTTTCCGTGTTGTTTTTTCCGGTGGGAATACCTCAATCACATTGGTCTTGGAGCCTTTTGACCCGATGTACGGTGCCTGGATATCGTCATTTGACCAGACAGTAAGCTTGAAATCCCTTGCCCACCGGGTTCTTGTGAAAGCAGCATAAAGCGGATACTCAAAATCGGCCACGGTCAGCACCGCGGGTGTGCGTTTCAGCGTCAGCTTCTGGCTTCCGCCGGAGATGATTTTGGTGAAGATGAATTCACCATTTTCATACTGGCATTCGGTAAGGTTTGCTGCACAGCTGATCTGAAGTTCTTCGGCTACCTGAGCGGGAACCTGAGCAGTATCACCATCCACAGACTGCATACCGGCTATGACATAATAATTCTCATCTCCTTCAAATATCTCCCTGACAATTTTTCTGATCGAGCAGGCAAGCGGGTTGGCTGTTGCATAGGTATCGGCTCCCCCAAGAGGACGGTCCGTCAGCAAAATGGCCTGGTCGGCACATCTGCCAAGAGAATAGCGCAAAACCTCCTCTGCCATGGGGGGTCCCATGCTCAGGGCTATGATCTGACCCACGGAGTCCTTTGATTTACGGCGCATGTCGTGGGCAAAAGCAAGCGCTTTGGTATCCAGCTCATTTATGGTGCTGGCCAGTTTGTTCCTGATGAGGTTTCCGGTCTCGGGGTCAAAGGCATTATCGGTGATCTTGCTGACATCAGGTACCTGCTTGACTAATACAATGTAATTTGGCATCGTAGTCTTCCCCCTTAGTCTGTTTTATGGCACTAGCGGCATCAATATCACATTGCTGCACAGCTGACTGTAATAACTTCTGCTGGTGTGACTTTTGGTGCCCGTCTAATAAATTTGCTGCCCTTAACACCAATGTAACAGATTTGGAATAAAAAAAGCATATAAAAATGCAGAAGGTGGATTCTGGCAGACAAAGCTACTGCAGATTTGTTTCATGACATATCCAGCTGAATCATATTGTAAGCCTAATATTATTATTTGCTTTTGGCGAGGCGTATCGGTTATTTACAGTGTCGATGTCACGTGGATCAACACCATGTCAGACAGGATAATGATTGAGCTCGTGAGTTTTTTACAACCGACTCTGTTTGCCAATACGTGATAGTACTAAATAATCGGGATGTTTTAGCTATGTGTTTATGAAATACAAAATCCTGCTCTTGATACTATCTTGCAGTTTTGCTGCAAGTTCGGGCCTCGCTCAACCGGATGGCACTTATAAGGAGCAGCTTTTTGACAGTTCGTCTTGGAACATTGTATATCCAACCGGCATCGTATCGGAACATAGTTTGCGCTTGCCTTCTGTTGCATCAATCCCGTCAGTAAACTACGCGTTCCGGCAGCCTCGCTCCCGGTTTGTTGCAGATGTTTTCTATCGCAACCGGAACATACCGCCCCGACCGGGATTTTCATATGGTGACAAGGACGAATTTTACGAAATCACATTTGTTCCTTTTGATGCATCCGTTGTTCAGCCTGCGACGTTGTTTGATCACCCCGGATCCCGGGTCGTGCTTCATCTCGGGCAATCCTATCTGCACCGGATCACCGATTTTGACCCCTTCAAACGGCACCTGGAGTATGGCGGTTTTTCACCCCGCAATATTTCAGAGTTTGAAAACCAGATTGACCGGTTCCGCATGCACTGATTCCGTAGTATTCGACTATTCCGGTGCGATTTTTGGAACATGACATCAGCTGTGTAATTTTTCAATTGATGCACTGATTTCCATGATTCAAAAATCCACTGTCCCTCATGTGATCACTATTTTTCCTGTTACTTTATTAGCGGTAGTCTGGGGAATGGTTATTGGAGATATGGCATCACATTCCCTTCAGATCACCTTCCTCAATTGGCCAGTCTACCGGGATCCACAAAATGATACCCTTCCTCGATCAGCTCTTCGAGAATCAGGGGGAGTGCCGCAAGGCTGACGGGCAGGTCGTGGATGAGAATGATGCCGCCATCCATCATGGCATTGACCGTTCGCCGGGCGATTTCCGGACTGTTTTCTTCGATGTCTTCATCTTCCGGATACACCCAGTCGTACGTTCCGACAGACCATCCCATGTTCATCATGCCGTGGGCAGCAGCGACAGAATCGGAAGCGGGAGTGGAAAGCCCGTATGGCGGACGAAAGTAAGCGGGCTTGTAATCGAACTTCTCTTTGAGCCATTCATTGACGCGTGTAATCTCGTCAATGGTTTGCTCGCGGTTGAGCCGGATAAGGCTCCGGTGATGCCAGGTGTGATTTCCGATCTGATGCCCATCTTCCAGGATTTTTTCGACCAGATGAGGATTTTCCTCGCTCAGGTCACCGTTAATGAAAAAAAGTGCCCGGACGTCAAAGTCATCCAGTACCTCAAGGAACCCGGCTGTCGTTTCTTCATTCGGAACATCATCGATGGTCAGCAGCACAAGTCCGTCCGTATGCCCATCCGAAACGTTCCGGACCTGCCAGTAAATGGACTCGATGTAATAGTATTCGTCCGGATCATCATCCGGATTGCCGTTGTTATCGGCCTGGTCCGTCTGAGCAGAAAAAACTTCTTTCTGGAAGGGAGATTCCGGCCGGGACAGCCAGTCCATTGACGATGCGAAACCTGGCATCGAAACGGTAACCGGCGAAGTTGTTCCGTCCGGCGCGGCGTCGGATTTGCAACCCGATGCCGCTAATACAGACAAGGCTGCAACTGTCGAAAGGATAAAAACGAATCTTGTCATCCGTTTAAAATTTCATTTTGAAATGCCAGCTGTAAAATGATAGGTATAAAAATGCTCTCATACAAAGAAACCGGATCAGGCGGGATGAAAAGGTAGTTTCCAGGTAGTTTTCCTTTTTGAAAAGATAACGTTGCAGTGAAGTATCGTTGCAAAAGGAGGTTTCACGAGGAGGGTTCACATGGAGGGTGCAGGAAATCGCGATGATGCGGACAACTGGCGAACCGGAATAGTGATGAAGATACTTTCCCAATTTGTGATGAAAAGCCGAACGCGGTGGAAGCGGGGAGGGGAGCTGACGGGCAAAAAAAAAGCCGGATGTTGAAATCCGGCTTTTTTCATTACAAATAAAGAGTAATGGTATGCAGACTGCACGGCTGATGCCGTATAAATGGCACCGGCCAGTGACCGATGTTACATCTCTTGCTGCATCTCCATCTGGATCTCCTCATAGAGCCTCTGGAATTCCTGCTGAAGCCCGGGATCCGCCTGGATATCCATGTTTATCTCCTCATACTCATCTATACTGAGTCCTTCTTCTTCAAGAAGGTTTTCAAATCCTTCCATATCGGTCTGCGGATCAATCTGATCACGCTGGGCGATGACATTCACCCGGACGAAACTTTCAAGGTCTTCATCCGAAACGTCAACATCTGCTCCCATACCTTCCTGATCTGCCGGCATTTCCTGCTCGTCAGGCATAGGCTGCTCTTCGCCCGGAGGCGGCTGCTCTGTTTCACAGGCCGATACCAGAAATGCAATAAGTACGACACTTACTGAGAAAAATCTCAACATGATTGTACCTCAATTTTTTTATTAAAGTATAATTGAAGGCTTTTTGCCTTTATTTGAAGAACGTCATGCTGTTTCAGAAGATTTTCAGCACAATGCTTTTTTAACTTCTTTTGAAATATTAAAACATATTTCTGCAAAAAATGAAACAAGGAATGGCGGATTTTACAATTTCTAAAGCTGATCAAGCGCCTGGGCGACGTCATCGATAATATCGTCGATATGTTCCAGGCCGACGGATATCCGTACCAATCCGGGAGTTATGCCCACCGCCAACCGTTCTTCTTCGGTCAGTTTGGAATGCGTCGTGGACGCGGGATGGGTAACAATGGTGCGGGTGTCACCGAGATTGGATGAAAGTGACAGCATGCGAAGCTTGTCAATGAACAGGCGTGCGCCGGAGTAACCGCCTTCCGGATGAAACACCAGAACACCACCGCCCTGTGCCATCTGCTTTTTTGCAAGTTTGAATTGCGGATGAGAGGGGAGAAACGGGTATCTGACCCAGGAAACGTTTTCGTGTTTTTCAAGAAAGCCTGCAAGATGCAGGGCATTGGAACAGTGGCGGTCCATCCGCACGGCAAGCGTCTCCAGACTTTTCGACAAAACCCACGCATTGAACGGAGACATTGCCGGACCCGCGTGGCGCGCAAAAAAACGAAGCTTTTCTATGAGGTCTTCTCGTCCTACAATGATGCCGCCCAACGTCCGGCCCTGTCCGTCAATGAATTTTGTCGCAGAATGGATGATCAGGTCGGCGCCGTACTGCCCTGGTTGCTGCAGGTAAGGTGTCGCAAAGCAATTGTCCACATTCAGGATCAACTCATGCTTTTTTGACAAGTCCGTCGCTTTCTGCAGATCCAGTATGTCAAGACCGGGGTTCGAGGGCGTTTCGAGAAAGAACATCCGGGTTTCCGGGCGCAGGGCTGGTTCCCAGCTCCCCGGATCTGTGATATCAACGTAGGTATGGGTGATATTCCACCGCGGAAGCAATTCGGTCAGAATCTGATGGGTAGACCCGAATACAGACCGGCCCACCAGAATGTGATCCCCGCTGTCAAGCAGTCCGACCAGGCTGGAAAAAACAGCAGCCATGCCGGATGCCGTGGCGATGCCATCGTCAGCTCCTTCCAACTCACAAATTTTCCGGATGAATTCGTCTGTGTTGGGATTGCTGTAGCGGCTGTAGACATTTCCTTCCGTTTCATTGGCAAACAGCTCCCTTCCGTGCTCGGCAGAGTCAAATACAAAGCTGGATGTCAGATAAACCGGTGAGGAGTGCTCCCTGTTCTGAGAGCGCTCTGTCTGTGTCCGGATTGCGTTGGTTTCAAATTTTCTGCCCATATCGCCTTCTGTGTTCTTTCTGAAAAGATAATGCCTTCTTGCGGGTCACTGTTCAATGGTGAAATCCCAGGTGACTTTCGCTGTTTTTTCAACGATTTTTGTGACCGAACAGTAGGTTTCCATGGACAGGCGGATCGCACGCTCCACCTTTTTTTGATCCAGTTCGCCTTTAAGGTAATAATGCACATGGATGTCTGTGAACAGGGCCGGAGTCTTGTCCTTTTCCCGTTCGGCATTCACTTTTATCCGGAAATCACTGACGGTCTGGCGCTGCTTTTTCAGGATATCCAGGACATCCATGGAGCTGCAGCCTGCCAGGCTCATCAGAAGCACTTCCATGGGTCTGGCCCCTTTGTTCGACCCGCCGATCTTCGGTGCGCCATCCATTTCGATGCGGTTGCCGGTTTCATTTTCTGCTTCCAGGTGAAACGCATTGTCTATACGCCTGATATTTATTTCCATATATACAGCCTTTTGTTGTAGTAAAGAGTTCGGTTGAAGATAACGATATCCCTGCTTCAATGGGAATCGGATGCAGAATTGCTATTGCCTGTAATAATAATAATCTTTACACCGTTCTGAACTCCTTTTTAAATAACAATGAAGGCGATTTGAGGTCATTTGCAGCCGATTCCTGTCGTTTTTATATCCGGCATTGTGATATGCCGAATTAAAAACAAAAAATTCAATGAATCCTGTTGATTTAACAGTTTTTGTTCTTTACTTCCTTGTAGTTCTTGGCATTGGCGTCTTTTTCTACTTTCGCAACAAAGGGGCCGACGAGTACTATATCGGCGGACGAAAAATGGGCTACTCGCATGTGGGCCTGTCCGTTGTAGCCACGGATGTCGGCGGCGGCTTTTCCATCGGACTGGGCGGACTCGGGTTCGTCATGGGCATTTCGGGCTCGTGGATGCTGTTCACCGGTTTGCTTGGAGCCTGGCTTGCTGCCGTGCTGCTGATCCCGAAGGTAAAAAACCTGTCGACAGAAAAAGGGTTTTACACCATGCCCGAAGTGTTCAACCACTTTTTCAATGCCAGGGTGGCTTTGCTGGCCGGAATCATATCGGCAATCGGATACGTCGGTTTCAGCAGCTCGCAAATGCTGGCCGGGGCAAGACTTGCTTCGGCATCATTTGATGGTGTCAGCCTTGAAGCGGCACTTTACATCATGGCCTTCATCATCATCGTCTACACGGTGATGGGAGGGATCAAGGCGGTCATCTACACCGACACATTTCAGTGGATACTGCTTCTGGGCGGTCTGATTTTCATCGGACTACCCATCGGTTACATCTCAATCGGCGGCATCGATGCCATCCGTGAAACCGTGGATCCGGAAATGCTCACGCTGACCAACATCAGCTGGCAGCAGTTTGTCAACTGGGGGGTTACTATCCTGCCGATATGGTTCGTCGGGATGACGCTCTACCAGAGGATTTACGCAACCCGAACGGAGAAAGAAGCCCAAAAAGCCTGGTATCTGGCCGGCCTGCTGGAATGGCCGGTGATGGCATTCATGGGTGTGCTGCTCGGCCTGTTTGCCAAGGTGGCTGCAGATCAGGGCATGTTTGCCTACATGGGATATGAAATGGCCTCTGAAATGCACCAGGAAGAAGGATTGCCGATGCTGCTTCGTACCGTTCTGCCTGTGGGTCTGATGGGGCTGATGATGTCTGCCTATTTTTCTGCCATCATGTCGACGGCCGACAGTTGTCTGGTGGCGGCGTCAGGAAATGTCACCACCGACATCATCGAAAAAGTCTTTGGCATTGATACCTCCAGGATATCCATGATCCGCCTGTCGCAGCTGGTGACACTCGCGCTGGGACTGCTGGCTTTCATGCTGGCCGCGGTTTTTGACACCGTCCTTCAGATTATGCTGTACTCTTACGCATTCATGGTTTCGGCACTGCTGGTGCCCATTATCGGCGGTATCTACTGGAAGCGCAGCAGCAATGCCGCCGCCTTGTGGGCCATGATTGTCGGCGGGGTTCTCACGCTCGGGCTGACCATCTTTTCCGACAAGGATCTGCCCTTCGAGGTGCCGGTGCAGTTCACCATCCCGTTCGGGCTGGATCCGATTATTTTCGGATTGTCAGCCTCACTCATTGTATTTGTAGGGTTTTCCTACTTGCTACCTGATAAAAATTAATTATATATATTTAAGTATGACACCAACATTTTCCATTGAAACCATTACCCCGGAAAATTACCGGCACGCTTCGTTCTCTCCGGATGATATTGCAGATTTTCTGTTCAATCATCTGGATCAGTTCGGTGATCCGCGTGACCAGATCATGAAATGCCTCGAATATGCACTCGGCATTCAGGAAAGCAGGCGGGGCTTCATACTCGCTGCTCACGAGGACGGCAACATACTGGGGACGGTAGTCGTTTGTGAAACCGGCATGGCCGGATTTGTTCCGGAAAATCTGCTGGTCTACATCGCTGTGGACGAAAATACACGCGGCCGCGGCATCGGAAGGCATCTGATGGACAAGGCAATAGAAACTGCGGACGGCGATGTTGCACTTCATGTCGAGTCCGATAATCCGGCGCGCCGGCTCTATGAACGCATCGGTTTTACCAGCAAATATCTTGAAATGAGGTTTAACAAGTAGTTATGGCCTATCTTAAACTTTACCGCGACAAACTCAAACACAACTTCGAACATCTCAACAAGGTCTTCAAAGAACAGAATATTGAGTGGGGTGTTGTCACCAAGCTTTTTTGCGGAAATGAAGACTATATCCGCGAAGTGATCAACCTTGGTGTCCGCGAAGTCCATGACTCCCGTGTCAGTAATCTGAAGGTCGTCAAAAACATCGACCCGGATGTCCAGACGGTCTACATCAAACCGCCCCCAAAGAAGTATATCCGCGAAATTGTAACGTATGCGGATGTCAGCTTCAACACGGAGCTGGAGACCATCCGCCTGCTTTCGAAGGAGGCGGAAAAACAGGATCGCAAGCACATGATCATTATCATGATCGAAATGGGCGATCTGCGTGAAGGTGTGATGCGGGATGAACTGATCGATTTTTACGGTGAGATTTTCAAACTGCCAAATATCGAAGTCATTGGTCTTGGCACCAACCTGAACTGCCTGCACGGCGTCATGCCAAGCTCCGACAAGCTGATTCAGCTGGCACTGTACAAGCAGATCATTGAACTCAAATTCAACCGCACCATCCGGTGGGTATCCGGCGGCACGACGGTGGTGCTGCCACTGGTGCTCAGGGGCGATCTGCCCGAAAGCGTCAACCACTTCCGGATCGGCGAGGCTCTGTACTTCGGTATTGACCTGTTCAGCAATGAAACTATTGAAGGGATGGAGCCTTCGGTTCTGGAACTCTACACCCAGGTGATTGAAATACACGAGAAGCCACTGGTGCCCAGCGGGGAACTTGCCGCAAATCCGCAGGGTGAAACCATGGAAATTGACGAGGATCTTTACGGAAAAACCGCATTCCGTGCTATTCTGGATATCGGCTACCTCGACATCCAGCCCGATTTCCTCATTCCCAAGTCCAAGGACATCGAAATTGTGGATGCCAGTTCCGATATGCTCGTTGTGAATGTAGGTGAAAATGAGAGCGACCTGAAAGTGGGCGACATCGTCAGTTTTCAGCTGAAATATGTCGGCGCGCTGGGACTAATGAACTCCAACTACATTGACAAGGTTATTGAATAAAACACCCCGGTCCGCCGGAATACGCACAAAATGAGCTAATGAGTGATTCAGCACACAAAAAGTCCGGTTTTCACCCGGTTATCGATGTCGGGGATCAATGGAATGTGCTGGATCTGACGGGCGGATACAACCCGGATGTCATCTCTCTCAACCCGCCGTCGATCGGCCGCTACAACGAAAAACGGTCCGGAATGTACACCACGGAATTGTTCGGCGGTGTGCGGCACATACATGTCGGTCTTGATATCTGGGTGCCGGCCGGGACTCCGGTTTACGCTTTCGCGGATGGAGAAGTGCTCTTTTTCCGCGATAATAATCATCCGGGTGACTATGGCCCCACGATTGTTACGCGGCATCAGCTGCCTGCCGCCCTGTTTCGTGAAAATGCAGGCAAAAGGGAGGAAATTCTGGTCTATGCCCTGTTCGGCCATCTGTCGCGCGAGTCGCTTGACGGGACAAATGTGACCCGGGGGATGGCATTCAAAAAAGGCGATATTCTTGCCCGCGTCGGTGATGATCTGGAAAATGGCGGATGGGTACCGCACCTGCACTTTCAGCTTTCCCTGGAACATCCGGCTGAGCCGGATATGCCCGGGGTGGTATCTGAAGAGCAGCTGGAAGAGTCGTTGAAGCGGTTCCCCGACCCGCAACTTGTTCTGGGAAGATATTATTGAGTCAGGCCTCCGGTGATGCTGTACCACCGACGGCGCACAGGCGCCGAAAAAATTACACCGGCCAATACATGAACACAGGATATATGACAAAAGCGGAAATTCGCAAAAAACTTCATCAGATAGCTGAGACGGCGCATAACGAAAAGGAAACGGCAGCATTTGTGGCCGGAATCCTGCGCAAAAACGGTGTCATTACCGGTCTGACAGAAGGCATAGGCGGACACGGCCTGCTGGCCGAAATCGACAGCGGAAAGCCCGGTCCGGAACTGCTATTCCGGGCAGAACTGGACGCACTTCCCATTCCGGAGACCATAGAACTGGCCCACAGCTCCGGGAATCCGGACGTTGCTCACAAATGCGGTCATGACGGACACATGGCAATTTTGCTGGGCCTTGCAGAGGAACTTGGCCGGCGTCCGCTGACATCCGGCAAGGTGTATTTGCTTTTTCAACCGGCGGAGGAGACCGGAGAGGGCGCGCAGCGGATGCTGGAAGACAAAAAAATGTCCGGCGTTTCTCCCGACTATGTTTTTGCACTGCATAACATTCCGGGGTATCCGGTCAATACGGTTCTGCTCAGGGATGATGTATTTGCCGCCGGCTCGGCCGGATTGATTGTGCGGCTTACCGGCAATACGGCTCACGCGGCACATCCTGAACAGGGGCGCAGTCCGGCATCCGCCGTGGCTTCGTTAATACATGACTGGCAAAGTCTTCCGCAGAATACCATACCATTTGACCGCGCCGGTCTGCTTACGGTCATCCATGCCCGGATTGGTGAACCGGCCTTCGGTACGACGCCGGGCCATGCGCAAATCATGTCGACCATCCGGGCCCACGAATCCGGAGATCTTGATCTTCTGTGCGACAGGGCGCTGGATTTTGCACGCAGCGAGGCCGGCCGCCGGAACCTGAAGCTCGACTACGAATGGACAGAAGTATTTCATCCCACCCGGAATCATCCGGAAGCGGTCAGCATGATCGAGCAGGCGGCACGCCGCCTTCAGGGGCAGAAAAAGGAGGCTGAAGTTGCCGGTATCATCAGGCTGTCCCGTCCGTTTTCATGGTCGGAAGATTTCAGCCGTTTTACCGATCGCTTCACCGGGGCCATTTTCGGACTGGGAGCCGGCGAAAATCATCCTCACCTGCATGATTCCAATTATGATTTTCCCGATGAACTTCTTGATACCGGGATGATGTTATTTGCCGGTATCATTGATGATGCCGGTCTGAGATAGTATGGGTTGATTTATTTCAAAAAATCACAGTGATTTTACGCATATTACAAGCCGGTATTTGAATTATTAGGGGATTCGTCCCATTTCCAGTCACTGTCGAATCGTTCTGCCAGCATGTTTCATACCTCATACATTGAAGTCAGCAAGTCGGCGCTGCAGGCTAACCTGCAGTTTCTGAAGGAACTTGCCGGACCTGATGTCCGGTTCTGTTCGGTTGTCAAAGGCAACGCATACGGGCACGGTATTGAACATTTCATACCGCTTGCTGAGGAGTGCGGAGTCGACTATTTCGGTGTCCACAGTGCCGATGAGGCGCTTCGCACGCACATGGTCAAGCGCAACAGCTCGCATGTCATGATCATGGGGATGATCGAGGACGAAGAGCTCGACTGGGCGGTCGAAAATGACATTTCGTTTTACGTATTTGAGTTTGAGCGTCTGGAAGCAGCGGTGAAAGCGGCAAAAGAGCAAAAAAAGAAAGCCCGGATTCATCTCGAGCTGGAAACGGGGATGAATCGCATCGGCTTCCACTGGGAAGACCGCGAAAAGCTGGTGTCATATATCAAAGAGCATGGTGAACACCTCCGCGTACAGGGGGTAAGTACACACTTCGCCGGAGCCGAGAGCATTGCCAATTATCTGCGCATTCAGAACCAGATCGCCAATTACAACCGATATCAGTGGTACCTGAGAAAGAAGGGTGTCCGGGCGGAAATCAGGCATACCGCATGTTCTGCGCCGCTTGTATCCTATCCGCAAACCAAAATGGATATGGTTCGCATCGGAATTGCCCAATACGGATACTGGCCCAGCAAGGAGACGTATATGCAGTATCTGACCCGGGATGATGTCCGTCATATGACCGAAAATCCGCTCCGGCAGATCATCAGCTGGAAAACCAGCATTATGAGTCTCAAGAATGTCCGCGCAGGGGATTTTATCGGTTACGGCACGGCCTACCAGGCAACTGATGATATACTGATCGCAACGGTTCCGGTGGGCTACTGCCACGGTTTCAACCGGAATTTGAGCAATCTTGGAAAAGTACTTGTGCACGGCCGCCGGGTACCGGTAGTCGGAATGGTGAATATGAATATGCTCATAGTGGAGGTGTCTCACTGTCCGGGCGTAAAGCGCAGAGACGAAGTGGTCCTGGTCGGCAGCCAGCGCGACAACCGCATAACAGTATCATCATTCAGTGATATGACTAATGATGTCAATTACGAAACGCTGGTAAGGCTGCCCAGGGAAATCCCCCGTTTCATCATTGACTGAGCCGTTTCCTGCATTCCCGCCATTCCGGCCGGCAAAACTAATTCCTTTCGTCAAGAAACCAATTGGAAGTGGCATGTGTTGTAAAATACATGCTGTAAATAAATCCACCTCCATTTGATAAATATCGCATGAACCCCGTCTTGAAAAGATCACTGTTTGCGGGCATTGTGTTGCTTGCAGCCGGTCTGCTGCTCTGGATCAGGCTTGACGCCGGGAGCCCGGCCGATGAGGAACAGGATGCTGCTCCCGAAAGAGACCGCAGCAGTGTAAAAGTAGATGCGTTTGTTGTCCACCCGGAACCGTTCCGTGAGACCGTAAGAACCACCGGTGAAATATTGTCCGATGAGGAAGTATACATCAGGCCGGAATCATCCGGGCGCATCACCGGAATACACTTTGATGAAGACAGCGAAGTGCAGGAGGGTGAACTGCTGGTTTCCCTGAATGATGCCGAACTTCAGCAGGAAAAACGGCAGGTAACCTATGAAATCAATCTTGCCCAAATCCGCGAACAGCGGCAGAAAGACCTGCTCCGGCGCAATGCCATCGCCCAGGAAGATTACGACGTGGTGCTCAATGAGCTCAATACGCTCAAGGCACGCCGGGATGCGCTGCAGGCACGCATCGACAAGATGGAAATCCGTGCACCATTTGACGGGATTATCGGGCTTAGGGAAATCAGTATGGGCTCTTATGTGACTCCCGAAAATGTGATCACAAGCCTGCAGAAAATCGATCCGCTCAAAATCGAATTTTCCATTCCCGAGCGATACCGGTCCATGGTCAGCCGCGGACTTGCCGTCCGGTTTCAGGTGGAAGGAAGCGATAACAATACCGAAGGTGAAATTTATGCCATTCAGCCGCGGGTGGACCGGGAAACGCGGACGCTGCGCATGCGGGCCACGGCACCCAATCCCGATCTGCAGCTTTTCCCCGGTGCGTACGCCAGGGTAGAGGTTGATCTGAGTGTCACCGACGATGCCCTGCTGGTCCCGTCCGAAGCGCTTGTGCCCGAACTGACAGGATACCACGTATTTGTCTATTCGGATGGAGAAGCGAAACAGAAGCAAGTGGAGCTCGGCACCCGGACCGACCGGAAGGCTCACATCCGCAGCGGACTTTCACCGCGAGATACGGTCATAACAACCGGACTTCTCCAGATCCGTGACGGTATGTCAGTGCATCTGGGAGAAACCACGGACGATATCGATGAGGAAATCGACGGGGAGGTCACAGGGTTATGAGTCTTTCAGCTGTAAGCATCCGCCGGCCGGTGCTCGCTTCGGTAATGTCGATTGTGATCGTACTTTTTGGCATCCTGGGATATAACAGTCTCGGCGTAAGGGAGTATCCCTCCGTCGATCCGCCGATTATTACCGTTCAGACCAACTATGCCGGTGCCAATTCCGAGGTTATCGAAGCTCAGATAACCGAACCTCTTGAGGAGCAGCTGAATGGTATAGCCGGTATCCGTACCATGACCTCCGTAAGCAGGGAGGGGCGCAGCACCGTAACCGTTGAATTTGATCTGGACATGGATCTCGAAGCCGCAGCCAACGACGTGCGTGACCGGGTATCGCGTGCCGTCAGGCAGCTGCCCCCGGATGTCGACAATCCCATTGTCTCAAAAGCCGATGCCGACGCCAGTCCGATTGTCTTTCTGAATGTGCAGAGCGACTCTCACAACCTGCTTGATCTGAGCGACATCGCCAATGTTTCCTTTAAAGAACGGCTGCAGACAATTCCGGGGGTGAGCGAGGTGCGCATCTGGGGTGAAAAAAGATACTCCATGCGTCTGTGGCTGGATCCGGTAAAAATGTCAGCCTACAACATCAGTCCGGTTGATGTGCGTGATGCCCTGGACCGTGAGAACGTAGAGCTGCCCTCAGGGCGCATTGAGGGGTTCTTCTCGGAGCTTACCGTACGCACGCTCGGCAGGCTGGAGACGGCCGAAGAATTTAACCGGATGATCATCAAGGAGAATGACGGAACGGTTGTAAGGCTTGAAGATGTCGGCAGGGCCGAGCTTGGCGCCGAGAACATGCGCACCATACTGAAAAGGGATGGCATCCCCATGGTTGGAGTGGTGCTGATCCCCCAGCCGGGCGCCAACAACATTGCCATTACCGACGAATTTTACAAGCGGGTCGAGGAGATTGAAGCCGATCTTCCCGAGGGCATATCGACCGGTATCGGGTTTGACACAACCGAATTCATCCGCGACTCCATAGGCGAAGTGCAGCAAACGATCATCATAGCGTTCTTGCTGGTGGTCATGATCATTTTCCTGTTCCTGCGCGACTGGCGGACCACCATAATTCCGGTTATCGTCATCCCCATTGCCATTATCGGCTCATTCTTTATCATGTTTGTGGCCGGTTTTTCGATTAATGTGCTGACCCTGCTCGGACTGGTGCTGGCAATCGGACTGGTGGTTGATGATTCCATTGTGGTGATGGAGAACATCTATGCCAAAATTGAGCAGGGCATGGAACCGACAAAAGCGGCACTCAAGGGGGTCGGCGAAATATTCTTTGCCGTCATATCCACCACCACTGCACTGGTTGCGGTGTTTATGCCTGTCATCTTTCTTGAAGGTCTGACCGGACGGCTGTTCCGTGAATTTGGTGTGGTTATGGCCGGAGTGGTCATCATTTCATCATTTGTGGCGCTGACGCTATCGCCCATGCTGTGCTCCCGCATACTCAAGCAGCGGAAGAAGAAAAACATTCTCTACCGGGCAACAGAACCCTTCTTCTCCTGGCTGAACAGGATTTACCGCGATTCACTCAACACCTTCATGAAGGTAAGGTGGATGGCCTTTGTCATCATGGCCCTGGCCGGTGCCGGAATGTTCCTGTTCTGGACACTGCTGCCCTCGGAACTGGCGCCGCTGGAGGATCGCAGCAGGGCACGTGTAAGTGTTTCCGGTCCCGAAGGAGTGACGTTTGAATACATGGATCACCACATGGATCGTATGATCAGGGGTGTTCAGGATGAATTTTCGGAAATCGATGCCATTATATCGGTGACATCGCCCGGTTTCGGGGCGGCAAGTTCGGTCAACTCCGGCTTCATGAACGTGATACTTTCCGACCCGTCTGACCGTGACCGCTCACAGATGGAAATTGCAGACCGCATGACCGAATTCCTGCAGGATTATACAGCAACACGCAATTTTGTGTCGCAGGATCAGACCATTGGCCAGCGCCGCGGAGGGCTGCCGGTGCAGTACGTACTTCAGGCGCCCAACTTTGAGCGGCTTGAAGAGATGCTGCCGAAGTTCATGGATGCTGCGTCCGAACGATCTGAATTTGCGGTGGTCGATGTAGATCTGAAATTCAACAAGCCGGAAGTGGAAATGGATATCGACCGTGACCGGGCCCGGCAAGTCGGCGTTTCGGTCCGTGACATTTCTGAAACCGTGCAGCTTGCCCTGACCGATCAGAGGCTCGGATTTTTTATCATGGACGGCAAGCAGTACGAGGTTATCGGTCAGCTGAATCGTGAAAGCAGGGGATCTCCCGAGGATTTGCGCAATCTTTATGTCCGGACAAGCAACAACTCCCAGATCCAGCTCGACAACCTGGTCTCGCTCAGTGAGCGTAGTGCACCGCCCCAGCGTTTCCGGTTCAACCGGTACGTCTCCGCTACGATATCGGCCGGAATGGCTCCCGGATACACCCTTGGTGACGGTATTGATGCCATGGACGAAGTAGCCGGAAGTGTGCTGGACGAATCATTCCGGACCGACCTGGCCGGTCCCTCCCGTGATTTTGTCGAAAGTGCGGACAGCCTGTTTTTTGCCTTTGTTCTGGCAATTGTTCTCATTTATCTGGTGCTCAGCGCTCAGTTTGAAAGTTTTCGTGATCCATTCATCATACTGTTCACAGTTCCCCTGGCGGTCTTCGGTGCATTTTTTACGCTCTGGTACTTTCAGGAAACGTTCAACATATTCAGTCAGATAGGTATCATTATGCTGATCGGACTGGTATCAAAAAATGCCATTCTGATTGTGGAATTTGCAAATCAGAGAAAAGCACAGGGCATGGAACTGATGGATGCCATTACGGATGCCGCTGCCGTTCGTTTTCGTCCTATTCTTATGACCTCCCTGTCCACGGTGCTCGGCGTGACCCCGATCGCACTTGCCCTGGGAGCCGGTTCGGAAAGCCGTATTGCGATGGGCCTGGCAATTATCGGAGGACTGATTTTTGCAAGTATTCTGACCCTTTTTGTTATTCCTGCCATCTACTCTTACCTTAGTTCAGCCACCACTGCGGCGGATAATCGTCCGGAAGTGGCGTCACCAGAAAGCAAACAGGCTGAATATGTGACCGGCAGGTAATGAGCAGCACCGGGGGAAAAAAACATCATGCATTTCAAAATTTTCTGATATGGCCGGCCGTGGCCCTTGGAGGTGCTGCGGGCGCGCTGCTCAGGTTCAGCTGGGTTACCCTGTTTCCATATACAAACTCTGACTTTCCCTGGGCCATTTTCTCAGAAAATATTCTCGGGGCTTTCCTGCTCGGATGGTTCCTCGCCATTTTTACCGGTAAAACAGGCAATCAGAGGTATATCCGCGCTTTTTTCGGCACCGGACTCATCGGTTCATTCACCACATTTTCCGGCATTACCATTGATCTGGCCGCATTTGTGCAGCAAGGCATACTATTGATGCCGGTGGTCTACATCACCCTGAGTGTCCTGGCCGGATTGCTTGCTGCATTTGCCGGAATATTTGCCGGCAAACGGACAAAAACAATATTGAAAGTAAAATGACATACGATATCACCGGAGAATTGCTGATCAGTCTTGCTGCTGCCGGTGCGCTTGGCGCACTTCTGCGGTATGCATTCGACAACCTGGTTCACCGGCTTTATACAACCAGGTATCCTTCCGGTATTCTGCTGGTCAACCTGAGCGGAGCATTTTTTGCCGGATGGCTTGCCGCTTCAGCTGCCACCGGGCTGGTCACCGAACAGCAGCACATTATCCTGGCTGTCGGATTTGCAGGATCATACACTACCTTCTCCGGGTGGATGGTGCAGACAGTGGAGCTGGCGCTTGCCGGTGTGTGGGGCCAGGCGTTTTCCAATATCATGCTGCATGTTGTTTTCGGCTGGTTACTGACAATGGCCGGATTGTGGCTTGGAGCAGGATGAAACGGCTTCACCTGCGGATTGAAAAGCCATTTGACCGGCGTGCAATATGAAGAAGTCGTCTTGTTCGTTGTAGAAAAAACGATAGCGGGGTTTTTGCGGTTTTTAACCCGGGCATGGCGGCGTGCAATCATGCCGCTTGCACCATACGGCCGTATTTCCGGCTGAAAATGAATATGACTGGCAAAATACAGACTTCAGGCAGCTTCCTGGCGGGCATGGCTTTTGCTGTGATACTGGCGATTGCTCCTTTTCAGGCCCTTCCGGCGCTCAACCCGGCGGATACCGTATCATCCGGACTGCATAACCCGGACAGGTCGATGGCCTATGACGCCGATGCCTTCACACTTGGTATGAACCTGCAGAAGGCCGTCAGCAAGTCAGCTGCCTTGCAGTACTGGGAATCGAACTACAGGCTTGTCGGGAAATCCGGAGAGGCTGACCCGAGAATAGGATTCCGTTTTGTTGAATGGGCGGCCGGGCTGCCCGAACCCGAACGTTTCGAAATTGCTTCTGAAATTTTTCACAATTCCCTGCAGTCATCCTTCCCAGAAGAGTATTTCGAAGAAACCAGACGTCAGGTACGTTTTACGGAACCCTTGCTGGAACGGAACACCCGAAGAAAATGGCATAAGCTCCTTGACGACAGAGACGAGCAGCTCTTCACGGAAATCCGCACTTTCTGGAGCCGCAAGAACGCAATTCCATCCACAGATGTCAATGAACGGCTTATCGAGCACTGGCAGCGTATACACTTTGCCCGGGAAAACTTTACGGAAAATGATGAAACAGTTTACGGAACAGATGAAAGGGCGCTGATCTATGTACGATTCGGCCCGCCTGACCGCCACCGCAGAGGAACATTGTCATACAATCTGTCGGAAATCCGCAACAGACTATATGACCTGGTTGAGGTTGACCGGATCCACATCAATCAGATATACACCCTGCAGATGAATATCATCCAGAACTTTTCGCCGGGCTGGTATGAGTACTGGCGATATAACCGGATCGATGAGGAGGGGCCGATCATCTATATTTTCGGGCGCCCTGGTGGTGGTGGCAAATTCCAGCTACTGGACAGTCTGGAAGAATTTATACCTCCGAGCGGATATCGCAGCGTCGTTATCGGTGACCGGGGAACGCGGTCGGCACTTCGGGCCGGCTATTTCCTGCAAATGATGATTTACAACGAAGTCTCCACCCTGGACGAGTATTTCGGTCAGCGGCTCATGGAGTATGAACGCCGCTGGAACCAGGTCATATTTCAGTCAAATCAGGACGGACAGTGGCTTGGGGACTTGCTTTCTCCGAACCGCGCTGCCAATGATATGAGGCGGATGCAGGACCGGGCACCGGAATCCGTCAGTGATATTGAACGCAATGTCATGCAGTATCCGATATATCACCGGGAGTACCGCTTTATTGATGCCGAAGAGGGGCCGGTTTCTTTACTGCTCATGAATCCATCACCGGAAATTGTAGCTGTGACCGATATGCTGCATGAGCAGCTAAGAGACGGCGCAACCGGCTATCAGCTGAAACAGGGGTTCAACATCTACAAGGATGATGAGCGGGTGGAACGGAACACAAGCAGCGTCAATCGGGGACCGGATGAAATTACCGTTGCAGATGCTTCCGTATACACTGCAGAAACGGTCAGAAGTTCAGATGAAGACGTTGAAATCGAAGTGTTTTCCGAGTTGTATGTCCGCCCCGGACGCGGACCCGGACAGTTGCAGAGCAACGCGCTGATCGGTATGAACAGAAAGTGGACCCGCATGCAGGAACCGCTGACCGACAACGGCAATCTGCTTATGAGTGATCTTGTGCCGGGGAGCACGGGCCGGTTTTCTGTGCCGGTCCGTTCCGTTGAAATGGGCGTGCTGTCAGGAAAATCGGTCCCGCTGTCGGAAAGCATACAGATATATTTTGAAGTGTATAATCTTCAGAAGGACGAACAATCCGGAGAATATCGCTATTCAATTACCTATCAGCTCGAGCCGCAGAGACGGCGGAGCTGGATTCCCTGGAGAAGAAGCTCCCATGAAGTCTCTCTGAGCTGGGATGCAGCTTCCTATCATCCAAAAGACTATCAGTTTTTTGATGTGGATCTAACCCATGCTTCCTCCGGGGACCACATTCTGAGAATTCAACTCGAAGACCTTGCATCCGGACAGACGAGCGAAAGAGAAATTGAGATTGAACTTGTTGAGCCGGGTGATTAGTATCCGGAAGAACCGGCAGTCAATTTTTCAAGCCGGGAAATGATTCAGGGCATCGGCTGGTTATATATTTGCATAACCGGATACAAATCTGTTTTTTAGTTTTAACGGAACGTTAATTTACCAGAGCCCACAATACCAAGCTACCGGACAGGCCGTTACATTTTTGATGGTACTTCGCTACTACATAATACCAATAGTGCTCATAGCAGTCGCTCTGGCCTGTTCCCGGGCATTTGATCCGGAAATCCGGACCGGCGCCCATCCCCACCTTACAGACGGCAAGCCCGAAGTAATGCTGTCAGCCATCGCTTTTCTTGATGATGAGAATCATCCGGTCATTGATGTAGACCTTGATATTGTCTACGGAAGTCTCATTTACCGTGAGAGAGACGGTGAATTTCAGGCTGGTGTGGGAATACAGACGGAAGTATTCCGGGTTATTGATGAGTCCGATGATGAATTTGAGCGTGTGGAAGTACGCGATAAAGACATTGATGTCGCAGACGATCACCATTCGGTTACCGACAGCGGCAGCACGTTCTCACACAATGAACGGATTCGTGTCAGGCCCGGTGATTATGTCGTTGTTGTCCGTGTGACCGATAAGAATTCAGATCAGTCAGTCCACAGGCGATCCAACGTCAGTGTTCTTGATCCTGATAGTGACCAGCCTAATCTTACTCATATCAAGACATTCGGATCCGGGAAAGATTTCAGGGACCGGGAACTGCCGCTTACCACCTACAATATACCCGGCAGGGTCGATTCCATCACGTTTGAATTCCAGGTCACCCGGCCGGAAGAAATCGAGCCGGTTGCCGTTCGTATGCGACTGAAAAAAATAGCATCCGATACAGTACCGCCACGGCCAATGTCCGGTATCACACCTACAACAGGGTCCCTGCAATATCGTGGTATCAATTACAACCGGACTGAAACACTCGAAAGCCAGGAGCGGATTCTGCGCGAAGAAACCGGTACCATTACCATTGAATACCGGACAGCCCGTCCTGCCCGAGGCAATTACCGTTTCCAGGTCGAGTTGGTGGAAGAAGACGGGGATGATGCATTTATGTACAAAGCCCGCGATTTTGCTTCTATGAGTGAGAACTTTCCCAACATCAAAAGCTACCGTGAGCTGGCCAAGCCCCTTGTCTATCTGATGCGGCGCAGTGAATACAGGGATCTCATGGAAACCGAGTCAAGGGACACGCTTAAGCATAAAATTGACCGGTTCTGGCTTTCCAACATCGGCAACAAGGAAGAGGCAAGCCGGGTCATTGAAAAGTATTACGAGAGGGTGGAAGAGGCGAACAAGCAATTCTCAAACTTCAAGGAGGGGTGGATGACCGATATGGGGATGGTCTATATACTCTTCGGGCCACCCTGGTATGTGGAACGGTCACTGGACACGATGGTGTGGATATACGGCTACAACCGAAGTGACCCTCGAAGGGTATTTCAGTTTCGCCGGACTCGTGTTGCAAGTGACGCACGACCGTTCGAACATTATATTCTGCAGAGACGCAATGAGTACCACAGTGTGGAATATGAACAGATTCAACGCTGGCTCTCCGGTACTATATTAACACGGCCTATCTGATTGTAAATATTGTAATTATAAGACTCCCCCCGAAGCCTGACATCTGCTTCTTTAGACAAAGCTGTAACTTCAGAAGTAATAATTGTTAATTACAGTAAAAAAATATTTGCATTATTTTCATTTATAACCAATCTTTGTAGTTGTCAGGCTGAACAGCACTTAGAAAGCGTGGTGATTCAGCCTTCCTTACTCATAAATGATTGATAAATGCTTTTTTGCGTTTATTTTGATTAAATGAAAACGGGTTTTGGGTTACGATTTCATGCCGGGAGAAATAATGTGTATTTACATTTTATGACTTCCGTCTTTACATCTGTGGCTTATAACCCGCCGTCATCAACAAAAATAAATTGAGGTCGTATATGTTCAGAAAGGTACTACTGTCCCTGACCTTCTGCCTGATAGCCGTGCCGTTTGCCATTGCGCAGACTGGTACTTTAACCGGTGAGGTTACCGACTCCCGGTCAGGCGAAGTGTTGGTTGGTGTCAATATATTTGTGGAAGAGCTCGAACGCGGAGCAGTCACAAATATAGACGGACTTTACAGCATTGAAAATATTCCTGTCGGGGAATACAATTTGCGAATCACTTATGTGGGTTACACGGTCATTGAAGAACAGGTAACCGTCACAGAAGGTGAAAATGTCATGGACTACATGATGGTCCCCGATCTTATCGGATTGGATGAAATGCTCGTAACCGGTCAGCAGATCGAGCGTCAGGCTCGCTCACTTGCCTACTCGGTATCCAGAATATCCGGTGAGGAAGTAGCCCGTGCACGTGAATCCAACTTTGTGGATGCACTGGCCGGAAAAATCCCCGGTGTGGACATCCAGAGCCAGTCAGGCAATATCGGTGCTTCGTCACGGATTACTATTCGTGGTATTTCTTCGCTGACTGGAGCCAATCAGCCTTTGTTTGTTGTTGATGGTGTACCCATTTCCAATTCCAACATTGTTGAGGGGACCAGCCAGGACCGCCTTACCGGAGCCATTGATGTCGGAAACCGTGCCGGTGACCTCAATGCAGACGATATTGAAGATATTACGGTACTGCGTGGCGCAGCCGCCGCTGCTCTTTACGGACAGAGAGCTCGTAACGGTGTGATTCTGGTGACTACCAAGCGCGGTTCCGAAGCACGCGGACAAACCGTTACAGTTAATTCCTCGGTACGTTTTTCCAATCCGATGAGGCTTCCGGATTTTCAGAATGAGTATGCCCAGGGAAGCATCGGAAAATACAATTCAGACAACCTGAACGGATGGGGGCCGAGGATTGCAGGACAAACCGTGGAAAATATCCGTGGAGAAGAGATTACGCTTCAAGACTACCCGGACAATGTCAGGGATTTCTATGAAACAGATCTCATGACATCAAACCATATCTCATTCTCCAATGCGGATGAATTGTCAGATCTCAGGGTCAGCCTCACCCATACAGGTCAAAGCGGCATCGTACCGAATAACAGACTGGACAGAACGGCCATTTCAGTCAATTCCGGCCGCAGGCTGACCGACAGGCTTGCCATCCGGATGTCCGGTACCTATACACACCTTGATACCAAAGGCCGTGCCGTGGCCGGTGCAAATGATCCGAACGTTCTGACGTCACTGATCAACACGCTGCCGCGTACCTTTGATACTTCCGAACTCAAGGATTACAAAGAAGAGGACGGAACTCAGAGAACACTGGGCCCGATGACCAACAACCCCTACTGGCTGGTCAATGAAAATGCCTTTGAAAACCAGGTACGAAGGATTTTTGGTAATGTTGAAGGCCGCTATGAAGCCACCGAGTGGCTGTCCTTCACTGGTAGAGCCGGTCTTGACTACTACACTGAAGATCGAAACAGTAGAAATGCCGTCGGAACTCTTGGCCGTGATGATGGTGACTTCGCACTTGATGTCATCCAGGAACAGCAGATTAATATTGACGCTCTTGCTGAAGTGAATCGCAATATCACTGATGACATCAGTTTCCAGGGTGTTCTGGGGTATAACCTGAACATGCGGGAGAACCAGATTCTCAGAAGCAGGGGGACCAATCTGGAAATTCCGGGACTGGAAAACTTTGCCAACACCGAAACACAGTCACCAACCAACCGGTTCCAGGAGCAGCGCCTTGTCGGTGTATATGGTGATGCTACGTTCGGTTACAGAAACTACCTGTTTCTGAATCTTACTGGCCGGAATGACTGGTCGTCAACCCTGCCGAAAGAAAACCGCTCATTCTTCTACCCGTCTATCAATACCAGCTTCATTTTCTCCGAAGCATTTGATATTGCCGGAAGAGTGTTCTCCTACGGTAAATTGTTTGTGAACTATGCACAGGTAGGTAGTGATGAGGCTCCTTATCAGCTGGATTTCCGGTTTTTGCCGATCGAAGACATTTTCGGACAGTTCGGAACCGGCAATGACTTTCCGTTTGGCGGCAGAACCGGATTCGGTGCTACCGGTACACTCCCCCCGACTGACCTGAAGCCTGAAATGCAGAACTCCTTTGAGGTTGGTACGGAACTTCAGTTCTTTGACGGAAGGGCAGGTGTTGACTTTACCTGGTATGATGTCCGGACCGAAGACCAGATTATTTCGATCCCGACGCCGCTTTCCACCGGGTTTGGTGCCAACCGAACCAATATTGGTGAGATTTCCAATAAGGGAATCGAGCTTTCTCTGAACTTTGTACCATTCCAGACAAGAGACTTCTTCCATAACGTAATAGTCAATTTCCATCAAAACCGGAACAAAGTCGAATCTCTGGCTCCGGGTGTTGATGAAATCGTTATTGCAAGTGCCTTCAACGGCCTTCAGGTTCGTGCGGAACCGGGAGAACCGCTTGGTCTCTATGGCCCGGGCTTCCTCAGGGTAACTGACGAGGAGTCAGAGTACTATGATGAGCTGATCATTAATCCGGATAACGGACTGCGACGCACAGGCGACAATATCCGCCTTGGTGACATCGATCCTGATTTCAGGCTCTCGTTTACCAATCAGTTCAACTTCCGCGGTGTTGGCGTTAGCTTCCAGATTGATTACCGTCATGGAGGAACCATCTTTTCACAGACCGTCGGTGCTCTCAGAAGAGCCGGTGTTGCTGAAGAAACAGCTGAAAACAGATACGGCACTTACATTGATGACGGTGTGATTCCTGATGGAGAAGGCGGATTCATGCCAAACAATGTTCCTGTACAAAGTATGCAGGCATTCTGGAATCAATATGCCAACTCTGACCTTCATGAAGGCAATGTCTTCAGTGCCACCCATGTGAAGCTCCGGGAAGTACGTGTCGACTATACCCTTCCTCAGCGATGGCTGGATGCAACTTATTTCAGCAGCGTATCCATTGGTCTTGAAGGACGAAATCTGCTGCTGATTTACAGCGAAATCCCGCATATCGATCCTGAGACAGGTCTCTTCGGATCAGCATCCAATGGCCAGGGTATTGAATGGAACGTACTGCCGTCAGTACGAAGCTTTGGCACCAATATTCAGGTTCGATTTTAATCCATTTTGAAAATGCACAATACTATGAAGCGATTTAAAACATTTATACTGATTGCCGTTCTTGGTTTTACGGCATACAGCTGCGACAGTTTTCTGGATGTAAATACAGATCCGAATGCAGCTACGGAAGTTTCGCCTGATGTGTTGTTTCCACCGGTCCTGGCAAACGTTTCTGCCAACAGGGCCATCGAAACCATGCCGGGTACGGCTTTCTTCGTCAACTCCTGGTCTCCGAACTACGCGACCGGTCTCCATGGTGATGACAGATACGAGGTCAGCCCGTTCGGAACGGGTAACACATGGACCAGCTGGTACGGGTCCGGGCTTAGAAACCTCAACCTGATGGTTGAATTTGCAGAAGATAGAGAACCATTGCAGCCGAACGTCGCCGCACAGGCCAAAATCATGAAGGCCTATCTGTTTTTCTCGCTGACCATGATGTGGGAAACCGTTCCTTTTACAGAGGCACTGGATCCCGATGAGTTTCCGAATCCGGAATTTGACGATCAGGAAACTGTTCTTTATGGCGTAATTGACATGCTGGATGAAGCCCTGGAGCAGATTGCTCCGGGCGAACCTGCCGTCGAGTTTGGTGATCTGATGTATGGCGGAGATATGGAGCAGTGGGAAAAGTTTGCCAACTCACTGAAGCTGCGTACATACATGTATCTCAGGAACCAGCATGATGTTGATGACGAAATTCTGGATCTGCTTCAGAATGCGGAGCTTATCAGAAGCAATGAGGATATGGCCTATATTCCGTTCTTCGATTCAGAAGATAATGCTCACAACCTCTGGAAGGTTCACAATCAGTTCAACGGTTTTGTCGGAACCGGCAACGGCGGGTATTTCGTCTCTGCCGGCCAGACTCTGGTTGATTTGATGAACGATCTTGATGACCCGAGAAGAAACACCTACTTCGCATTCATGCCCCAGGATGACGGTACATTCCTGCCGGAAGATTTCACCGGACAGGTAGCCGGCCGGTTTGGCAGCGAAGGAGATGTGAATTACATAAGCCAGAACATCATTACACGTGACTGGCCCAACCGGGTACTCACACCCTCGGAAGTGCTTTTCTATGAAGCGGAATTCTATGCCACCAGAGGTGAGTTTGGTGCCGCTCATGATGCATATATAGCCGGCGTTCAGGCATCACTTGATTTTCTTGATCCCTGGACCCGTCTTGATCCGAGAGAGGGAACACTTAACGGTATTCCCGATGCTGACAAGCAGGCTTACATTGACAATCTTCCCGGTTCATTCAGTAACGAAGAATCTGCTCTGGAAGCCATCTGGACTCAGCACTACATTGAGATATTTGACAGATCACCTGAAAACTGGTCGGAGTGGAGAAGAACCAAGTTCCCGAGTCTGACAGTTGCGGAACAAGCCACGCTGGGCGATATCATCAGAAGATATCCGTTCCCGCCTTCGGAACTTCAGTCAAATCCGAACATTCCTCCCGAACCGGTTCTGGACACTCCGATGTGGTTTGAGAACTGACAGATATTCATTTCTAAGATCTGATATATAATGAAACTAACAAGATTTATACCAGTAATATTCATTTTCGCAATTGCTTTTACAGCATGTGAAAATGTATCTGAGCCGTTCTCTATTGAGGATGGCGCGATCCCTGCTTTTGTAAAAATAGATACAGAAGACACGGATGTTCTGGCAGGCGGTAGTCTTGAAGTCCTGATCGAACTGGGCCAGACCCAGGAAGAAAACGTTGTCGTTGAGTACGAAATCGATGGTGACGCGGTCGAAGGAGAAGACTACATTATGTCCGGAACTGACAACGGCTCCTTTGTGATCGAACATGATCCGGAGTCTACTACATTCGACAATCATACCATTGACTTTGAATTCCCGTTACTGGCTGCTGAAGGTACTGCAAGGGAGCTGACACTGATACTTGTCAGTGCCACTACCGAGGAGACCGGAAGGGAGCTGACGATCGGAAGAGGTGACCGCGGTGCATCCCGCACCTATACCATCAATGGTTTTGGTGTCGTGGAAACGGGTACCTATGAGTACGAAGCAACCGGAGACTTTGAGTTCGACGGTACCTTTGAAGTGACCCGGCCGGATGATCCCATCGTGGTTGGCGGCGATCCTTATCTCTACGAGGTAAGCAACATTGCCGGCGGTCTGTTTGGCATTCCGGTAGCCTACGCGTTCAATGTAACTGCAGCTGGAAATGTCATGGGTGCTCCTTACTCTCATGGGCAGGATCCCGATGGTGAAGATCTCGATGATATCATTCTGAATGTGGGCGGAAGTTTTGATTCCGATACCAACACGCTTATTCTGGACTATGTCTTCGAATGCTGTGGAGTGGAAGGGGCCAATGTAGTAATAACTGCCACTTTATCAGACTGATCAGCAGGGATAAACTGATTACATGTTTAAAAGCCGCATCGCAACCCGATGCGGCTTTTTTTTTGATGCGCCCGGCAGGGCGCATTCGCTTCACCGTCAGGAAAAATCTAAAATAATCTTTTTCAGAAGTACAAGAGCCGCAATGGATTTATAATCAAATAAAGATTTCAAAAGAATTTTGACTGGCAACACCCTATCTTTTATGGCAAATGTTCTGAACAACACAGAAACCAGGAATGGCAGAAATTAGAGACCATCTTTATGCTGATTAATGAACGAAGAACAAAGCTGGTTTGCACGATAGGACCGAGTACCAGCTCACCGGAAATGATTGAGGAACTGATTCGAAGCGGCATGAATGTCGTCCGTCTGAATTTCTCGCACGGCACGCATGAAGTCCATAAGAAAAACATTGAGACCATTCGTGAGCTCTCACGCAAGCTTAAAATCAGCATACCCATCCTCATGGACCTGCAGGGGCCCAAAATCCGGGTCGGCCGTATGAAAGGGGAAGGTGCTAAGCTGGAAACGCACTCTTATGTCAAACTGACTCCGGATGATATCGAAGGTGACAGTGAAGTAATTCCGATCGACTACCCCAATCTTGCAGAAGATGTCAAACCGGGAAATACAATTCTGATGGACGATGGTCTTATGGAGCTCAGAATTGTCAAGATATCAGACGGCGATATTACCGCACGTGTTATAAACGGCGGTTTTCTAAAGCCGAGAAAAGGAGTGAATCTGCCGGATGTCAAAACCTCCATATCAGCCATTACCGAAAAAGACGAGAAAGACCTTGCATTCGGACTTGAGCAGGGTGTCGACTTTGTGGCAATATCATTTGTCAGATCGGCCGGCGATGTTCAGGACCTGATATCCAAAGTACGCGTCAAAGGCAGCAATGCCGGGATCATCGCGAAAATTGAAAAGCCGGAAGCGCTGGATGAAATTGATGATATCATCCAGCAGGCCGACGGTATCATGGTCGCCCGGGGAGACTTGGGAATAGAAATTGCAAGTGAACGCGTGCCGCTCATCCAGAAAGATATTATTGATCGCTGCAAAACAGCAGGCAAGCCGGTGATCACGGCAACACAGATGCTGGAATCGATGATGAACAACCCCCGTCCTACACGGGCAGAAAGCTCCGATGTAGCCAATGCCGTTCTCGACGGGACTGATGCCGTCATGCTTTCAGGGGAGACAGCCGCCGGCAAATATCCGCTGGAAGCAGTCCGGACCATCGACAAAATATGCCGCAACATAGAAGTCAAAACGGATTCCATTTATCAGACACTTGAGTTTGTACAACCAGAATGGAGGGAAAAACAGGTTGTTGAATCCCTCAGTTACGCATGTGTGACCGTCGGTGAAGCGGTGGAAGCCAGGCTGATTGCTACCATCACACATTCCGGCACAACAGCCCGAAGAATTGCAAAATTTCGGCCTCGTGTACCCGTTATAGCATTTACTGAAAGTGTGGAAGTCAGAAGACAGCTGAATCTTGTCTGGGGTGTTACATCCATCCAGTTGGATGCCCTTTTTGATACAGATACCAGTGTCAAGCGAATGGAAGATTATCTGAAAGAATCCGGGTTGATCACATCAGGTTCACGTATTGTGGTTGCCGCCGGTATTCCCATTTCCAAACGCGGAAGCACAAATATGGTCAAGGTCAGCACGATAGAATAGTCCATTTAACAAAACATGTTTCGATACATTCGGCTAACCGGTGCTTTGCTCGCGATACTGCTTGTCACTCAGGGGTGCGGAACGGCCCTGCAAAGCGGATGGCGTGACTTCAATGCCTATTTTAATACCTACTACAATGCAAAGACCAGCTTTGACCGGGGTGTCGAGCTTCAGCGGAATCAGGAAGTAAAAATCAATCCGGAACGTCCCGTCAGGATCCACCCGACTCCTCCCCGGGCCGGTCAAAGCGATTTTGAAGAAGCCATCCAGAAAAGCGCAGATGTTATCCGCTTCCATCCGCAGTCGCGCTGGGTTGATAACGCCATTTTTCTGATGGGACAGTCCTATTTTTACAAACAGCAGTTCTTCTCCGCTGATCAGAAGTTCGTTGAGCTGCTCAGCACCACCAGTGACCCCGAATTGCGGCAGAAAGCCATTTTGTGGCGGGGACGGGCAGCGCTTGAGCTTGAAAACCATGTCGAAGGTATCAACTACATTGAGGCACGACTCTTTTCCACTGAATTTGACTGGGAACCCGAAATTGCTTCAGAAGTGAAGCTGGTTTTAGCCCAGCTGCTCGTTGAGCGGGACGAATACGAGGATGCTGTTTTTTATCTGGAGGAGGCGTTGCCGGATGTGGATACCAGGCGAATGGAAATGAGGGCGCACTTTTTGCTCGGACAACTGCTGGAGGAGCTTGAAGAATATGACCGGTCCCTGGATGCCTATGCCAGTGCCACGCACCGCTCCAACCCGAGCTATGACCTGATCTACCATGCCGAACGAAAAATGGGAATCGTTGCCCGAAAACGCGGAGATCTGGATTGGGCACTGGAGCATTTCATTGACATGAGCAGAGACGACCGTCATTTTGAATATATATCAGATATTGAATATCAAATCGCGCGCACACTCCATGATCAGGGAGAATTCACCACCGCCCGCGAAAACTATGAACAGGTTCTGAGAAGAAGATCACAAAATCCCTCAAGCGAGACCCAGGCCCAGATCTATTACGGACTTGCAGAAATATACAGGGACTATTATCAGGATTTCTCAACCACTGCCGCCTACTTTGATTCATCATCCCAGCAGGCAAGAAACATCGAAGAGCTTCCGAAAGACTTTGATGCCGATGTAATGTCTCAGTCATACGGTGAATATTCGCGTCTGCAGGCGGAAGTACACCGGCTCGACAGTTTGCTCTGGCTTGGAGAGCTATCCGAAGCCGAGTTCGATTCGGTCGTCACAGACATCCGGGAAAAAAAGCTTGCCGAACTTGAAGAACAGCAGCAGGAGCAGCGAAGGGAACACATGGTTACCCCCGAGGATATTGAAGAAGCCGGCGAACAGGCAGATGAGGTCACCGAAAACGGGTTTTTGAATCACAAGAATCCGCAGATGGTACAGCAGAGTACCCAGGCATTCCAGGCATACTGGGGCACCAGGCCGCTGGTGGACGACTGGCGCCGGATGGAAGCCGTGAGGGTCACTATCGTGCAGCAGTATGAGGAAGAGGGCGAGGAAGTGGAGGACGTTGATGAGGCTATCGAAGAGGCTGCAGGAGCCCAGGCACAGACCATTGATCTGGACTTTTCCGAAATTCCGTTTACGGAAGAGGAACAGCGGGAAACACGTCATACCATCGCTTCCCACGAATATGAAATCGGAAACGTGTTTTTCACTTCTCTTGCAATGCCAGACAGCGCCGCTATCTACTATCGCAGTGTCATGGGCAGATTTCCCGATTCGGAGCTGGCCCCCCAGGCCATATATTCCCTGTCCGAGCTCTACCAGTCAGCCGGAGACTCTGCCCAGGCCTTGCAATATGCCATGCAGCTGGTGGATTTCTACCCGGAAACAGTTTACGCTGAGCGGATGGCGGACCGCTACATGCTTGAGCTGGAACGTCCTGAAAAAGAGCTGAGCAGGGAAGACAGCATCCGTGTTGCATTTGAGGAAATCAAAGATATGCCGGCAGGTGAAATCCGTGCCGAACGGCTCAGGCGCTTTGCGGAAAAATATCCCGAATCCGGGGAGGCTCCCGAAGCGCTCTACCGGTCTGTACTGGATTACATCCAAACGGCCCGCGATGATGAGCAGTTTGTATACAGAATGAACGAGCTCTCTTTTTACCGGTATATGTGGGAACAGGAAAGTGATGTGCTTGAGGGGCTTCAGGATTCGGTTCAAAGCCTCATGGAGGACTCGTTGTACATGGCCAACCTGGCCGAACTGGAAGCGGATATTCTGGATGAAGAAGAGCCTGCTGAAATGGAAGGCCGGGCAGGTTCGGAAGAGGACGAAGAGCACCGGGAAGAAGAAACCGAAGGGGATTCACCAGGTGAAGGATCTGATGAACCTTCCGGTGAGGAGTCTGGCGACGCATCGGCCGACGATGAACGGGAACCATCAGAATACAGTTCCGAGGAACGGGCGGAAATCATTGCACGGGAGCGGGAGCAGGCAGAAGAGCAGATATTGGAGGAGGTTGCTGAACAGGAAGAAGCTGCTGAACAGGAAGAAGCTGCCGCCCCGGATGAAGATGAGAAAGAAGAAACAGATGATCAAACCCGTCCCAAATCCACGCAGATGCATTTGCAGGAGATACTGGAAAAACAGATTCCGGAACCGGACTTCAGTGACATGTTTCCTTACGAGGGCGCGTTGTGGGACAGTGCCAGGGTGGCTTTGATCAGTATGAAGAGCGAGTATCCTGATTTTGCCAAGAGTGATGTCGTTGATGCGTTATCAGAGGAAATAGAAGTGGACCGGGTCAGGGCGCTGCTGGTGGATACCGACAAAACGTACTCCTGCGGTGAGCTTGATTCCAAGCCGGAAGTTCAGGGCGGCAAAGACAACTTTATCACTGAGAGCGGATTCCGTGATGTGATCAACGAACATCAGATGAGCGGAACAATTCAGATTGAGGTTCTGATCAATAAGGAGGGTGTCCCCAAGCAGGCTGATACCGACGAAGAACGGGATGAAGACGGCATTATTGATACCCTTCTTGAGGCTGTAATTGAGCATATGCGGTTTTCCGTTCCCGAGTACACAGGGGTTGAAGTCTCTGCCAGCTGCGAGTATACCATCGAATTTGACTCTGAATAGTGGCAGCATGGTGCCGGGCAGTTCCGGCCGGCTGTGCCTGTTCCCTGCGACCATTTGCGCTTGAGAAATCCTCTGTTCAGAAAAATCAGTCGGCGTTTCTCAGCTCAGATAGTGATGCTGCCCCCTCTTTTTCGACCTGCATGGCAAGAGCGTTATTTATTCTGCGAATCAGCCCGGGGCCCTCGTAGACAAGACCTGTGTATACCTGCAGCAGATGGGCCCCTTCTTTTATCAGTGACACAGCCTTTTCCGGAGAATCAATTCCACCGCAGGCAATCAGGATGCGCTCATTTGGAAGGGTTCTGCGAAACCAGGAGATGTATTCCATCGTCTTGCTGAAAAGAGGCGCACCGCTCAATCCGCCCCGGCCGATGCCGGATAACTTCTTTTCGGGTGTGAGAAGCCCTGACCGGTCAGTTGATGTATTTGAGACAATATAACCGGTAATATTTCGCTCTTCACAAATGGTAACGAGCTGGTCCAGCCGGGTGAAGTCATTGTCCGGCGAAAATTTGACAAAAAGGGGATGCAGGCTGTCTGTTTGCTCGTCCCCGATGGCATCCAGCAGATCGGCCAGCGGACCGGGTTCTTCAAAAGTCTTTCCTTCCCCGGTGTTGGGACAGGAAATATTCAGCGTGATATAATCGGCGACATCGCGTGCATGGAGATAAGATGACACGTAATCACGTATGGCATCGTCTCCCATAATACAGGCATCGTGTGTTTTTGCGATATTAATGCCGGACGGAAAATCACGAAACAACGTTGGGTGCGTGGTCCGAAGCTGATGCAGCCGACGACATATCGTTGACGCTCCCTCGTTGTTCAGTCCCATTCTGTTGATCAGCGCCTTGTCCTGCACAAGGCGAAATAACCGCGGAGACGGATTGCCCGCTGATGGTTTTGCGGTGATGCTGCCATACTCGGCGTATCCGAATCCCATTGCCTGCAACAACGTTGTAAATTGTGCGTTTTTGTCAAAACCGGCGGCAATACCTGTCGGGTTGGGAAAAGAAATTCCGGCTATGTCCTGCCTCAGGGACGGCCAGGCAGAAGTTTGCCTGTTACGGAGACCTTTTCCGATGAGCGGTGATCTGGAAATGGCGTTGCCGAGTCCCGCGACAAAATGGTGAGCCCTTTCGGGATCCATCCGGAAGAAAAGCGGACGCAATAATGTCCGGTACATAAAGTCCTCTTATTGAAACCTGCAAAAATGTGACCCGTTTACCAACGATGCCATCAAATTGGGTGAAACGCAGAAAACGAGTGTGTTTCGTACTGATTCTTTGCGTACAATATACGATATTCCCACCCATCATAAGCCAGTCAAATTACGCAGAACCGAGATTTTTTAAATGAAGTTCACTGATATCCGTCACGTTTATGAGATGCTGGACCGCATGCCCTCTTTTCAGCGGCAAGGTGCCGGTGCTGCGCGTCTGGGACTGGATCGCATCCGGTGGTTCTGTGCCGTTATGGGAAACCCCGAAAAACGAGTGTCGTGTATCCACGTGGCGGGAACAAACGGCAAGGGCAGTGTCTGCGCCATACTGGCTCTGGCATATCAAGAGGCGGGATACCGGTGCGGGCTGTTTACTTCCCCCCATCTTGAGCACATCAGGGAGCGGTTCCGGATAAACGGCACGTTCATCCCTGAAGAAGATATGCTCCGTTTTTTTCAGCTTTACGGCAGGGAATTACAGGAGTCGGAGCTAAGCTATTTTGAAATCACAACAGCACTTGCTTTCTGGTGGTTTGATCAAAGCGGCGTTGATCTGGCGATTTATGAAACCGGGCTGGGAGGCAGGCTGGATGCAACCAATGTGGTGACTCCGGAAGTTGCCGTAATAACATCCATCGGTATGGATCATCAGAATTTCCTGGGAGACACCCTCTCCGGCATAGCGAAAGAGAAGGGCGGTATTATCAAACACGGTGTGCCGGTGGTAATTGGAAACATGGCATATGAGGCCCGGATGAAGCTGGAGGACATTGCGCAGGAGCGAAATGCCCCTGTTCTGGATGTCCGGGAAATGCAGCCCCGGCAGTTACCGCGCGTCAGGGCTGAAAAACAGCCCGCGGGAAAAATGGCAGTGACCACGGGTGATGACACCGGCGCTGTCAGAACCAGCACCGGCATAGATCGTCCGGAGTCCGCAATCTTTACTTTCCGGGAAGATGATGAACTCATTGAAGTGACATCCGACCTGATTTCGCCTGTGCACAGATGGAATATTGCAGTGGCGCACATGGCTGTGAAGGCGGCAGGTGATGCATTCCCGGTAACACGACCCGCCTTTATAAAAGCAGTATCGGCGGCCGGCTCAAGCGGATTAATGAAAGCGCGTTTCGAGCGGATGCACCCGGATTATCCATGGTATTTCGATGCGGCTCACAACGCCGAGGCTGTCGGGGCACTGACAGATGCTGTTTCCGGGCAAGATTGGCAGACCGAACCCGTTATTGTACTGAGTATAATGCGTGATAAAGTTCAAAAAAAAGTACTTAAACCGTTTTCGGTTTTTGAAAAAAACTACTATTATGCATTACAGACGGAGAGGGCGGCAGATATCGCACTGATCACGCCATATGTAGCCAATATAAAGAACTTGCCCCCCAATGAAGAAGAAATTATTGATTTCTTTAAAGGGTTTACCAATCAGGTAGTAATTTTCACTGGAAGTTTTTACTTTTATGGTGTGGTCAAAGGATGGATTTCTCGCATCATCAAGTCCTGAATACTGTTTCCTCTCTCCGGGTCACCTGTAAAACACCTCTATCAAACGATTCGGGTAATGTCCGGATTAACGGATTACCGCTCACCCACAACATAACAATGTGTGCACTCCGATTGTGACTGCATCATAACATAATGTCTTACCTCCAATCAGCTGAATCAGAATTGAAAGATTTGGATCAATTAGAAGAAAAAACACTAAAAGAGTTGCAGGAAATTGCCCGGAATGCAGGGCTGAAACCTGTGACCGGTTTACGCAAACAGACTCTGATTGACCGGTTGCGTGAACATGCCCGCCAGCAGGCTCAAACACTCATAAGTTTTGACGGTGATGATGGTGACGATGCCGCTTCTTCGAAAACGGATGAGAATGATCAGAGCACCCGGAAAGACGATTCGCAGAGTTCCCGCGAGGAGAGAGAGCAGTCTGAATCCCCGCCTACCGGTCTTTACCGTAAAAAGGATCTGAGCAAGTACAAAAAGCCGGCACAGGGAGCCGGGAGTTCACAGAAGGCGAAAAAGTCATCCTCCGGTCAGGCTTCTGATAAATCCCCTGGTCATTCCGCAGAATCGCCGGAATCCAAATCTGCCCGAACCGCCGGATCCGGAGAAACAGCCCGAAAAGCTGAAAAGCAGCAAAAGCAGGCTAAGGAGAAATCCGATCTTCACAAAGAAGCTCAAAAAGATCCGCAAAAGGATTCCCGAAAAGAATCCCGTAAGCCTGACAGACCCGAAAAATCAGAAAAAGAATCAGCAGGTAAAAAAGACAGGGCAGCACAATCCGGACAGGATCTGATTCCTTCAAAATCCGATAATAACAAAAAGAAGAACGTTCACGAGGTTCTTCCCGAGTCGGATGCCGCGACACTCGAAGAACGCCTGAAAGAGATTGAACCCAAACTTGGTGGTTATCTGATTAATGAAGGCACACTGGAGATCCTGCCAGACGGATACGGATTTCTCAGATCAGTCAACTACCACTATTCGGCAAGTCCGGATGATATCTACGTATCTCCTTCGCAAATAAAGAGGTTCTGCCTGAAACAGGGTGACAGCGTGATCGGTATCATCCGTCCGCCCAAAATCGGCGAGCGCTATTTTGCTCTTCTCAGAGTAGATGGTGTCAACGGGCGTATTCCGGCCGATATGGATTCACGGAAAGATTTTGATGAGCTGCTGCCGGTTTATCCAGACAGCCGCTATGTACTTGAATACAACCGGACAGAGTACACTACCCGTCTGGTTGATCTCTTTTCCCCGATTGGCAAGGGACAGCGGGGCGTTATCGTGGCACAGCCGAAAACCGGAAAAACCACCATTCTCAGAAACATTGCCAACGCGGTTTCAACGAACAATCCGGATACCAAGATCATCATTCTTCTGATCGACGAGCGGCCGGAGGAGGTGACCGAAATGGAGCGAAACGTGGTTGATGCCGAGGTCATTGCTTCCACCTTTGATCAGAGACCTGAAAACCATATCGGACTGGCTGAAATCGTGTTTGAAAAAGCAAAGCGGATGGTCGAAAGCGGCCACGATGTGCTTGTACTCATGGACTCGATTACCCGTCTTGCCCGGGCCTACAACATTTGTTCGAACACGGGTCGTACGATGTCGGGCGGTGTGGATGCCGAAGCTCTGAAAAAACCGCGTAAGCTTTTCAGTTCGGCCAGGAATATTGAAGACGGTGGCAGCCTCACCATAGTGGCAACAGCACTTGTGGATACCGGCTCAAGGATGGATGATGTCATATTCGAAGAGTTCAAGGGTACCGGTAACATGGAGCTTGTGCTGGATCGCCGGCTTTCCGAAAGGCGGATTTTCCCTTCCATTGATGTATTCAAGAGCGGCACCCGCCGGGAGGATCTGCTTGTTGAGGAGGCTGAAAGGGAGAAGGTGGTACTGCTTCGCCGCTATCTGACTACCATGACACCGCACGAAGCGATGGAGTTTCTGCTGGATAAAATCAAGGGCACCAGAGACAACAAAGAATTTCTGTTGTCAATGAATCAGTAGTCGCTAAGCACAAATTTGCGGTTTTTATCCTTTGTGATCCTGCCCGATTTCTTATACACCGAGTGGTAAAACAGCAGCGTGGCATTTTCACGATGTGCCTGGTTCATAAGCAGCATCTTGGCTTTCCGGGCTCGTGACGGGTCCATGTCGGTTTTGTGGTGCATACTGTTGTTCAAATGGATATCGCCGGGAATCAGGTCGCCGCAATAATAGGCCGACTCCCCGCTGCTTCGCAACCGCACAATCTGATGACCCGGGGTGTGTCCTCCTGTCCGCAGCACGGTAACCCCCTTGACAATATCCTGGCGCTCCTTATCCAGAAAAACAAAACGGTCGTCCGCAACAAGCCGGTACAGATCATCAGGTTCATAACCCATTCCCTGTGTTCCGGGCGGATGTTCCACACTTGCCAGCGCCGCTTCCCACTCGGACCGCTGCACGTATATCTGTGCAGCGGGCAGGGTTGCAGAAACGGCACTGCTTTTGCCGGTGAAGCTCATCCCGGCGGCATGATCATAATGAAGATGACTCAATATGACATGTTTGATGTCTCCGGGCTGATATCCGAAGATCTCCAGGTTGGTGAGAATATTGGAAGTGTTTCGGTTTGGTTCGTTGTTGTCCAGCCCCATTCCCAGGCCGGTGTCCAGCAAAATACATGTCGAACCGGTATCGATGAGCACCGGGTCGAGCCCCACCCGGGCATGGCCCGACGGAGTGTCACCCTGGTTTTTCTGTTCTGTTGTTTTCTGGATGGATCCGCCGGGGGATACCTCGAACACCCCTTCACTCAGCTGTTCTATCCGGAAACCACCAATATCCATAAATTAATTCTGTTTTTTGTTGATCAATGAACTTTGTGATCAAAGGGAATACGGGCAATGACAGCCCGAGGGTCATTCTTCAAAATATGAAAAACGGGATCAATATACTCCAGTTCTTTGATTTCTGGCCGGAACCAGCTTTTGATTTCTGCCTGCGCCGATCCGGTGAACAGCTCCATGAACGTTTTTGGTTTGGGGAAGGTCTCTACGGAGTACTCTTCAATTCCCGCTTTCTCAGCGGCAATGGCTATGGCATCGTTCATTTCGCCAAGAACATCCACCAGGCCATTTTCAAGGGCTTCGTTGCCGGTCCACACCCGTCCGGCGGCTGCGGCCCGGACGTCATCAATACTCATGTCACGGCTTTCAGCCACTCTGTTGAGAAACACATCGTAGAAATCATCGATATATGCCTGGAATGAGCGGCGTGCTCCTTCACTCATGGGTTTGTCCTGTGTGAGCCAGAGAGCATTGTCATGCGAAGCGACGGCGTCAAAATGGATGCCGAGTTTTTCGTTGAAGAGTTCCTGCATATTCATTACAACACCAAACACTCCGATAGAGCCGGTGATGGTCTGTGGTGAGGCGACAATGGTGTCAGCGGCCATCCCGATATAATAACCACCGCTTGCCGCAACGGGGCCGAACGAAGTGATAACCGGCTTTTCCGAAGCTGCTTCTCTGATTTTGTTCCAGATGATGTCGGATGTGGATCCGGCACCGCCCGGGCTGGTAATGCGAAGAACGATGGCTTTTACATCGTCATCTTCAAGCGCCTTGTCCAGGTTTTCGGTGATATTTCTCACTGTGATGTTTTGCTCTGTTCCGGGAAAAACGGATTGCGAGTCAAATTCGGGCATGATATTGCCGGAGGCATGGATAACCGCAACCTTGTCGTTTCCTTCCGGCTCGGCAACACCGGCCGTCGAACGTTTCACACGGTTATATCGGTGAAAAGAAATGGTGCGCAGCTCGTCATGTCCAAGCTCCACAACTCTGTTTTCCAGACGCTGTTCTACTTCTTCCGGATAAAGCAGCTTGTCTATGAAATTGACTTCATATGCTCCGGATGAAGTAAATATGGGTTGATCATTGAGAATGGCATCCAGTTCTTCACGGGTGTGTCCTGACCGCTCACCTACGGCTTCAAGGAAGTTATCGGCGACATTGTTTACGATCGAGGAGAGCTGCTCCCGGTTTTCCTCAGAAAATTCGGTTTTGAAAAATGGTTCTACAGCACTTTTATACTCACCGGCACGGAAGATCTCCGCTTCAACACCGATTTTATCCAGCATCTCCTTGAAGAAAACGGCCTGAATAAAGAAACCGTCAAACTCGAAAAAGGTCTCAGGGGGAGAAAAAATGGAGTCGGCTGCGGTTGCTGCAAAGTAGGCCTGCTCATTGAATCCGATGTCATCTGTTGAGATATAAACGAATTTATCCGATTCCTCCCGGAAGTTTTGAATGTGATCACGCAGCGCAATCAGATTGGTCCAGGGGGCTGCAATATTGTTCATTTTGATCCACACGCCTTCAATACGGTCATCAGCAGCAGCTTTTTCCAGATTCCTTTCTATGCCCTGAAGACTTACAGGTTGCCGGGAAGGGTCGGAAAACAGCATGGCGAAGGGATCCGAAGGCGGCCTTTTGGGAAGGGTGTTCCCGATCTTGATTTCAAGTACCGATCCGTCCCGAACATAGGGTTCGGTCTCTCTCTGAGATGAGATGATCAGAATCAACCCGATCATGAACAGCAGAAAAAGCGTAACAAATATCGCGAGCAGCGATGCGAAAAAAGATTTAAAGAAACCCATATTCCAATGATAATGTTGTTGGTTTGTCGGAGAAGAAATTACGACATTAACGTAAACAAAACTCTTAAAATCACGTAATCATTCAAAAAAGAAACTTTCTGATTGAGAGGTGTACGTTTATCAGGACATAAGGTTACGTTTTTTACGGAGTATTACCGGACTGTTGCGTGATGCACTTATTCCCCGGTATTTGATAATACCATTAACCGATTCTAAAGCAGAAACAGAATGTATGATGTCATAGTTATCGGGTCGGGCCATAACGGCCTGACAACCGCCTGCTACCTTGCAAAAGCGGGACATAAGGTTTGCGTTATCGAAAGACGCGACACTCCGGGTGGTGCTGTCTGTACCGAACCCATGTTCCTGTCGGATGATGCGCCTGACGGATACCGGATTGATGTAGGTTCCTCGGCCCATTTTATGATCCACCAGACCCCGGTCATTGCCGACCTGGAACTGGAAAATTACGGGCTGGAGTATATCGAAATGGATCCGTTTATGTCTTATCCCGTGCCGGACGGGGGTGTCATTCATTTCCACCGCTCCGTTGAAAAAACCATGGAGTCCATATCCAAAATCTCACCGCGTGATGCCGAAGCCTATCGTGATTTTATCGATTTCTGGCGCCGGATAAACAAAGGCGTTCTGTCTGCGTTTCTGGTTCCGCCCGCACCCGGAAGCATCTTCAGCGAGGTTTTGAAAGGGCAGATACGTAACGGGTCCATGTTCAAAAAGGGCGAGCAGATTGACGGATTGCGGAAAATCCTGAGCAGCTATGGCCAGGTGGTCAATGAGAGCTTTGAAAATGAATCGGTGAAAACGGCTTTGCTGTGGTTTGCGGCACAGTCGGGTCCGCCGCCGGATCAGTCGGCAACCGCCGACTTTGCCGGTTGGCAGGCGATGCTGCACGAGAGCGGCGGGAAGCGTCCGAAATGCGGGAGCGGGATGCTTACGCAGGCAATGATCCGGATGCTGGAGGCGCACGGGGGCGAGCTGCGGACCGGCGAGCCGGTTGACCGGATCATGATCTCCGGAAGCGGCAGCACGGCAAGCGCCGTCGGTGTCAAACTCGCATCCGGCGAAGAAGTTGCCGCAAAACGGGTGATTTCCAATGCGCACGTTCAGACTACCATGCTGAAGATGGTCGGGCCGGAGCATCTGTCCCCGTCCCTGTTCAAACGGGTTGGCGACATTAACGCAGGCAATGGCTTCGGAATGGTGATCCGCTGTGCTGTTGAAGAGCTCCCGCGTTACGAGGCGTGTCCGGATGACCCCGATATTCACAACGGGTTGCAGCTGCTCGTTCCGTCCCGCGAGTATATGGATGCCTCCATCGGGGATTATCTGGCCGGACGGCCGCCGGAAAACCCGTCGGTGCTGGCCATGACGTTCACAAAAATCGATCCGACACTGGCGCCATCCGGAAAACATCTGCTCTATGCATGGGCGCAGTGGCATCCCTACAGATTATCGGGGGGACAAAAGTGGGCCGATATCCGCGAACGGGAAGCGGAGAAGATCTATGACGTGGTAACACGGTATGCTCCCAACATGAAAGACAAGCGAATCGACTGGTACATTCAGTCCCCCGAAGATATCGAGCAGAAACACGGCTTGCTCAAAGGCAATGTGATGCATGTGGAGATGACGTTTGATCAAATGTTCATGTTTCGTCCGACACCCGAACTGAGCAGGTATAAAACACCGGTAAAAAATCTGTATCTTTCCAGCGCATCCTGTCATCCCGGGGGCGGCGTATTTGCAGCGGCCGGATACAATGCCGCCGGAGTGGTGCTCAGGGACATCCGAAAGGAAAAAAAATGGTTTTAAATGCGGCTCATATTTAAACGGCTGGATAAATTCAGGACGGACCTCTACTCCGTATTGCATGGCGGTCTTCCGGGTTTTGGACTGAGCATGGGCCGGTTGCGCATAACCATCGATCCGCTGCTCCCGCTGGTGGTGATCCTGCTTGCCTGGATTCTCAGTGACCGCTATTATCCGCAGATCATGTTTACCCAGGCTGACTGGGTGTACTGGACTATGGGGATTACCTCATCGGTTTTTCTTACGATATCCATTTTTTTCCATGAATTCGGACACGCGCTTGCCGCGCGGCAGTTGAAGCTGCCACTTGAACGCATTCATCTTTACCTGTTTGGCGGCATGGCCGAGCTCAAGCAGCGTCCGATGCGCCCGGTTGAGGAGCTGGTTATTGCGCTTGCCGGTCCACTGGCCTCTATTGTCTTTGCACTTCTCGCGTGGTTACTTGCAGAGGTAACGCATCCTTCCAATCACGAGGTTTTTCTCGTACTGCAGTTTGTTTTCTACATGAACCTGCTGCTGTGCCTGTTCAATCTGCTGCCCATTTTTCCTCTTGACGGCGGACGTGCACTTCGTTCAGTATTGTGGCATTTCAAGCGGTATTTTTTCAAAGCGTCCATCCTGACTTTTTATATCAGCATGACCGTAATTGTGCTCATTATGGCAGCGGCCGGCATTCTTCTGATCACCGAGGGTGCTTCAACGGCATTCTGGGCCGGACTGCTTGCCGCATATCTGTGGTATACGGCCTACGCGGGCCGGGACGAGCTTGTTTACAGGCCTGATTTCGAAGACCTGATATTCCGGATCAACCATGACCCGAGACCGGAAGCGGTGATACGGCAAATTCACCGGATGGATTCCCGGTATGTGCCCAATGCCGTGATACCGGTAACACGGAACGGCAAACTCGAGTCCGTAATCCTCGGAAAGGAACTCGGGTCGATTCCAGGTCCGGATGATACTCTGGAGGATATGCACCGGCCAGCCGAAAGAGGGTATTATGTGGATCTGGCCGATGAAGCAACATACCGGTATGGTGTCAAACTGAAGGCTGAGTTCCTTCCGGTACTGCATCAGGGCGACCTGATCGGCATGAGCGACGCCCATGAAATCCGCTTCTGGCTGCTTCAGCACAAAGACTCTTTTCTGCCTACTGAATTACAGCACTCTTCATCACCCTAACTGTATCTCTTATTATTGTGAATACTCCGGAATACCCGTTTAACAACTCATATATTGAAGTGGACAGAGAAGTCTTGCGGAACAATGCAAGGTACCTGCAGGCCAATCTGAATGAAGGGGTCCGCACCATGGCTGTTGTCAAGGCTGATGCCTACGGACATGGTGCTGCAGAAGTTTGCCGGACCGTCGGGCGGTTTTATGACAGGTTTGCGGTTGCCAATGTGACCGAGGCAGTCGAGCTGCGCAAATCGGGCGTCACTCATCCCATACTGGTTTTCGGGGTACCGACGTCCCGCATGGCAAAGGCGTACAAAGAGTTTGACCTCACGGCGGTCATCAGTGCAAATGATCATTTTGAACTGCTCGAGCCCGGAACAACCTGTCATGTCGAGATAGATACGGGGATGGGCCGGCTGGGAATGTCCGTAAACCGGCTGGAGGAGCTGAGGGACAAAGTGGATGCCTTTTCCGGCGGCGAAAAAAAGCTGCACATCGAAGGGATTATGACACATTTTGCAACGGCTGATGAAAAGGATACCCGCTACATCGAACATCAGAAAGAACAGATTGGCCGACTGCGTTCGGTATTTAACAATGTGCTGCCTGTCCATGCGGCAAACTCGGCCGCATCGCTTGCCCATCCCGACACTCATTTTGACATGGTGAGGCACGGAATTGCGCTGTATGGATATGACCCGTCACCCGACCCGGGCACAGGACTTCATCCGGCCATGAAATGGAAAAGTTCTGTAGCCCAGTGCAAAAAAATCAGAAAGGGTGAATCCATTAGCTATGGCGCGACCTGGCAGGCGCCGGAGGACGGTTATTACGCTGTAGTTCCGGCCGGGTATGCTGACGGCTATCGAAGAAACCTGTCAGGAATGATGCCGGTTCTGATTGAAGGCAATTGGTATCGCCAGGTCGGCCGGGTGACCATGGATTACGTAATGATATGGCTTGGAAAGGATGCCCATGAACCCGGTACGGAAGTGCTTCTCATGGGCGGCGAACGCAACCACGCTGGTCTGTGGGCCGAGGCAATGGATACCATCCCGTATGAAATATGCTGTGGCATCCATCCCAAAGTGCCCCGGAAAATGGTTTGACTATGACGATGAGGATATTTCCGCCAAATGTTTCGTCAAATGAATGTGTGAATGCGAATCAGTCGGAAGTGATGCTGACGACATCGATATCAAAAATCAGTGTGTCCTCATTAAGCTGGTGGCTAGAGTTTCCGTAACCCAGCTCGGGTGGGATGACAAGAGTGCGCTGGCTGCCTTCCCGGGCTGCGTGCATGCGTTGTCCGTCAACGGGAACACCGGCAAGCCCCTGTATGAATCCTCTGACCATGCCGCCTACACGGAGGGTCGTGGGTGAGTCCACTCCGTTGCGGAACGAACTGTCGAATATTTCACCGTCGGGTGTGCGCCCGGTGTAACGAATGCGGACATCATGACTCTCGGCAATGATATCGCCGTCTCCTTCTTCATGAAAGTAAATAATAAGCCCCTGATCAGATTCAAATCGCTGCACACCTGTAGTATCGTACGGGCCGATTTCATCATAGGTGACGGTGTTGAAACCGTTGTCGTCACAGGCCGAAGCCACAATGATGAGACCGGCGATGAGTGTCAGAAAAAACGGAATTCTTGTAGTGTTGGTCTTTAGCATTGATTAAACCGGATATTTTTATTTTTAAAATTCTTTTTCGGGAAACGGTTTGCAAAAATATTGCAAAGGGTATAATGTAAGCTGCTTGTCAAAAAAAATAACGCAATGGAGTCCGGCAAGTTGTACTTGTGACCGGATTAATCACGTGTCACTTAACTGCTCTTCAAATTCTTCCGGCGTGTTTACCGGCTTTCTGCATTGGAAATCACGGCAAATGTACGCTGTTGTTTTGCCATTTCGCAACTTTTTATCGTCATATAGTGAGAAAAAACCGGTTTGTGCCAGGTCACCGTTTGCATCTGGTTCAGCCGGTGATGATTTGGGTCGGGACGGATCCTTTGTCTGTTTTTTTATTTTTCCCTCAGCATCTTTTTCCTGCAGGATGACAAGATAAGAACCAGGATCGAAGTTATCCCTCCACAGATGTACCATCTTTCCTGTGGTATCACCGAAGGCCGCCGGACCGCCGACCGTCCCGGAACCATCAGATTTTTCATCTGATTTCTTATCTGTTGAAGCCGGGACGATAATGATCTCAAATCCGGGATGCCGGTGGCGGTGCATAACCTGAAGCAAATATCCGAAAGCCGGAGCATGTTCGCCCGCGATTTCGGCCAGCGGCTCCGTTGCAGCAACTGCGAGACGCGTCCATTCCGGAACACCGGCCAGCTGTCCGGTGCGATAGAGTGCCGAGATTGCAGCGGAGTTGCCGCCCGGAACGGCATTGTCAAAAATATCCCGCGTGCCGGATATCAGATCGGAGCGGTCCTGCGCGCTGAAGTCAAATGCATTTTTGTTTTCGTCGTAAAACTGTTCTTTGAGTTGCCGCGCGAGCCGGACCGAAAGTGCCAGCCACCGCGGCTCGCCTGTAAGCTCAAAGAGATGCGAAAACGCCTCGCAAAGCAGTGCATAATCATCCAGAAAACCCGGCTGCCTGACGTTATCGTCTTTGTCGACTATGCGGTAAACCATATTTCCACGGACAACCCTGCCGGACAGAAATGAACCAAGGGCAACGGCATCATCGGACGGGTGGTCAATCAGTCGGCTGCACCGGCACAGTGCAATGAGCATCATGGCATTCCAGGAAGTGATAATCTTGTCATCCAGCCCGGGCCGTGTTCTTTGGTTCCGGTAACGCAGCAGCTTTTCTTTGGCTTTTTCCAGTTTTGCCCGGAGCATCTCAACAGTGGTGTTATTCCGTCCGGCGATATCCGAAAGCGGAGTGCTGCGATGCAGAATTGAGACACCTTCCCAGTTGCCCTCGGGAGTGACTCCGTAGTGTTCTGACACCAGGTTTAATTCATCTTCGTCAAGTACCGATTGCAGTTCGCTGTAAGTGTAGGTGTAAAACTTTCCTTCAACACCGTCTGTGTCAGCATCAAGTGCCGAATAATAGGCGCCATCCGGGTGACGCATTTCACGATTCAGGAAGGCAAGTGTTTCGCGGGCGGTATCGGCGAAGAGGGGATTTCCGGTGATCACGGCGGCTTCAGCAAGCACGGGAAGCAGCAATGCATTATCGTACAGCATTTTTTCGAAGTGCGGGACAAGCCATTTCCGGTCGGTGCTGTATCTGTGGAAGCCGCCTCCTGCCTGGTCATAGATTCCGCCTTTGATCATGGCTTCCAGACTGTGTACGGCCATATCACGGGCTTTTTCCGAACCAGGACGCCGGCTTTGCCTTAGCAGAAATCCGATTCCCATTGCCGTGGGAAACTTCGGGGCGTCGGAGAACCCGCCGTAATCTTCATCGTAAGCTGCCGAGTAACGCTCAACGGCTTTTTCAAGCTGCTCGACGGAAACCGGAGCCGGATCAAGCCGGTCATAAATGTCGTTTTTCAGGGCAGTCTGCATCTCTTCTGCCTGTTTGCGGACCTTGTCGGGTTGCTGTTCATAAACCGATGCAAGTTTCATGATGACACTGGTAAAGCCCGGTCTGCCGTGATAATCCTGCGGAGGAAAGTACGTGCCGGCAAATACGGGGACCTGACCGGGGGTCAGCCAGACATTGAGCGGCCATCCGCCCTGACCGGTCATCATCTGAAGCGCCTCCATGTAGAGGGCATCCACATCCGGCCGCTCTTCACGGTCAACTTTGATATTTACAAAATGCTTGTTGAGGATTCGGGCCACCTGCTCATCTTCGAACGATTCCCGTTCCATGACGTGACACCAGTGACAGCTGGAGTAGCCGATACTGAGGAAGATCATCCGGTTTTCCTGCCGGGCTTTCTCAAGGGCTTCATCCCCCCAGGGGTACCAGTCTACGGGGTTCCATGCGTGCTGCTGCAGGTAGGGGGAGGTCTCATGGATGAGACGGTTGGGTTGCCTTTGCGGTCCGGATGTCCCGGAGTTGTCCTGCTTTTGCGGCATTTTGCTGTCCGTTTATTCCGTTTGTTCGGGGCGGTATTTTATTCCGGCCGTCCTTCGGCTCCGAATATTTCCCGGTCGCGCTTGCGGTTGACTACTTTGCTGATGTAGATGCCCAGCTGGTAGAGCAACAGAAGCGGGAAAGCGATGATCAGCTGGGAAATGGGGTCGGGCGGGGTCAGAAAAGCGGCCAGTATGAAGCAAACGATGATTGCCCACTTCCGGTGCTTTCTGAGTAATTCAGGAGTAAGAAGTCCGATTTTCGAGAGGATGTAACTCACCATGGGCAACTGAAATATCAAGCCGCTTGAAAGGCTCCATAGGGTCAGCGCAGAAAAGTAGGCGTTGATATCGATGTCGTTGCGAACCGACTCGGAAATCTGGAAGTTGCTGAAAAACTGCACGGCAAAGGGTGTGAGGATCAGGTAGCCGAATGCAACGCCCATTATGAAGAGCATGGTAATGTTGAAGACGACAAAACGGGTTCCTTTTCGTTCGCCGGGTTCCAGCGCCGGAGCAATAAAGGCCCAGAGCTGATAGAAGAATGCCGGGACGCCGATTATAAAACCGACCACCAGCAATGTACCCCAGTAGGTGAAAAACTGTCCGGGCAACCGCCGGTTCTGCAGGTCAAGGTCACCGGCATTGATTCCGACCAGCTGATACATGAAGAAATCTCCCTTGGCCGGCCCCAGCAGCACCTTGTCCATGATGAAATCCGAAAAGAAGAATGCTACAATGACACCAATACCTATACCCATCAGTCCCTTGAGTATACGCCACCGAAACTCTTCGAGGTGATCCAGGAACGACATTTCTTCGGGCAGACCGGGTGATGCTGCCCTGGGAGGAGTGTCGCCCATCACCTGCCTTTCTGTAGCTTCAGCTGTTGCCATATGTATTTGGAGTAAATCCGGACGTATTAATGGTCACTATTGTACTAAACTGTAACGAAATCGTACAACGGATAGCGTTCGCACATTTCATGTACCTCATCACGGACTTTGCTGATGACGGATTCCTGTCCGGGATTGGTGATGACCAGGTCCATCAGTTCGGCGATGCGCCTGAATTCTTCATTGCCCAAACCGCGTGTGGTCATCGCAGGTGTGCCGATCCGTATGCCCGACGTAACGAAGGGACTCTTGTCGTCGAAAGGAACCATATTTTTGTTGACGGTCAGATCCGCACGTCCCAGCGCTTCCTCCGCATCCTTGCCGGTGATTCCCTTGTTGCGCAAGTCGACCAGCATCAGGTGGTTATCCGTTCCTCCGCTAACCAGGTCGTAATCCATTTCAAGAAAGCGTGCCGCCATAGCCTTGCTGTTGCTGATTACCTGTTCCTGATAACGGACAAAATCTTTCTGGAGTGCTTCTCCGAATGCAACGGCTTTGGCAGCAATGACATGCATCAACGGTCCGCCTTGTGTGCCGGGAAACACGGCCGAGTCGAGCAGCTCGCTCCAGTTTTTCACTCTTCCGGATTTCGGAGCCACCTTGCCGAGTGTATTTTCGCTGTCCCTTCCGATCAGCAGCATGCCCCCGCGCGGCCCCCGCAGTGTTTTGTGCGTGGTTGTGGATACCACATGGGCATACGGAAGCGGATTATTGAGCAGTTTTGTGGCAATGAGTCCGGCCGTATGAGCCATATCCATCCACAAGAACGCACCGACTTCATCGGCTATGTTGCGGAAAGCTTCGTAGTCAAAATCCCTCGGGTAAGCCGAAGCTCCGATGGAGATCATTTTCGGCTTGATCTTTTTCGCCTTGTCGCGAATCATATTCATGTCGAGCCGGCCGGTTTCTTTTTCGACGCCATAGAACTCGGCATTATAGGTTATTCCCGAGAAGTTGACAGGAGAACCATGTGTCAGGTGTCCGCCGTGGGAGAGATCAAGCCCCAGAAGGGTGTCGCCGGGTTTCAGAAACGTGAGATAGACGGCTGCATTGGCAGTGGCGCCGGAATGCGGCTGAACATTGACCCAGTCGGCATTGTAAAGAATTTTCGCCCGGTCACGGGCCAGATCTTCGATGATATCGACATATTTGCAGCCGCCATAGTAACGCTTTCCGGGAAGGCCCTCGGCATATTTGTTTGTAAGCGTGGAGCCCATGGCCTCCATGACTGCTTTGGTGACAAAATTTTCCGAAGCGATGAGTTCCAGACCATTGTTTTGCCGGTCGGTCTCTTTTTCGATAAGGTTGAAAACTTCGGGATCTTGTTCTTTAAGACGCTTCATCTGTGAGATAATCCTCTGATTTTGGGGTTCAGTTGTCTTCTTTGGATGTTTCAATCTTTTCAATGCGGCGCTGATGGCGGCCGCCTTCAAATTCACTTTCCAGCCAGGTATGGATAATTGATTTCAGCTGCTCCTCATTCATGAACTGACCGGGCAGGCACAAAATGTTTGCCTTGTTGTGTTCACGAGACAGCCTCGCTATGTCCTCATTCCATGCCAGAGCTGCCCTGACACGCGGAAACTTGTTGGCTGTCATGCACATTCCCTGTCCGGTCCCGCATATGAGAATACCCAGCTTGTGATCACCATTGTTCACAGCCTGTGCGACCAGGGATGCAAAATCGGGATAATCAACGGAATCTTTCGAATTGGTTCCGTAATCAACAGTTGTAATATCCCTTTCATCAAGTATTTTTTTTACGATGCTTTTGGCTTCATAGCCCGCATGGTCGGATGCAATCGGGATAATCATAGCAATAAATTTTGAGTTTTGTATCTGATATTGTGAAAAAAATCAGTATTGCATACAGCCGGAACAGCCGTTATCGGACAAGGTCCAAATATGCCAAAAAACCGGCTTTAAATAAAGCTTGAATTGGCGTTCAGCTACTTTGTGTAAACACATAAACCAGCATATTCACTCCGAACCTGAGCGCGCTTTGAACAATTTCTTCGGGGTTGTCGTGCTGGTCGTAAGCCCAGCCGTCGGCGGGGTTGGATTCGTAGGTGTACAGCAGCACCATGCGGCCGTTACGGTATACCGCAAATGCCTGCGGAGGCTTGCCGTCGTGCTCATGCACTTTGGGCGGTCGTCCTTCCGGAAACTCAAATACATTGCGGTAGATCATGTGGTCGGCCGGAAGTTCGAAGAATTCTTCATCCGGAAAAATGTCTTTCAGGATGGGCCGTACAAACTCATCAAAACCGTAATCGTCATCAACATAAAGGAATCCGCCGTTCTCAAGGTATTGGCGAAGGTTATCCATTTCTGATGAATTGACATCGATGTGGCCGTGTCCGGTCATGAATAGCATGGGATAGTTGAATATGTCACGGCTTCCGAGGGAAATGTCGTCTTCTTCGGCGTAAAGCGGCAGGGGAACCTGCTCTCTGGCAAAGCGGATCATGTTGGGCAGTGCCGTTGGTGAGGAGTACCAGTCACCCCCGCCACGATACTGCAGCCGGGCAATGCGGATTTTGTCCTCATCCCGGACCACTTCAGGTTCCGGTTCGTTGTCCGCAGAGCTGCCTGAAGCGTTGGCATGCGCCGGCGGAGCAAGCAGCGGCAGTGTCCACAAAAGGGCAACTAAAAAGCTGATTCTTAAAACCATATTTCAACAGGGGGTCGGAATTATCAAGTAATCGCAGAAAGAGAAAATATCACATATCAGAATAAGATACCGTTTGGCTGAACAATATGGATGCCAGGATGTGATATCATATACTTGTCCTAACGATTGAGCTTCTCATATCCTTGTCTGCCGATTTATTTTCAAATAATCAGCAGTTGCTCTATATTGTAAGGGCTTACATTTATTTCAAATTTCGATTCACATCGAGCCCTAACTGCAATATAATCAGTAAGATCATGCCAAAAAGATATATACCTGTTGTTTTCATTTTTCTGTTTCTGGTGTCCTGTACCCACACCCACGCCATAGAAACCGAACGTGTCGAACCACCGTTCTGGTGGACAGGCATGAAAAGCAGTGAGGTTCAGCTGATGGTCTATGGTGAGGATATCGCCCTGAGCCGTCCTGCGATTGATCACCCGCATGTGAGTCTCGAACGCATCATCACAGTAGAAAACCCCAACTATGTATTTCTCAACCTGGAAATCGGCAAGCAGGCCGAACCGGGGAATGTTCCCATCACATTCACGCGCGACGGCAGCGAACATGTTTATGAATACGAACTCAAGGAACGGCGCGACAACACCAACCGCCACCAGGGCTTCGACCCGACCGATGTGATCTATCTCATCATGCCGGACCGTTTTTCGGAAGGGGACCCCTCAATAAGTGAAATTGACGATATGTACGAAGGGGTTGACCGCGACGAACCCTTTGCCCGGCACGGAGGCGACATTCAGGGAATCATCAATAATCTGGATTACATCCGCGACCTCGGCATGACCGCTCTCTGGCTGAACCCGATCCTCGAAAACGATATGCCCTATGACTACAGCCAGCAAGTCGGGTTTTATCACGGGTACGCCGCTACCGACAAATACAAGGTGGACCGCCGGTTCGGGAGCAATGAAAAATTTGTGGAGATGGTCGACAAAGCCCATGACAAAGGCCTCAAGGTCATTATGGACATGATCCACAACCACATAGGCACGCATCACTGGTGGATGGATGACCTGCCGACCAGTGACTGGGTGCACGATCAGGAAGAGTACGGAACCACGCAATTCCGGACCAACACCATCATGGATCCGTACGCATCCGAGGCAGACTACGAGAATACGGTCAAAGCCTGGTTTGTGGATGAAATGCCGGACCTCAATCAGCGCAATGAGCTGCTGGCCAACTACCTCATCCAGAATACCATCTGGTGGATCGAATATGCCGGAATTGACGGAATCCGGATGGATACGCACCCTTATCCCTATCCGGAATACATGGCCGAGTGGACGCGGACGGTTCTGGAAGAGTATCCTGATTTCAATATTGTAGGTGAAGTATGGATGCCGAATGTCCCCACTACCGCCTGGTGGCAGTACGATTTTCCCACACAGTCCGGATATAACTCATACCTGCCGAGTGTCACCGATTTTCCGTTGTACAATGCCATAACCGCGGGTCTGAACGAAGATCCGGGATGGGATACCGGAATGTACCGGATCTACCTCACGCTTGGTCAGGATTTTCTCTATACCGACCCCTGGCTGAATGTCATTTTTGTCGATAATCATGATCTGGATCGTTTCTATTCAAGTATCGGTGAAGATTACGACAAATTCCGCCTCGGTATGACCATGATCTACACCATGCGTGGAATTCCGCAGATTTATTACGGAACGGAGATCCTGAAAACAGGTGCCGGTCCGGACGGACTCAAGCGCAAAGATTTTCCGGGCGGATGGGAAGAAGATCCGATAGATGCATTTACCGAAGAGGGGCGCATTGAACTGGGCGAAAAACGGGACCGGCCGATAGCCGAAGCCTACGATTTTGTGCGCAATCTTTCCTGGTGGCGCCAGGACAAACCGGTGATCCATTATGGTGATCTCACCCACTTCATTCCGGAGGAGAATACCTATGTCTATTTCCGTCACGATGACGAAGACAAGGTGATGGTCATTATCAATGCGGATGACGAAGACTTGACTCTGGAACTTGATCGCTTCTCAGAAATGCTGGAAGGGTACGGTTCCGGGCTGGAAGTAATCACCGATGAACACATCGAGCTCGGTGAAACGCTCACCGTTCCCGCGATGACTCCCATGGTTCTGGACCTTGAAAGGGACTACTGATTCTGAGTAATCCGTCTGTGTGATCGCCGGCCTTTTCCGGATCCGTTTTTCTCAGAAAAGGCGGGCGATCCACGGTCACTTCTACTTCAATGCCGGACATGCTTCCAAACAGGCCTATGGCTCCGTCGATGTTGTAGATGATATTCTGGATTTCGCCCGGAGAAAGTGTCCCCCCGCCGCCACCGGTCTGCACTGACTGAGAGCGGAAAAAGTCATAGGTATTATCGTCAATTGAGAAGGTACTGATCCGGTTTTCTCCAAAAAAGGCGATACCTATCCACGGAAGACGCAGCGTCAGGGTACCGTCCGGATTGGCGTCGAAATTCTCCTCATTGACGATGGAGGTCCGGATACGAACAGCCTCTGAGATGTCATCAATGGCGTCCCGCCAGAAGGGGGTTATGTTCTCCCGTTTGGGATCCAGAGCTTCGGTTGCAAATATGAAATGGTTCTGACGGTTTCCGGACCGGTTTCTGGTAATGCGGAGCTCAAGCTGCTGCGGGCTCTGGTACATGGACTGGTCACGGATGATTTCCACTACGGAAAAAGTGTCAGGAACCGTTGAGTATGCCTCAATGTGATGATCGTTATCATCCGGTATGCGGATATCCAGGCGATAGGTGTGATTGGGCAAAACCGATTCAAAACTTTGTTCCTGAAGCGGAATGTAAACCCCCGTTCTGATTTCCTCATAATCATAGGTGCGGTCCCGCTCTCCGTCAGGATTGTATCTGTGGATCCGGACATCGGCCTCGCTTACCGCGCGTTCGCTGAATTGGTAGGATTCGCCGAACGGAGCGGTTGTTGACAGGTTGACCTGCGGCATATTTTCATGAGCGATGAGATAGCTTTCAACCACATACTTCTCCTCGTATTCGTCCTGGCCGTACAAGTCACATCCGGCGACAGTGAGCAGCAAAGCCAGCAGTGCCGGACCAAGTGGAAAGCGGATGTTGCTCCGGTAAAATTCGAACTGGAATATGGAAGCCGGGTATTTCATTGCATGTATGCGGATAATCGTGTGATGTGTTAAAAATCGATGGTGTAACCGACAGCCGGGATTACGGGGAGCATTCTGACATCATTTCGTTCTACCGGATTTTCATCGAAATCATAGCTGTAGAACCAGACATTGCGCCGCGAGTACAGGTTTATGATCTGGAACTGCCATTCGGCACCGGCAATTCCGAAAAAGGAGCCTGCCCTGGTGAAACTGACGTCAAGGCGGTGATAGGCCGGCAGGCGGGAAGCGTTGACACGCCCGACGACGATGGCGTCTATGACCGAACCGTCGAAGGGGTTGGACTGCATGGCGGTTCTGCCGAGAGGCTCGGTATATGCCTGCCCGGTAGCATAATTGAACGTGGCGGATGCGGTCCAGCGGTCGCTGATCCGGTAATTGCCCACAATGTTGACATCGTGGGTCCGGTCATATTTCGGCGGATAGAACCGGTCTTCGTTGTACCCGCTGAATTTTCGGCGCGTCACTCCCCAGGTATAACCGATAAACCCGAAAAGCCGGCCTCGTGTTTTTTCGAGAAACACTTCGAACCCGGTGGCATATCCCTCGCCAAACCGGAAAAGGTCAGCGTATTCGAGTCCGGCCGCATCCTGGATAAACGGATCAAACTCAAACAGATCGCGCATCGTACGGTAATACAGCTCAACCTCCAGATTGTAATCATCCAGGCGGGTGTTTTTCCATCCAAGAACGAACTGGTCACCATATGCGGGAGGCACTCCTTCATCGGTGATCAGCCACAGATCGAAGGCAGAAATTGCTTCATTGGTCAGCAGCGTGAGAAACTGATGATACCGTCCGTAGGCCGCCTGCAGCCTGTTGTCAGAATCAAGGTGGTACTCCACACTCAGCCGCGGATCAAGTTTCAGATACCCGCCGCTTTCGAAATAATTGGCACGCAGGCCGGCATTGATTTCCCAGCGGGTATGAGGCCGCCAGATGTTCTGCAGATACACCGAAGCGTAATTGGTAACGATTTCCTCATCCTGGGTCTGCGAGCCATCGAAATAATCTTCAAGCTGGAATACCTTCCTGCCGCCCCAGAAGCCTGCAAGCATTTCGAAATCCTGCGACGGCAGCCACTCGATGTCTGTTTTGAGCGAAAGATCGTAGATCCGGTTGCGGCGCTCGAATTTGGTGCCTCCGAAATCAAAATCAGGATCATTGAAATATTCGGCGCCGGTGAGGGTGACGTTGGTAAAGGTTCGTTCGGACAGAAGGTGCGTCCAGTCGATGCTGAGTGTCCGGTTGCCATAGAACAGATTGAACATGTCATCATCCCCGAAGGGAAACTGAACATCATCGGTGCCGGTATAGGCTGATATGCTCAGCCGGTTGTCGGTCCAGCGGTCATAATTGATTCTGGCGTTGATGTCATAAAAATAGAACGCATCGGGTACATTGTCGACATTTCCCCGCAGTGCGGCCAGGACGGGTTCAAGAGTGGACCGGCGGACGGCAAGCATATAGGATCCACCGGGGTACGGACCTTCGATCATGGCACGCGATGACAGCATGCCGAGACTGAGGGTGCCGGCAGTTCTTCTTCTGTTGCCGTCTTTGTTGTACACCTCCAGAACCGAACCCAGCCGTCCGCCGTACATGGCCGGATAGGCTCCCTTGTACAACTGAACATCTTTGATAGCATCGGGATTGAAGGTGGAGAAAAACCCGAAAAAATGGGAGGGATTGTAGACCGTCGTGCGATCCAGCATAATCAGCGTCTGATCCGGTCCGCCCCCGCGGATATACAGGCCGCTCGAAAAATCCGATGCCGCTTTAACGCCGGGAAGCAGCTGCACGGCACGGAATACATCAGCCTGCAGGACGGCAGGCACGTTTTTGATCAGTTCGGTGGAAACCGAAGCCGTGCCGATATTGCGGCTTTCATCTCTGCCGCGCGTTGACTCCACAACCAGTTCATCCATGGTGAATGTCATTGGCGTCAGGGATACATCCAGGCGTTTGCTCTCTCCCTCTTCCAGCTCAATTTCGACAAATTTGTCGTTGTAGCCAAGGTAGGAAAAACGCAGGGTGTAAGAGCCCGGCGGGACATTATTAATTATGTAATAGCCGGCATGATTGGTCGTAGCACCCCGGTCCGTATCCGTGACCAGCACATTGGCACCCAGCAGAGTCTCACCGGTTTCCTCATCTGAAATATACCCGTTCAGTGTCGTGCGGCTTTGCTCCGGTTCTTTATGTTCACCGGCTGCCCCGGCCGGCAACGATGCCATCGAAACTGTAAAAAAAAGCAGAAACAGCAGCGTATACATGATTTGAAGGAAACGGGCAGGTTGTTCTGGGGGTTTGGAAATATGCGCTTGCCTGAATGCAATGTCCGGTGTGCGGTGCAACGTTCCAGGCTTATCCCGGCAACGCCGGATATTACGCCTGCTGAAGGTGAAGTGTTGCACTTTTTTCGTAAATTACAAAAATAAACAAATAGGCATTGACCGGAAACCACGCAATGACGATCCGGCCGGTATATTGCATTTTGGCTGAATAACCCGTACTACCATCGACCTTACATATTTCTAGGCAGGACATCCATGAGAACACGAATCATTTTTTTTCTATTCATACTGGTTGCTTTTTCCCTTAGCTGGATGGCAGCTGCTACACTGGAAGCAGAGTCTTCATCAGAGAAAGTCTATGTGATCCGGGTCGAGGGACTGATTGACAACGGGTTGAACATGTATATTGACCGGGGCGTGTCGGCCGCCGAAAATGATGAGGAGGCGATCGGGGTCATTCTCCATATGGATACCTTCGGCGGACTGGTTGATGCGGCTGACAAGATCAGGAAACGACTGCTCGCTTCCGAGATCCCCGTAGTCACCTTTATCGATGCCAACGCCGCCTCGGCCGGGGCTCTTATCTCGTTTGCGACCGACAACATATTCATGGTGCCCGGTGGATCCATTGGTGCGGCCACAGTGGTGGATGGTGCCGGTGAGAAAGCCGATGAGAAAATGCAGAGTTATATGCGTGGACTGATGCGGTCGACGGCCGAAGCCAAAGGGTACGATCCGAGGATTGCGGAGGCCATGGTGGACGAGCGCATCGAAATTGAAGGGGTCATCGCCGAGGGCGAACTGCTGACATTCAGCGCTTCTGAAGCGCTCGAGAATGATGTTTCCACTGCTACAGTCAGATCGCTTCGGGAAGTGAGTGCAGAAATGGGGTGGGAACAGGCCGAACTGTTTAATGTGGACGAGCGCTGGGAGGAGTCGGTCATCCGGTTCTTTGCCTCACCCGTGCTGCAAAGTCTTCTGATGCTTATGATGCTGGGCGGACTTTATTTTGAGCTGCAGTCACCGGGTATTGGATTTGCCGGGGCAATCGCAGGCATCGGTGCGATTTTGTTTTTTCTTCCGCTCTACATCATGGGCCTGGCACAGTTCTGGGAAATTCTCATCGTTATCATTGGCATCGGGTTGATTGCCGTTGAAATATTCGTGCTGCCCGGAATCGGCATTGCCGGAGTAACGGGAGCTGTTCTGCTGCTTTTCGGATTGTTTGCATCGCTGGTGGGTAATGTCGGGTTCAGTTTCCCAAGTCTGGACGAAATGCGGACCCAGTTGTGGACCATTTTACTGACACTCTTGCTTGCCATTGCTTTTATTGCATCTACTATTAGGTATGTGATGAAAACACCGTTTTTTGGCCGACTGGTACTGACCAAGTCGACTGACACGGCTTCCGGGTACACATCCTATGAAAACAAGGACGATCTGTTGGGTAAAGAAGGGGTGGCATTGACGTCGCTGAGAATTTCGGGAACGGCCAGAATCGGGGACCGGCGGGTGGATGTGGTCTCTGATGGCCAATACATCGATAAGGGAACCCGGATCAAGGTTATCTCGACAGCGGCCGGACAGGTTGTGGTAACGCGAGTTGAGGACTATTGAACTGCATTCCCAGGCGACATCTGAAAATCTGTGTCTGTAGTTGGTATCCATTATCGAGGTGATTATATTTATATGATAACCTGAAATTTTCGCTTTTCGTGATTCTGGACCCTATCTCTTGGATGCCACACGCTTCAGTTTCCGAAACATTGCCAACATTTAAATCTGACTGACATTATGGAGCCATATTTGCTATTAGCTATTACAGGCGGTGTTATTCTCCTGCTTTTCATCTTTTTCTATTTCATTCCTATCGGACTCTGGATCACGGCCCTCTTTTCAGGGGTGCGGATTGGTATTTTCAGAGATCTTGTGGCTATGCGTCTTCGAAAGGTGCCTCCCGGCCCGATCGTAAAGGCGGCCATTACGGCAACCAAGGCAGGTATCGAGGTGGAAATTGGCAAGCTCGAGGCACACTATCTTGCCGGTGGTAATGTTCAGCGCGTTGTAAATGCTCTTATCTCTGCAGATAAAGCCAATATCGCGCTTGGATTTGAGCGGGCGGCCGCTATCGATCTTGCAGGGCGTGACGTGTTTGAGGCCGTGCAGATTTCAGTGAATCCGAAAGTGATCAACACTCCGGTGATTACCGCACTGGCCAAGGATGGTATCCAGGTGAAGGCAACCGCCCGGGTAACCGTACGTGCCAATCTTGACCGTCTTGTAGGTGGTGCTACAGAGGAAACCGTACTTGCACGGGTTGGCGAAGGAATCGTATCGACCGTGGGGTCCTCGACCGATCACAAAGCTGTGCTTGAAAATCCCGATCAGATAACAAAAACGGTATTGGACAAGGGACTTGACAGCGGTACGGCATTTGACATTCTTTCCATCGACATTGCCGACGTGGATGTCGGTGAGAACATCGGAGCCAAGCTTCAGACAGATCAGGCCAGCGCCGATCTCAAGGTGGCCCGCGCGCGTGCCGAGGAGCGAAGAGCCATGGCCGTTGCCGTCGAGCAGGAAAACCGTGCGAAGATCCAGGAGATGCAGGCACGCGTTGTCGAAGCCGAGGCCGAAGTACCGAAGGCGATCTCCCAGGCATTCCGCGATGGAAAGCTCGGTGTAATGGACTACTACAACATGAAAAACGTGATGTCGGATACCGACATGCGTGAGTCTATCGCCAAGGGAACCGAATCCGAAGATCCGAATGATCCGCATGGTGACAAGCCGTCAGGATCAGGTCGCGGAAGCAAGTCGTAACGCGGAAGCACTTCGTAAATGGTGATTATTCCGGCGCACCGGGAGCAGGAGGATCATGAATCGTCCCGCTTCTGTTGTGCCGGAAGATCACAGATCACCGCAGAAACGATGTACGCAATGCAGTTACTAATTGTGTGCAATGCAGTTACTTGTTTTGTGAGTGTCAGACCGGCCAGCTTTCCATCCGCCATGCCGCATCCCAGAACAGCCACTCCAGCCGGGTTGAGGTAAGATAGGCCTGAAGCATCTGCTCCCGAATTGCCGGAGTAGTTTCCATTGCAGCCTGCTCGGTAAGGGTAATGGCCTGATCGACAGAAGCCCCGAATTCTTCTCCGGCATATGTGTCAATCCATTGCTGATACGGATTGGGTGCTGCTGCTTGCTGATGAATATGCAATCCGACTTCCCGGTATACCCAAAAGCAGGGCAGAAGTGCGGCCAGGGTCACAGGATAGGGATCCACTGCTGCTGACCGGATCAGAAATCCGGTGTATGCCTCACATGTAGGCGATTTCGGAATATCCAGCCCGGTACCAAACTCTTTCAGGTAATGCTCATGGAGTGCACGTTCCACAACAACGGCACCATTGGCAAAATCAAAAAACTGCTTCATGATTTCCGTATCGCCGGATCGGGTGCCGGCTATAGCCAGTGCCCTGCCATAATCAGCAAGATAATGGGCATCCTGCTTCATATAATAAACAAATCTGTCCTGCCTCAGGGAGCCTTCCTTCAGTTCCGTGTTGAAAGGCAGTTTCAGGATTTTTTGGAATATATCCGAAGCCTGGTCCCAAAAGTATCCGGTGTGAGTTTTGGATGTCATATTATCAGTTTCTTATTTCTGATTGGATGTTGCATTTGCGAATAATTCAGAGATGTCCGTGCACGTATCAAAAGCAGACTTCCTTCTTAGCTGACATCAGGTTCAGCCGTCTCTGGCTGCCACCACGGATGAAAATGGTGCACCGGCCCGTGGCCGTTGCCGAGATTCCAGCCGGTGGACTGTTTCAGCGCTTCGTTGAGGTACCAGAGAGCATCCTTGACCGCCGCCTCCAGGGAGAGCTCCCTGGCCAGTCCGGCCGCAATGGCAGATGAAAGCGTACACCCTGTTCCGTGATTGTTCCTGGTATTGATTCGGGGAAGTTCAAACCACCTTGTATGGTCAATTCCGTCAGCAGTTTTGTAAATCAGACAGTCCATGCTCACACTTCCAAGGTTGAGATGACCGCCTTTGACCAGTACGGCATCCGGACCCATATCCAGAAGTGCTTTGCCTGCCGTCTCCATATCGCTGCGGCTGGTGATTTTGCTGCCGGTAAGCACTTCAGCCTCAGGAATATTTGGTGTCACCAGGGCAGAAAGGGGGATTAGTTCCTCTTTCAGTGTCATGACAGCATCATCCTGCAGCAGGTGATCGCCGCTTTTTGCAACCATCACCGTGTCCAGTACGATGTTCTGGGCCTTGTGCTGTTTAAGGGAGTCAGAAACGGCTCGGATAACCCCGCTGTTGCTGAGCATACCGATTTTGACTGCATCGGCACCGATATCATTGAAGATTGCATCCAGCTGTGCGCGTATGATATCAGGCGGGATATTGTGAATATGTGTTACCTCTCTGGTATTTTGGGCCGTCACGGCGGTCAGAACGGACATCCCGTAACATCCCAGAGCGGAAAAGGTTTTGAGATCGGCCTGGATGCCGGCCCCGCCGCCACTGTCTGATCCTGCGATAGTGAGTGTTCTTGGAATAACTTTTCCGGAAGTTTCTTCTGACATGGTCTTCAGGTCTTGGATTGCATTGGTGATTGAGTTGGTTGTTAAGCAGAATATGGGCAGAGATTGCCGCCGTTTTGCTCAGACCTTGAAATGGTCAAATCCGCGGGATCCGTATGGTGCCGGGGAACCATCCTGCAAAAAACGAACAGGGGGTCGTTGCTCGTCATGTTTCCTGACATAACCAATGGGAAACAGATCGGGTTCAGGGTGATTACCGCCTGATGGGCCGTCATCCGGAAAGGCCTTCCGGTACGATTCACAGATCCCATCAAATTCAGACGGACTGCAGGTGCCCAGCAGGACATAGTCTTCGCCGGCTGAGCATGCGAGATCGATGGCACTCCAGCCATACTTTCCGGAAATTTCGGTCAGTTCATTGCTGACAGGTAACTTTGTCAACTCAAGATCAATACCCAACCCGGAGCGGGCGGCTATGTGCCCGGCATCCGAGGCAATGCCGTCGGAGACATCAATAAGTGCATGAACTGCGGATTGGCCTCCCAGCCATTGACCCTGAATCACACACGGATCCGGCCGGTTATGTGCTTTGATCAGCTTTTGCTCTGCTGGCGATTCACCGGGAAACTGATTATTCAGCAATAACTGCAGACCTGCACCGGAATCACCAAGCATACCGGTCACAAAAACGATATCCCCGACTCGTGCAGATGAGCGCAGCTTGAGTCCGGGTGAGTTGGTTTTTCCCGAAACCAGAATATTGATCACCATATGCTTTTGTGATCGCGTGGTATCACCTCCAAGCAGCCGGACCCCGTGCTGTTTTGCCAGATCTTTCATACCCGAGAAAAACTGCTCGAGCCATCCGATGTCATTTTTCTCCGTCAGCCCGATGGACAGCCAGGCGTATTCCGGAGTGCCCCCCATGGCGGCGATATCGCTCAGATTGACGGCAAGTGATTTATGCCCCAGATCCTCCGGTTCAATTTTGTCGAGAAGGAAATGCGTTTCTTCGATGAGCATGTCGGTCGTGATCAGATCAAGACGGTCATCTTCCCGCGGGATAACCGTACAATCGTCGCCGATTCCAAGCAGATCGGAAGTGGGCTCATCAAACCAGGTCTGAATTTTGGAAATCAGTCCAAACTCGCCGACTGCCTTGAGCGGATGTTCCGGTTTGGATGTTTTTGTTGTCATTGGGTGTGGTTGTATTTGGTTTCAGTAACGATCTGATGCAGCTCTCTGGCAGATGCCAGAGGATTTTCGGAAGCACAGATTGCCGATACGACGGCCACTCCATCGGCTCCGGCCATCAGGGTTTCAGATATGGTATCCGTGTTCATGCCGCCGATCGCTACGAGGGGTCTGCCGGTTAACCCGCGCAGTTTTTGCATCCCTTCAATGCCCCAGGGTTTTCCCGTATCCGTTTTGGTAGGAGTAGCAAAAATCGGGCTGACTCCGTAATAGTCGACATCCAGCCGCTCAGCATCGTCAAGATCCTGCCAGGATTCCACCGAATATCCGATGACAGCGTCCGGACCCATTATTTTTCGGGCAGTGACCGGATCCATGTCGTTGTGACCCAGGTGAACACCGTCTGCGCCCACTGCAAGGGCTACATCCACCCGGTCATTTATAATGAGGGGGACCGGGGTTCCTTTGAGAAGGGCAAGGATGGCCTTGGCTTCCCGGATCATGGCGGCCGTGGATGCTGTTTTTTCCCTGTACTGGACGACGGTTACGCCGCCTTTTACCGCTTCTCCCACAGTGCGTACCAGATTCTCCCGGCCGGTCATGCCGCTGTCAGTGACGAGGTAGAGGTTGTAATCAGGCTTTATCGATTCAGGCTTCATCAGCATGTACCATTTTTGACAGCGTTTCCTGATCGAGTGAGGAGAGGGTGTCAAGCAGGGCGGCCTGCATGCTGCCGGGTCCCTTGTTGTCCAGTGCTGCAATTTCACCGGCAATACCAAAGGTGATCATCGCGTGGGCCGCGGCCGCAGCAGGGTCATCATTCACCGCACAAAAAGCGCCTGTGAAAACAGAGGCCGTACAACCCATTCCCGTGATCCGGGACAAGAGTTCGTGTCCGTTGTGCACGCGGATGTGACGGTCCGGTGTGATGATGTGATCGGTTTTTCCGCTCACGGATACGGTGACGCTGTATTTGCCGGCCAGATCGCGGATGGCATCGAATGCTTTATCGGCTTCGTCCGTGCTGTCCACCCCTTTGGTTTGTCCGCCGGCCGGAGTTAGCGCAAGTATTTCGGAGGCATTGCCGCGCAATACACTCACACCACCGGCACCGAGAAGCTCATGGGCAGTCTTTGTGCGATAGGGTGTGGCACCGGCACCGACGGGATCCAGTACGACAGGTTTTCCTGCTTCGCGTGCGGCATCAAGCGAAAGGTGCATGGCATCAACCCAATGCGGACTAAGTGTGCCGATATTCAGCACAAGGGCACCCGAAATGCGGGTCATGTCGGCGGCTTCCTCTTTGGCATGAGCCATAACCGGTGAGCCTCCAAGCGCCAGCAGGGTATTGGCAGTCGTGTTCATCACGACATGGTTGGTAATACTGTGAACAAGCGGAGCTTGCGTCCGGATGGCATTGAAGTTCTGAATCAGCAGATCGTTATTCATAATAATATCAGTGGTTTGGTTTGCAGAGTAAGTTGATATCGTTTGTGTTGTTCATCAGGGGCGTCGCCGGATCAGTGTTGAGAGACATATCAGGGTTTAGATCAAAAAAAAACCATACATCCCTGTGCGCTGATGCTGCCGGAAAAGGATATATGGTTTGATATCCATTCCCTTCGCCGGCATTATCCGGATCAGGTTTATGAGGGTATGCTCTCAGCCGCTGAAAACGGCACCCCTATGGTAAATTGGTAAATCCAAAATGTGATGTTACCACTAAGTAACAAGCACAATCATGCAATCATTCATTTACAAGGTTTCAGAACCGGGCACTTCCGCAGACCGGGTTTATGCGCAACCGGCCCGGGTGACCGGGAGGCCGGCTCATGCACTGCTGTCGTGTATACTGATTTCGATGCCGTACTGCTTCATGGCATCGAGAAAGGACTCTGCCGGCACAATCTGTTCCGGCGGATGGACACCGGGACGGGCACTGATTTCACCCCGTGCAAGCATCAGGGCAATATGCGCTGTTGGCAGAGCCGTGCAGCTCATAACCGCGGAATGACCGTCATCCGGATGGTACTCATAGGTCAGTTCATATGTCCGCCTGAGCTTTTTACTGTTGCCGCCTGATCCGTTTTGCCCGTCGATAATTACTTTCGCGAGTACAATATCGGGCAGATTCTCGGGAATCCGCTTTCGCAGTTTGCGGATCAGAAAATCTTTGTAAGTCATGCTTGTGCCGATATCGATGATACGGTCATCGGCGAGTCCCAATTCGATCAGCGCCTGCATGACACTGTGATTTCCGCGGTGACGGATGGTTTTGTAGGAGAGGTTGCTGACCGAGCCCTGAAGGGTGTAGGCCAGGGTGCTTATGTGCCCGCCGGTGTAAAAGGTCTCGAGGGCCGTCATTTCCGGGCGTGATTGAAAAGTAATGGGCTCCAGTCCGCTCATTGGCTCAAGATCGACGGGCCGTCCGTCGCGAACAGCCAGCACCGGTGGAAGATGTTCACTCAAAAAGGCTTCGGCAGAAAAGCTGAGATGATGATTCAAAGGCGGATGAGGATTGACCGGCAGACCACCACTCATCATTTCAATGGATGAGACCGTTTCGAACTGGCGGAATCCGTTCATTGCTATAATATTCAGGAGTCCGGGAGCCAGTCCGCAATTGGGCAGAATGCAGCTGCCGTTTTGCTCAGCCTGTTTATCGAGCTTTCGCTGCATTTCAAAGACCTTGTCATTGCCTCCGAGATCAAGAAAGTGACTTCCGGTTTCGATGGCAATTTTGGTCATCTCAAGGTTGTACTGATACGGGAGTGCGGATATCATCACATCAAAGCCATTAACGAGTGTGATGATAGATGAGCGTTCCTGCATTCCCACGCGGAATGTGCGTAAGCGGGAGAGGGAAGGGTGACCGGAGAAGCTTTCCTTCAGCTCATCAAGAACGGCTCCGTTGCGGTCCAGTACGACCAGGTTTTGTACCTCTTTGTAATCCATCAAAACCCTCGTGATGGCCGAGCCGGCAGGACCGGCACCGATAACGGCAATTTTCATGTGTTTATAATTTTTGATTTCTCAGATTCCGATTATCGTCAAGATACAAAACTGACAGCATTATTTAGTCCAGGGAGTATGCCGGGCAGGAGGGCATGTCAGTTTTCCGGTTTTGAATGGGCCGGGCGGGCCGCAGCCAGATACGATACGCGCAGCCGGTATCGTTACACTTGTGTAACACAGGCCGTAACCGGTGCCGGCAGTAAAGGCTAATACCGGTATTGATTACGGTGTGATATGTGCTTATTTTTAGGTTTCGTCTGAAGCAATACCCGAACAGGGGGTGACATGGCTTCGACGGGGTGAGCGCAGTCACAAGTTGCATGCCGAGTTTCCGTCGCGGATTCTCGTAAAAAAATCGGTGGCACTTTAAATGTAAATGCTGACAATACTCAGTATCGAATGGCTGCCTAACAGCGCCATTCCGTCCTCCTGGCGGTTTTCTTGCCAACTGCCTTTTGAGGGCGCCAAACCAAGGCAAGATAGGATGACGTCTCGGTCGGTGGCGTTATCTGAAACCTGATCCGGCCTGGCCTGAAGACAGCCT